>Ga0157370_10000017_pt1 | contig 169971 bp, 189 predicted proteins | sample C35metaG_FD_113463 | JGI IMG/M metagenome (GOLD analysis project Ga0157370, IMG submission 113463) | Corn rhizosphere microbial communities from Kellogg Biological Station, Michigan, USA - C3-5 metaG | ecosystem: Host-associated > Plants > Roots > Rhizosphere > Soil | place: USA: Michigan...
ACGCCGCGCAGCACGTGGTAACGCACGCCCGGAAGGTCGCGCACACGGCCGCCACGGATCAGGACCACCGAGTGCTCCTGCAGGTTGTGGCCCTCGCCCGGGATATAGCTGATGACTTCGCGCTGGTTGGTCAGGCGAACCTTGGCCACCTTGCGCAATGCCGAGTTCGGCTTCTTCGGGGTCGTGGTGTAGACGCGCGTGCAGACGCCACGCTTCTGCGGGTTCTTTTCCATCGCAGGCACCTTGGACTTGGCGATCTGCGGTTCGCGACCCTTGCGGATCAGCTGGTTAATCGTAGGCATGAAGCCCTTCACCTTTCACAGGGTTACTTTACCGAGCCCGACCTTCGCGAAATGCGAAACGGCCCAGGTGACTTGCGCCTCCCGGGAGCCTGCCAGACATCGGCAATGTTCAGTGCACCCACGGCGGCCAATCGAACCGGCGCGCGAGCGAGCGGCCCTATAGCTAGGGAGTCGCAGAGCGTCAACGGGAGTCCGCGCCTGACTCCGTCTGACGCATAGATTCTTCGTTGCAGCGCAGCAACAGACGGAAACGGCCGCGCGTGGCGTTGATTCATGGCGCGTGCAGGTGCGCCTACCGAGGCGGGATTGAATGTATCAGACTGTATTCGACACGATTCCGGGCGAGCCGATAGACCCGCCTTTCGCCCGGGACGACATCGCCCTGCCCGCCGGCTGGCAAGCAACCCATCCCAACCGCTTCGCTTTTCTGAGCAGCCTGGTCGCGCACCGCTGGGCAGGGCCTGCCTTGCTGCTGGCGCTGGCGGTCGCGATCCGCTGCGTCTGGTACGGCGATCCTGTCATCCAGGTCGATGAGCAATATTATCTGGTGGTTGGCGACCGCATCCTGCACGGCGCCATCCCTTACGTCGACATCTGGGACAGGAAGCCGGTCGGCCTTTTCCTGATCTACGCCGCGATACGGTTGCTCGGGGGCGCGGGCATCTACCAATATCAGATCGTGGCGACCTTGTTCGCCTGGGCCACCGCGCTGATCATCCGTCAGACCGCGCGCAAGGTGGCGAGCGAGCGCGCCGCCTGGATCGCCGGTGCCATCTATCTCCTCTGGCTGGGCATGTTCACCGGGCAAGGCGGTCAGTCCCCCGTCTTCTACAATCTCGTCATGGCCGGCGCGGGCTTGATCACGCTGAACGCGGTCGACCGCGATACGACGCCGGCACGCCGTTTCGGCCTGGGCGCACTGGCGATGCTGCTGTGCGGGCTGGCGCTTCAGATCAAATATGTAGTGGTGTTCGAGGGCATTTTCTTCGGCCTCGCTTTGCTGTGGGCGCAGTGGCGCGGCACGGGCAAGCTCGCCGCAACGGCGGCGCAGGGCCTGGCCTGGGCAGGGATCGCGCTGATCCCGACAGCGGCGATGCTGTTGGCCTATGTGGCGATCGGCCAGACGCAGGCCTTCTTCTATGTGAACTTCGTTTCGATCTTCGTGCGAGGCAACGCCCCAGGCCCCGAATTGCTGGCGCGGCTGGGCACCATCCTGCTGCTGCTGTCGCCCCTGCTGGGCAGCTTGTGGCTTGCACGCGGCGGTCGGGAGCGGCGCGATCGTGATGCGCACCTTTTCCTGCTGCAATGGTTCGCTGCGGCCGTGGCTGGACTGCTGGTCTTCGGCACCTACTACGACCACTACGCGCTGCCGCTGCTGGTCTCACTCTGCGCGGCGATCGCGCCCGCCTTCGACCTGACGCGCGGGCGCCGGCGGACCGGGCTGCGGCTCGCCGCGGCGCTGGCGGCGATCGGTGTGATCGCGATACCCGTGAGCTACCGAATCGTCGTCGGCCGCAAGGGCGACGCGGCTTATGCCAGCCAGGTCACAGCGATCGTCGACAAAGCCCGCCGCGGCGGATCGCTCTACATCTTTGACGGCGAACCCGTCCTCTATCTGCTGACGAAGGCGCCGACGCTTACCAAATATCTCTTTCCCTATCACCTTTCGCAGTCGCTCGAAGGCCCTTCGATCGGGACCGAGCCCGCCGCCGAGTTGAGGCACATTCTGGCAGCCCACCCTGCCGTGATCGTGGACACGATCCTTCAGCCGCAATGGCGCACGCCCGACCGCATCGAGGAGCAAAAAAGGCTGTTCAATCCGGTAACCCGTTCGATGCTCGATACCGCGCTGGCGCGCGATTACCGGTTGGTCGCGGCGGTGCCGCGCAAGAAATATTTCCGCCGCATCTGGCAATATAAGGGCCTCAGCCCGCGCTCGCCTTCGGCTTGATGTAGACGCTCGCGATCTGCGGCCAGTCGCGCCGCAGCTGCGCCTCCGTCTCCGCGATCAGAACCTCGATCGCGCCGACCGCGATCGGATCGTCGAAATCGACGCTCGCGGCGACGAACACCTTGCGCGGCGCGAAGTGGATGGTGACCACTTCTTGCACGCGCGTGACTTCCGGCCGGGAGGCGAACGCCTCGCGGATCGCGGTCGCCAGCGCGGGATCGGCGCGCTCGCCGATCAGCAGCCCCTTGGATTCGCGCGCGAGCATGAAGGCGACGATCGCCAGCGCGACACCGATCACGATCGATGCGGTGCCGTCCCACACCGGATTGTGCGTCCAGTGGGTCAGGAACACGCCCGCCGCCGCGACGACCAGGCCGAACATCGCGGCCGAATCCTCGAACAAGACGATGAAGGTGCTGGGGTCCTTGGAGCGCCGCACCGCCTTCCACCAACCGAGGCTGCCCTGGGTCAGGCGGAATTCGCGCACCGCGGTCAGCCAGGACGCGCCTTCCAGCAGGAAGGAGACGCCAAGCACCACATAAGCGATGGTCGCATCCTCGATCGGGCCGGGATAGCGGATATGCTTTATGCCTTCGAGGATCGAAAGCCCGGCGCCTGTCGCGAAGATCAGGATCGCGACCACGAAGCTCCAGAAATAGATTTCGCGGCCATAGCCGAGCGGGTGGACATCGTCGGCAGGCCGGTTCGAGGCGCGCTCGCCATAGAGCAAAAGCAATTGGTTGGTGGAATCCACCACCGAATGAAACCCCTCAGTCAGCATCGCCGAGGAGCCGGTGATCGCCGCCGCCACGAACTTGGCGACGGCGATGCCGAGATTGGCGCCGAGCGCGGCGAACAGGACCAGCTTGTTGCCGCTTTCCGCCATGTCGCTTAGCGCGCCGGTCCGGTCACGATCTGGCCGCCCTTGAGCACCCAGACCGGATGCTGGAGCAGGCGCACGTCCTTGGTCGGATCGCCCGCGACCGCGACGATGTCGCCATAATGGCCGGGCGTGAGCTGGCCGACATCGTCGGCGCGGTTGAGCGCGATCGCCGCGTCGGACGTCGCGGCGCGGATCGCCTCGACCGGGGTCATGCCCCACTCCGTCATGGTCACGAACTGACGGGCATTGTCGCCGTGCGGATAGACGCCGGCGTCGGTGCCGAACAGCATCTTCACGCCCGCGGCATGCGCTGCCTTGAAGGTCTCGCGCTGCTTGCGGCCGATCACCTTTTCCTTGGCCAGGCTTTCGGCGAACACGCCGTTCTTCGCGCCTTCGGACATGATGTAATCGTCATTGTAGATGTCCATGTCGAACCAGGCGCCATGCGCCTTGGCGAGCTTGAACGATTCCTCGTCGGCGAGGCTGGCATGTTCGATCGTGTCCACGCCTGCCCGCAACGCATCGTTGATGCCATCGGTGCCGTGGGCATGGACCGCGACGCGCAGGCCCAGCATGTGCGCCTCGTCCACGATCGCCTTGATCTCGTCATAGCCAAGCTGCTGCGCGCCGACCGAATCCGTCTTCGACAGCACCCCGCCGGTCATGCAGACCTTGATCACCTCCGCGCCATTCTTGCGCAGCGTGCGGACCAAAGCGCGGAAGGCGACCGGCCCGGTCGCGATCTGGGGCGATGGGATAGTGATCGAGGGCGGGAATTCGGTCGCGTCGCAATGGCCGCCGATCGCACCGATCGCATAGGTTGCGGGCACGATCCGGGGGCCTTCGACATAGCCATGATCGATGCCCTGCTTGAGCGCGACATCGTCATAATTGCCCGACCCGACCATCCGCACGGTGGTGAAGCCGGCCTCGACCGTCTTCTTGGCGTTGGCGACGCCGACCACCGTCCAGAAATTGTCGGTATATTCCAACCCCTGATAGCCCGACAGAGTGGGATCGCTGGTCAGGTGGACATGCATGTCGATCAGCCCGGGCAGGATCGTCGCGTCGCCCATATCGACCCTTTTTGCGTCGGCCGGGATTTGCGGCCGGGCGGCGTTACCAGTGGCAAGCGAAACGACACGGCCATTGTCACCGATCACCACCACCGGATTGTCGAGCAGCACGCCTTTGGCCGGATCGAGCATGTGCGCGGCGGTGACGATGGTGGTGGCGTGGAGAGCGGTCGTCGCGGCAAAGGCTGCGAGCGCAGTGAGAGTCCATTTCATAAGTGGCCCCTGTTTATGAAGATGGCCCAGACTGGACGCGGAATTCCGCCTGCGCAACGACTAAGGAACCCGGACTCATATTGATCAGGTCACGGAATCGTCGCGACCTTTTCGGAGCGGGTCGTCCGTCGTGGTCGCCCCAACTCAGCCGGTCGGCGGGGGCGCTGGTGACGGGAGATGCAGCAGAGAAACGGGAACGGCAGGGGCCGCGCTCAGCCGTGCGATTGTCCCAATCGCGATCGCCGCGACCAACAGTCCGCCCGCGATGAAGCCGCGCCGACGATCGAGCGCCCGCGTGTCGAGCAGCAGGATCAGCGCCAGGGCTGCCGCCACCATCGGCCAGAGATGATAGCGCAGATCGCTCGCAATGCTGAGGATCGGGACACCGATGCCCATGCAGCAAGCGGACAAAGCCAGCGCGCGCCCGAAACGGGATTGCGGGTCCCCCAACCCCGTACCGGCCCATAACAGGCCTGCCGACACGACCAGCCAGCATATCGGCCAGCCGAGCGGGCTTATCGCCATAAGGTGCGCGGCGGCGATCAAGCCCTGCCCAGCCGGATTGGGATGCATAGCCAACGCATCGATATCCGCCGGGCCGTCGGCGGGTGGATTTGCTTGAGGCTGGTTGGGTCCGACCCACAGGCGCAGACTGGAATTGGCATGCGCGGGTAGCGAGGCGAGGCGCGCCTGAAGCATATTCGCCGGTCCATCCTGGCGCGGAATCGCGTCCGCGACGCGCTCCTGGCCGGTGCGCAAGACGCGGTTGTCGAGGATCGGTCCGAGGATCAGTACCGCGCCTATCAGCGCCGCTGCGGCGGCCCATTTGCTCCAGAGGCGGGGCAGGCGCGGCCAATCGAACAAGGCCAGCGCGAAAATTATGGTCGCGAAAGGGGCGTTGATGCTCAGGAAGCTTGCATAGGTGACGAGCAGCACACCGAGCGCGATCGCCCACCGCGGCATGGGACGCGCGTCCATCCGCCAATGCGCGACCAGCCCTGCCGCGCCGACCAGACAGCAGGCCAGCTGCGCATCCGCGAGGATGACCGTCGCCCAGCCAAGCCAGAGCGGGGCCACCCCGACCAGCAGGACCAAGGCCGCCGCGCCATGGCTTTGCCTGCGTCCGAGCGCGGCGGAGATCGCGCCGATCCCACCCCACCAGAGCAGCATCTGGATCAGGAAGAAGGGCTTCGTCCCCGGTTGGAGCTGGTTCAGCAAGGCCCAGGTGCGCGCCATGATCGGCGGATACCAGTCCGAATAGCTGGCGCCCGGATCGTACCGGACCAGGCTTTCGTGCATGACGACGCCCGGAAAGCGCATCGCCAGCGTTGCCCCGAACAGCAGGAAAGCGGCGACGATCCAGGGTGCGGAAGACCGCGATCGTTCATTGGTGATCGTTGCCGGCGGAATCGTCATCTCTCTCCATTCGCGCTGAGCCTGTCGAAGCGCTGTACTTGTTTTCGCCGCGCTTCGGTAAGAAGAAGAATGGGCCTTCGACAAGGATATCCTGAGCGAGCGTCGCAGGGCTCAAACCGACTGAATCGGTTCTCGAAGGAGGTGAAGATGGATCTTCCCTGGGACGGCGGTTGCCGCTGCGGCCGTGTGCGCATCCGCGTGACCAAGCCGCCGATGCTGACCATGGCCTGCCACTGCCTGGGCTGCCAGACGATGAGCGCGAGCGCCTTCTCGCTCAGCATCGCGCTGCCGATCGACGGGCTGGAAGTGACCGAAGGCGAAACCGTGATCGGCGGCCTCCACGGCGAGCCCGCGCACCATCATTTCTGCGATTGGTGCGAGACCTGGATGTTCACCCGCGTCGAGCAGTTCGGCCTGGTCAATTTGCGTCCGACCATGCTCGACCAACATCGGGATTTCACGCCCTTCATCGAGACACAGACCGCCGAGAAATTGCCCTGGGCGACCACGCCCGCGAAACATAGTTTCGAACGCTTTCCCGGGATGGAGGATTATGCCGGGCTGACGCAGGACTATCAGGCAAGCCAGGCGTGACGAGGCACCCGCCTCCTTGCGGAGACGGGTGCCGGCCATAGGAAAGCTATCGCTTTACTCCCAACTTGCGGCGGTGGCCGTCGCAAAATCGCGATAATTGCGGGCCGGGTGCCCGAGCAAAGCCTCCATGCCCGCGACCTGCGTGGGTGACGCAACCGCGCCCTGCTGCTGATAGCGGCGCATCATGAGCTTGAGGTCATAAGCATACCAGGCCGGTGCAAAGGCCTTGAGCCGTTGCTCGAACCCATCCGCGTCCTCGCCGCCATAGGCGATCGGGCGCTCCAGCACCTCGCCCCACAATGTGGCGAGATCGCTGCCGGTCAACACGTCCGGTCCGACCAGATCATAGGCTTCGCGCGGCAGCGGACGGTCAGCGGTCTCGCGGCGCATCACTTCCCTGGCCGCCGCCTCGCCGACGTCGCGGATGTCGACCATCGAGATGCCTTGGTTGCCGATCGGCATACCATAGACGCCATGGGTCAGCAGCGCCTCCTGCAAGCGGACATCGTTCTGCATGAAATAGGCCGGACGCAGGATGGTGACGGGCAGGTCATAAACCTCGATCATCCGTTCGGCCGCGGCCTTGCTCGCGAAGTGGGGCAAGTCCGCATATTCGTCCGCCTTGAACACTGAAAGATAGACGATCCCCTTCACGCCGGCGTCGCGGGCGGCGTTAAGCGCGAGCAGGACTTGGGTCGTTTCGTCGGCGACATTGGCTCCGAGCAGGAAAAGCGTGCTGACGCCTTCGAGTGTGGCACGAAAGCCGTCCACGTCGGACAGATCGCCCTTCACGGGAACGATGCCGTCCGGAAAGTTCGCCTTTTCGGGCGAACGCGTCAGCGCGCGGATTTCGACGGCCTTGGGGTCGAGAAAGGAAAGCAGCTGCGCGCCGATCGTGCCCGTGCTGCCCGTCACCAGAATAGCCATGTCATGTCTCCTTCAGGGGCGCCGCACCAGCGGCGTCCATGGCCTGAAGTTAGTCGTTCCATTTTTCGCGAGTAGCTGCCAATATCAGAACAGAACGTCCCAAAAGTGGAACGATTATGGACTTGCAGGCGCTACGCGATTTCAACCTGGTCGCGACTCATGGCGGCTTCGGACGCGCAGGCCGCGCCAGCAACCGGCCCAAGGCGACTCTCTCGCGCAAGGTGACCGAATTGGAGCAAAGCCTGGGCGTGCGCCTGATCGAACGAGGCACGCATTCGCTGCGGCTGACCGATGACGGACTCGCCCTGCACGAAGCGACCCGCGGCCCGCTGCAGGACATTGCTGAAGCCGAGCTGGCGGTGGGGTCCAGCGCGTCGGTACCGCGCGGGCGGTTGCGGGTGAGCGCGCCGGTCGTGCTATCCCATGTCGCCTTGGCGGCGATGGGATCGGCCTTCGCGTGCGACTATCCCGAGGTGGAGCTGGAGATCGTTGCGGAAGACCGCAAGGCCGATCCGGTCGAGGACGGGTTCGATATCGTCATCCGGGTCAATCCCAACCCCGATGAAAGACTGGTCGGACGGCGCATCCTGGAGGACGAGTTGCTGCTTGTCGGCGCGGCCGGCGCGGTGTTGCCGGATGGTGAAGCCATCGATGCGGTCGCGTTGAGTACCATGCCCGTCGATACCACCTGGCGCGTAATCACGACGGACGGCCTCCGCCTCCTGCGGCCCCACGCCCGGGTGCGCTTCTCGTCCTTTCTTATGGTCCGCGAAGGCGTGCTCGCCGGCGCGGGCTTGGCCTTGGTGCCCCGGCTGATGGTCGCGAGCGATTTGGCCGCCGGCCGGCTCGTTCGCCTCGGCGTGGCGGATGGGCCAAAGGTGGAAATCTGGGCGCTTCAGAATTCCCGGCGGCTGGTGAGTAGCAAGGTGCGGTTCTTCCTGGATGCGCTCGGTCGTGCCTTCGCGCCTTAATCGATCTTGTACTTGAGCCCGACGAACAGGGCGCGCCCACCATTGAGCCGTCTTCCGACATCATAGCCCGTCGCGGTGTCCAGCACGGTTCGGACATAGGATCGGCGCAGCAAGCTCTGTCCGGATAAAGACGCGGTCAGCTTCGCGGAGAGGCTGTGCCGCCACACCAGGCTCGCGGTATAGGTGCCCGATTTCTCGCCCTGCGGTACCAGCGTCGGTCCCCGCGCGTTCGCATCGAGGTGGAACGTGTCGGCCGCGCCGGGCTTCCAGTCCAGGCTGGCTTGCGCGGTATAGGAATATTTCGATCGGCTCCGCCCCGAACCGTCCTGCTCGAGCTTGGGAAACATGGTGCGGAATCCGTTGACCGTGACGCTGAATTTGAGCGTCTTCGACAGCCGATCGGAAAGGTTTGCCTCAAGCCCGAAGGATTGCGCGTTGCCGAAATTCCGCTTCGTGCCGACCTCGACATTGTCGGCCAGGAAGACGCTGTAGTCGGCCAGCGTATCGTGTGCGTAGCGGTAATAGAGCGTCACCGCGCCGCTGCGATCGCCCTTGCCGAAGCTGTAGCCACCCTCGACGCTGGTGATCTCCTGCGGACGCAGGCCGGGGTTGCCGATCGAATTCGTGTCCGGGTCGACATGGGCAATCAGCGGATCGAGATCGCGCAGATCGAACAATTGCTGGGTTCGCGTGATCTTGAGCGTGAGTTGATCGGGCCCGACATCCCGCGCGATCGACAGGCTCTGGTTGAGCGCGCGGATGGTTCGGCCTGCCGGGCGCAGCGCGGATGTGCCGCCGAAATCGAGCTTGATGAGCTGGCCGCGCGCGCCCGCCTGGACGGTCCACTTTCCCCATTGCGCCTCCACGGTCGCGTATAAAGCGGCAGTCCGCTTGGTCACGCGATAGACGGTCAGGATCGGCGGCGGCCCAAGCCGGTCGAGCGCGTACGGATCAATCGCAACCTGGCCATTGTCGAAGCGAAGCGCCTCCCGCTTCAGCTCCGCGCCGAGGCTGACGAGGACGCCCTTGCGCAGCTTGTAGGCATAATCCGCGGTCAGGCGCTGCTGCTGGGTGAAGGTGCCGTTGTAGAAACGCTGCGCGCTGTCCGGACCGGGCGGGGCGATCGGCGAGACGATGAAGGGGCGATCCGAACGGATCGAATCCTTCTGGGCCTGCGCCACGATCTTGAGGCTGCCGCGGTCGGCCGAACCACGATCCTGATAATAAAGCGAGACGTCGCTGCTATGACCGAAATAGCTGCCCCGGCGCTCCCGATCATAGTCCGAAAGCACGTCGCCCGTCGGATCGTAATCGACGCGATGCTCGAACACTTTGTTCTTGGGCGAGGCATGGGAGAAGGTGAAATCGCTGCCCAGATCGGACGAGGCGCTCAGCTTGTAGACCAGCGACCCGTCGACATTGAGCGCCTTGCTGTGCGTCGGCGTATAATCGGCGCGCCGGATGCTGCGGCCGGTCACGACGCCGTCGTCGGACCGCAAGGTCCGGTCATTGAGGATGCGCGTGAAGCGAACGTCGTCGCGCAAGCTCAGCGTCGCATTCGCCGAAAGCCGCTTTCCGCCATAGGAACCGGTGACGGATGCATTGGCACGACGATGGTCGCCCGCGTTCGCGGTCAGCGTGGCATGCGCGCCGGCATCCGCATCCTTCTTCAGGATCAGATTGACGATCGCCGCGCCATTGGCGTCGTAGCCGGCCGAGGGATTGGTCATCACCTCGACGCTGGCGATCGCTCCGCCCGGCATGGCCAAAAGGGTCGTCGCCTGTCCCGCCGTGCTGGCAGGCTTGCCGTTGATGTAGAGCTGGACGCTGCCGTTGCCGCGCATGCTGACCGAACCGTCCTCCGCAACGCTGACGGAAGGGACGGCGTTGAGGACATCGGCTGCGGATCCTGCCTGGGCCTGGGCATTATCCCTGACGTCGTAGGTGGTGGAATTGACCGTGCGCGTCACGGCAGGATGCTGCGCCTTGACGACGATCGTCGTGTCCGGATTGTCGGACGCGCCGCCCGCCTGCGCATTACCGGCGGCCGCGCTTCCGAGGCCGAATGCGAAGGCGCATAAGGTCTTCCTCATTGTTCCTGCTTTCCGGCGGCCCCGCTCACTTCACGCGCCCCGCTTTCTCGTCGGCAATGCGCTGGTCGAACGCCCTCTCGAACGCGGTCGCGAAATTGCGGCAGGCGTTCGGATCGATGAAGGGATTGGGCTCCGCACCCGCGCGTAACTTGGCGGCCTTCTCGTCCCCGCCCGACTGATCGGGATGCGCGCTGATCAGTATGTCGCAGGGCAGCGTCTTCATCACGGCGAAGCTGTGGCGGAAACCTTCGAGCTCGCTCAGATGATCGGACGCGGTGAAGAGATAGCCGTCCGCCGAGATCGGGTTGAGGCTGGAGGCGAACACCATCGCCTTGCAATCGCCCTGCTCGCACGATCGCCATGTCCAGCTGGTGCTGCCCGGCGTATGGCCGGGCGTCGCGACCGCGGTCACGGTAACTCCGCCGAGCGTCAGCTTATAGCCGTCGCTCACGCCCTTGACCGGGCCGACGCCGTGATAATGCTTGCGATAGCCCGCCTGCGGATCGTCGGGGCTGGGCATGCCGGTTTCCAGCGCGCGCACCGCCACCTTGCCCGCAAGCACGGTGGCATGGCTGTCGCGCGCCAATGCGCCGATGCCGCTCGCATGATCGAAATGCGGCTCGGTGCTGAGGATGTAGCGAATATCCCGCACGCGGAAGCCGAGCGCGCGGATATGCGCCTCGACCGCCTTCACCCCTTGCGGCAGCGATCCGTCGATCAGGATCAGGCCGGCCTTGGTCTTGATCAGGCCGACATTCAAACCGCCGAAGCCCACAAGATAGCTATTGCCGTAGATATGGAGCGGCGGCTGGTCGACCAGCCAGCGGCTGGCCGCGACCGGCTCGACCGGACGCAGCAACGGATCGCTCGTCGGGCGCGCACCGGCGCTTCCGGCAAGGGCCAGCATAGCGGCAAGAGCGAATTTGGGGTAGGCCATCGAACCCTCTCTTCATCGTTTCGGCGGCGATGATGAGGTGAGGCGCCCGGTCCGATCAAACCATCTTATCTCGACAGAGCCATGAGAATGATTCATGCCTGAGCCATGGAACGCGCCCAGCTTCCCCTGAATGCCCTGCGCGCGTTCGAGGCCGCCGCGCGCCACCTCAATTTCACCCGCGCGGCGATCGAATTGTGCGTGAGCCAGGGCGCGGTCAGCCACCAGGTCGCGGCGTTGGAGGAAAGGCTCGGCACGCCCCTTTTTCGCCGCCTGCCGCGCGGGCTCGCGCTCACCGACGAGGGCCAGGCGCTGGTGCCGACGGTGGCGGAGGCGTTCGACCGGATCGGCGCGGCGCTCGATCTTTATGCCGACGGACGGCTGCGCGAGGTGCTGAACGTCGGCGTGGTGGGCACTTTCGCGGCGGGCTGGCTGTTGCGGCGGCTGGACGATTTCAACCGCACGCACCCGCGCATCGACCTCAGGCTGATGACCAACAACAATCGCGTCGACCTGGCGGGCGAAGGCCTCGATTACGCGATCCGCTTCGGCAACGGCGCCTGGCACGGCGTCCATGCCGAGCCGGTGCTGGAGGCGCCGCTATCCGTATTATGCTCGCCCGCCATCGCCGAACGGCTGACCGAGCCTGCCGGGCTGGTGCGCGAAACCCTGCTCCGCTCCTATCGCGCCGACGAATGGCCCCGCTGGTTCGAGGCTGCGGGCGCCCCCTGCCCCTCGCTGCACGGGCCGATATTCGACACCTCGCTGGCAATGGTCGCGGCGGCGCAGGCCGGGCTGGGCGTGGCACTCGCCCCGCCGCTCATGTTCGCGGATGATCTGATCGCGGGCCGGCTGGTCCAGCCCTTTCCGGCCGAGATCGTCACCGGCGGCTATTGGCTGACGCGGCTGATGTCGCGGAAGGAGACGCCGGCGATGGTAGTGTTTCGCGAGTGGTTGAGTGGCGCGGCAAAATCCTGAACCGTCATGCTGGACTTGTTTCAGCATCCATCGAGAGGCAAGTACCTCGCCGCAAAATGGACCCTGAAACAAGTCCAGGGTGACGGTCTTTATGGTCTCTTGGCCAACGCCATCCTGACCGAAGGCAGGATTCCCCGCACCACGACTTGAACGCCCTGTGGATTGGGATGCATCCCGTCCGCCTGCAACAAATCCCGCCGGCCGGCCACGCCTTCCAGGAAGAAGGGATAGAGTCGCACCCCATATTTACGCGCCAGCCGGGGATACATCGTGTCGAATTGCGCCCGATAAGCCGGCCCCAGATTTGGTGCCGCCCTCATGCCGGTGAGCAGCACGCGGATGTGCCGCCGCTTCAGCTCGCTGAGGATCGCGTCGAGATTGGCCTCGGCCTGCTGCGGCGGCAGGCCGCGTAGCATGTCGTTCGCGCCGAGCTCGACGATCACCAGATCCGGCGTCGCGTCGAGCCCGCGCAGGCCCCAGAGCAAACGCGCCTTGCCCTGCGCGCTGGTGTCGCCGGCAATGCCGCCGTTGCGCACCGTCGCGGGCACGCCCGAACGGCGCAAGGCATCCTGCAACTGGTTAGTGAAACCCTGCGCGGGAAGCAGACCGTAGCCCGCGGTCAGGCTGTCACCCAGCGCCCAGATCAACGGTCCCGCCGCAAAGGCCGGCGCGCCACTCGTCGCAAGCACAAGCAACAGGAGATGGACAATGCGCCGAACCGCCCCATATCGCGCCAGTCGTGCCATTCTCTTCCCTTTCCCGGATCGCTGCCGCCGATAGCATCGTGATCGAGGCGCGTAACCTGCGCCTCGCCCTCGGCCGCCCGCCCGCGCAGGTCGAGATATTACGTGGCGTCGATCTGTCGGTATCGGCGGGGGAGAGCGTGGCTTTGCTCGGCCCATCGGGCTCGGGCAAATCCTCGCTGATGGCGGTTTTGGCCGGACTCGAACGGCCGACCAGCGGCAATGTCATGGTCACCGGTCTCGCCTTCGAGAGCCTCGACGAGGATGCGCTGGCGGTCGCGCGGCGCGGGCGGATCGGGATCGTGTTGCAGGCCTTCCATTTGCTGCCGACCATGACCGCGCTCGAAAATGTCGCGGTCCCGCTCGAGCTGGCGGGCGAGGCCGACGCCTTCGCGCGCGCCAGGGCCGAACTGACCGCGGTCGGTCTCGGCCATCGGCTCGATCATTATCCCGCGCAGCTTTCGGGCGGCGAACAGCAGCGTGTGGCCATCGCCCGCGCACTGGCGCCGCGTCCCGCCTTGCTGTTCGCGGACGAGCCCACCGGCAATCTCGATGCCGCCACCGGATCCTCGATCATGGACCTGCTGTTCGAACGCCAGGCTTCGACCGGCGCGACCCTGTTCGTGATCACGCACGACGCCGGCCTTGCCGCGCGCTGCGGACGGATCGTGCGGCTGAGCGACGGGCTTATCGCCGACGATCAGGCGGTTTGGTGATCACAGCCTGGCGGCTCGCGCTGCGCGATCTTCGCGGCGGCGGGCGCGGCCTGTGGCTGCTGGTGCTGTGCCTGTTCGTCGGCACGGCCGCATTGGCGGGGATCGGGAGCCTATCTTCCTCGATCCTCGGCGCGCTCACCGACCAGAGCCGGGCAATGCTGGGCGGCGACCTGGAACTCCGCGTCTCGCAGCGCCGCGCCACGGTCGAGGAACTGGCCGCCTTCGCGGCGGCGGGCCGCGTATCGGAGACGGTGCATAGCCGCACCATGGCGCAACGGATCGACGGCAGCGCGCCCAGCCTCGTCTCCTTGAAAGCCGTAGGCGATCTTTGGCCTCTCGTCGGCAGCTTCACCGCGCAGGGCCGCCGCCCGCATGGAGCCGAAGTCGCGATCTCGCCGGCTTTGGCCGATCGGCTCGGCCTGCATCTCGGCGACCCGATCCGGATCGGCGCGGCGCGGATGCGGATCGTCGGGCTGATCGGCGACGAGCCCGACCGATTGGGCGATGGCTTCAGCCTCGGCCCGACCGTGGTGGTCGATATGGCCGGACTGGACGCGACCCAGGTGATCCAGCCGGGCAGCCTCTACGAAAGCCGTTATCGTTTCCTGCTCCCGCCCGGGACGGACGCGGCCAGGGTCGGTGACCATCTGAAGCATCTTTATCCCAGCGGCGGCTGGTCGATGCGCACGCCCGATCAGGCGGCGGGCAATCTGCGCCAGGCGCTGTCGCAGCTGGGTCAGTTCCTCTTGCTGGTCGGCCTCGCCGCCTTGGCAATCGCGGGTGTGGGCGTCGGCAGCGGCGTCAGCGCCTATCTGGGCGACAAAACACGCATGATCGCCACGCTCAAGGTGCTGGGCGCGCGGTCGCAGGCGATTGCCGCCTTGTTCCTGGCAGAACTCGGCCTTGTCGCAGGCGGCGGCATCGTCGCCGGCCTTGCCATCGGCGCGGCGGTACCCGCAATCCTGACCATGGTCGCGGGCGATGCTTTGCCAGTACGGCCACGGCTCGATCTCTATCCGCAGCCGTTAGCGGTTGCCGCCGCGCTCGCGCTGCTCGTGACCTTGCTTTTCACCTTGCCCGCATTGGCAAGGGCTCGGTCGGTGCCTGCGGCGGGATTGCTGCGCGACACGGTCGGTGCGCCGGCGCTTCCGGGCTGGCGTGTGTTCGCAGGGATGGCGTTGCTCCTAATCCTGCTCGCGGCGCTCGCCGTGCTGACCGCAAGCGACCGCGCAATCGCGCTCGGCTTCGTCGGCGCGACCATGGCGCTGGTGCTGGGCCTGTGGCTGCTGGGGCTGTTGCTGCGCTTCCTGCTGGCGCGCCTGCCGCGCCCGCGCCGCCCGCTCTTCCGGCTTGCGCTCACCAATTTGCATCGGCCCGGCTCCGCGACCGACCGGCTGGTGGTGGCGCTCGGGCTCGGCTTCTCCTTGTTCGTCGCACTGGCGGTGATCGACACCAGCCTGTCGAGCGAACTCCGCAATGCCGCCCCGCAACGCGCGCCGCGCTTCTTCGCGATCGATCTCCAGCCTGACGATGCCGCCAGCTTTCAGCACGCCGTGACCGCCGCCGCGCCGGGCGCGCGGATCGAATCCATGCCCTCGCTGCGGGGCTCGATCGTCGCGCTGAACAATGTGCGCGTCGCCGACATGAAGGCACCGCCCGACAGCTGGTTGCTGCGCAGCGACCGCAACATCACGTGGTCCGCCGCCGTGCCTCAGCGCAACTCGGTCGTCGCCGGCCATTGGTGGCCCGCCGATTACAGGGGCCCGCCATTGGTGTCGCTGGAGGAAAGCAGCGCGCGCACATTGGGCCTGAAGGTTGGCGACACGATCACGGTCGCGGTGCTGGGGGTCGAGGTGCCCGCGAAGATCGCCGCGCTCCGCCATGTCGATTGGGGCGGCCTTGGTCTCAACTTCGCTTTGGTCTTCTCACCGGGTTATATCGAGGATGCGCCGCACGGTTTGCTCGCCACCGTTTATGCGCCCGCGAACCGCGACGGCGCGATAGCGGGCGCGGTCGCCACCACCCTCCCCTCGGTGACGCTCGTACGCACTGGCGAAATGATCGGCCAGGTGAGCGACCTGCTCGGCAAGGTCGCGCTCGCAATCCGCCTGGCGGCCGCGGTGACGGTCGCGGCGGGCATCGTGGTGCTGGTCGGCGCGGTCACCGCCTCGGGCCGGCGGCGGCGCTACGACAATGTCATACTCAAGCTGGTCGGCGCGCGGCGGCGGCAATTGCTCGGCGGTCAGGCGATCGAGTTCTTGCTGCTGTCATTACTGCTAGTGGTCGTCGCGATCCTCGTCGGCGGGACGGGCGGGTGGTACGTCGTCACCCGCGTTTTCGCGCTGCCCTTCGCGCCCGATGGCGGCGTAATCGCGCTCACTTTGGCGGCGGCGACCAGCGTGACGCTCGCGATCGGCCTGCTTGGCAGCCTGCCCGCACTCCGCGCGCGGCCCGCGGAAAGTTTGCGCAGCATCTAACCCAAACCGTCATGCTGAACTTGTTTCAGCATCCATCGCGAGGCAGGCGCCTCGCCGCGAAATGGACCCTGAAACAAGTTCAGGGTGACAGTATCTTAAATCAGATGTGGATCACCCGGCCATAAGCCGCGAGCACGCTTTCGTGCATCGCTTCGGAGAGCGTCGGGTGCGGGAAGATGGTTTCCATCAGGTCCGCTTCGGTCGTCTCCAGCTGCTTGGCGACGGTATAGCCTTCGATCAGCTCGGTCACTTCCGGCCCCGCCAAATGCGCGCCCAGCAATTCGCCGGTCTTGGCGTCGAACACCGTCTTCACGAAGCCTTCGGCTTCGCCCAGCGCGATCGCCTTGCCGTTGCCGATGAAGGGGAATTTGCCGACCTTCACCTCGTAGCCCGCTTCCTTGGCCTTGGCCTCGGTCAGCCCGACGCTCGCCACCTGCGGACGCGAGTAAGTGCAGCCCGGGATCTTGAGCACGTCCATCGCGTGCGGGTGCAGGCCCGCCATATGCTCGACCGCGATAATGCCCTCATGGCTCGCCTTGTGCGCCAGCCAGGGCGCGCCGGTGATGTCGCCGATCGCGTAGATGCCCTCGACATTGGTGCGGCAGGCAGCGTCGATCAGCACATGGCCGCGATCGGTTTTGATGCCGAGCGCTTCGAGCCCGATATTCTCGGTATTGGCGACAATGCCGACCGCGACGATGACGTGGCTGAACTCTTGGCTTTCGGTCTTGCCGTCGGGCAGCTTGATCGTGGCGGTGACCGAACGGCCCGGCTTCACGTCGATCTTCTCGACGCCATGCTTGGGCAGCACCTTCATGCCCTGCTTCTCGAACTGCTTCTGGACGAAGGCGGAGACCTCCGCATCCTCGACCGGGAGGATGCGGTCGAGCATCTCGACGATCGTCACCTTGGCGCCCATGTCCGAATAGAAGCTGGCGAATTCGCAGCCGATCGCGCCCGAACCGATCACCAGCAGGTTGGTCGGCATCTCGGACGGCGTCATCGCGTGGCGATAGGTCCAGATGCGGTCGCCGTCCGCCTTGGCGAAAGGCAGGTCGCGCGCGCGGGCACCGGTGGCGAGGATGATGTTCTTGGCCTGGATATCGACGCTCTGATCACCGGTCTTGACCTGGAGCTTGCCCTTGCCCGTGAGCGTGCCGACGCCTTCGTAGACCGTGACCTTGTTCTTCTTCATCAGGCCCTTCACGCCGGCGTTGAGCTGGCCCGCGACCTTGCGGCTGCGATCGACGATCTTGGCGAGATCGAACCCGGTTTTCTCCGCCGACAGGCCGTAGGCCGAGGCGTGGGTCATGTAATGATAGACTTCCGACGTGCGCAGCAACGCCTTGGTCGGAATGCAGCCCCAGTTGAGGCAGATCCCGCCCAGCCGCTCGCGCTCGATGATCGCGACCTTCATGCCCAACTGCGCCGCGCGGATCGCCGCGACATAGCCGCCGGGGCCCGAGCCAAGGATTGCGAGATCGTAGGTGTCAGCCATCAGAGCGCTCCACTAAGCCCCTCTCCCCTCGTGGGAGAGGGGTTGGGGAGAGGGGGCAGCGCGGCAAGGACCGAGCTCAACACTCCCTCTTCGTTGGTCAAAATATCGGTGTTCCAGAATCGGATGACATTCCAGCCTTCGCCGGCCAGCCAGTGGTCGCGCGCCACGTCATGCGTGCTATCATTGTGCTGCCCGCCGTCTGCTTCGACGATCAGCCGTGCGGTCGGGCAGGCAAAGTCGACGATGTAGCGTCCAATTGGGAATTGGCGACGAAATTTCCAGCCCTCCAGCCGTTTGGCGCGAAGCAGTTTCCAGAGGCGATGTTCGGCGTCGGTTTGATTGCCACGGAGGGTGCGGGCCCGGTTTCTGAGGCCCCCTCTCCCCACCCCCTCCCCCACCAGGGGGGAGGGGCTATCGCTTGTCTTCGCGGCCAAACCTTCAAAGCCTCTCTCCCCTTGTGGGAGAGAGGTTGCAGAGAGGGGGCCGTCAGGCATCACGCCTCAATCACCCTTGGCCGCCCGTCGTCGCCGATCGCGACGAAGGTGAAGACGGCGTGGGTGACGCGGTCCATTTCTTCGCCGGCGCGGATGCGGCGCCAGGCGGAGACGTCGATCTTCATCGAGCTGCGGCCGACCGAAACCACATCTGCATAGACCGAGACGACGTCCCCGATCTTGACCGGGCGATGAAAGGTCATGGAATCGACCGCGATCGTGACCGCGCGCCCCCGCGAATAACGCGAGGCGACCGTGCCGGCGGCGCTATCCATGATCGACATGAGCCAGCCGCCGAAGATATCGCCATAAGGGTTGGTGTCCGCCGGCATGGCGACGACCCTGACGGCGGGTTCCCCGGACGGCAGTTCGGGGTCGCCGCTGCTCAAGCGAGCATGCCCAGCGGGTTTTCGACCAGGCGCTTGAACGCGGCCATGAAGGCGGCGCCGTCGGAGCCGTCGATCGCGCGGTGATCGAAGCTGCCGGTCGCGCTCATCACGGTCGCGATCTGGAGGCTGTCATTGACGACATAGGGGCGCTTCTCGCCCGCGCCGATTGCGAGGATCATCGCCTGGGGCGGATTGATGATCGCCTCGAACTGCTTGATGCCGAACATGCCCATGTTGGACAGGCTGGCGGTGCCGCCGGCATATTCGTGCGGCTGCAATTTGCCCTCACGCGCGCGGCCCGCGAGATCCTTGATCTCGGTGGCGATCGCGCTGAGCGACTTGGTGTCGGCACCGGTGACGACCGGCGTGATCAGTCCGCCCGGGATCGAGACCGCGACCGAGATGTCGGCGCGCTTGAACTGGATCAAGGTATCGCCCGCGAACTGGACGTTGCACGACGGCACTTCCATCAGTGCGGCGGCCTGCGCCTTGATCAGCATGTCGTTGACCGACAGCTTCACGCCACGGCTTTCGAGCCCCTTGTTGAGCTCGCCGCGCAGCTTGAGCAATGCATCGAGGTTGATGTCCACCGTCAGGTAGATGTGCGGCACCTGCTGCTTCGATTCGGTCAGGCGGCGCGCGATCGTCTTGCGCATGTTGGAGAGCTTGACCGTCTCCGAAGGCACGCCCTCGGGTGGAGGCGCCGGAGCGGCGGCGACAGGCATTGCGGCCTGCGCGGGCGCTGCGGCGGGTTTGGCCGCGCCGGGCTGCGCGCCCTCGACGTCGGCCTTGACGACGCGGCCGTTCGGACCCGAGCCGGTCAGCGCGGAAAGGTCCACGCCCTTCTGCTCGGCGATGCGGCGCGCGAGCGGGCTTGCCTTGACGCGATCGCCCGACGCGGCAGCAGGCTGAGCCTTCGCAGCCGGCGCCGGCGTGACAGCCTTGGCGACCTCCGGCTCCTTCTGCGGCGCTGCCGCCGGCTTGACGGGGGCGGCATCGGCCTTGGGCGCAGGTGCCGAAGCGTCCTCGTCCTCACCCGCCAGAACCAGGATTGCGGCGCCGACCTTCACGCCGTCCGTGCCTTCGGGCACCAGGATCTTCTGGACCGTGCCCTCGTCGATCGTCTCGAATTCCATCGTCGCCTTGTCGGTCTCGATCTCGGCGAGGATGTCGCCGGATTTGACCGTATCGCCTTCCTTCACGAGCCATTTGGCCAAAGTGCCCTCCTCCATCGTGGGGGACAAAGCAGGCATCTTGATCTCGATCGGCATAAGCGCGGGGCCTCGTGTCAGGCATGAAACAAGCGGGCGTCCCTTTCGGCCAGCGGCGCGGGACCGTCAAGGCTCGCTTGCCAAGGAAGAGGGAACGCGCGACCATATTGCGGGATGCGCACTTATCTCGCCGTGATCGATGACAAACCCGAGGCGCGCACCGCCTTGCGCTTCGCCGCGCGCCGGGCTGCAAAGACGAATGGCGCAATTGCAATTCTCGCACTCGTGCCCGCCGCCGAGTTTGTCCAATGGTCGGGGGTGCAGGCGGCGATGGAGGAAGAGGAACGCCTCCGCGTCGAAGGCATGGTGACCGAGGCGGCGGGCGCGCTGATGAAGGAGACCGGCCTCAAGCCCGACATCATCCTCCGCCAGGGCGATCCGGTCGAGGTGGTGCGCGCGATCCTGGAGCAACGCGACGATGTGGCGGCTCTGGTGCTCGGCGCGGCGGCCGAAGGCGGCCCGGGCCCGCTGGTCGCGCATTTCGCGGGCGCGGATGCGGGCACGATGCGCTGTCCGGTCATGATCATCCCGGGCTGTCTCAGCGATGAGGCGCTGGATCGCCTAAGCTGAAATTTCGCACCCGCAATATAGCCGTGCTTGTGGCCGCCCCGACGTCCACCTATGCCCTTCGAGATGGCCGCCGCCTTTAATCCTGCCGAACTGCTCGCCACGCACAAGACGGGGCATATCGTGGCGCTCGGCCTGCGTTTCGTCGCGAACGGCGCGGATTGGTGCGAGTTCGCGATCGATTATGACCGCCGGCTCGTGTCCGATGCGGCGAGCGGCATCCTCGCTTCGGGCCCGATCGTCTCGCTGATGGATACCGCCGCCGGCTTTTCGGTCTGGACCAAACGCGGCGGTTTCGGGCCGCAGGCGACGCTCGACCTACGTCTCGATTATCTCCGCCCTGCCCGTGCGGGGCAGACGGTGACCGGCCGCGCCGAATGCTACCGGATGACGCGCCGTGTCGCCTTCGTGCGCGGGCTGGCACACGATGGCGATCCTAATGACCCGGTCGCGCATCTGACCGCGACCTACATGATCCTGGGCGAAGGCAAATGAGCGCGGTCGCCCTGCTCCCTTATGCCGATTTCCTCGGCATCCGCGTCGACGGCGAGCGCGACGGTGCCCCCTTGCTGGTGATGCCCTTCTCCGAAGGTCTGCTCAATCTGCAGGGCGGCATCCATGGCGGCGCGCTCGCGGGCCTGCTCGAAATCGCCGCCACCGCCGCAATCGACGCGACATTGGAGGAGGGCGAGGATCCGCGATCGGTGTTCAAGCCGATCACGGTTACGGTCGACTTCATGCGTCCTGGCTTGCCGAAAGACGTCTACGCCTGCGGGCAGGTGGTGCGCGTCGGCGGCCGCATCGCCAATGTCGCGGTGACCGCCTGGCAGGACGATCCCGACCGCGCTATCGCGGCGGCACGAATGAACCTGGCGATCACGCCACCAGCCGAGAAATAGATGCGATACTGGATCCTGCGCTCCGAACCCGACGCCTATAGCTGGGACGATCTGGTGCGCGATCACGGCACCGAATGGAACGGCGTGCGCAATTATACCGCACGCAATTTCCTGAAGGAGATGCAGCCCGGCGACCAGGCGCTCTTCTACCATTCGAACACGGAGAAGGCCGCGGTCGGGATCATGGAGATCACGCGCGCCTGGCAGCCCGATGGCGATGACGGCAAATGGGCGAGCGTGGCGGTGAAGCCGGTGCGCAAGCTCGGCAAACCCGTGACGCTCGAAGCGATCAAGGCCGAGCCCAAGCTGGCGGCGCTGGAAATGCTGCGCCAGTCGCGCCTGTCGGTGACCCCCGTGCGCGACGAGGAATGGGCGCAGCTTTTGGAGATGGGCGCCTAAAGCCGAAACAATCGGCCTCTAGCCCAGAAAAGCCGCGAGCAGAGCCGCTTCCGCCTTACCCTGCGCCATCCCCGCGCGGGCGACGGCCGGGCGGCGGCGGACATCCATCGTATTGGGTCCGATCGCCTCTTGCGTGGCGGCATCAGGGAAGATCACTTCGACCGCCGCGCCATCCGCCCGAAGGCCGGCGGCCTGCTGATCCAGCCGCGCGGTCATGCGCTCGCCGGCGGGACCGGCGGGCCGGAAGCAGACCACCAGAACCCGATCATAACAGCGCACCAGATCGGCATTGGCGACCGAGCCGAAACCGCCGTCCATGTAACGGTGACCCGCAATCGTGATCGGCGGGCTGAGGCCGGGCAGGCTGCAGCTTGCGGCCACCGCCTGTGCCAGCGAGCCGCCGCTGTCGCGGCCGAGGACGCGCAAGCTGCCATCGGTGACATCGACCGCCGTGCAGCCGAACCCGCGATCCGACCAGTCGGCACCGCCAAGCATCAGGCTTATCCGCGCCACCTCCTCCGCCTCGCTCTGCCTATTCGCCGCGAGCGCCTGCGCGCCGACCTCGGCGCGGGCGGCGGCACGGTCGCCGGGGCCGCCCAGCGCCTTGGCGAAGAGTGCGGGTAGTTGCGCGATCACGGCCGGATCATAATGACGCGCGCCGGGCGGCGGCACGCCCTTTTCCTCCTCCAGGATCGCGGCGGCGAGCATGGCGGGCGGGCGGCCGGTGGTGAGCTGCGCGCCGACGATCGCGCCGGCCGACGTGCCGAGGATGAAGTCCGCCGCGTCCGCCGCCACGCCGGCCTCCGCCAGCCCGGCGAGCAGCCCGCTTTCCCAAGCGACCGCCAACGGGCCGCCGCCGCTCAGCACCAATGCGCGCATCCGCCTTTCCTTTCCTGATTCCTCCTAACCGCAAGCGGGCTGCCACGACAGAGGGCTTGCGCTAGTGTTCCTATTTTGTTCTTATATCCTCCATGGACCGAATCGACCTTCGCGCGCTCTCCGCCATTCTGATCGAGGCCCCGGCCTGGGCGCAAATCGGGTTGACCATGCCCGACCAGCGCTTGCGCGAGCGCGCGGCGGATTGCCTGGCGGCGACGATCATCGAACGGCTGGCCGGACCGGCGCAGCCCGATCCCGACCAGCTCGCGCTCGCGATCGAGGCTTGATCGCGGCGGCGGAAAGGATAGCGGGGGGCGGGCCCCGGTTACCAGAGACCGGCGCCGATTGTACCCGCACGATATTCGGCGATGCGGCGCACGGTGGCGGCGGACACGCCTTCGGGGAGCGTGTCGGGCGCGAACCAGCCGACCTCGGCGATTTCGTGTACATCACGTACCGAAATCCCCGCTCCATCGGGCGCGCGGACCACGAACAGCACGATATGGTCGTCCTTATATTCGCGCCGGCTATGATAGACGCCGAGGATGCGCTCGACCGCGCAATCGGTCAGGCCGATCTCTTCCTCCACCTCGCGCAGCGCGGCGGCGGCGAAGCTCTCGCCCTTTTTCACCCCGCCGCCGGGCAAATACCAATGATCCGCATAGGTATGGCGCACGAGCGCGATCCGGCCACCATCGTCATGCACCAGAACGCGCACGCCCAGCGTACGCGGACGCCTGAGCCACCAGTAAAGCCGCGCCGCCCGGCCGATCAGGCGATGGCGCAGTGCCATGCCGCAGCCCCGGCGCGCTCGGCTTACTTGCCCTTGGGCGTCGGCGGTGCGGGCGGGACCGCACCGGCCGGGCCTGCGGCGAAGGCGCGCATCGCGATACCCTTGTCGGTCAGCCGCTTGACGCAGGCGGTCATGGTCGGGCCGAGGCTGGATGCGGGCATGGTCTTGGCCTGCGCCTGAACGGCATTCTTGAGTTGCTCGTTCGAAATGCGCGCGTCGAGCCGGCCCAGATAGAATACCGAGGCGGCGACCGAGAGCTGGCGCTTTGCGGCATCTTTCTCCGCACGGGCGAAGACGTTTGCCGCCAGCAGGCAGCGCACGTCGCTGTCCACGCTTTGCGCCGCCACCGGCGCGGCACACGCCACGCCCGCCAGCGCCGCACCGATCATCACGAATTTCCGCGCCATCATGCCCCCCGTCGAGTCCTTTTTAGATATTACCCGTCAGCACCAATATCAGCACGATCAAAAGCACAAGCCCAAGACCGCCCGACGGTGCATATCCCCAGTTGCGGCTGTGGCCCCAAGTGGGCAGCGCGCCGACCAGGAACAGGATCAGGATGATGATCAATATCGTGCCAAGCATGAGCGTCCTCTCCTTTTGGTAAGGCCGCGTAACGGGCCGCGTGCCGGAGCGGTTCCGGTTTGCATGCACTGGGGGACCAGCAGGCGGCGAGGGAGGAAGGTCCGGCAGCCGGACGAAATTTTACGATGATCGGCCCACGGTGAACCGGCTGATAACGATCCATAAACGCTTTCCGATTTAATCGAAATCAACCCCAGGCGCCGGCCCAAATCGGCAAATTTAGGATCGATTCAGTTGCTTGACGTGGCGTCGGGTCACGCAGCGGCGCGTGCCGTTGCGTTCGACCAGGTATCTATCGTTACGGCGGACCGGAGCCATGCCGCGGGCTTGCGGGTATTGGTCGCCGAGGCGCTCGCCCAGGAGGGCCAGAACTGGTCGGGAAAGCCGACGCGCGAGACCGATGCTCAAATCTCGCTCGAGGAAGTCATGGGCCTGATCGCGGCCCAGCGCAGCCAGCTGCTGGTTGCGATGCAGGATCAGGTCATCGTCGGCTGCGTGCTGGTGACCCGCCTTCCCGGAAGCCGCTGCGCGCTCGGCCTGCTGGGGGTCGATCCGCGCTTCCGCCGCCGTGGGCTGGGCGCCCAGCTGATCGCGGCCGCCGAGCGTGCCGCCGCGACCATATTCGGATCGGACCAGATCGAACTATGCGTCCTCGCGGAGCGCGAACAGCTGGCGGCTTATTATGCGCGCTTCGGGTTCGCCCCGACGGGTGAGCACCGCACCGTTCCGTTGGCGGAGGTGACGATGGAATTCCTGGTCATGTCCAAGCCGCTGGCCCACGCCCTCGTGCCGGCATGATGCTCGACGCGCGAGCTTGATCCACTGCCCGTCGGTGCCGACGGCGCATTCCTATCCGAAAACCACCTGCGTCAATTGGCCCGCATCAAAGGCGTAAGGCGCTGCACCTGACCGACCGCGCGCTCAATCGCTTCATGCTCGGAATGCGAGCCCTGATAATAAGCGAGCCGCCAGCTCGTCTCCTGCCCGCCCCCGCCGAATACCGGTTCGACCGGGCCGAGCAGATCGAGAAAATGATCGACGCTACGATCGGACGCCTGCGCCGCTTTCTCGGCGATCGCCTTACGGATCGCACTGGCGTGCGGCAATCGGATCGGCATCTGCCGAAACGTTCCTATCTCAAGCATGTACCCGGAAGCCCGCGCTACTGACACCGACCGCCAAAACCGAAACCGGAGTCTTTTGTTCCGGCACGGACATCAGCATCCGACCAACCGCCCCAACACTCTGACCATCCGATAGTGACCGGTCGGGGCTTTCGGATAGTGATCGTCAAGCTAGCTAGATTTCCCGGTCGTCGCCGACCTATCAGGACATCGGTAAGAGTAGCTTTTGCGTTCCAGTTTCTAGCGTTGAGTCAGGTATTTAGCGTTGAGTAAGTCCTTGTCCGTGTTGTTGGTTGAGGACGAAATCCTCATCCTGGAAATTGTTCAGGATGCTTTGGAACAGGCCGGCTTTCATGTTCGAGCCGTGCCGTCCGGTTCTGCCGCGCTCGAGGTCATGAGCGAGGGGGTAGAGGAGTTGGCGGGTCTGGTCACAGATGTCCGGTTGGGCGTGGGGCCAAACGGATGGGACCTGGCCCGCCACGCTCGCCGGAGCCGGCCCGATTTGCCGGTGATCTACATGACCGGGGACAGCGCCGCCGACTGGCCGGTCGAGGGCGTTCCCCGCAGCCGGGTGGTGCAGAAGCCATTCGCGGTCGGCCAGATCGTGACCGCGCTCAGCACGATGCTGACCGAAATCGATACCGACGCCGCCGCGCAGGGCTGACGGCGGACTTATCCGACGTTCGGCGCCGATCAACCAATCTACGCCGAGTGCGCCGCCTGGCGCCATTTGAGATAGTCGCGCACATCGTCGGCACTGAAGCCGACCGCCTGGATCGCACCGCGCAAGGTGGTCTCGTCTATCTTCAGCGTCTCGGTCCAATAAGCCAGTTCGTCCGGCTCCTCGACCTGGATATGCGCCGGGTCGCGCGGCCGGGATGCGTCATTGATGCCCAACATCGTCCACCTCCTCGCCGTCCGAACGCGCCTCGGCGGCAAGGGGATCGTGCATTCGCCGCAACCGTGGCTCGCTTTGGCGACTGTCAGGCGGCCGCATTCTCCTCGGGCGCGGTCGCCCAGCCGAGGCTGGGGATGGCCGCGGTACGCCGTCCGCGCAGATCGACGCGCAACGCCAGATAATTCTTGCTCTCCATATAGCCGAGCAAGCGGCGTGCGCGGCCGATCGAGGCGGTGCCGTAGACGCGCGCAATCTCCTCTTCCGAAGGGCAAGGCGCGCTCTCGCGCGCGGCGCGCGCGATCAGCATGAACACGCCGAGCATATCCTCGGGCACGCCATCGGCGAGCCGCAGCGCGGCGGCCCAACCTTCATCGGCGAGGTCGGCGGAGAAAAGACCGGCGCGTGCAAGGGTGAGACGCCGCGCGAATTCGATCGGCGAAAGCGGCGCCTTGGCCACGCCCTGCATCCGGCAGCGGATCGCGAAATCCTGGAACAGCGCTCCGGGCGCGCGGTGCGCGGCATCCTCATCGGCGACGATGTCGCGCAGCACCGCGTCGATCACGGGCCCGGTATCGGGCGTATCGAACATCGGCATTTCGGGCTCGGCCGCCGGTGCGTCGGGATCGGCCTCGTCGATCCGGTGGAGCAGATGCTCGACCGGCTCGACCGGCGGCGGTGGGGGTGGCGGCGGCGCATCTTCGAGCTTGTCGAACAATAATGCCTGCGCGTCGCCGGCATCGTGCGTCGGCAGCGGCTTGAGGCCGGGGGCAGCGCCGCGCCCGCCGGTCTGGACCGCGCCGATCCGCACCAGGATCGGCCGGCGCGCGACCGCAGGACCCAGCGCCAGGAACTGACCGCGCTCCAGATCGCGGATCTGCTCGGCCTGGCGCCGCTCCATGCCGAGCAGGTCGGCGGCGCGCGCCATGTCGATATCGAGGAAGGTGCGGCCCATCAGGAAATTGGAGGCCTCGGCCGCGACATTCTTGGCGAGCTTGGCGAGGCGCTGGGTCGCGATCACGCCGGCAAGCCCGCGCTTGCGCCCGCGACACATCAGGTTGGTCATTGCACCCAGGGAGACGCGCCGCGCCTCCTCCCCCACCTCACCGGCGGCGGCGGGCGCGAACAATTGCGCCTCGTCGACCACGACCAGCACGGGATACCATTGGTCGCGCGGCGCATCGAACAGGCGGTTGAGGAAGGTGCCCGCGCAGCGCAGCTGGGCGTCGACATCCAGGCCCTCCAGATTGAGGATCACCGACACGCGATGCTCGCGCACGCGCGCGGCGATGCTGCCGGTTTCGGCCTCGGTATAATCCGCCGCCTCGATCACGAGATGGCCGAAGCGTTCGGCAAGGCTGACGAAATCGCCCTCGGGATCGATCACCACCTGCTGGACCAGCCTCGCGCTTTGTTCGAGCAGGCGGCGCAGAAGGTGCGACTTGCCCGAGCCCGAATTGCCCTGGACGAGCAGACGGCTCGCCAGCAACTCTTCAAGGTCCATGCCGGCAGAGGCCCCGCCGGAGCCCTGGCCCATGTCGATTTGGGTGGTCATCGCCATTCCCTTTGGCGGAGCGAATCCGGCGACGGCAAGCGCTTCATTCACTCATAGTGATAAAGCTTGATCCGCTGGATCGAATAGCCGTCGATCGGCAGGCGCAGGTGGCGGCCCTGATGATTTTCATCGCCGTTGAGGCGACGGCCCAGAACCCACTGGCCATCGACGAAATCGCCCTCGTCAATCGACTCGATTCCCGTCGAGCCCTTGCCCGAGGCCGGCGCGAAGGTGATCGTCACGCCGCGCCCGGCGACGAGATATTCATCCGCGCCTAGCTGCATCACGATCGCGCCGTGCGTCTCCGGATGTTGCTGGTCCTTGGGCGTCCAGGGGTCGAGGAAGTGCACGTCGAGCACATTGTCGCCCATCGTCACCTTCTGGTCGGCAAGATCGGGCATATTGTCGAACGCGACCGGCACGCGGAACCCCGTGATCCGGCTGCTGCCCTGCCGTTCCGCGATCATCGGCCAGAGCTTTCTCAGCATCACGTAAAGATCGGACAGCGGCTTGCTCTGCGCCGGATCCAGATTGTCGATCGAGAAGGGGCTGAAGCCGAACGCGCTCAATTGCCCGATCGCGTAGAGCGCGTTGGCGGGCGCCTCGGGCTTGCCGGCCTGATTGGCCTCCGGGATGAAGAGCGGACGGCCGAGCGCGGCATAGGCCTTGGTCCATTCGACGAAGTTCGGGAAATAGATGTCGGGTTCGAGCGCGTCGATCGACGGCATCGCCGCGTACCATATCCCGGCCACCTTCGGGATCGGCCCGGCGGCGGGATAGCCCTTGCCCGGCTCCGCATTGGGACGAGGCAGGGCCGCGTTCAAGTAGAAGGGAATCGGATAGGCCTTCTTCCCGGCGGCGGCGACCTGCTCGACGAAGCGGCCATAATGCCAGGCCATGAAGGCCTCGTCCGCATCCTTGCCATAGGCCTGTGCCCAGCTCTGGCCCGCACCGGGCAGGCCTTTGGGTACGGGCCTGGCCCAGGCGGCCTCGGCGAGCGAACTGTGATCGCGCGGCTCGGGGATCATGCCGATCTCATTTTCGACCTGCACCGCAATCACGGTACGTGGGGTATCGGTTTGCGCCAGATGCGCCATCAATGCGCCGAACGCGCGCGCGTCCGCAGCGGCGGTTTCGGGGCTGAACGGGGTGAGGATGTCGACCGCTTTGCCATCGCTCGTGCGCGCCCGCGGGAAGCGCCCGGAATCATGTTTGACCCAGGCCGGGACATAGGTCGACATGCTGTTCTTCCAGGTGCCGAACCATAGGACCACGATGCGTAGATCGTGCGCACGCGCATCGGCGAGCAGGCCGTCGACCAGGCCGAAGTCGAACCTGCCTTCCCTTGGCTCGATCGATTCCCAGGCCACCGGCATCAGCACGGTATTGAGGTGCAGGGCCTGCAGCCGGTCCCAGCGCGCCGCCATGTAGGCGCGGCTCGAGGAGGAGGAATTGGCGAGCTCGCCGCCCAGGATCAGATAGGGCTTGCCGTCCACCAGGAGATGGCCGCGATCCAGCGTCGGCAGCGGCTGCGCGGCGGCCGCCCAGGACGCGCCGATCCCCAGCAGGAGCGGGAGCAGGCGGCGGGTGAGCTGGTCTATCATCGAGCCACCTTGGACGAGCGAAGGCCGATCCCGCAAGCGCGTCGCGTCGTCCCGGAATGGCACCTTTTTGCAAATTGATCGGTTGGACTCGTTCCCGCCCCGAGAAGCGGGTTGAAGAAGGAGATGAGAGATGAAGCTCAAGGCTCTGGCCGCCCCGATGGCGGCGATCGCCGCACTGACGATGGTCGGTACGCTTCCGGTAGTGCCGCCGGCCATGGCGCAGCCCCCGGCATGGGACCGTGACGCTTTCTGGCGCGGCGCCCCGGCCGATCCCTATCAGCGGATCGATTTCCTGCAGCGCCGGATCCAGCACGGAGTCGACGATGGCAGCCTGTCGCCGGGCGAGGCGCGCCGTTCGCAATATCAGCTCAATTCGATCCGCCGCGACGCGGACCGGATGCGCTGGCGCCACCGCGGCAGTTTCAGCCAGCAGGACTATGATTTCATCCAAAGCCGGCTCGACAATCTGAGCCAGCAGATACGCTGGCAGCGTCAGAACTGGTCGTCAGGTTATGGCGCGCAACCCGGTTATGGCGGCTATGGCGGCGATCGCTACGTCACCAGCTATGATGCGACGCGTTATTATCGCGATGGGCCGAGCTATACCGAGCGCCGGCTGAGCGACAATGACGAGATCTATCGCGGATCCGACGGGCGCTATTATTGCAAGCGCAGCGACGGCACGACCGGCCTGATCGTGGGTGCGGCCGCCGGCGGCATCCTCGGCAATATCATCGACGGCGGCCACAATCGCGCCGCCGGCACCTTGATCGGCGGCGCGCTCGGCGCGCTGGCGGGCAAGTCGATCGCCGAAAATAACGACATTCGCTGCCGTTAAAGACAAGGGCGCCGGACAAGCTCCGGCGCCCTCCTCTCGGACAAAAAGGGGCGCCCCGGTTGGGACGCCCCTTTTCGTCAGCGGCGATAATGCCGGTAGCCGTAGCGGTAGCGGCTGTGCCGGTAATAATGATGATGGCCGTGATGCAGCGTGTTGTAGAGGCCGCCCGCGGCGGCGCCGATCAGCGCGCCGTTACCGACCGACAGGCCGGGGACCACCGCACCGACGATCGCACCACCAGCCGCGCCGATCCCGGCGCCGCGAAGGATGTGGCCGGCGCTCTGCGCCGAGACCGGGGCGGCCAGCGCCATCGACGCGGCGCCTGCGACAATCAGCAAAGTCTTCATGATATTCTTCCTTTCTTCTCTTGCTCCCATCGCGGCGGGGCAACGAACCATCGCCCCGCCGGTTCACCGGTCAGCGATACCAACCATTGTCGCCATAATAGCGGTGCTCGCGCTCCCAACGGTGATGCGCGCGGCGCGCCTCACGCTCGCGTTCGCGCTCCCAGCGCTGATGATCGCGCCATTCGTGACGGTCGTAACGACCGTAATCATAGCCACGGCCGTAATCGTAACCGCCATGGTCATAGCCATAATAATCCTGGGCCTGGACGGCCGAGGGCACCGCGATCGCGCTCAAGGCCAGCGCAGCGGCGATTCCCAACTTGGTACGCATCTTCTCTCTCCTCGTGCCCCGATCTTTCGGGACGAGAGAGGTTTACGAGAGTCGGGCTGCGCAGGTGCTGAACGGAGCTGGCAGCGTTCGTTCAGGATCGGCAGCGAAGGCGGAAACGGCACAAATGCGGCTCACCGCATTGCCCCCTCGCCCTCAGCGAACAAGATGCTAAGCATGGTAGCGCAAACTGTTCGGAGAGGGGCATGACGGGTTTCAGTCGCCGCGAGATCGGCAAGGCTTTGGGCGCAGGTGCGGTGCTGGCCGCGGGGGGTGCGGCAACGACGGCGGCCAAGGCTGCGGAGATCGACCTGTCCTTTCCGCAGGGCTTCAAATGGGGCTGCGCCACCGCCGCCTATCAGATAGAGGGCGCGGCCAATGAGGACGGGCGCGGACCGACCATCTGGGACGTCTTCTCGCATACGCCCGGCAAGACGATCGGCGGCGCGACCGGCGATGTCGCCTGCGACAGCTACCATCGCTATCCCGAGGATACGCAGCTGCTGAAGAATCTCGGCGTCGCGACCTATCGCATGTCGCTCGCCTGGTCGCGCATCTTCCCCGAAGGCAAGGGCAAGCCCAACCAGAAGGGCGTCGACCATTATAACAAGGTGATCGATACCTTGCTGGCGGCGGGTATCACGCCCTATGTCACGATGTTCCATTGGGACTTGCCGGCAGCACTACCGGGCGAATGGCAGAACCGCGACACATCCTACGCCTTCGCCGATTATGCGGGCTATATGGCGGGCCAGCTTTCGGACCGCGTGAAGAATTTCATGACGGTCAACGAGCTACGCTGCTTCACGGACCTCGGCCACCAGAACGGCGTCCATGCCCCCGGCCTGCAACTGCCGCCTGCGGCCGTGAATCGGGTGCGCCATAATGGCGTGCTGGCGCATGGCTTGGCGGTGCAGGCGATGCGTGCGCATGCCAAGCCCGGCACGCTGATCGGCCTGGCCGACAACACCACGATGTTCGTTCCGGTGATCGAAACGAAGGAGCATATCGACGCGGCGCGCAAGGCGATGCGTGAGGAAAATGCCATGTTCCTGACCGCGATCATGGAGGGCAAATATCTCGATTCCTATCTGAACGAGCAGAGCGCCGCCGCACCCAAGGTCAAGGATGGGGATATGAAGATCATCTCCAGCCCGCTCGATTTCGTCGCGCTCAATATCTACACGCCCGATTATGTCCGGGCGGATCCGAATTCGCCCAAGGGCTATCAGATCCTGCCCCACCTGGCGCACAGCCCGCGCATGGCTTCGCCCTGGCTCTATGTCGGGCCCGAGGTCATGTATTGGGGCCCGCGCTACGTCAGCGAATTGTGGAGCCCGAAGTCGCTCTTCATTTCGGAAAATGGCTGTTCGGCCGACGATCCGATGGTTGCCGGCCGCGTCGATGACAGCGACCGCGTCATGTATCTGCGCAACTACCTGACCCACATGCACCGCGCGGTGGCCGAGGGCTATCCGCTCCATGGCTATTTCCTGTGGAGCCTGATGGACAATTTCGAATGGGCCGACGGCTATACCAACCGTTTCGGCATCCATTATGTCGATTACGCCACCCAGAAGCGCACGCCCAAGCTCAGCGCGGCCTGGTACAAGGAGCTGATCGCCCGCAATCGGGTGGTGTGATGCGCCGCCCGGCTCTCGCGATCGGTATGACGGCGCTGGCGGCTGCGGCCGTTGGCGCCGCCGACCTGCCGACGCGAGTGCCGATAGCAGCACTTCCGATCGGTCCGCCCAAGACGGTGTCGCGGGTCGAGACTACCGAGGTCGATTTCGCGCCGGGCCAGACCATGCCCAAGCATAAGCACACTGTCCCGGTCGTCTGCTTCATCGCCAAGGGCAGCTTCGCGGTCAGAATCGGCGATGCGCCCGAGCGGATCGTGCCCATGGGCCAAGTGACGATCGAACCGGCGGAGACGGTGGTCCATTATTTCCGTAACATCTCGGCAACCGAACCCGCGCAATTGCTATGCGCGTCGCTGGCGGGCGATCAGGACAAGGTGCTGAATGTGATGCTGGCGCCGCCCCGACGATAAGATCGCAGCAGCACGAAGCGGGATTCCTTGAATCGAGCGAAAACCCGGAAAGGATGACGGCGCGCCGATGGACTGCTATCCTTCCACAGGTTGCGCAGCCCAGAGACCGCTGCAGGATTGGCGGCCTGCCGGATCGTTTCGCAACCGTCGGTTAACCCCACGCGTTTATGGAAGCTCATTGATTCAGTAGGGAATTCCCATTGCTCAGCGAGCTGAAGGCCATCCATGCGGAACTGCGTGAAGCGATCGCCGAGCTCGCCGCCATCGTTTCCCAGACGGCGCCGGATGAAGAAGCTTTATCCAGGACACGGCTAAAGCTGACCCGCTTGAGCCGGCGCCGGAGCGCGCTCATCCGGTCGGCAACCTTCTCCGACCCGCACGATGCCGCCATCACTGCCCAGTTGGACGATCTCCGCCTCGAGGCGACCAATTTGATGGTCAAATCCTCCGAGCATATCACGCGTTGGACGACGCGCGCGATCCTGGCGGATTGGGCCGGCTATCAGCGGGCATCGGCCGAAATGCGCAAATCGATGCTCCGGCGGATCGAGCGCGAGGCCGCGCTACTTTATCCCTTGCTCCAGGGAAAAGCGCGCCAGAGCGCGATCTGAGGACATTGGACTGACCGGCTCATCGAGCCGATCGGCCGCTTGCACCCCAGTCAATCAACCTCAGCCCACGTTTGAAGTCGGCTCATACCAATCGCCGACCATGTCCGTAACCTGCTTCAACGCGGACGGATTGCGGACGCACGTTCCCCTTGGCTTTCAGCAGAAGCATTGTGACCGGCGCGGTTCCGCTCCCTTGTCTCCCGGCAGCGGGGACGTTGCATGGGCGACCTTGGGGCTTGTGGCCCCGGGATGCCTGCCTGCAACCATCCTATGCGCAGGCATCCGGTCAAAGGGTGGCCGCGGGATTTGGTCCGGGTGGCATTGCTGCCCCTGAAAGGTTTCCCTCCAGCATCGCCCGGGGCCACCCCACACGATGCCGTCCGGAAGCTGCGGTCTTGGCCGGAGGTTACCCCCGAAGGACTTGAGCCCAAGCCCTCCCATCGTCCGCGTAGCTCCCCTCCACGACGGCGGCATCGCCGCACGGCCGAAAAGCCGCGCGCCGAGATCTGTACTCTGTGGGCGAAGTTACCGTCTCATGCATGCCGAGGAGCTTCGCGCCGGTCCGTGTCCGCTGGCCTGAGCCAATGAACGCGCCGTGCGTACATTATTTGAGCAGGTTTGTCAAGGGAGGGCAGAGGCTGTTGCGACCTAGAAACTGCCACCTCGTGGCGCTACTCGCCTTGCACCCGACGCATAAAGAGCACCCTTCCCAAATCGAACGCCGCCTCTGGCACATGCAATGGAATCGGCAATAGGGTTGCGGAAATAAATCTCGATTAGGGATGGTGTGATGGCCGAGTTTCAGTTGAACAACATCCCTTCACGGTCCAGATTATAACCAGGGGTTAGATGAAGATCGGGCGCAATCAGCCTTGCCCGTGCGGCAGTGGCAAGAAATACAAGAGGTGCCACGGCGCTTTCAGCCCGGCGCCGCACGCCTTCGCAAGGTCTGCCGCAGCGGAACTTCAGTCAAGGATCGCGCGCGAGACGATCCGAAAGGCACAACAGGGCTTCGGGAAACCCATCATCGCAACGAAATTCCAGGGCCGGCAGGTCGTAGCCGTTGGTAAGTCGCTCCATTGGTCAAAAAAATGGAAAACCTTTCCCGATTTTCTGTTCGACTACATCAAAAACAGGCTCGGTGGCGATTGGGGCAACGCCGAAATCGCCAAGCCATTGGCCGAGCGCCATCCTCTTATGCAATGGTACGAGGCGCTTTGCCGTTACCAAGCGAAGGTGATTAAAACCCCCGGCACGCCCACATCGTTCGTGCTTAACGGGGTCGTGGCCTGCTACCTCAGCGTGGCCTATGCCTTATATCTGCTTGAACATAACGTAGAGCTGCAAGAGCGGCTTATCCGCCGCCTAAAGAATGTCGGGAATTTCCAAGGGGCGTACTACGAGCTGTTGGTGGCAAGCGCCCTCATTCAAGCGGGATTTGAACTGTCTCTAGAAGACGAAACAGACCCTTCCATTAAGCACTGCGAATTCTCAGCGATATCTCCACTCGCGAAGAAAAAATATTGGATCGAAGCTAAGATGCGGGCGGTTGCAGGCCAACTTGGCCGTACGGAGGCTGACGGTACGACCTCCTCAAACCCGCTGTCGAGCATGATCAAACATTTGAACGGCGCGCTCGCGAAGCCTGCGGCTGATGAACGTATGATCTTCATTGATCTCAATGCGGATATGCCAAGCGACGTGGATAATGAAAATCGACCCAGCTTCGTTGCGACAGCAACCAAACGGTTGGAAAAATACGAGCAGACCGAGTTGACTCAGGGGCAAAAGGCGTACGTGTTCATCACGAACGCAAATTTCCACAAAGATTTGGAAGCACCAGCGCAATTGGCAGCTTTTCCGTTTGGCTTAGGAATTCCAGATTTCAATCGCGTAGGCGCATTCCGTCTGTCCGAGCGGTACCGGCAGGAAAAGATCCACGCGGACGCGCTAAGGGCAGCTGACGGATTGGCAAAGCTCTTGAAATTTCCAACGACATTCGATGGTTCACTCTCGGCCACAACGTTTCACGGTGAACTCCCTCCCCTAACGGTAGGGCAGACTTATAACTTCGAAGGCGCTGATTCGGACGGGCGCGACATAATTGGCACTGTAACAGACGCTGTTGTCGTGGAGTCGGAAAAAGCGGCGACTATCGCCGTCTCGACGGCTGATGGTCGCTCACTTCTCTTGAAGCAGCAAATGTCTGAAGTGCAACTATCAGACTACCGTGCTCATCCTGACGCCTACTTTGGCAGGGTGGTACGCCCACCAAAAGGGCTGAAAGGTCCGCAGGACCTTTTTGAGTTCCTCATGTCCTCCTACTCCCAGCTCCCAAGGGAAGAAATTATAGCGCGGTTTGGTGGGAGGGTGCCTGGGGCAGAGTCCATGTCGCACGACGAACTTCTAGCCATTTACTGCGAGGGAATGGTCAGCGCGAGTAACATGTTCGCGATGGAGAACGGGATCGTCACCAATAAGCCCAAAGAGGGAACGAGTTAAGTCGGTCAGATCCAATATAAGTAATTGATAATACACTATTATTAGCGAAACACTATTGCCGATATGTGGCATACGCGCGAAGCCGAACCGATACGGCTTCCGTCAGCACTCGCCGGGACAAACCCTCCCATAGCGGCCACCAGCGCGAGACGCCGTAACGCCCCTCACCCCCGCGCGGTGGCGAAATCCAGGCTGGCCTGCATCGTGCGGCTGGCGGCGGCGACCATGTCGCCGAGCAATTCGATCACCTGGAAGGCGGCGAAGGGCGGACAGAGCCAGCTATAGGGGCCGGCGAACCAGTCGCCTGGATCGGCGCCGACGAACACGAACGGAATGTCGCGCCGCTGCGCCGACAGCGTGTCGAGCATCGCCTTTCCGATATCGACCGCGATGCAGGCAGAGAAATTGAGCCATTCGGCCGGATCGAGACCGGCGAGCGCCATTTCGGGCGAGCCATCGAGCGCAACCACGTTCACGCCGGCCATTTCCAGCGAGCGCCGGATATAAGCGGCGCTGAAGCTGTCGGGCTCGGCGAGCAACAGGATGTTGCCCTGGCGCAGGCTGAATGGTGCGTTCAATCCCCTCTCCTCTGGGGTTAATATATCATACCGAATCTGCGAGGAGAATCCCGCAACCACTATTTCTTGTGGATGAACGGGCGCCAGAACCCCAAAATTAGCCGCGGGGTGATGCACCATTGTCGCGCAACTGGAAGCGCACCCGATATTGGTGGAAATCGAGGCTCATCCGCTTAAGCCCCTTGAGCGCGTCGGTGCCGAGCAGCATCGCCGGCCGGTCGGCCATGCCGAACAAGGCAAAGGGCGCCACATCGGCGAAAGCGACCGGCAGGTTGTTGATCCTGAGCCCTCCGATCTGAATCCGCGGCAGCACCACGCCAGTGGCGGGCGTGCTGCGCCCGGTGACGCTGCTCAGCATCATCGCAACCTGGTTGGGCGGGTGGCGGCTGCCCGCGACCTTTTCGAGCAGGGCGTAATTGCCGATCGTCATGTCCGATCCGGTGTCGATCAAGGCATAGACGTTGAGCTTGCCGACCCGGACCTCGGTCAGGATGAGCTGGCCGTGGCGGCGATGGCCGATCACCACGATCTCGCCCGGAACCTCGGGCTCTGGCTGCCTGGCGTCTTCCAGCGTGATCTTGTTGTTCTGGAAATCGAGCATGATGCGCCGGTCGGCCAGCGCATCGACGCCGACAATGCCCTGCGCGCCGAGGAATTGTTCGGGCAAGGCCGGCGCCGAAACCGCGAAGGTCGCGGCGTCGCCGATCTTGAGCGTATCGACCAGGAAGGTTCCGACGTCGCTCGCACCCGCGATATCGTTCAGATGCACGATCTCGCTCGCGGGCAGGTTGAGCCGTTTGGCGAGCGCGACGCCGATCACCGACCGGTCCGCGCCGCTATCGACCAGGAAGCGGAACGGGCCGTTGCCGTTGACCTCGACGCTAACCGCCATGCGCGTATCGAGCACGCGCGCGGCCATTTCCTGACCGCGCACGGTCAGGCAATCGTCGATCACCGCGGTGCGCAGATTGGGCGCGGTCGGTGCGGGGGTAAGTGCGGCCGGCGGCGCGGGGCAGGTCGGAAGCGCAAGCGGAGCCGTGGCGGATGCGGGCGTGAAAATCGATATCACGGCGATCAAGCCGCCAAGCGCCATCGCGGCGAGGGCGCGCTTTTGCTTCATCCGCACTTTATCCGCCTCGAGGCGCGATTCCGTCTTGAACGGATGTGATCCACGCCGGCCCGGCCGATGCGACCGGGTACAGGTCCAAACATACCGGCTCCGTTATGAAATCTTAGCAAAATCAATGTCTTGTTAAGGTTAATGGCCTTATAAAGGCGGCGAGCGGAGGGAACAAATGAATCGTAGGCAATTCCTCACGGCGGGTGCCGCCGTGACCGCCGGTGCGTTGCTGCTTGGCCGCGCCGGCGCCGAAACCTTGTTGAAGCCGGTGGGTCCGCAGGGCCTGATCGCGCGCGCCAATGCGGCGCTCGATGCGCATGCGGGACTGATCCCCAATCGCGATATCGTGGGTATCGCCGACTTCGGCATCCACAATAGCAAGCCGCGGTTCCACTTGGTCGACCTGCACAATGGCCGGATGGAGAGCTTCCTGGTCGCGCATGGCCGCGGATCCGACCCGGCGCATACCGGCTGGCTGCAGCATTTTTCCAACCTGCCGGGATCGGAAGCATCGTCCCAAGGCACGTACCTGACCAAGGACGTCTATTTCGGCGCGCATGGCCGTTCGCGCCGGCTGGCGGGGCTCGACCCGCAGAACAACCAGGCCGAGCCGCGCGGCATCGTCGTGCACGGCGCCTGGTATGTGAGCCCGGAGCTTGCCGCGCGCGGCGCGATCGGGCGCAGCGAGGGCTGTTTCGCCTTCCAGCAGGATCAGGTCGGCCAGATCATCGATCGGCTGGGTGCCGGCCGGATGATCCTGGCCCTGAAGGCGTAATTTGCAGTGCGGCCTGGCATCCGCCAGGCCTTCGGCACCAGCCCACTCCCCCACCCGGCCTCCCATAGAATACCCTGTTTGGGAGGCCGGGTGGGGGAGTGGGCTGGTGCCCGCAAGCTTCGACGGATGTCGAAGCGCCCTATCAAAGACTCGGGTGCGGGCCGGTGCGGCGGCTCCCTTACTTCACGCCCTTGGGCTTGGTGTAGAGCGTGAAGCTGTCGAACGCGATCGCCGGCCCCTGCATATGGGTGAAGCGGTCGCGCTGGTGGATGATATCCAACCGGCAATGCTGGCTGCCGAACGGCTTGGTGATCAGGATATTGTCGTCGTTCAGGAATTCCGCCCCTTTGGGCCGGTTGACCCAGGCCTTGCCGCCCAGACCCCAGAAAATGATCGCGGTGCCGTCGACCACCGTCTGATTGGTGATCTCGTGCAGGTTCACGCAATCCACCTGCTTGCCCGGGACATAATTCTTGAGGTCCTTGGCGAGTTCGGCCTCGCCGCGCTCCCTGGCCGACGGCCCTTTGGCCGCTACCGGCGCCGCCACCAAAGCGGCCATGATCAGCATCGATGCAATCCGCATGATCCGTCTCCAAACTCACGTCTTCGCACAGCAACTGACGGAGGCGTCAGTTCCACGCCTTGGGACATAAGACGCCAACCGTAATGACCTGAAGCTGAATGTCTCCCTGCCCTGCTTTTTCTGGGGACAGGCAGGGCAGGAAGACGGTGACGCGGACGCTACCAACGCATTACGGATCCAAAGCCGGCGGGCCGGGGGAAGAACCGGCCCGCCGGTCACCCGCGCTGATGCTCTTCCAGGGGACTTGGGGAAGAGCCGGCAACCGCGCGGATCAGGCGAAATGCAGGTTCGGCCGACGGCGGCGCAGCGTGCCGCCGACCAGCGCGAAGCCGCCCAGCATCATGCTCCAGGCCGCAGGCTCGGGCACGGCCGCGAGCGTGGAATTATTGGGTGCGAAATCGCTGATCGTGGCAAGCCCGCCCACGGTTCCGCTGCGCGGCCAGATGCTGAAGCCATAGCGGCCCGGGACGAAGCCCGTGGTGGGCAGCAGCGACAGCGGCACCATCACCGAAAGCGCGTTGCCGCCGATCGTGACCGAGCCGGCGGCAAGATTGGTGGCGCCGAGCTTGGCGGTGCCGTTCTTTTGCACCAGCACCACCTGGTTGAAGAGTACGTCGGGGGCGCCGATCGAGCCGAACGGCCCGGTACCCGTGCCGGTGTTGACCCCGATCACGTAGAAGCCGGGCGCGGCCGGGTTGATATCGCCCGCGAAGGTGCTCTGAATGAGGAAGCTGGTCGTGCTGGCATTGTAGCTGACGGACAGGCTGGTCACGTCGAGATCGGGATTCCAGGGGCCGGTGTAGGTGGGCAGGAAATCGCCGACCGGATCGTTGACCGTGCTGGACTGCGCATGCGCCGCCGTGGCCAGCCCCAATGCCGCCACCGATAGAAGAAGATGCTTCACAACCATGCTTACCTCCACTGCTGAACCGAGCGCTCGGTCCCGGGCGGCAGAGGGGGCGTTCAGCGCGCTGCGATGAGTCGTGCAGCAATGGGGACGATGCGGCGGAACAGATTTTCCGGCGCCGCGGCGGCGGTTGATGGCGCGCGGGGATCGGACGGAGGACGATCAGCCGAATTGCCCGGTGTTTAAGATCCGGACCTAGAGCCGATTCCGCTTAATTTGAACCGTTCGCCCCGAGCGCAGTCGAGGGGCATTGCCGAGCTTAGCCGAGGCTTCTCGACTTCGCTCGAAGATGTGTCTCGACTTCGCTCGACACGAACGGGATTCGACCTCTCTGAAAGCGACCCTAATTCCCGCACAGCGCCACGAAAGCGGGCGGATCGGGGTCGAGCCGGTCGGCGATGGAGGTGAGCTTCGGATCGAACGCGGCCGCCGACCAATAGGTGATCGCAGCGTCGTGCGCGTCGAACGCGCCGGTAAAGCCTTTCACGCCCGCCGCGGCACGCTGCGCGTCGAACGCGACCTTCGAATGCGCGAACTCCTCATGCGCCTTCTCGCCGGTGACGTAAGGGGTGAGCCAGGCGACCGACCTCGCGACCGACGCGTGATTGGGTGCTTCCCAGCGATACCAATCCTCGCCCGCATAAGCGCGCGCGGCCAGCGCGGCGCGCAGCAAAGGTTCGAGATCGTAGACCACATAATGGAGCGCATCGCGCTGGGCGAAATCGATCACCTGTCCGTCGGGGAGGAGATTGGCCTCGATCTGGCGGCGGAACAGGCGGCGCGCAGCGTCGAACAAGGCGTTGTCGTCGGTGGCGGCGGCGATCATCGTCACCAGCTTGATACGGTGGCTCTGCCAGTTGTTGGTCCAGGTGGCGCCATGCTTGGGCGCATGCTCGATCGCGGCGACATAGTCCCACCCCCATTTGCGCAGCCACATCGCCACCCGCTGGCGTTCGTCCACGTTCAGCCGATCGCCGATGATCGCGTAGGTGTCGATCAGCGCATCGAGGTTGGTCTCGTCGATCGGGTCGAGATCGGGCGTGTAATCGTCCACCCAGCCGAGCAGGAACAGCCGCGCGGTGGCGAAGCTCTTGTCGTTGACGCCGGCGCGCCAGGCGAGCGCGGCGTGGAGCATCGCCGGCCAGTCCCGCTCCGCCTCGATGCTCTGGTCGCGCAGGCCCATATGCGGCAGCGTGCCCTCGGTATGGACGTGGCTCATCGGGTGCGGGATCGCGCCCTTCGGCGGCAGCGGCAACGGATGATCCTTGAGCCAGGCCTGCGCCTGATCGACCGGTACCGGGCACCAATCTACGGCAGAAACCGGGGCGGAGAGTGCGGCGAGGGAAAGCGCCGCCAGCGAGGGCAGGTACGCACGCATGGGCCCTTCATAACAAATTGGCAGCACGAAAGCAGCGGCGGGTTGGCGTAGCCGGCGCGCGGGCCTAATTCGGGCATATGCCCGCAATGATTGCCCCCCGCCCGCGCGTCTGGCGCCAGGAGGTCGCTTCGACCTTGCGGCTGGCGTCGCCGATGGTGCTGACCAACCTGACGCAGGCCGCGATCCAGGCGACCGACGTGGTGCTGCTCGGCTGGCTCGGCCCGCGCAGCCTGGCGGCGGGTGCGCTCGGATCGAACATCTATGTCGCCTTCCTGATCTTCGGCATGGGGCTCGTCACCGCCGCCTCGCCGCTGATGAGCCGGCAGATCGGGGCGATGCCGCACAGCGTGCGCGACGTTCGCCGCACCGTCCGCCAGACGATGTGGGCGGCGGTGACGATGGCGATCCCGGTCATGCTGATCCTGTGGCATGCCGAGCGATTGCTGATCTGGCTGGGGCAGGACCCCGCGCTTGCTGCCCAGGCGGCGCAATTCGTGCGCGCGATCGAATGGGGCTTCATCCCCGCGCTCTTCTACCTGGTGTTGCGATCCTATGTCGCCGCGCTCGAACGCCCCGTCTGGGCGCTGCTGATCGGGGCCTTCGGCGTGATCTTCAACGCCTGCCTCAATTACAGCCTGATCTTCGGCAAACTGGGCCTTCCCGCTTTGGGCGTGTTCGGCGCGGGGCTGGGCAGCACGATCACGCAGACGGTGATGTTCACCGGCATGGCGATCGTCGTTTCGACGCACAAACGCTTCCGTCGCTATCGGCTGTTCGGCCATTTCTGGCGCGGAGACTGGGCGCGCTACAAGACGGTGTGGAGGCTCGGCGCGCCGATCGCGATGACGCTGGGGCTGGAGATCACCATCTTCAACGCCGCGGTCTTCCTGATGGGGATCGTCGGCACCGCCGCGCTGGCCGCGCACGCGGTAGCGATCCAGATTGCAAGCTTCACCTTCATGGTGCCGCTCGGCCTGTCTCAGGCCGCGACGGTGCGCGTCGGCCTCGCGCTCGGGCGGCGCGATGCGGGCGGGATCACGCGCGCGGGCTGGACCGCGTGGATCATGGGCGTCGGGTTCATGACCTGCACCGCATGCATGATGTGGACGATGCCGCGCCCGATCATCGGCCTGTTCCTCGACACGCATTCGGCAGCCGATGCCGAGGTGGTGGACCTTGCCGTTTCCTTCCTGGCGATCGCGGCGATCTTTCAGATCGTGGACGGGATGCAAGCTGTCGGCGCGGGCATGTTGCGCGGCCTGCACGACACCAAGATCCCGATGCTGTTCGCGGGCTTCGGCTATTGGGTCGTGGGTTTCGGCGTGGCTCTGTGGCTCGGGTTCCATCGGCATATGGGCGGGGTCGGTATCTGGATCGGGCTGGCGAGCGGGCTCGCGGTGGTGGCGGTGCTGATGCTCGCACGTTGGCTCAGGCGCGAGCGGCTGGGATTGATGGGGGATGCGGCCTGATGGCGAAAGCGACGCGCGCGACCGCCGCGTTGGAGAAAGCGGGCGCGGCCTTCACAGTCCACACTTACGATTACGATCCCGATGCCGACCGGATCGGGATGCAGGCCGCCGAAGCGCTCGGCGAGCCGCCGCGGCGCGTGCTCAAGACGTTGATGGTGCTGGTCGACGGCAAGCCAGCCTGCGCGATCGTGCCGTCCGACGCGCAGGTGGCGATGAAGAAGCTTGCCGCGGCGTTGGGCGGCAAATCGGCCGAGATGATGAAGCCCGCCGATGCCGAGCGCGTCACCGGCTTCAAGGTCGGCGGGATCAGCCCGTTCGGGCAGATGCGCAAAGTCCCCGTCGCGATCGAGGCGGCGGCGCTGGAAGAAGCCTATGTCTTCATCAACGGCGGGCAAAGAGGATTGCAGGTGAAGCTGGCGCCCGGGGATGCGGCACGCATCCTGGAGGCTACCGTCGCTCCGGTCGTCGCCTGACCGACATCGGCTAGGCACAGGCAATACAAGGCGTTATGCACATTCCGGGGTGGGGATGTGGCTTTGGGGTCGGCGTTTGGTCCGGAACATCGCGGGATAAAGGTCGAGCGTTTCTCGACCGACGGACTCGCGCCGCGCGACCGGCACGAAGCCTGGGCCAATCGTCTATGGCCCAATATCGGCCCGCTCTTCGAAAGCCGACCGACCGAGGATTTCCACAACCGGACCGACACGGTCGACCTCGGAACGCTCAAGCTCTTTTATTCGGACATCAGCGCTTCCACCTGGGAACGCTCGGCGGCGATGCTGCGCTCCCACGATCCCGACGCGCTCAACGTGCTGCTGATGCTGCGCGGCAGCGCGCATGGCGAGATGGCCGGCGGGGCCTTCAGCCACACGCCCGGCACGATATTGATCGGCGACGTCGCGCAGACATCGCGCCATGTCTCGACCAGCAGCCACACGGTGCGGTTGGTGCTGCCGCGCGCCCAGGCGCTCGAAATGGGGTTCGATATGCGCGCGATGCACGGTCTTGTGCTGGATTCGCAGGCCGCGGGCCTGTTCGCGCAGCATCTGGCACGCTTGCCCGCCTTACTGCCCGAGCTGCGCGCCGAGGATGGGCCGCGCGTGGCACGCACCGTGCTCGACCTGCTCGCACTGGCGGTTTCGGTCTCGGGCCGCGTCACCCCGCCGGACCCCGGCACGCGCCGTTCGATCGCCTCGATCCGTGCGCGTGACGAGATCGAGCGGCGGCTCGAATCGCCCGGACTGAACGTCGATCATTTCTGCCGCGCGCTGGGCATCTCGCGCACCAGCCTGCAGCGCCTGTTCGAAGAGGAAGGCGGGGTCGGCACCTATATTCGCGGACGGCGGCTGGAGGCGGTGCGGCGCGCGCTGGCCGATCCGTACAACAGGGAAACGATCGCCGCGCTGGCGGACCGTTTCGGCTTCAGCGATGCCGCGCATCTTAGCCGTCTGTTCCGCGCCCGCTATGGCAGCGCGCCGAGCGACTATCGGGCCGGGATTCGCGATTGATCGCCCGATTGGGACGATCCGACACGTCGATGAGACGCATATTCAAGCCGCTTTGCTCAATACGGGCTTAAGCATGGTTCGAAATCGCGGCAGGGGGCTTCCGCGAATCGTCACGCACGGCTGCTATGCCTGTGTTCGGTCTCCCTTGGGGGAGCTGGAACGCCGTTCGCCTTTTGGGGAGGCGAACGGCGTTCCATTTTCCGGCTGCACGCGTTCCGGAATCAGCGCGGTTTGCGGTTCCGACACCACATTTGGTTAACCGCGCATAAAACCTTCCTCAAAACCTTACCGTAATCTTAAAGGCCTAAAGACCGGCATTATGCAGGTGAACCGCGCCTCCGCGACAAGCATGCGCTCCGCGTCCGTCCGTGCGGACGGGGCGAGCGCGCACGCGCTTGTGTCGGTAGCCGGCGTCGCCCCGGTTTCAGGGGCGGAAAACGGCCTGACAGACGGCCTGCCGCCGCCCCCTTTCCAGGAATTTCTGGAAAAGGACGAAGAGGATATTCCCGAGCAGCTGATCGAGGCCATCGACCCCGGCCGCGCCTATAAGGCGGCCATGTCGCTGCTGCGCCGGCAGGGCATGGTCGGCCTGCTGCTCAACCGCAACGCCTGACCGCGCCTGCGCGGAACCCCGCGCGCATTGTTCCATTCAAGCGTCTGAATCCCGCCGAAGCGGAGAAGGCGCATATGGAATATCGTCGTCGGAACGGGGGAAAGTGGCTGGGCGGCAGCGCATTGCTGTGCCTGGCGCTTGCCGCCTGCAACAAGGCGCCGCAGGCCAGCCAGCCGGTTACGGGCGCGCCGATCGCGGCGCTCCAGCTCGCGAGCGCGCCTCCGCCACCGCCCACTTATGCGCCCCCGGCTTCGGCCCTGCCGCCGCCCCCGCGCCCGGTCGCCTATCGGCCGCATCCGCAGCATTGGCGTCATTTGACCGACGCCTACGACATGAGCGACGCCTTCGGCGACACGCCGCCCGATTACACCGTCGATTATGACGGCGAGGAGCCCTATGTCTGGCGCGCGGACGACGGCGCTTATCGCGTGGTCGAATGGCTGCCCGACGGCGCGCGTTATTATTATTACGAGCCCGGCGCGGACGAGCCGTTCCTGGTCCAGGATCCCGAATATAGCTACGCCTATGATAATGGCGCGCTGGTGGCGGTTTATACGCTGGCGGGCGCGCTGGTGGCGGACCGGATCGCGGATGAGCGCCGGGCCTATGCGGAGCGTTATTATGCGCGCGCGCATGATCTCTATCGCGCGGCGGTCAACGACCGGCGGCGCGCGGCTTATGCGGCCGACTGGCGTTCGCGCGCGCCGATAATCCAGACGCAGCGCTACCGCTGGCAACAAGGCAGCCAGGAACAGCCGGGTTGGCGCGACTGGAACCGGGCGCATCAGACGGAGCAGGAAGCGCGATGGGCGCCCGAACGTCAGCATCGCGTTGCTTATGCGGCGGCGTTGGGCGCGGCGGGCGTGGCCGGCACCGCTTATGCGATGCATCAGCATGACCGGCAGGCGGCCGAGCATGCGAATTCCCGGCCTATGCCCCAGGTTCCGACCACAGCGATGGGACGGCCAGTGCCTCTCCCCAACCAGGGCCGCCCGGATATTGCCGAGCGCCATGCCGAGGCGGATCGCGCGCAGCCTGGCCTGCTCCACAATTCCGCACCCGTGCCGCAGGCACACGGCCAGCATCCGGCCATGACGGACCGGCACGGTCCCGGCATGCAGCCAGCCCGGCCCGAGCCGGCGCGTCAGGCGGCAGCGCAGGCGGAGCAGGCGCAACGGCATGCGCAGCAACAGGCCCAGCAAGCGCAGCATCACGAAATAGTGCAGGCGCAGCAGACCCAGCACCGCGAGGCCGCCCAGGCCGCACAAGCCCAGCGGCACGAATTGCAGCTAGCGCAGCAGGCGCAGCGCCAGGAAATGCAGCAAGCCCGCCAAGCGCAGCATGCCGAAGCGCAGCAGCGGGTGCAGCATGCGCAGGAAGCGCAGCATGCGGCGATGCAGGCCCAACACGCGCAGGAGCAGCAACAACGGGCTCAGCTCCACGCCGAAACCCATGCAGCCCCTCCACCCCATGCGGAGCCATCGCGGCCACAACCGCAACCGCAGCATGTGGCCGCGGCCCACCCGCCGGCACCGCATCCTGCACCGCCGCCGCACAAGGAAGGCAATAGCAACGGCCGTCAGGACGACCGCCACCATCAGGGCTAGGGTCCGGACCTACTCAGCTCCGGCTACGGGAAAAATAAGCGTAGAACAGGAAATGGTGGAAATCGGGCAGCATCTGGATGAAGCCGGAGCCCTGGTCCTTCAGGCCGAGCCGATCCGTCGCCTGATTCCATCCAGCCTTCTGCGCCTCCCACATGAAATCGGAATAGGTGGCGCGTAGCGGCTCATCGACCGTCGTCACCACGCTGACCTCACACAGGCTGATCGCGCAATGGACCTCAGCGCGCGGGGCATCGTTCTGCAATGCCGGGACATTCGCAAGCGCAGCGCGCAATCCAGCCTCGGTGGGATCCGCCCACGATGCTTCCCGAACCTCGCTTCGAATGCGCGTGTACAGGGCGCGGGTGCCGCGCTCTTCCGGTTGCAGTTTGCTGCCGAGCAGGAGATCCGCGTTGGGCGTCTGAGCGCCCCGCGACCAATATTCGACGAAGAGTTGCCCGCCATTGGCCGCCGCACCCGCGAAGCGCCAGCCGATTGGCTGTAATCTCTGCTTGATCTGCAAGCGGATCTTGTGCGGGCCGGCAGAGATCGCATCGACCAAAGCGTTGAAGTCAGTCGCGCCGATCCGCTTTTCGCCGGGCAGCGTGTTCGCGACCTCGCAGAGGCTGTTGCCGCATTCGACGCGAACGGGCGCCAGGTCGTTCATGTGCGGAATGGCCGAATAGGTTTCCCGAAGGAGCTTTTCCGTTGCGCCGGCCCAAGCCGGGTCGCGTGGCTCGCGGCGCACCTGTTCATGCAGCTCGCCAATATCCCGCCCGGCTGGAATGGCGTTGTAGAGCTGGGGGTTCTGCGGGATGCTTCCGGGGCTTGTGGCACCTTGCTCCACCTGCGCCGCGATCAAGGCGGCGGCGAGGCCACCGATCAGAATAAGAGGCATGACGATCCTTCCTTTGCGCCAGCTGGTGCCGGCTGACAGGACAGGCGCTGCGCCCATGTCGGGCACGGCCGCCAGATCGATTTTCTCGTCACGATTTTTGTGGGCGGCGGCGTAAAGGCGGGCGAGCTCGCGGCTGCTGCCGATGCCGGTCTTGCGCCGTGCCTCGCGCAGCCGTTCGTTGACCGCGGCGACCGAGCGGCCGGTGAGCATCGCGATGCTCTTGGCGGTGTGTCCCTCGGCGAGCAGGGCCAGCGCCTCGCGCTCGGACGGATTGAGCGCGTCAAGATCCATCTGCGGACGATCCTCCGACCGATCGCGCTTTTGCCATTCGATCATCGGCCGATCCTGCGCACTCACGCGGATTTTTCCATCACGATTTTTTTGGGGCATGAGGGAGCATGCGCTTTTCGCTCCGCCGGATACTTATCGGATTGTCGGCCTGCGTCCTGATCGGCCTGCTCGCTAGTTGGGGCGCGGGGGACGTGATGGTGCGCGGCCACAGAACCACCGTTCCACCGGTACCACTGCCTGCGCGGTCGCTCCAGCTTCGCGCTTCAGACGGCGTGACGTTGGCCGCGACTTATTGGCCGGGCGTTCGCGCCGACGCCCCGGCGGTCTTGCTGCTGCACGGGGTCGATGGATCGCGTGCGGCGGTCGCACGCAATGCCGCCTGGCTCGCCCAACAAGGCTATGCGACGATGGCGATCGACTTTCGCGGCCATGGCCAATCCGAGACGGTCGATCGCAGCTTCGGCTGGAATGAAGGGCGGGACGCGCATGCCGCTTTCGCCTGGCTCAAGCGCCAACAACATGGCGCGCCCGTCGCGGTGATCGGCTATTCAATGGGTGGTGCCGCAAGCCTGCTCGGTCCCGCGGGACCGGTGCCGGCGGATGCCATGATCCTGCAAGCTGTCTATCCCGACATACGCGACGCGATCCGCCATCGCATCGCGACCCGATTGGGCGAACCGGCCGGTTATGCATTGGAGCCGTTGCTCAGCTTCCAGGCACGCTTGCGTTTCGGCGTGTGGCCATCGGCGATCGCACCGATTGTTGCGATCCGTCGATACGACGGGCCGGTGATGGTGGTCGGTGGGATACAGGATCGCTCGACCCCGCCCGATGAGAGTCGCGCCCTGTTCGCCGCGGCACCGGGCAAACGCCTGCTCTGGATGCTTCCCACGGGCGGGCATGCGTCGGCCAGCAGCAGCCGCACCGACCCTGAATATCGCGCGCATATCCTGGCGTTTCTACGTGCGACGATCGGACGACCCTGACGGGCAGCGGCATCAGCAGAAGGAGGCGTCGCAAAGCGCTCCCCCAACACTGGCCTGCCGTGGAAAAGAAAACGCCGTCGATCCCCCCGAACCGACGGCGCCTCCCCCCGAAGTCTGCACAGAAGCGAATCACGCCGATGGCGGCTGACACGTTGCTGTTGATCAAAGCCTATTAGGCAAGTTTTCCAAATATTCCAGCAAATTGATCTTCAACCCCATTACCTGTCCGTAACATCCCGCCCGATTAGCGACCAACCTCCTCGCGCCAAGGCAACATTTGCCGGTGCGATTGATTTGGATCAATAAATAGAAGGCGTTAGAAATCGCGGTGCGCCCGCTTATTAGTCTGACAAAACCTCTTACGGACCTGCGTCGCAGACGAAAGCGGGACTGAGGCGCGTCAGGCGCTGCGGCGCAGCCTGAGTGCGAGCACCACCAGCACGATTACCCCCACTGCAAAGGTGATCGCGCTGCCTTCCGGGCCCGACTCGCCGCCGCTGAGCCAGGCTGGGCCAACGGGATCGGCATGGAACAATGCGCCCTGCAGGCGGATGCCGCTATCCGCAGCGCCGAGGCAAAAGGATTCGACCCAATCCCATGCGGCATGGAAACCGATCGCCCACCAGAGCGAGCCGGTGAGCTGGATGCTGATCGCGAGGATGCCGCCGACCAGCACTGCATCGACCAGCCCCAGCCCGGCATCGAAGCCATTGGACAGATGGGCGAGCCCGAAGAGGAGAGCGGTCACGATTGCGGCAATCGGGAAGGAGGTTGCCTCGCCCAGCCGCCTGAGCAGATAGCCCCGGACCACGGTTTCTTCGAACAGGGCCGTCCCGAGGAAACCAATCGCCCACAGCAAAGCGAGGCCCAGCGCGCCCGCGCCGAGATCGGCGGGATGGACCGCCATGCCGCCGGCGAAGTGGATAGCGAGCGCAATCCCGGCCATCGAGACCAGCCCGACCAACAGCCCCTGCCCGAACTGACGCCCCGCGCGCGGCCCGCCGCGCAGCCCGAAATCGAGCCATGATCGCCCTTCGATCCGCGCCATGATCCAGGTCGCCAGCAAAGATATGGCAAGCGCGAGATAGGTGCCCGCAATGGTGATCGGCTTTTCGATCGAGCTGTTGTCGTGGAAGCGGATGCCCAGGGCATGGAGGCCGAAGGTGCTGCCCAGCACCAGCGCCACTACGAGCACCAGGAACGCGATCGACAGACCGATGCCGCGCGGCTGGAAGGATTTGGCCATTCGGGAAGCTCCTCGCTTTTCCTATTGGTGAACCTGGATCAGCGACGAAACAAGTCGATACGGACGCGGAACCGCAACCGAAACGGCGGGTTGCGCCCTTATGGCGTCCCGTACCCGCACCGCCTGGGAGGAACGGTCTCCGGTCGCTTCGGAACTGGAGGTGATCTTCGCGCCCCTGCCCCGGCTTGCTTCGGCGCCGCTGGCCGCGGACGTGGACGCACCCAAGCCCGGATCAAGACGCGGAGGCGGCGTGCGGCTCTGGCTGGCGCTGCTGGGGGTGGTCGCGCTCGCCGCCCTGGTCGGCAGCCTGGCCTTCCTGATGCCGATCGCGCGCCAGCCGACCCCGCAGCATATCGTCGCGCAAGGCCCGTCCGTTCCCGCACTGAAACTGCCCTTGCCCGAACGCAAAGAGGCGATCGTGACGGCACAGCCGCCGGAAATCGTGCCCGAGACGCCGCAATTCGGACCGGCGATCCGCGCGCCCCGCCCATCCAGGGCGGTGCCGACGCACCGCGCCGCGGCGACGTCCGCGCGTCATGGGCGCTGCCCCCGCTTCGCCACGGAGGCCTGGTGCCTGCACGGCACGATCATGGCGGCCGATGACGAGCTGCGCGGTGCCTATGGCGCGGCGGTGCGCGCGGGCGTGAATCGCGACCTGTTGGTGGATGTGCGCAGCGACTGGAAAAGACTGCGCGGACGCGCCAACCATGATCCGCGGGCGCTGATCCGCGGCTATGCCCTGCTGACGCAGGAACTGCGCGCCGAGACGCGCCGGGCGCGGCGATGAGCGTGCAGGTCCGCCAGGCGCATACTGCCCCGGGCGACTGGCCGCGCTTCCACAAGACGCCCGCCGGGGTCGCGGGCGAACTGGTCTATGCGATCGGCGACATTCATGGCCGTTATGACCTGCTGATCGAGATGCTCGAGCAGATCGTGGACGACGCATTGCCGCGCCAGCGCGGGCGCGTACCGATCCTGGTGATATGCGGCGATTATGTCGATCGCGGACCGGATTCGGCGCGAGTGCTGACCGCGCTCGACTGGATCAGGCGCGACGGCCGGGTGCGGCTGCACGCGATAAAGGGAAATCATGAGGCCGCTTTCCTGAGCTTCCTGGCCGACCCGCAGGACGGCGCGCCCTGGCTGAACTTCGGCGGCGATGCGACCTTGCGTTCCTATGGCGTGCGCCCGCCCGCCGATTTCCAGGATGTGGCAGAGCTGGTGCGCGCAAGGGACGACCTGCTCGAGAAGATGCCCGCCGCTCATCTGCGCGTGATGCAGGAGCTGGAGATGATGGCGGTGGTGGGGGATTATGCATTCGTCCATGCGGGCATCCGCCCGGGCGTGCCGCTGTCGAAGCAGAAAACGGATGACCTGCTGTGGATCCGGGGACCGTTTCTCGACCGTACCGAGCGCTTCGAGAAGCGCATCGTCCATGGCCATAGCTGGATCGAGGCCGCGCCCGAAATCTACGACAATCGGATCGGCCTGGACACCGGCGCCTACGAAACGGGCGTGCTCACCGCTGTCCGGATCGAGGATGGCGAGGTCGAGGTCTTTCAGACGGGCGGTTGAAGCCCAAGGGAACTGACGGCGCCCACTATCGGTTCGTCGTATGATTACCGAGCTTTGGCTCAATATGACAAAGACGCGGTTGAAGATTATCGCGCCCGAGAGTCACTAAGTATTCGTGCGTAAGAGTAGTGAAGCGTCCCCTCCCTTGCTGTTGGTCGAAGACGGCCCGTTGAACCTGGTATCGACCCAGACGGCATTGGAAGAAGAAGGGTATCGCGTCGTGGCCGCGCGCCACAGCGCACTGGCGCTCGACGTGCTGGCGCGGCCGGTATGCGCCCTGATCACCGATATCCGCCTGCCCGGCCCGTTCGACGGATGGCAGATCGCGCGCGAGGCCCGTGCGCGCTGGCCCGACATCCCCGTGGTCTATGTTACCGGCGAAGGCGATGAGGACTGGCCGCGCAAGGGCGTGCCCGGCAGCCTGCTGCTGCAAAAACCCTACACGGCGGGCAAGCTACTGGCCACGGTGGAGCGGCTGATCGGCTAGATCGATCGGGAACCATGGAAACGGCGGCCCACCGGAAGTGGACCGCCGCCCCAGGCACAAGCGGATCAGCCGATGCTGCCCGCGAGGCTGCCATTGCCCGAGCCGGAACCCGAAGCCCTGGCCGCATTGCCGCTGGCGTCGCTCGCTACAGCACCCGCGGCATTGCCATTCGCATTCGAAGCCGCATTGCGCGCATGACCGGCAGCATTGCGCGCGCTGCCGCGGGCGGTATCGGCGGTGGCGGCGGCGCTATTGCGCGCATTGGCTACGCCCTGTTGCGCGGCGCCACGGACCGAACGCGCGGTGCTGGCGACCTGATCGGTACCGACCGCCTGCACGCTGGTGCCGGCGCTGCGGCTGACGCTGGTCGTGCCGCCGTTCGAAACGTTGCCCGCCAGCCCGTTGGCACCCAGCGCCGCGTCGGTGCTGCGCGACACCGTGCCGGCCAGACCCGCATCGGCGGACGCGCTGCCATTATGCGTGTTGACCGACTTGCTGGCATGGCCGCTGCCCGAACCGCTTATGCTGTTGGACAAAGATCCGGTGGCCGAGCTGAGCGGACCGCTGCCATTCGCGCCGAGACTGCCGGCGCTGTTGAGCGTGCCATTGACCATGCCGCCAGCGCCCCCAATCGCGCCGGTCAGGCCACCACTCAGCCCGCCGCTTCCTCCAAGCAGCTGCGCGCAAGCCGGCGCGCAGGCCACGGCGCCCAGGATCGCGCTTGCGGCGATCAGGCGGATACGAACAGGATAAAGCATTGTCATTCTCCTCGTCCGGCCGGGCGTTTCGGCCCGGCTTCAGGAGAGCAACGATGGCGGGAATCCGATCCATCCCGAGGCCTGCGAAATTATTTCAGGCCGACAGCTTTCGGCGGCGTGCCGCAATCGGCACAGACGATGCCGCGCCCGACCGCGCCTTTGGCAGCGCGCGCCTCCGCACCCAGCGCGGCAAGCGCGGCGCCCGGACTGCCGCGATCCAGCCGGGCGAGGCTGGCCGCGACGAAGGGTGCGGCAAAGCTCGTGCCGCGCAGCCGTTCCCAGCCACCGCCCGGCACCGCGCCGGCAATATCCGCACCCGGCGCGGCGAAATCGAGATGGAGCGGCTTGCCCGCCTCGATCAGCGGCTTGCCCTTCGCGTCGACGGCTGTGACCGCGATCACCCCGGGATAGGAGGCGGGATATTGGGGCGGGGCGGCGGGGCCGTCATTGCCGACCGCCGCGACGACGATGATCCCTTTGGCCTGAAGCGCCCTTATGCCCGCGGCGAGCAAAGGATTGGGCGGCCCGACCAGGCTGATGTTGATCACGCGGACGCCGCGTGTCGCGAGCCAGCCCATCGCGCGCGCGATCGCCATCGCTGATCCGTTGGCGGGCGAGCCGCCATAGATATCGGCAACCAGCAACGGCGCGCCCGGCACCACGCCATGAAAGGCGCCGGTGCGCCCTACCATCAGCGAGGCGACCGCGGTACCATGCCCGCTCGGCCGCGGATCGCCCGCGAAGCCGCGCTGATCGATCGCGACGCCGTCGAAGGCGGGATGCCTGCCAACTCCGCCGTCGATCAAGCCGAGCGCGGCGACGCCCCCGGCCCCGCCGCCACCCGCCGCCGGACCGGGCGCGGGCGCGAGCGGCGCGCGCGCGGGCTCGTAGATTGGATCGAGACTGTAATTGCCGGCGGGATCGAGCGCGCGCAATTGGACCAGCGCCTTGCGCGCGGACTTGCCCTTGGGCGGCGAGAGCAGCACCGCCGAGAGCCCGAGCCCGTCGATCGTATCCGTGCGGATCACGCCGAAGCCCGCGGCTTGCGCCCTGGCGAGGCTGTCGGGGGCGGGATCGAGCGCCACTATCTCGTCACGGCGCACGGGATTGCCCGCATCGTCGACATCCAGCGCGCGGCGATTATCGCGCACCAGCGCCTGCAGCCGCTGGCGGCGGAGCGAGAGCAGATCCGACGGCGCGACCGACCGCACCGTATCGCCCAAACCCGCGAGCGGACCCTGGAGGCCGCCGATCACGGGGGACGATTGCTGTCCCGCATTGCCGAGCACGCCTTGGGTGAGCCCGCCCACCGCGCCGGTGATCCCGCCGATCGGTCCGCCCCCGCTGCCGCCCAGCAATTGTGCGGGCGCGGCGGCGGCCAGGCCAGCCGTGAGGACCACACAAAGGAACCGGGAGCCGCGCATTGGATTTCCTTTCGCCAGAGTAACGGATGAAACGTCCGATCGGCATCGTTTCATCCATCATGGAGATGGAAACCGACTTTGGATGCGTTCGAAACCGCCCTTGTCCGCGTGCTGCCACGCCTGCGCCGCTTCGCGCACGGACTGACGCGCGACCCGGCGGACGCCGACGATTTGACCCAGCGCGCGGCCGAACGCGCATTGAAGGCGCGCGGCCAGTGGCAGGAGGGCACCAATTTCGATGCCTGGGCCTATCGGATCCTGCGCAATCTCTGGATCGACACGGCGCGCCACCGGCAACGCCGCGACAAGGTAATCGCGCCGGCCGAGCAGGCGGAGAATGTGGGCGCTCCGGGCGAAGCGGAGGCTGCAGCCGAACGCCTGTTCCTGATGCGCGCCATGGATCGCCTGCCCGACGAGCAGCGCGAGGCGGTCGCGCTGGTGATGATCGAAGGCCTGTCCTACGCCGAGGCCGCGCAGGTGCTGGAGGTGCCGGAAGGCACGCTCACCAGCCGGCTGGTGCGCGGGCGGCAGGCGCTGGCGAAACTGCTGAGCGGGGGTGAATGATGGCCGAGCCGATCGACGAGACGATGGTGATCGCCTGGGTGGATGGGGAACTTACGCCAGCCGAGGCCGCGCGCGTCGAGCAGGCGGTAGCCGCCGATCCGGTGTTGCGCGACCTGGCCGAGGCCCACCGCGCGATGCGCGCGCGCTTTGCCGCCGCGTTCGGACCGATCGCGGACGAGCCCGTAGTCGTGCCGAGCGCAAAGGTCGTTTCCTTCGCGGAAGCGCGCGCGAAACGGATGCGGCACCTGTGGGTGCCGGGCGCGATCGCGGCGAGCCTTGTGGTGGGCCTGTTCGTCGGCGAGATGGAACGCCCCGCAGGCGTGCGCGACCGCGCCGACGCACTGGCGCTGGCACCACCGCTTGCCCATGCGCTCGACACGCAGCTTTCGGGCGCGGCGGGGCCGGTACGCGTGGCACTCAGCTTCCGCGCGCAGGATGGCGCTTATTGCCGCAGCTTCAGCGCAAAGCATCTCGACGGCGTCGCCTGCCGTACCGGCGACGGATGGACCTTGCGCTATGCCGCGCCGGCGGCGACGCCGGGGGGCGACTATGCCCAGGCCGGGAGCGATCCCGCGCGCGCCAGCGCGATCGCAGCAATGATCGCAGGCGAACCGCTCGACGCGGCGGGCGAGCGCGCGGCGCGGGCCCGGGGCTGGCGCTGATCTTTAGCCAAGGGCGGAGCAGCCCCTTCCTCACAAGCCCAGATTGAGGCCTGCAGCGACATAGTGCTGCCCGCCATTCACCTTGAAGGCGAGCTTGGGGAAGAGCGGGACCGCGACCGATCCGTAAGGCTTCACCTGGCTGCCGATATAGCGCGCGCCGACCGCGAGCCGCGCCGCGAGAGGGATATTCACCCCCGCCTCCAGCGCGGCGAAGCCACGCGTCTTGCCCTTGCACTCATGTTCGTTGACGATCGTGTCATTGGGCCCGAAGCAATGCTCGAACCCCTGGCTATCGGGCCTTTCGCCATAGCCGTGGCCGCGCGTGGTGAGGAATCCGCCGGCAAGCGGCGTGAGGTCGAAGATCGCGAACTGGACGCGATAACCCGCGCTGATCTCCCCGCCCCATTTGCCGTAGGATCTTGCGCCGTTCAGATTGAACTGGAAGCTGTCCGCCGAAGCGCAGGTCGCGGTGGCCGCGAGCGCGGCGGCGAGCAGAAACTTTATCCCCTTCATCTGGACCTCTTTCGCGAGAGGATCCCCTGTCGGGCGGCAAGCAAGCCCAGGCGGGGGCAACGGTCAAGCGCGAATGTGACACTATATCCCAATCCGGAAGCATCCAGTCCGGGGAACGAGACGGCGAGCCGGATCATTCCTGCCGCGGAAGGAAACCGAAATGCTTCTGATCGCGCTGATGATGGGTGGCATCCTCGACAACCCGCCCGTTCACGATCCGCTGGTGCCGCCGATGCGGGTGACGACCAGCTTCACCTGCCACGGCACCGCCCGCACGATCACGGTGGCGCGCGGGATCGGACGTGATGCGGTTGTGGCCCTGACCACCAACGGCAAGCCGGTCGTGGGTGGCGCGATGAGCACGATCCGGTCGGGTCTCGCGCCGCTGACCGCGATCGACGAGGTCACGCCTTATTGCGGCGACGGCCCCGACCGGATCCGGATCAAGGGATGGATCGACGACAGCAAGCGCAACCTGATGATCTTCTTCGGGCCGGGCGGCGAGGCGGCGGTACGCGACGTCGGCTGACCCCGACGATAGTTGCATATGAAACGAGTCTGCGGTAACGGGCCCGCCGCCGCAAATGCGGCAATGGAGAAAGCAGTGTTGGACCAAAGCGCATATCGGGGTCTTCCCGTGTGCGGCGTCCAGGCCTTTTCGTAAGCGTCCCACGACGCTGCGGGCGGGCCTGACAGGCGCCGCCGCACCCCTACAAAATCGGGAATGACATCACCGCAGGCGGTGCGCGTTCGCGCGTCCCGCCGCGTGGGGAAGTGGGACAATCATGGACGAATTTCAGATCGTCCGGGGCATGTTGCTCCGGATCGGGCGCGGCCTGTCCGCGTCCGCGCCGCTGGCGAAGGCGGTGATGGAGTGGGCGGCCCCGCATGCCGGCTGGCTGCTGCCCGCCCGCGAGGGCAAGCTGACCTGGGCCAAGCTGATGGCCGGGATCGAGGACGCGCGCGCTGCGCAGCGGCCGCCGCATTGCCTGATACTGGCCGATGCGCTCGCCGAATTGCTGGAGCTGGAACCGTTCGACACGGTCCTGCTCAAGGCGATGATCGCGTGCGACCGGCTGCCGCGCCTGTCCGCGCTTGCCGATATTGCCGGCAAGCATGGGCATGACCTGCCCGCCTTGCTGGGGGTGCTGGTGGGCGCGGAAGAGGAGGATGCCGAACGGCTGGTGCGGCAGAGTGCGCTGCTCAAGCTCGGGCTGGTGAGCTTCACCGCGGGCCGATCGGGCGTGACCGAGATCGACATCAGCTGGAACCTGTCGTGCGTGCTGTTCCGCGCGCCATCGGGCGGGGCCGAGCTGATCGAGGCGCTGGTCGGCAAGCGCCAGCCCGCGCCGCTGACGCTCGCCGATTTCGGCGGCGTGCCCGACGCGGAATTCCTGGTGCGGCTGCTTTCCGGCGCGCTGCGCGAGCAGGCGGCGGGGATCAACATCCTGATCCACGGCCCGCCCGGCACGGGCAAGACCGAACTCGCGCGCACTTTGGGAGCGGCGGCGGGCGCGGTCGTGCATGCGGTCGGCGAGATGGACGACGATGGCGACGAGCCCACCCGTTGGGAACGCGTCACCGCGCTTCGTATCGCACAGCGGCTGTTCGCGCGGCGCGGCCAGACCATCCTGCTGTTCGACGAAATGGAGGATGTGATCTGCGACGCGGAGCGAAGCGGCGCCGAGGTCACCAACCGCAAGGGCAGCAAGGTGTTCGTCAACCGCCTGCTGGAAACCAATCCGGTTCCGGTGATCTGGACCACCAACGCAATCCGCAACGTGGATCCGGCGATCTTGCGGCGGATGAGCTTCGTCCTGAAGCTGGACGTGCCGCCGCGAAGCGCGGCGCTGCGCATGCTCGACCGGGTTTCGGCGGACGAGGGCGTGACGCCCGGACCGGCACTGACCCGGCTGATCGATGCCGCGCCCGAGACCGCGACCGTGCTGCGCGTCGCGGCGCGCGCGGGACGGCTGGCGGGGGAAAGCGACGGTGGCGCGCGCCCGGCCGAAGCGCTCGTCCGCACGCTGCGCGGGGGCGAGCTGAATGTGGAGACGGCCGATATCCTGGATCTCGACCTGTTCGAGACCGACCGGCAGATCGCGCCCTTGTTCGACGCGATCGCAGCGGGCGGCGGTAGCGACGTGTCGCTGCTGCTGACCGGCGTGCCGGGGACGGGCAAGACTGCGCTCGCGCATCACCTCGCCCGCGCGCTCGACCGGCCGTTGGTGGTCAAGCGCGCGTCCGATCTTTTGTCCAAGTGGGTCGGCGAAACCGAGCAGCAGATCGCGCAGGCCTTTGCCGAGGCGCGCCGACGCGGCGGCGTGCTGCTGTTCGACGAGGCGGATTCGCTTTTGTTCGACCGCAGCACGGCGCGCACGAGTTGGGAGGTCGGCCAGGTCAACGAATTGCTGACCTGGCTCGACCGCCACCCTTTGCCCGTGGTCGCCGCGACCAACCACGTGGCCAAGCTCGACCCGGCGACGCTCCGGCGCTTCGTGTTCAAGCTTGAGTTGCGCGCGCTGGGGGCGACGCGAGCGGCGGCGGCATTTGCCCGCTTTTTCGGCATGGCGGCGCCCATGTCGCTGGCCGAGGTGCGCGGGCTTACGCCGGGCGATTTCGCGGTGGTGGCACGGCAGCTCCGTCATGCTCCAGCGCGCGATGCGAGCGAGATCGTCCAACGGCTGCAGGCCGAGGCGGCGGCCAAGGGGGAAATCGGCGGGCGGATCGGCTTCTGATCCGCCCGTCAATCTGCCCTTGGCCGCCCCTAAAGCTGCAGCATCCTTTAACGCACTCGTCAGTTTGGGTTCACGAGCGGTCGGGTAGGGTATTTCCCTGTTCGTGAGAGGATTCCCACCGATGCGTTTCCAGAAGATCAGCCTAGCCGCGACCGGCCTTATCGCGGCGGCATCGCCGGTGCTGACCAGCGCGGCGGTCGCGCAGAACAGCCCTCAATCCGATTACGACCGCGGCTACCAGGCGGGCCGCGCCGATGCGGCGCGCGCCAACCAGGGCTATGATCAGGCGCAGCCGTCCGATCAGGGCAATTACGACCGGCAGGGCGGCTATGACCAGCAGGGCAGCTATGACGACAACGCCACGCCCCCGCCGCCGCCCGAGGGTTATGACGGCAGCGCGCCGCCGCCCCCGCCGCCCGGCTATGACACGAGCGATCGGACCTATGCGGCCGACCCGCGCGCCGATCAGCGTTATGAGGCCTATGCCGAAGATTGGGCGCAGCGTTACTGCGTGAAATCGAGCGGCAACGCCGCCGGCGGCGCGGTGATCGGCGGCCTGTTCGGCGCGCTGTTGGGCTCCAGTATCGCCGGCTATCACAATCGCGGCGCGGGTGCGCTGATGGGCGGTATTGCCGGCGCCGCGGTGGGCGGTGCGGCGGGAAGCGCACAGGATAATGCCACCAGCCCCGGCTGCCCGCCCGGCTATGTGATGCGCCGCGACGCGCCGGCCTTCGCGTATGACGGCTATGATACGGGTTATTATTACGCGGCACCGGCCTGGTACCATCCGTGGATCTTCATCGACGGGCGCTGGAACTACCGGCCTTATCCGTACCACTCTTATTATTACCGCCATTACGCCTGGGGCCGTCCGGGTTATTTCCGCGGCGGTTATCGCGGCTATCGCCGGCATTGGTAGATGCGGAGGCGCGCACGAAGGATCGGGAAAAACTCGCTTATTTTCTGTGGGGCGCGCAAAGTTCCTTGGGTTACGAAAATTTAACCTAGCTTAACCATCTTACGCAATTGCCGTTGTCCCGCAGTAGGTTCAGAGCGGAAAGGCGCCGTGGGGGCGCGTGTGGGGATTATCAGTGCGCGTTTTGAGCAAAGTTGCGATCGCGGTCGCGGCGACGGTTCTGATTTCAGGACCGGCGCTGGCCGGAAAAGGTGGTGGCGGCAATCCGCCCCCGCCTCCCCCGCCGACGCTTGCCACATGCGGCACGAACGACATCACCGCGCCCACCGTCACCATCCTGGCCTGCCAGGGTTTCAAATCCGGCAATCTGCTCAACCAGGCCAATGCCTTGACGGATCAGCGTATCCTCCAAGCGCTCGGCTATGATCACTGGGACGGCAAGATCAAGGACGTGGCCGGATCGGTCTCCGGTCTCAATGGCAACCAGACCGTCAATTTCGGTATCAAGCTTACCGGGATCAGCATCGTCGCGGTCCACTATGGCGGCGGCAAGGGCGGCCCGGGCGGCGAGAGCACGGCTTTCTACGTGCTCGATGCGGCGCAGGGCATCAACCAGATCCATCTGTCCTACAAGGCCAGCTCCAACGCGGTCCTGTTCGTGACCGGCCTGCCCCGGATGGTCGAATCCGTGCCCGAACCTTCGAGCTGGGCGACCATGGTCTGCGGCTTCGGCCTGCTGGGTGGGCAGATGCGCCGTCGGCGCCGGGTCATCGCTCAGGCCTGACACGCAGGGCCGACGGAAAAAATTCCGTCCCCACTTCTTAAGCATACGGACCGCCGCGGCCCGTGTCGTCTTTCCTCTGAAAATGAGGGAGATGCCGATGTTGACGCGCCTTTCGATCCTGTGTGCCGCCCTGATCGCCGCGCCGCTTTGCGCAGCTCCCGCCTACAAGCCAGCCGGCGCGATTCCGCTCGGCGCGCCCGACCGCTGGGATTATGCGGTGTTCGATGCCGCTGGCCACCGGCTCTATGTGGCGCATGGCGACCGGGTGGCGGTGGTCGATCCGCAGCGCGGCGCGGTGATCGGATCGGTCACGGGTATGGCGGGCGGCACGCACGGTATCGCGATCAGCCATGCCACCGGACAGGGCTTCACCGACGATGGCCGCGCGGGCGTGGCGGTGCCTTTCTCCCTGGGGACGCTGAAGGCCGGCCAGCCGATCAAGGCCGATGACGATGCCGACGCGATCACGTTCGAGCCGGTCAGCGGGCATGTCTTCGTGGTCGAGGGCGATCCCGGCGCGATAACCGTGATCGATCCCCGCACGGACAAGGCGGTCGCCACGATCAAGGTGGGCGAGAAGCTGGAATATGCGGTCGGGGCAGGCGGTCGCGTCTTTGTCGCCGGCGAGGCGAATGGCGATCTGGTTGCGATCGACGCGCGCACCAACACGGTGCAGGCGCATTGGGCGACCCCGCACTGCACCAGCCCGCACGGCCTGGCTTACGATGCGGCGCGCGCGCGGCTGTTCATGGGCTGCGCCAACGCGGTGATGATCGTTGCCGATGCCAAAACGCGCAAGGTCGTCGCCGAGCTGCCGATCGGACGCGGCAACGACGCGGTCGCTTACGATCCGGTGCGCCGGCGCGTGTTCAGCTCCAACGGCGTGGACGGCACGATCAGCGTCTATCAGCAGAATGGCGCGGATAGCTATGCGTCGCTCGATCCGGTCACGACCGCGGTGAGCGGACGGACGATGACGCTCGATCCCGCAACCGGCCGCCTGTTCGTCGTCGCCGCCGACACCGATCCAAATCCCAAGGGTGGCCGCCCGATCGTCCGTCCGGGCACGGCCAAGGTGCTGATGTTCGATCCGGCGCGCTGAGACGCGATTTCAGTTAGGTTGAGTCAGGCGCTCCCTCTCCCCGCCGGGGAGAGGGTCGGGTGAGGGGAACGAGCCACAGGCCAGCGCTCGACCTTGTAGGTCAGGCCACCCTCACCCAACCCTCTCCCTCGAAGGGAGAGGGCTTTTTGGGTCGATCCCAGTTCAACCAAATCAGTCTAAGTGAAAGCGAACCTAAGCCCGATCGCCATCGCTGGGAGCGCCACGCGTTTTCGCCGATGGCGTGGGTCACACGCTATTCGGTCGGGTCGGTCCCGACCGGAGAATTCCGCCCGCGATCATTGGCGACGTTGCGCGGGACGGCCGCCTGGTTGCCGATCGGCACGACGATCTCGAACCAGAACAGGCTGCCTTCATCAGGCGTGCTTTCGACGATCAGGCGCCCCTCCATCATCTCGACGATGCGGCGGCTGATGCTAAGCCCCAGACCCGTGCCCCCCGCCATCCGGCCCGCCTCGCCCTGTTCGAACGGCTGGAAGATGCTATCCAGCTGATCGTGCTCGATGCCGGGGCCGGTATCGAGCACGAGGAAACGCAAGGTCACGCGGTCGCCGGTCTCGGACACGCGCGCCACGCCTAGTTCGACCCGGCCCGTCTCGGTGAACTTGACCGCATTGCTGAGCAGGTTGAGCAGCACCTGGCGCAGCGCCTTGTCGTCCGCGATCACGCAATGCGGCACGTCGGGCGCGACCCGCCATTCGAATGCCAGCCCCTTTTCCTGCGCGCGGACCGCGACCATGTCGGCCACGCTGCGCACGACCCCGCGCAGCTCGACCGGATGCGGCATCAGCTCGAGCTTGCCCGCCTCGATCCGCGACAAATCGAGGATGTCGCCGATCAGCGCGAGCAGGTGCTCGCCGCTCTGCTGGATGGTGCGCGCGGCGACGTTCTGGCGGTTGCTCAGCTCGGCCACGCGCAGGATCTGGGCATAGCCGAGGATCGCATTGAGCGGCGTGCGCAATTCGTGGCTCATATGCGCCAGGAAACGGGACTTGGCGTGGCTCGCGCTTTCGGCGTCGTCGCGCGCCTGCTGGAGCAGAAGCGCCTCGGCGATGAGCAGGCGCTGGCGCTGGATATGCTCCTCGCGCATCCGCCGGACACGATGGACGAGGTAGAGCGCGGTGAAGCCCGTCCACAGGCCGAGCAGCAACAGATACCAATGCTCGGGCGTGATCGCGCGGCCGCTGACCGATACCCGGTTGAGCTTGATCGCATAGTCGCCCGGCGGGGCGGCGGTGCCAGTCTGCAGATCGATCGCGACGATATTGTTGAGCTCGGGCTTTGCGGCGCCCTGATAAGGGTGGAGGTTGATCCACCATTGCTCGATCGCCGCGTCGCGCAGGTTTACCGTGACCTGGTTATGCCCCTGCTGGGCCGCAAATTCGATCACGTTGGGCTTGGTGCTGTCGCCCTGGCCCGCCTGCGCATAAGGCGCGCCCCAATTCTTGAGATTGAGCTTCAGATATTTGGCCGGCCCCCGATAATCCAGATCGAGCGTCGCTTTCTCGTAACTCGAAAAATCGCGACCCGCGCCGCGATGGCCGACGTCCATCATGATGCCCGACCCGCAATAAGGATTGGGGAAAACATGCGTGAGATGGCAGCGCCAGGCGAGCGAATTGGCCGGGTCCGGCGTGATGGTGGAGGTGCCGTTGCCGCTATTGTCCGCATAGAAATAGCGTTCGTAGCGCGAGACCGTGGCTGGCCCGATCGCGAATTCCCGATCGACCACCATATCCTTGAGCAGGACCGCCGCGAAGGTCAGGACGATCAGCAGGAAGGCGACCAGCTCGAAGCCGAGCCGCGCGAAACGCTTTTCCCCCACCGGCAGGCTGGCGATGTCCCCGGACGCGATCGGCGCGAGCGCGGTCATGCTCCGGCCCGTCGCATCACTTCCCGAAATGCCCATGCCGGTACGCTGTCATACAAAGCCTCGCGTCACAAGCGAGCGGCCCGCTTCGGCCCGGTAGAGGTCCGGCGCCTTAGGGAACGCCGGACCTCCCTGAGGGGCTGGCGGAGGCCGGAGCCAGCCCGGGCCGAACCGGCCGATCCGCTGCTGGTTCCCTGCGCGGAAGGTTACATTTCAGTAACGTGACAGACGCGCGGCAACAGAAGTGTCAGGCGGTTTCAAGACCTTGCGAAGACAAACAGATAAAGCGCAATTGCTTGCGCACGCTGGGACTGTGGATGTGCGGATCGCCTTTGGCATAGCCCTCCCGGGAAAGGGCTTTCTCCAGCTCCTTGACCCGCTGATATTCCCCGGTGCGGGCAAGTTCGAAGGCGCGTTCTAGGATCGGCTTTTCATACATGCCGGATTAACTGTTGCAGGGCCGGTACGTTGCGATTGATGCACGTTAAATTTTCGCAACCTTGAAGCGCGCTTTTTAGAAATTCTGCTCGATACCCACGAACACGCCGCGGCGCGGTCCCCATTGCGGAATGCCCATCTCCCCATCGTCGCCCAGCCGGTAGCGCCGGTCGAAAGCATTGATCAGGTCGAACCGGAAATCGAGCGGACGGTCACGAAAGCCGTCGACACGATAGAGAATTGCAAAATCGGCCTGGGCGTAGGCCGGCAGGCGGGTCGGCGCGGTCGCGTCCTCCTGCCACAGGATCTTCCCGCCGCTACCGTAGAGCAAGGTGCCGCTCACCCGGATCGGCCCGCGATGGAAGGCGACGCCGCCCGACGCACTGTAAGGCTGCACGCCCTCCGGCTGGACATCGTGGGTCTGCAAATAGGGGATGAGGCCGCCAGGCAGATAGGCCGCGCCGGAGGTCAGACCGGTGGCGCGCGCGTGGACGTAAGTGAAGTTCGCCCAGGCCGAAAGCGGCCCTTCGGCATAGAGGAAGCGGACCTCCGCCCCCCGGATGCGGGCGGTGCGATAGTTGAACGGCCGCGCGATCAGCGGCGAGCCTTCCGGCGAGCTACCGAGCAAATCCGCCGCGTCGCGCTGGAACAGATCCAGCCCCAACGTCACCGCGTCCCATTTCTGCTCGGCGCCGACATCGTAATAATCGTCGGTCTCGACGCGCAGCCGGTCTGGCAGGCCATGCGGTGCGGCGCTGGTGCCGGCAAGATTGCGCAACTGATCGGCCGGATAGAGGCTCGGCGCGACGAGATAGCGCGCGTAGCCGGCATGCAGCGTGGTGCCTGATGGGCCCGCCCAGACCAGATTGACGCGCGGCTCGACCCGGGTCGCATCGGCGATGCCGCCGACATGATCGAGCCGGCCGCCGAGATTGAGCGTGAGATGCTGCACCGGGCTCCATTCGTCCTGCAGGAACAGGCTGGCTTCGATGCGATGCGCGCGGCTCGTATCGGCAATGCGCGCGATCGTTCGGTCGTCGAGATCGGTGACCGAAAGATCGAGCCGGTTGCGCACCGCGGCATGGCTCACGACGCCGCCCGCGCGCACGGTATGGTGTGCGTTTATGACATAGGCGCCTTCGGCCTGGACGCCGCCCGCCCAATCGCGTGCGCTCCGGCTGCCGCCGATGCCGGTGGCGGACAGGCCCGCGCTCGCACCCGGGCGCAGATCGTTGACCGAATAGCGGCCGAACAGCGATAGCTGCAGCGTCGCGGGGCCGTCGCTGCGCAGATAGGAAAGCGAGCCGAACTGATTGTCGGCACGTGCCCGTCCGCCGTCGACCGGATTGGCGGCGGGATCATTGCCGAAACCCGCTTCGGGCTTGAACGCGGCTTCGGGGATCTGGTTGGTGTCGTCGGACGTGCCGATCACCAGCGACAGGCGGGATTGCGGATCGATCACATGATCGATGAAGGCAAGTCCGTCATATTGATGCGTATGGTCGTGCGCAGTCGTGCGGCTGCCGTCGGGCGCGGATTGGCCGAGCGTGTCGCGGAAATAACTGCCCGAGGCGAACCAGCTCGTGCTGCCGGACGCATCGGTATATTCGAATGCAGGCTCGAACTGGCCATGGCTGCCGCCGGTCGCCTCGAGCTGGCCCGATCGGCCGAAGGCGCCGTTCTTGGTGGTGATGTTGACCACGCCGCCCACCTGAAGCCCATATTGCGCGGGCAGCGCGCCGGTGAGCAGATCGACCCGGTCCGCCAGCCTGGGGCTCAGCCTTTCGCCGAGGTCGGCGACGCCGTCGGGCAGGATCACATTGTTGATGCGATATTGGACGCCGGTGGACGAGCCGCGCACGCTGATCTGCCCGCTGCCCGCCTGCGCGACGCCCGGCGCCTGCAGCAGGATGCGGGCGATATTGGTGCTCTCGCCGAGCGGCCGGTTCTCGAACGTGTTGTTGCTGATGCTGTAGGTCGAGGCACCGAGGCTGGGTTCGACCGATGCACGCGCCGCATCCAGACGCCGCGCCGTGACCACCACCTCCGCCGACGCGCCGCTGGGCCGTGCATCATCGTCGTCATCGTCGCCATCCGCTTCGACCGCCTTCGGCGCCGGGAGGATCGTCGGCGGCGCTGCTGGGCGAGGCTCATCGGCAACGGCATCGCGGGTTTCCACCGGAGGTTGGGCGGTGGCCGGCTGCCCGTCCGCGCGGGCATCTTCATCCTTCGCGACCGGTTGAACGCCCGCCGGCGCCGGCCGGGCATCGTCATCGTCCGCATCCCGCGTCTTGGCGTGCGGCCTCGTGCTTTTCGATCGTACGGCGCGCGGCGCATCATCGTCATCGGCATCGCGATGCTTCGCCGCCGCGTGGATCGGCGTTGCAAGCGGGGAAAAAGCGGCAAGCGCGAGCAGGGCCAGAAGCGGACGAGGAAAAGTCATGGGAGGGCCGCTAATGGCTGGCGGCGGCGAGACAAGTTACAATATCACAATGCCTTGCATCAGGGTGCAGCGACGCGAACCACCTCGCCGTCTTCCTTGGTGAAATATTCCGGCCGGCGATCGAGCAAGGAAAGAGCCTCCTCGGACGGGCGGCACAATTTCGTGCCCTTGGGCGTGACGACGATGGGGCGGTTCACCAGGATCGGGTGCGCAACCATCGCCGCCAGGATCGCCTCGTCGGATGCGGCCGGATCGAGCAGGCCGAGCTCGGCGGCGGGCGTCCCCTTGTCACGCAGCAGGGCACGGGGGGAGGCATTCATCGTCGCGAGCAGATGATCGAGCTGAGGCCGGGTCCAGCCGATCTTGCGATACTCCACCACTTCCGGCCGATACCCCGCCGCCTCGATCATCGCGAGCGCGTTGCGCGAGGTTCCGCAATCGGGGTTGTGATAGATGGTGATCGGAAAATCGCTCATTGAGCGCCCCCCTCCCCGTAAAGCCAGCCGAAAAAACCGACGCCCGCCAATGCGCCGGCGATTTGCGCGACGATGAAGAGCGGGGCCGATTGCGGCGCGATCCCCGCGAACGTGTCGCTAAGGCTGCGCGCAACCGTCACCGCCGGATTGGCGAAGGAGGTGGAGGCGGTGAACCAATAGGCTGCCGTGATATAAAGCCCGACCGCCACCGACGTGAATTCGGGCCGCCGCGCCTGGGTCGCGAGGATCGTGCCGATCAGGCCGAAGGTTGCGACAAGCTCGGACAGTCCCTGCGCGGGGCCTGGGCGCAGCTTGTGCGAGATCTGGATGATCGGCTCGCCGAACATGGCATGCGCCAGCCACGCACCGGCGATCGCGCCTGCGATCTGGGCGATGACATAGAGAATCGCGACCCGCCCCCCGATCTGCCGACCCAGGAGAACCGCCAAAGTGACGACGGGGTTGAAATGCGCGCCCGAAATCGGGCCGAACATGTGGATCAGGACAACCAGCCCCGCTCCGGTCGCGAGCGTATTGCCGAGCAACGCGATCGCCACATTCCCGCCGGCGAGACGCTCGCCCATGATGCCCGATCCGATCACCACGGCGAGCAGAAGCGCGGTGCCGACGAATTCGGCAACCAGACGACGGGAAAGCGTCATCGATGGAGATCCCGCATCATCAAGGTAGCGGAGGCTGGACAGAGCGTCGTGAACTGGTCGCTCGTGCGGATCGCTTCGGGCGCCGCGGCGCGATCCGCGACGACCCAGCCGAGCCGCGCGAAGAAATCGGCTGCACCGGTCGTGAGAAGCCAAAGCCGCTCCGCACCGGAGTTCCGCGCCTCGTCGCTCAGGGCGGTAACCAGCGATGTGCCAATGCCCCTGCGTTGCCAAGCCAGCGGCACCACTATTGAGCGCAGCAAGCGATCGGCGCCATCGCCTTCGATTGCACCGAAGCCCTCCCCTTCGGGCAACGCAAAACACCGCGCATCGCGCGTGCATGCGGGCAAGCCCGCTTCCTTCAGGGCCGACACGAAGCGCGCGTCGCCGGGTTCGCAGCCGACCAGCCGCGTCACGGACAGCAGCCCTGCGCCGCAAGTTGTGCGAACGGTGCGCAAATTTCGGGCCGGCCGCCGCAGCAATCTTCCATCAGAAAACCGAGCAAGGCGCGCATGCCCTCATAATCCGCCGAATAAAGGATTGATCGGCCATCGCGCCGCGACCGGATCAGGCCGGCATGGGCGAGGATAGTGAGATGGCTCGACAGCGTGTTGGGAAGCGCGCCGACCTCGCGCGCGATTTCCCCCGCGGGCAGGCCTTCTGGCCCGGCGCGCACGAGCAGGCGAAAGACGGCCAGCCGGCTGCCATGCGCAAGCGCGGACAAGGCCTCGACGGCGGTGGGAATCTGCATCAGCAGCAGGCCGGTTGTTGCTTGGGGCCGCAGCAGCTTGCAGCAGCCGCGGGCAACACCTCGTCTTCGCCATAATTCGTCGCTTCGCCATGCGTGAAGAAGGTTTCCCAGCGCACGCCCGCCGTATCGATCACCCAGCTTTTATCGGATTGCGCGTAGCAGCAGGTCGTCGCCTCCTGATCGAAGGTCGTCGCGCCCGCGGCTTTGAGGCGGCCCGACAACAGACCAAGCTCATCGCCGCTGTCCACCTGAATGCCCACATGATCGATGCCGCCGGCGCGGTCGCGCGCCGAAATGGCGAAGTTCACGCGCGGATCGTCGAGCATCCACTTCGCATAGTCCGGCTTGGTCACGGTCGGTTCGGCATCGAACAAGGTGCTGTAGAAAGCGATCGCGGCATCCAGCTGCGGCACGTTCACATGCATATGCAGGCGCTTCATTTCTTCGCTCCCGATCGATTCGATATTTCGGATATTATCGAAATGTTCAAATGGAGCAAGCTCGCAAATAGGACTAGGCATATCCTCCCCAGGGGGATGGGATTTACGTGATGGATCGGCTAGAGGCGCGCCATGACATCCCTCACCGAGCTGCTTCAACACAGCGCCGCGCATGCGTGGCTGTTCATCCCTTCCGCGATCCTGCTCGGCGCGCTGCATGGGCTGGAGCCCGGCCATTCCAAGACGATGATGGCCGCCTTCATCATCGCGGTGCGCGGCACGGTGAGGCAGGCGGTGCTGCTCGGCCTGGCCGCGACGGTTTCGCATACCGCGGTGGTGTGGGTGGTCGCGCTGGGTGGGATGAAATTGTTCGGCGGGCTCGATGCGCAGGCCGGGGAGCCCTATTTTCAACTGGCTTCGGGCGCATTGATCGTCGCGGTCGCGAGCTGGATGCTGTGGCGCACGCGACGCGAGCAGATCGCCGCGCGCGATCATGACCATGGTCACGATCACGATCACGATCACGGGCATCATCATGATCATGACGATCACCACCACCATGCCGAATTCGATCCGAACGAGGAGCAAGGGCTGGACATCGCCAGCGGCGGCTATGCCGACGCGCACGAAATGGCGCATGCCGAAGACATTCGCCGCCGCTTCGCGCATCGGGACGTAACCACCGGCCAAATCGTCCTGTTCGGGCTTACCGGCGGCCTGATCCCCTGCCCCGGCGCGATCACCGTCCTTTTGCTCTGCCTTCAATTGAAGCGGCTGGCGCTGGGCGCGGTGCTGGTATTGAGTTTCAGCGTCGGTCTGGCGATCACGATGGTCGCCTCGGGCGTGATTGCCGCGCTCAGCGTGCGGCAGATGTCGAAGCGCTGGGCCGGGTTCGGTGACATAGTCCGCACGGCGCCTTATGCTTCGGGTGCGGTGATCCTGATCGTGGGCTTCTATGTCGCGATCCAGGGTTGGACCGCCCTGCCCCATTGAGAATTCACCGATGAGCCATGCCGCCAACCCCGATCTGCTCAACCGCCTGAAACGGGCGCAGGGCCATCTCGCCAAGATCGTCGAGATGGTGGGGGAAGGCCGCGACGGGCTCGATATCGCGCAGCAGATGCAGGCCGTCATCGCGGCGCTCGACAAGGCCAAGACATTGCTCGTCCAGGATCATATCGAACACCATCTGGAAGACCTGGTCGGCCCGCTCCCCAAGGCGACGCGCGACGAGCTCGCCAAGCTGGGCGAACTCGCCAAATATCTTTAGGGCCGCAGGGCCAGTTTCCAGATCGCGGCGGGCTTTCCGCGCGCGGGAATCGCGACGAACAGGCTCTTGAGTTCCGGCACATACAGGCCGGTGCGCGCGCCGCCGCCGGTTATGACGCGCGCTTGGGTCGTGTCGCCGCGCACGATATCGACATGGCCCGCACCGCAGACGACCAACGTCCGGTCACCCGCGAAGAAAAGGTCATCCGTGTCGCCGCACGTCGGCTGGCTCGCCAATGTCGCGCCGCTCCGCGCGTCGATCCGCGCCAGCGCCGCAGGCAGCCGATAGCCGGTGACGAACATCTTCCCGCTTGCGGCAAAGGCAAGCGGGAAATTGAGCCGGTGCAGGCCGGTCGGCCAACGCGCCAGCACACCGCCCCGATCGAGATCGATGCTGAGGATGGCACCATCGTCCGGCACGTTGACCACCGCCTGTCCCGCGACGACGCCGAACCCTTCCGGATGCCCCTTGAACGTCACGCGGCCGATTACCCGATGCGTCGCGGGATCGATCGTCGCCAGCCCTCCCGAACCATAGCCCACCACGACATGCCCGTTGCGGGGATCGGTGCGGACGTCGTCCGCATCCTCCCCCAGCGATATCGTGGCGACCAGGCGCAGATCGTCCCCACGATAGAAGCGGACCGAGCCATCGCCGCATGCGACCACGACCTCCTTTTGCGTGGGCAGCCAGCCGACCCCTTGCGGTTCGGTCAGGCCGCCGATCCGACCGCTGGCCTTGCCGGTGGCGAGATCGATCCGGTCGACGCTGCCATTCGCCACCTCGGCAACGAAGAGCCGACCGCCGGCCAGATCGACCGCGAGATGGTCGATCCGTCCTTTGACGCCGGGAAGGGGGATCACTTGCTCCAGCATCAGCGGCGCCTGCGGATCCGTGGCCGCAAAGCTGCGGGGCGATGCGGCGCAACCCGCCGTCGCCAGCACCAGCCCAACCCAGCCCCAGATGCGCAGCCGAATCATGACCTCGTCATGCGCTCAATATGCATGGCCGCACAATCTCCCGGGATCGGACTTCATCACGCGATCGGGCGGGGCGCCGCGCCGGATAAAAGGCCGCCCCGGCAGATGGTTAAGCCAGGGTTGCCCATTTCGCTTCGTAATTCCGAAAAGCCTTCGCTTCCACGTACTTATGTTCAACCGCATGGGGCGCGGGGGCGTATATGGTACAGGGGTTCAGGAAGTTCGGTTTGGCCAGTACGGCATTGGGGTCGTGCGTCCTGGCATTGGCGATGGCGAGCCCGGCGCAGGCGGGCGGTCCGATCACCCCGGTGCTGGGCGACGTCAGCCCGCTCTACGGCAAGATCAACCCTTTCTACGGCGACGTGAACGCCGCCTATGGCAAGATCAATCCCTTCTATGGGAAGATCAATCCGTTCTACGGCAAGATAAACCCCTTCTGGAGCAATCCGACGGGTTATTGGGGCGCGATCAATCCGTTCGCGCAGACCGCCGATCCGGCGACCCAGGCCTTCTACTCCTTCAGCCGCTACGATGCCTTCTGGGGCAAGACCAACCCCTATCTGGTTGGCCCGCACGGGCTGAACTATGCCTCGATCGGCAACTTCTGGAACGCGCAGTTCAGCGCCTGGACGCCGATCCTGGCGCAATGGAATGCGGCGGTCAGCGTCAGCGATGCGGCCAGCGTCGCGGCGCAGATCCAGAACAATCTGGTGGCGCCAACCAGCCAATTCTGGACGCCGGTGCTGCAGCGTTTCGGCAATGGCGACACGGCCGGCCTGATCCAGACGCAGCTGCGCGCCGCCGGGGTGACGTTCAACGCGGACGGATCGATCAACGCGTCGAGCCTGCTCAACAGCGATCCCTCGCAACGCGCGATGCTGTTCCTGAATCTCTACGACAATCTGATGGACTATGCCGGCACCGGCCATGTCGACTGGTGGATGGGCCAAGTCGGCTGGAGCCCGCTGCTCGCCCAGATCCAAGGCTCGCGTCCGGCCGGAATCCCGAGCACGCCGACGATCGGCATGATCGATTTCGTGATCGAGAACGGCCAGCATGTTTCCCGCCAGGTCACCCAATATGGCAGCAGCGTCTTCGCCGACGGCCACGGCGCGGCGGTGGGCAGCCTGATCATCGGCGCGACCGACGGATCGGGCGTGCTGGGCGTGATGCCGCAGGGATCGGGCAAGGTCCTGGTCTACGATCCCTATGACGATACGAACACCACCAACTGGACCGATGTCGGCTTGGGCATCAGGACGTTGGCGGCGACGATCTTCAACGGCCAGCTGGTGCCGCAGGGCGTGCTCAACGCCTCGCTCGGCGTGCCGGGCTGGACGCTCAACCCCGGCTGGAACGACGCGCTGCAGACCGCGGGCGCGCACAGCCACGATCTGGTGGTCGCGGCCGGCAACGACGGCAGCACCCAGACGCAGAACGTGCCGTGGAACTTCAACACCAACCCGACCCTGATCATCGTCGGATCGGTCGGCGCGGACGGCACCATCTCCAATTTCTCGAATCGTCCGGGCGAGGCCTGCCTGCTGCCGACGGGGACGAGCATCTGCACCGAGGCCAACAAGCTCAAATATCATTTCATCGTCGCGCCGGGCGAGCTGATCCTCGTTTCGGACGGACAGGGCGGGCATATTCGCCAGTCGGGCACGTCGCTGGCGGCGCCGCTCGTCTCGGGTGCGATCGCGCTCCTGCAGAATCGCTGGCCGTGGCTGTCCAATTATCCCGACGAGACCGCGCAGATCATCCTCAAGTCGGCGACGCCCAAGGGCACCAATCCCGGCGCGGACCCGGTCTATGGCGTGGGCGAGCTCAACATCGCCGCGTCGCAATCGCCGCTCAACTGGAACAATCTGGTCTATTACCAGCACGGCAACGGCAAGCTCAATCTGCTCCCGATCCCGGTGTCGCAGGTCATGGCGACGGTGCGGTCGGGCACGCAGAGCGCATTCGACACTTCTGGCCTGTGGTTCAGCGCTTTCGAATATATCGGCAACACCTATCGCGACTTCCAGATTCCGCTGTCGTCCAGGCTGGCCGGCCTCAACGCATCGACCGGAGCGGGTGGACAGGCGTTCCAATCCAACCTGTCGATGGCGCTGCGGTCGCAGGCGAGCCATTATGCGGGCCTGGGCGATGCCCTTCCGGCGCAGCGGAGCCTGGTTTCGGGCTTTGCCAGGTCGACGGTTCCGGCAGGGCAGTTCGCGGGCATGCAGCTGCGCGTCAGCGTGACGCCCGCCGCGATCGGCAACGCCTTCCAGATGCGGTCGGCCCGTTATGATGCCGACGCTTTGCTGGTCAGCGACAAGGCCAGTTTCGCCTTCGGCTACGGCAATGGTGCCGCGGCGTTGGACGACAACGCCGGCTTCGCCTTTCGCGACGATTATGATCTGGGCCGCGGCGGTGCCAATCCGCTGCTGGGTCTGGCGTCCGGCGGCGCCTATCTTGGCGGCCGCGCGATCGTGGCGGACGGGCTGACGATCGGCTTCGGTTCGACCAGCCGCCTGTCGCGGCGCAACCTTTCCGCCTTCGGCATCGACCGCGCTTATGCGGGCGACTGGGTCGATCATTATGCGGCGCAGGCGCAGACGATGAGCCTGGCCTATCGCGTCGGCGGCGGGCTCACCGCGCGAGCGGGCCTCACCCATCTGCACGAAAATGCCGCTTTGCTCGGCATCCAGTCGGTCGACCGGAGCGACCTTCAGGGCGGATCGGTCACGGACGGCGCGAGCGCCGGTTTCGACCTCGCGATCGGCAGGCGCTGGACGCTGGCGGGTACGGGCACGATCGCGCGCACCCACGCCGACGCCGGCCAGATCCGCGCCGACGGCCTGACCAGCGCTTCGGCCGAGCTCGCGGTAATCAGGTCGCGGCTGCTCGCCCGCAACGACGAATTGCGCCTGACACTGGCGAGCCCGCTGCACACGATCGGCGGCCACCTGATTTATTCGGCGGTGGGCGTGATCGATCGCGCGACCGGCGAGATCGGCGTGCTCGACCAAGCCTTCGCGCCAAAGGGCCGGCTGCCGCTTGCGGGCCAGGCGATGTACGGGCTCGCTCTGCCCAGGGGCAGAGGCGAATTCTCCTTCTTCGGCCGGGTCGATCGCGATGTCGAGCTGATTGCCACCAACACGATCGGCTATAGCGGCGGCGTCCAGCTCCACCTCGCTTTCTAGGATCCGGACCCCAAGATCCCGCAAGGAAGGCGTCGCCGGTCGCAAGGCCGGCGGCGTTTCCATTTTGCCACTCCCGGCGGGCGCGTGTCGCCCGGGAAATTCCAATAAAATCGCGGAGATCGACGGAGATCCGGCTTAATCCCGGGCGCATCCTGCCGTTCCTTGAACTGATCGGCGGGCGGGCTTCCGATCGTGGGAGGCGGCGTCTTGCAGACCTATTATGCCGTCCTCGGGCCGGACGGCTTCGAGGGCAATGAACGGCAGGTCGGCTCCGCGCGCGCCCTTATGCCCGCATGAAGCGGCTCGTCGCCCTGCTGGTCGCGGCCCTGCTGGTCGCGCCGGCGCTCGCCACGCGGCAGGCCGACTACGACAGCATCATCGCCGCCACCAAGAGCGTGATGATGGAGGATCCCGCCAAGGCGCTGCGCCTCGCGCGCAAGGCGGAGAGCGAGGCGGCCGGCCTGGGAGGACATGACGCCGCGCTCGGCGTGGCGCGCGCGCAGTGGCTGCAGGGCGAAGCGCTGTCGCGGCTCGACCAGGGCGACAAGGCGCTGCCTATTCTGGAACAAGCGCTGGCAACGGTGGTGCGGGTCGCACCCGCCGATCGGCTGCATGGCGATCTGCTGCTGTCGCGCGGCTGGGTCGAGGAGACCAAGAGCGCGATCGCGCCCGCGCTCGCCGATTTCCAGCATGCGTTCGTCCTGTACCGCAACGCCGGCGAGCAACGCGGCGAGGCCAAGGCGCTACAGAATATCGCGGGCATCTATCAGGATGCGGGCGATAACGAACGTTCGCTGCGTTATTACGCCCAGGCGACCGACGTCTATCATGGCGACCCGGCTTTCGCGATCGCGGCCTACAACAATGTCGGCGAGACGCTGCGCCTGCTCGGCCGCTACCAGGCGGCCGAGGCGCAATATGCCAAGGCGTTGACGGCGGCGCGCGCGGCGCAAAGCCCGCTGCTCCGCGCCGACATCCTGACCAACATGGCGGCCACGCGTTTGCTCGCGGGGGATAGCAAGGGCGCGGAAAGGTTCGCCAACCGCGCGCTCGCGCTGACGCGCAACCGCGAGGCGGCGGACGAGAAGCCTTTCGCGTTCGGCGTGCTTGCCGAAGTCGCGATGAAGCGCGGCAACGTCGCGCTGGCGGAAAGCCTGATCGGGCGCACCTTCGTCGGCGTGAACCTTGCGGACAGCGCGCTGCCTTATCGCGATTTCCACAAGGCGGCGGCGGATATCTATGCCCGCGCGGGCCGGCCCGAGCTCGCGCTCGCGCATCTGCGCGCGTGGAAGCGGCTCGACGACAATGTGCGCGCGCTCGCGGCATCGACCAATGCCGCGCTGATGGCGGCCAGGTTCGATTTCTCGAACCAGAATCTCCGCATCGCGCAGCTCCAGGCCAACCGCGCGCGGCTGCACGAAATGGTGCTGCGGATCGTGGTCGGCGCGGTCACCCTGATCGCGATGCTGATGCTGGCCGCCATGCTGTTCCTGCACCGCAGCCGCAACCAGACTCGCGCCGCCAACCGCCAGCTCACCAAGGCGCTGCAGGCCAAATCCGATTTCCTGGCGATGACCAGCCACGAAATCCGCACGCCGCTCAACGGCATTCTCGGCATGACGCAGGTGATGCTGGCCGATCGCACGGTGGACGCGGCGCTCCGCACCAAGATCCAGACGGTGCAAGGCGCAGGCGAGACGATGCGCGCGCTGGTCGACGACATCCTGGACCTATCGAAGATGGAGACGGGCAAGCTCGCCATCAACCGCGCGCCGGTGCGGCTGCGCGACCTGTTCGGCGACGCCGCCGGCCTGTGGCGTGCCAAGGCGGAGGAGAAGGGCCTCGGCTTCACGCTCGACCTCGCGCATTGCCCGACACTGATCGAGGAGGATGAGGACCGGCTGCGCCAGATCCTCTTCAACCTCCTGTCCAATGCGGTGAAGTTCACCGAAACGGGCGGAGTCACGCTGCGCGCCGCGGGCGAAGATGGCCGGCTGGTGATCATGGTCGCGGATACCGGCATCGGCATCGCGCCCGCGCAGCATGAATTGATATTCGAGAAATTCCACCAGGCCGACCAGAGCACCTCGCGCCGTTATGGCGGCACCGGGCTCGGCCTGGCCATCTGCCGTAGCCTGGCGGACGCGATGGATGGCACGGTCGCGGTCGAAAGCCGCCCGGGCGAGGGCGCGACCTTCACTTTGTCGCTGCCGCTTCGCGAGCTCGCCGTGGCCGACGGCGCGTGCGAGGGGGCGGAGGCCGGACCGGCGCCGGTGCTGTTGCTCGAACCCAATCCGCTCACCCAGCGGATCGTCGCCGGAACGCTGCGTGAGGGCGTGGGCGAGGTGGAGGCCGCCGATGACGTGGAGGCGCTGCTCACCGCGCTCCGCGCCGCGCCACGCACGCATCTGATCCTCCAGGCGGCCGCCGCGGGCGATCGGGTCCGCGAGATCGTCGATGCGGCGACGGGGACACGTATCGTTCTGTTGTATGCGGCGGAGGACGCGGTGAATGAGCCTGCGCTCGCCGCCGCGGGCGTGATCCTGCTCAAGAAACCGGTCGCGGGCGACGTGCTGCTGGCGGCGGTGCGGGGTATTCCGGCCGCCGCCGCGGCCTGACCGACCCGTGGTAGCGCTATTCTTTTATGATATTTTGATTGGTCACATCTGTTCAAAATTCTATTGACTTTGGCAATAAAGCCACAGCCCAATAGTTTACCCCGTAGGTAAATCATGCGCGATTTAGCTCGTCGCGCGACATTTCCTGACAAAAAAATCGGCCGAGCCTTGCGGTCAGATTGACAGTCCTCCGGCCCGGCGTAACCATCCCGTCACAAACCGGGGCACGCGCTCCTATAATTATCGAGGGGCGGGTGTCCGAACCGGCTAATTCACGCACGGGGGACATTATGCAAAGAGTAACTCGTCACAAAGTCAATAAATCCGTTCTTCTTGCAACCACTGCCGCGCTTATTTCGCTTACCTGCGCCACCGCCGTACAGGCGGAAGATGCGCCCGCCGCTTCTTCGCCGGCCGCCAGTCAAACCACTGACCAGAAAGACGAAGTCGTGGTCATCGGCACCCGCCGTACCGACCGCACCCTCACCAATTCCGCATCGCCGGTCGATGTGATCAGTTCAAGTGATCTGCAGGCCCAGCCGTCGGCCAACATGCTCGACGCCGTGAAGAATCTGGTCCCCTCCTTCTTCGTGCCGCAGAATACGATCTCCGACGCCTCCAGCTTCGTGCGCGCGCCCAGCTTGCGCGGCTTGCCGGGCGACGAAGTGCTGGTGATGCTGAACGGCAAGCGCTTCAACCGATCGGCGCTGGTTCAGGTCTATACCGGCGGCGACACCGGCCTGTCCTTCGGCTCGCAGGGCGCCGACATTTCGGCCATTCCCGCAATCGCTATCGGCAATCTGCAGGTGCTGCGCGATGGCGCGACCGCGCAATATGGCTCGGACGCGATCGCGGGCGTGCTCAACTATGGGCTCAAGACCGCCGATCACGGGCTGGAGATCCAGGGCCGCTACGGCCAATATTATCCCGGCGACGGCAAGTCGAAGCAGCTTGCGGCCAATCTTGGCCTCTCGCTGTTCGGCGCGGGCTTCATCAACCTGTCGGGCGAATATGATCGCGACGGCGGCACCAGCCGCGGCGAGACGCGCCCGCTGGCGCTGCTCTTCGCGCAGCAGAATCCCAATCTGGCGAGCCAGCTTCCCAATTATCCCGGGCCGGCGCAGATCTGGGGTTCGTCGCCGTCACACGGCTATAAATTCCTGGTCAATTCGCAGCTCGACGTAACCGATAGCAGCCATCTCTATGCGTTCGGTGTCTGGTCGCACACCGAAGCCAATGAAAGCTTCAACTATCGTGCGCCGATCAGCGGCACTGCGGTTGACGTGAATGGTGTCAGCCATTCGCTCGGCGCCAATGGCGCGTTCAAGAACACCTTCTACCTGACGCCCTGCCCGACCGGCAACGCGACCTGCCCCACCGGCGGCTTCGTCAAGGACACCAACACCTTCCTCTTCACGTCGCTTTACCCGGCCGGCTTTACGCCGCGCTTCGTGGGCAAGACGGACGAACGCTATGCGACGGCAGGCTATAAGGGGACGCTGTCCGACCTGACCTACGATTTGTCGGGCACCTATGGCCGCAACACGCTCGACCTGTCGATGTATGACTCGCTGAACGCGTCTTATGGCCCGCAGACGCAGACGAGCTTCAAGTTCGGCAAGCTGATCCAGAAGGAAACCAACCTCAACCTGGACCTGAGCTATCCGATCGACCTCGGCCTGGCGAGCCCGCTCACGATTTCCGGCGGCGCCGAGTGGCGGCGTGAGGAATATACGCAGACCGCAGGCGACCTGCAGTCCTACGGCGTCGGCCCCTATGCGATCGCGCAGCAGCTCTATGTCCAGACGGCGCCGGGCGTTTATGCGCCCGCCGGCACGACCAACGCCCAATCGCCGGGCGCGAGCGGTTATGGCGGCACCAGCCCCGAAGCTTCGGGTAGCTGGGCGCAGAAGAGCTACGGCATCTATGGCGATCTCGAAACCGACATCACCAGCGCGCTGAGCGTGGGGCTGGCGGGCCGCTACGAACATTACTCAACGTTCGGCGGCAAGGCGGTCGGCAAGATCAATGCGATCTACAAGATCAGCGAAGGCTTCTCCATCCGCGGCACGGTCGGCACCGGTTTCCACGCCCCGTCGCCGGGCCAGTCCAACGACGAAATCCTGACCACCAACTTCGTGGCCGGCAATCAGGTGCAGACCGGCACCTACCCGGTCTCAAGTCCGATCTCGCAATATTATGGCGCGTCCACGCTGAAGCCCGAAAAATCGACCAATTTCGGCCTGGGCTTCGTCGCCAAGCCGGCGCGGGGCCTCACCCTCACGGTCGATGGCTACAGCATTAAGGTGAAGGACCGTATCGGCATCTCGCAGAACTTCACCGTGACCGCGGCCGACGTCGTCAAGCAGCCCGCGCTCGCCGCGGTCGGCGTGGGCGGCAATATCAATTATTTCACCAACGGCTTCGACACGCGCACCAGCGGCGTCGACGTGGTCGGCACCTATCATACCCATGCCGGCCCGGGCGATCTCAACCTGACACTCGCTTACAATTACAACAAGTCGAAGGTGACCAAGTTCGACCCCGCCGTGATCAGCACGCCGCAGATCATCGACGTCGCCCACCTGGCGCCGAACCACCGCGCCAATCTGGGTGCGACCTACACGGTCGGCGATTTCACCTTCAACGCGCGTGAAAATTATTACAGCTGGTGGCGCGACGAGGTCGATTATCCGGGCCAGAAATTCGGGGCGCGTGCGACCACCGACTTCGACGTGAGCTATACGTTCAGCGAAACGGCGACGCTCACGATCGGCGCGAACAACATCTTCAACACGCATCCGGAGAAGATTGCCCAATCGTCCTCCAACCCGATCTACGTGCTGACCAACAGCACCGCCGATGGCCAGGTCTATCCGCGCAGCGGCGGCCCGTTCGGGATAAACGGGGGCTTCTGGTATGCTCGCGTCCGGTTCAAATTCTGATCGGACAGGCCAGGCCAACTTTGGGGGGCTGCGGCCCCCCAATTTCATTCGGAAGAGGGACGATATGCGCAGCCTGAAAACCGCCATAGCGGCGCTGCTGATCGGCGCGATGGCGCTCGCCCCGGCGCAGGCGGCCTCGCCGCTGCCGGTCGCGGCCGAGCATGGCATGGTCGTATCGGCGCACCGCCTGGCGACCCAGGCCGGGATCGACGTGCTCAAGCATGGCGGCAATGCGGTCGATGCCGCGGTCGCGGTCGGCTATGCGCTGGCGGTCACCTTCCCCGAGGCGGGCAATATCGGCGGTGGCGGTTTCATGACGATCCGCTTCCATGACGGTCGCAAGGCCTTCATCGATTTCCGCGAGACCGCGCCGATGGCCGCGACCGCAACGCTCTACCAGGACGCCAAGGGCAATGTGATCCCCGGGCTCAGCACGCGCGGCTATCGCGCGGTCGGCATTCCCGGCACGGTCGCGGGGCTGGAGCTGGCGCGCATCCGCTATGGCACGCAAGCGCGCGGCACGCTGATGGCGACGGCGATCCACCTCGCCCGCGACGGCTTCGTGCTCGATCAGGCGGATGCGGATTTCCTCGCCGAAGGACTGGACGATTTCCGCAAGGACAAGCCGACCGGCGCGATCTTCACCAACGAGGGCAAGGCGTGGGAACCGGGCCAGAGACTGGTCCAGGCCGATCTCGGCCGCGCGCTCCAGCTCATTTCCGACAAGGGCGCGACCGCTTTCTACCAGGGTCCGATCGCGGCCCGGATCGTGGCGGCGAGCCGCGCGCATGGCGGGATCATGACCGTCGCCGATTTCGCGCAATATAAGGCGCGCGAGATGAAGCCGCTCGAATGCGACTATCGCGGCTGGCACATGATCTCCGCGCCGCCGCCAAGCTCGGGCGGGGTGGTGCTGTGCGAGACGCTCAACATCCTCGAAGGCTATAAGCTGGGCGCGCTCGGCTTCCATTCGGCGCAAGGCACACATTACCTGATCGAAGCGTTCCGCCGCGCCTATCACGACCGCAACATGAACCTGGGCGACCCCAGCTTCGTGAAGGCCGACATCGCCCACTTCACCGACAAGGATTATGCCGCCCGCCTGCGCGCCGGCATCTCGCCCGACAAGGCGACGCCCTCCTCCAGCCTCGCCGGCCCCGGGGACGGGCATGAAGGCCAGAGCACGACGCATTATTCGATCGTCGACGCGCAGGGGAATGCGGTCTCGGTCACCTACACGTTGAACGACTGGTTCGGCGCGCGGATCACGCCCGCCGGCACGGGCATATTGCTCAATGACGAGATGGACGATTTCTCGTCGAAGCCGGGCGTGCCCAACATGTTCGGGCTGGTCGAAGGCACCAACAATGCGATCGCCCCGGGCAAGCGCCCGCTTTCGTCGATGACGCCGACCATCGTCACGCGCGACGGCAAGCTGGCGATGGTGGTGGGCACGCCGGGCGGCAGCCGCATCCCGAGCGCGGTGATCCAGGTGATCATGAACGTGATCGACTATGGCATGACGATGCAAGAGGCGGTCGACGCGCCGCGCATCCACGAACAATGGATGCCCGACCATGTCGGCTATGAACGCGATGCGCTGAGCGCGGACACGATGGCGGCGCTGGAGACCAAGGGGCACAAGCTGGAGGAAATGCCCTATGGCAACCAGATCGCGGCGATCCTGGTGGGCGCGCCCGCGGCGGACGCCAAGCCGATCGGCAGGAACAAGCTCTACGGCTCGATCGACCCGCGCATTCGTACCGGCGACGTGGGAGGCTATTGAGGGCGGATGACCGACTTCACGCATCGTCTGGCGCAGCTGGAGGATCTGGAGGCGTTGCGCGCGCTGATGGGGCGCGCGATCAGCCATCTCCAGACCGGATTCCTGTCGCCCGATCAGGTGCGTGCGAGCCACAAGGTGATGGGGCTGGATACGCAATTGGTGCGCGACCAGACCTATTTCATGATCGAGAAAGACGGCCGCATCGCGGGCTGCGGCGGCTGGAGCTGGCGCGCCACGCTTTACGGCGGCGACGATAGCGTGGTGACGCGCGAGCCTGCCCCGCTCGATCCGGCAAAGGACGCCGCGCGCATCCGCGCGATGTACACCGACCCCGCTTTCGCGCGGCAGGGCGTGGGCCGGCTGGTGATGGAGTTGTGCGAAGGCGCGGCGCGCGATCATGGCTTCCGCAAGGCGGAGATGATGGCGACGCTGTCGGGCGAACCGCTCTATCGCGCCTGCGGCTATACCCCGATCGAATATATCCTCTCCGCGCCGATCGACGGCGTGCGCGTGCCCTTGATCCGGATGGGGAAGAGTCTGGCACGCTGAGCCGGCAATCGGCTAGGTTGCCGGCATGATCCGGCTCCCTCTCCTCCGCTAGCGCCAGACGCGATGGAGCAGCAGCCCGTCCCGTTCGGCATTGCGGTCCGGGTGTGGATCCAGATCGCGCTTCTGAGCTTCGGCGGGCCGGCCGGCCAGATCGCGACGATGCACCGCATCCTGGTCGACGAACGGAAATGGGTCGATGAGGACCGGTTCCTGCACGCGCTCAATTTCTGCATGCTGCTGCCGGGGCCCGAGGCGCAGCAGCTGGCCATCTATATCGGCTGGCTGCTTCATCGGATCAAAGGCGGGTTGATCGCCGGGTCCCTGTTCATCCTGCCCGGCGCGGTCGCGATGCTGGCCTTGTCCTGGCTTTATGTGCTCGCGGGCGCGCTCGCGCCGGTGGCAGCCTTGTTCTTCGGCCTGAAGGCGGCGGTGGTCGCGATCGTGTTCCAGGCGGTGCACCGGATTGCGCGGCGGGCGCTGCGCAACCGGCGGCAATGGCTCATCGCCATGGCCGCTTTCATCGCCTTGTTCTTCTTCCACCTTCCCTTTCCGGCCGTGGTCGCGGCGGCGGCGCTGGCGAGTCTGATCGGCCGCGCCGCGCCGCCTCCGACGGCCGAACCATCCGCCACGCAGGAGCAAGGCGAGGACAGTACCGGCCGCGCGCGGCGCTGGACGATCGCCATCCTCGCTATGCTGTGGATCGCGCCCGTGATCGTCGTGCGCTTGCTCGGCCCGCCTGCCGGAGCGCTCGGGGAAATCGCGACTTTCTTCACGCGGCTGGCGACGGTGAGCTTCGGCGGCGCCTATGCCGCGCTCGCCTGGGTGAGCCAGACGGCGGTCGAACATTATCGTTGGCTGGCGCCGCACGAGATGCTGGACGGGCTGGGCCTCGCGGAAAGCACGCCGGGCCCGCTGATCATCGTCACGCAATATGTCGGCTTCCTCGCCGCCTATCGCGCGCCGGGCGCGCTGCCGCCCTTGCTGGCGGGCACGATTGGCGGGCTGCTTACCACCTGGGCGATCTTCACGCCCTGTTTCCTGTGGGTCTTCCTCGGCGCGCCGCATGTCGAACGCCTGCGGTCCAATCCGGCACTGAGCGCCGCGTTAGGCGGCATCGCCGCCGCGGTAGTGGGCGTGATCCTCAATCTGGGGGTCTGGTTTGCACTGCATTTCTGGTTCGGATCGATCGGGGACCAGAGGCTGGGGCCGATGCATGTGCCCGTGCCATCCGCGCTGGACCTGCCCGCCTTGCTGTTGTCGGCCGCCGCGCTGGCGGCTGCGTTTCTCTTCAAACGGGGCACATTCACAATCCTGGGCGGGTGCGCCGCTGCGGGATTGATCCTGAAAATGGTCTGAGCCGCCGGCACGATGGACTTAAAGGCGCGTTCAGGGATCGGAGGTCACTCATGACTGAAATCCTGCTCTCCCCCTCCCGCCGCGCGGCATTGGGCGCGGTCGCACTGGCCGGCTCGGCCGCGTTGCTGGCGTCCTGCGGCAAGGGCGACGATGAGGATGTATCCGCCACCGAGGATATGATGCGCGAGCATGGCGTGCTGCGCCGCATCCTGGTCGTCTATCGCGAGACGGCGGGCCTGCTGCGTGCCGATGCCGCAAAGGTCGATGCGGGCGCGATCGTGGCGGCGGCGGACCTCTTCCGCCGGTTCGGCGAGGATTATCACGAGCACAAATTGGAAGAGGAACATGTCTTCCCCGCGGTGCGCAAAGCCGGGGGCGAGGCGGCCGGGCTGATCGACACGCTGGTCGCGCAGCACCGGCGCGGGCGCGAGATCAATCTGTACCTGGCCGAACGCTGCCGCGCGGGACGCGTCGGCAGCGGCGATATCGAACCGGTGGCGCGTGCAATGGAAAGCTTTGCGCGCATGTACGAGAAGCACGCCGCGATGGAGGATACGGTCGTCTTCCAGACGTGGAAGAAAAGCCTGTCGCCGCATGCGCTCGACGAGGCTTCAGAAGAATTCGAACGGATCGAACGCGCGCAATTCAAGGGCGACGGCTTCGACATGGGGGTCGCGGAGGTCGCCCGGATCGAGCAAAGACTCGGGCTTTCGGACCTGGCACGATACACCGCACCCGCGCCGGTATAAAAAGCGCATCGAAACGGTGCTTTAGGCGGTTGCGGGGCTCATTGGGCAGGAGCAGAACCGGTCCTGCCCTAAGCAAGGAGCCGCCTCATGGTCCGCTGTCTGACGCTGGTCGCAATCATGCTGTGCGCAGGCCCGGTCCTGGCCGATAGCGATGAACTCATTCCGGTTCCCGCCAATGCGTTGATCGGCCGTGCCTATCCCGCAGACGGCGCTCCTTCGCAGATCCGCTTCATCAATGTCCGGCCGGCGCCGGTCAACCTGATCTGGATCGGAGCCGACGGGCGAGAACATGCCTATCGCCTGATCGGCACCGGGGAGGAGGTGATCCAGCCCACTTTCGTCACGCATCGCTGGCTGGTGACGGATTCGCGCGACGGCACGCCGCTCGAAGCTTTCATCTCCACCCGTTCGGCCGCGCGCGATGAAGGCACGTCGCAGATCGCGGTCATCCGCTGAACCGCGAATCCGCAATGCGATCGCTCCTGCCGAGTCTGGCGATGATGCTGGCCAGTGCCGCTCAATCCCAGCCCCGTTACCAACTTTCCGAGCATGGCGGCGGTCTCGGCTTGTGGGTCGATCGGGTCATCCTCTTCTGATGAATCCCGGTACCGCCGGGAAAGAGGATATGTGGAGTGCGGAGCGCCAGGGGTCCGAAAGCGATTGGTGCGGAAACAGGACCGCGAATGGCTGCATCGCGACCCAAACGACCGCACACGATTGGATCGATGGACGGCGCTGCCCCGCGCTGCAGGTCGCGATGGCAGACCTACCGGGAGCCCGTGCCGAATATCGCCGCTGGGCGCATGACGTGATGGTCACGGACGCGCCGGAGATCAAGCTGACGGTCTTCTCGCCGGCGGGGAAGGTGATCGAGGTTCAGGCCGAATATGTCGGCCCGATCGCAACATGGTGGCGCGCAAACGCGCCTCTGCTCGCCGCGTGCTGGACGGTGGATCCATCGCACTAGAGAGCTTCTCTGCACTATCGCATGCATGAAATGGAAACCGCGCGCGATGCGGCGGCGATTTCCGAAAATCGCCCCACCGCGAATAACGCACGAGTAACGACAGGTCGTTGCCCAGACACTGCGGCCCGAACCGCCAAGTTCTGGAAAAAACAAACCCGATCAACGCATTATGATTCGGCTCACAAACGAAGGAGAGCATTCATGCATCGACTGTTGATTGCCGGAACCGCGCTTGCGGTGATGTCGTCGGCTGCCTACGCGCAGACCGCGCCGGACGCAGGCGCACCGGCACCCGGCGCCACCCAGCCGGGCATGGCTTCGCCGCAAAGCACGCCCGCACCCGATGCCGCCGCCCCAGCTCCAGCCCCGGCGCCGGATGCAAGCGCACCCGCGCCTGCGGACCCCAATGCGACCGAACCGACGGACACGGGAAAATCAAAAAAGAAGCACAAGCCGCACTGAGTCCTGTTCAGGCTCGGTCCGGGCCGTCAGCCTGAATTCAGGCTCTCGGCCCAATGCGGATCAAATCGGCCGCAACCCGGAGGCCCCCGGGTTGCGGCTTTTTTTACCGCCGTTCCTCAGCGCGCCGCATAAGCACGCCCGAGCAATATCCACCACAGCGTTCCGACGAATTCCGCGAGCAGGCCGATAACCGGCGCCAACGCGGCGAGGATCGCGCAGCCCGCAAACACCAGTCCGGCGATCCGCGTCGCCGTGCCGAAGGCCAAGGCGCGTGCCGCGAGCAAGCTAAGCGCCCAAAGTCCGCAGAGACCGAGCGAAGCCAGCGAGAGGCCGCCGATCAAGGATGCGAGGCCGCCCTGCCCGGAAACAAGTGCATAAACCCCGACCATGCCGGCCATCAGCAAGGTCAGCACCGACGCGACACCGGCGGTCAGCCCGACCAGGATCGTGCCCGGACGATCGGTGGCGAGCGGCATATAGCGTACGCAGAAGGCGAGCGCGCATGCGGCGAGAAGCTTGACCGCCATAAGTGTGCCGAGCAGCGGCAAGGCATGACCAGCCCCGACGCCGAGCATGCCGGCATTGGCGGCCGGGATCGCCAGAGCCACCCCTATCGCGAGGTTCGCCAGGGTCAGCACGGCCAGCGCATAGGCCGCGCGGGTTGCTCCGGTCATATTCCGCATATCCTTTTATCGTGCCGTGGCACGGATGGCGGGTCCGCCGCCCGAGTTCAACCGCCGCGATACCGCGCGACGACCGCTTCGGCGCGTTTGTACAATTCGGCGCGCAGCGCATCGGGTGCCAGCACCTCGATAGCGGTGCCGAAGCCGAGCAATTGGCCCGCGGCATAGCCGATGCTTTCGATCGGCACCTCCACCTCGCGCCAGCCGTCCGGCCCGGGCGTTGCGGCGAAGATCGGCTCGGCCATGTCGGCATTCAGGCTGCCGAGGCGCGACATCGCATCAGGCGCCACGCGCAGCCGCGCACTATCGCGCCGCAGGCTCGCCTCGAACTGAGCGAGCGCGTCCTGCCATGCGGCGGCGAGATCGAATTCGACTGGACGCGCGAAAGCGTCGTCGAGCAGGATCAGGTCACGCGCATAATCCAGCTTGTGGATCGCCGGGCGTCCCCTGCGCATCGCCACGAAATAATATTCGCCCGCCTTGAGCACGATGCCGAGCGGCTCCAGCACGCGCGGCTTGGGTCCCGCCCAGCTATCATAGGTCAACGCCAGCCGCCGGCATTCCCATACCGCGCGCGACAGCAACCGAAGATCCTCGCGCCGGGGCGCGGGACGGCGATGCCAGGGGATGGGATCGAAATGGAAGCGGTCGGCCACCCGCCGCGCCGCCACGCTCGACTGGGCGGGCATGGCCGCGAACAATTTGAGCCGCGCGGTGGCGGCGCTCTCGCCGAATCCCAGATCGGCGGCGGTGGCGGGTAGGCTGGACAGCAGGATCGCCTCCGCCTCCTCGCCCGTCATGCCGGTCAGCCGCGTCTGCCATCCGTCGAGCAAGGCGAAGCCGCCCGCAGCACCCCGCTCGGCATAGATGGGCACGCCCGCCGCGCTCAATTCGTCGACGTCGCGATAGATGGTGCGCTTCGAAACCTCGAACCGTTCGGCCAAAGCACGCGCCGATACCCGGCCGTGAATCTGAAGCTGGATCAGGATCGAAAGAAGCCGGCTGGCGCGCATCTTTCTTTCATAGCGCAATAATGTTGACGCAGATTGTCATATTTACGGGCGTAGGGTCGGCTTATGGACAAGACACATGGATTCGACCGTCGCGCATTGATCGCGGGCGGCGCGCTCGCCACCGCTGCGCTCGCGGTTCCCGCCTCGGCATCGGTACCACTCGAGGACTTCTCGTTTCAGGACGGGCATTGGCATGTGCATCATCGCAAGCTCCGCAAGCGATTGGCAGGCAACAAGGATTGGTATGAATTTGCCGGCACCACCACCGCCGGCCCGCTGATGAACGGCCTTGCCGGTTATGAGGACAATTTCCTCGACGATCCCATGGGTGCCTATCGCGCCGAGGGGCTGCGCCGGTTCGATCCCCGCACCGGGCTCTGGTCGATCTGGTGGTGGGACGGCCGCTTTGCGGACATCGATCCGCCGGTCACGGGACGGTTCGCGGACGGAGTCGGCACTTTTCTGGGCGAGACCATGCTCGACGGCCGGACGGTCACGGTCCGCTACATCTGGGACATGCCGGAGGCGGGAATCCCGCGCTGGCAGCAGGCTTTTTCGCCCGATGGCGGCACGACCTGGGAAACCAACTGGTTCATGGAGTTCCGGCGATGATCGACCGGCGGCTGTTCCTCGCGGGCGCAGCGGGCGCGACGATCGCGCCCCCGGCGTCAGCCGAAACGCCCGCGCTGGGCGTGTTCGAGCTGCGCCAATATACGCTGAAGGGCGGCACGCGGGCCGCCTTCACGGGCCTGTTCGGGCGCGAATTCGTGACCACGCAGGACGCGGTCGGCGCGCATGTCCGGGCGGTATTCCGCGATCTCGACGACCCGGATCGCTTCGTCTGGATGCGCGGTTTCGCCGATATGGACGCACGCAAGGCGGCGCTTGAGGCCTTTTATTTCGGCCCGGTGTGGAAGGCACACCGCACCGAAGCCAATGCGATGATCGTCGACAGCGACAATGTGCTGTTGCTGAAGCCGCTCACCGGCACGATCGGACCACGCACCTTGGGCAGCAAGGGCATCGTGCGGATCGCGATCCATCGCCTGCGCGAGGTCGATCCCAATGCTTTCGCCACCTTCTTCGCCACGGTGATGGCGCCGGGAATCGCGCACGCCGGCGGTTTCGTCGTCGCGACCCTGACCACCGAGGCCGCCGCCAACACCTTCCCTCGCCTGCCGGTGCGCGAGCATGATCCGGTCTTCCTGTGGATCGCGCATTTCCCCGACGAAGCCGCCGAACACGCCTTCACCCGCCGCTGGAATGCCCTCGAAGGCTGGCGCGACGGTATCGCCGACGCGCTGCTGCCGGCGCTGATGCAGAAGCCGGAAGTGCTGCGGCTCGCCCCCACCATCACCCTCCCCGACCTTTGAGAGGCAGACCCATGCGCCTGTTGATCCTGGCGGCGTCGATCGTCACGCCCGCTTTTGCCGCCGCGCCGCCGAGCGACCCGCTCCCACCCGATCTTGCGAGAGCCGCCACCGCTTATGACCAGGCCCAGATCCACAATGACGGATCGGCGCTGCAGCGCCTGCTCGCCGACGATTATGCGCTCGTGAATGGCGGCGGACAGGTTTCGACCAAGGCCGAGTTCATCCGCGATTCGACCGCACCCGGTTTCTCGCTCCAGCCTTATGTGGTCGAACATCCGGTCAATCGCGCGTGGACCGATGGCGCCGTCCTGTCGGGCGAGGTGGTGCTGCGCGGTACCGACGGCGGTAAGCCGTTCGAGGGCCATCTCCGTTTCGCGGACGTCTGGGCGAGGCGGAACGGCCAATGGCGGGTGATCTTCACCGAAGTGACGCGCCTTCCTAAAGCAGCGGGCTGACGGGGCGATATCCGGACCGGGCCGCGCCCGATGGCTGGTGCGCGCGCCGCAGCGCCATGCTAGGGATGGCCGATGGCGCAGGATGGAGAGCGGCCGGTTCTACCCTGGCGGCTGGTGGTCGGGATTTTCCTGCATTTCGCGATTCCCGCTTATCTTCTCTTCCTACTGGTCGCTTTCCTCCTTTCGCCGGCCGCGCCGATGCCGGCCGAGGCGCGCGTGCGCTGGCTGCTCGCCGAAAGCGGGCTGTTCGTCGGCGGCTTCATCCTCGCGACCTTCGCCGCAGGACTGGTCAGCGCGGCGATCGACCCCGTGTTGCGCGGATTGCGGCGGCAAAAGGATGCGCGCGACCCAAATCGATCTGCAATCGCATCGCAACAACGCGCCCGGACCGCGCTCGCCCGGATCGGCACGGCGGATTGGGATGGCGCGAATGCGCGCGTTGCGGCGGCGGTCGAGCGGCTCCGGCGCGATCCGTGGGACCATGCCGATCCCGCCGGCCAGCGTCTGTCGATGGACCTGCTGGAGGCTGCCAACGCCTTCGTGCCCGCACTCGACAGTGCGCGCGGCGCCAAGCGCGCCGAGCTCGCCGGGCTGGCGGCCAAGGCGCTCGATCGGATCGCCGACGCGCTGGAACAACAGGCGACGGAACGCGGCCGCCTCGACGAAGGCGACGCGCGCACGATCGCGCGGCTGATCGACCTCCGTTATGGTGATAATGGCCGTCCGGTTTCGCTTGAAGACGATTCGAAGCAGGACTAAATCGAGTCGCAGTAAGACCCATAGGCACGGTGTGCGGGGGCATACCGATCTGGCCCGGGTCTTCAGAAGGACCTTATGCTAACCACCAACATTGTTGTTCTCGGCGGCTCGGCCGCCACGGTTTTGCTCGTCTTCACTCTTTTCATGGCATCGCGTTGCGTCCGCTACGTCGGAAACAACCGCGTCGCGATTGTCGAAAAACTTTGGAGTCGCAACGGCTCCATTACCGGCGGCCTGATCGCGCTCGGCGGCGAGGCCGGCTACCAGCCAGAGGTGCTGCGCGGCGGCTATCATTTCTTCTTCCCGTTCCAGTTTCGCGTCCATTCGCAGCCGCTCGTCACGATCCCACAGGGCCAGATCGGCTATGTCTTCGCGCGTGACGGTGCGCCTTTGGGCCCGACCCAGACGCTCGCCAGCAATGCGAAGACCGCCGACTTCCTCGACGTGCGCAATTTCCTGACCGCGGGCGGCCAGAAAGGCCCGCAGCGCACGATCCTGCGCGAGGGTACCTATGCCATCAACCTCGCCCAGTTCGTGATCATCACGCGCGAGCATATCTACGGCCTGATGCTGGAGGCGAACGACGCGTCCTTGTTCGGCGAGATGCAGAACGTGATCGGCGAACGCGGCGGCTTCGATGCGGTGGTGATCAAGGATTCGCAGGACATGCTCGGCGTGGTCACCGTCCATGACGGCCCGGCGCTGACCGCGGACCAGATCATCGCGCCCGAGGTCGGCACCGACCAGGCGGATCACGCGACCTTCCACAACAGCTTCCAGGATCCGGAGAAGTTCATCATCGCCGGCGGCCGTCGCGGCCGTCAGCTCCAGGTGCTGGTCGAGGGCAGCTATTTCATCAACCGGCTGTTCGCGACGGTGGAGATGGTCGCCAAGACGGTGATCGAGGTCGGCCATGTCGGCGTCGTCATCAGCTATACCGGCGAGAGCGGGAAGGACATTTCCGGCCAGGATTATCGCCATGGCGAGCTGGTCGATCGCGGCAGCCGCGGCGTGTGGAACGAGCCGCTCCTGCCCGGCAAATATGCCTTCAACACTTATGCCGGCAAGATCCTGACCGTGCCGACCACCAACTTCATCCTGAAGTGGGACCGGGACGTGACCGGCCAGCACAATCTCGACGAAAACCTGACCGAGGTGTCGCTGATCACCAAGGATGCGTTCGAGCCGACCTTGCCGCTCTCGGTGGTCGTCCATATCGACTATCGCAAGGCGCCCCTGGTCGTGCAGCGCTTCGGCGACATCAAGAAGCTGGTCGAGCAGACGCTCGATCCGATGGTGTCGGCCTATTTCAAGAATGTCGCGCAGCGGAAGACGCTGATCGAACTCCTGCAGGAACGCAGCGACATCCAGATGCAGGCCGGCGACGAGATGCGGGCGAAGTTCACCGCCTATAATCTGGAGCTGCAGGAGGTGCTGATCGGCACGCCGCGCGCGGCCGAGGGTAACGACCAGATCGAACAGGTGCTGACGCAGCTTCGTCAGCGCCAGGTCGCCGAGGAACGCGTCGCCACCTACGAGAAGCAGAAACGCGCGGCGGAAAGCGAGAAGACATTGCGCGAGGCGGAAGCGCGCGCGCAGCAGCAGACCGCGATCACCGAATCCGAATTGTCGATCACGGTGCAGGAAAACCAGGGTAAGGCCGCGTTGAAGCGCGCGACCCAGGATGCCGAACAGACCCGCACGCTTGCCAAGGCCGAAGCCGACCGCATCAAGATCGTGGGCGAGGGCGAGGCCGCCAAGATGATCGCGATCGCCTCGGCCGACGCTGAACGGATCACCAAGACCGGTCTTGCCACCGCCGAGACGATCGAGAAGCAGGCCGCGGCATCGGGCGGCGCGCAATATCAGCTGACCCGCCAGGTGGTGGAACGGCTGGCCGAAGCGCTCGAGCGTTCGGGCGTCGACATCGTGCCGCGCGTCCAGATCAGCGCGGGCGGCAATGGCGACGGCGGCGCCGAAGGCGGCGGGCTGGTTCAGGCTTTGATGGGCCTGCTGCTGTCCGAAAAGGGCACAGCCCTGCTCGGCGGCCCGGACACGATCGCGGAGCGCAAGCCAGGCCGGTCGAAAACCAAAGCCAATGGCGAGGAGATCGCTGCGGAATAAGGAGCAACTTCGCCGTCTGACATTCGCGCCCGCGCCAGCAATGGCGCGGGCGCTTTGCTTTCAGTGACCCACTTGACTCTATATGCATGATGGTGAATATACACGTTCATGCAATCGGAACTGTTCGAAACGCTGGCCGACCCGACCCGCCGCCGCATCGTGGAGACGCTGCGCGGCGGCGAGCAGCAGGTGAATGACATCGTGCTGCAGGCGGGGATCCATCAGTCGGGCGTATCGCGCCATCTGCGCATCCTGCACGAGACCGGCTTCGTATCGGTCCGGCCCGATGGCCAGCGCCGTTTCTATGCGCTGCGCGCGGAGCCGTTTCGCGAGATGGAGAGCTGGCTCGCCGGCTATCATCAGCTGTGGGAGGCGCGGCTCGACCGCTTCGGCGCGGCGCTCGAACAGCGGAAAATTGCCAAGACCCGGAAGGAGCCAGGACAATGAGCGATATTTGCAATGTGGATGCGGGCGATACGCCGCTGGTTCCGGCGGTGTTCGAACGGACCTACAATGCCTCGGTCGAGGAATTATGGGCGCTCTGGGCGACCAAGGAGGGCTTCGGATCCTGGTGGGGGCCGGAGGGTTTCCGCGTCGAGGTCCACCAGATCGAACCCCGATCGGGTGGCGCGCTCCATTACGACATGATCGCGGATGCGCCCGAGGCGATCGCGGCGATGAAGCAGATGGGCCAGCCGCTCAGCCACAATACCAAGGGCTGGTATGAGGAATTCAAGCCGCACACGCGGCTGACGCTGAAACATCTGATCGACTTCGTGCGCGGCCAGGAACCCTATGAAAGCCTGATCGAGGTGGATTTCGAAGCGCTGGGCGACATGGCCCGGATGGTGGTCACCGCGCATCCGCACCGCGATGCGCACTGGACCCGGATGGCGACCGAAGGCTTCCGCAGCCAGCTCACCAAGCTCGATCGGCGTTATGGGATAAGCTGATCGGCCGTTTTGGTGCCTGGTTAGGTCTTGGCAGGAAATTCGCGCTAAAAAGGCGCGCATGAGTCCGGACCTCAATCTGAGTGGCCTTTGGAAGGGCATCTTCAGCTATCCGCGCTTGCTGCCGCCCAACCAGTTCGAAGCCGAACTGCGCGACCATGCGGGCGTGCTGACCGGAGAGACTTTCGAGCATGGCCAAAACGGGCGCAGCAAGGGCCTGCCGCTTCCGGCGATGATCGAGGGCCACCGGCATGGTTTGGATGTCAGCTTCATCAAACATTATGACGCGTTTCGGCGGGCCAGAACGCCGGTCCATTATTCCGGCACGGTGAGTGCGGACGGCAGCGAAATCTCCGGCATCTGGGATATTCCCGGCCAATGGTCGGGCACTTTCCTGATGATCCGCGCCAAGCCGAAAGCGGCAGTCGTCGAGCGAAAGATCGCGGAGGAAGTCCGCTAGGGTCCGGCTATTCAGCGCTGATCGAGGTTCCCAAGGATGCCGAGCGAAACAAAGCCCGTTTCGGCGGCGTCACTTGTTGTTAAGTGACTGCTAATGTTCGATTGTGCATTAAGGCCTGGGGCATTTCGCGGGAAATGCGCGATCCTTGACCTTTGTCGGACGCGTGAGAGGATGATGCGTGGCTGTACTTACCGCCGATCAGGATACCGAGGTTACGTTCATTTCGGGCGTGACGCCCCAAGGCACGATTGCGGCGCAAAGCTTCTGGACGTGGGCGGATAACGATCCCGCAACCTACACCAGCACCAGCTACGAAGCGAAATGGGGCCAGACCCATGCGGGCACCGCGGGTGCGCTGACCGTCGCCTTCAGCCCCGATTCCAACTGGACCGACACCGAAAAGTCCGCATTCCAGGCGGCGATGGACCTGTGGTCGGCGGAAGCCAACGTCAAGTTCACGGTCATCGGCAGCGTCGCAACCGCCGACGTGCAGATCGCGCGCGCGACCGACCGTAGCGCGGAAGGCGGCATCACCTATCTCGACACGGGCGACATCGGATCGAGCCAGCTTGGCCGCGCGATCAGCGGATCGATCACGATCGACACCTCGGTCGCGGGCTTCGGCCCGATCGGATCGGCCTTCTCGGTTGCGGGCGGCTATCCCTGGCAGACGATCGAGCACGAGCTGGGCCACGTCCTCGGCCTCGGCCATGCGGGCGCCTATAATGACGGCACCACCACCGGCTCGCCCCAGCTTACCCAATATGACAACACCGCTTATTCGCTGATGTCCTATAACGAGGCGCCGCATTACAGCACCGCCTTCGCCTGGGGGAATTCGGGCGGTTATCCGCGTTCGCCGGTGACGCCGATGATGCTCGACATCGCCGCCCTGCAGCGCGTCTATGGTGCGCCGGTCGGCGGTCCGCTGTCGGGCGGGCAGGTGTTCGGTTTCAATTCCAATATCCAGACCGACATCGCGCAATTCTTCGACTTCACGGTCAATACCAGGCCGGTCGTGACGCTCTACGATTCCGGGCTGAACAACACGCTCGATTTGTCGGGTTTCACCAGCGGGAGCACGATCGACCTGCATCAGGGCGCCTTCAGCAGCGTGGCGGGGCTGACCGGCAATATCGGCATCGCATTCGGGACGCGGATCGACACGCTGGTTGGCGACGGCGTTTCCGATCGCATTACCGGCAATGACGACGGCGACGTGCTGATGGGCGCCGGCGGAAACGACACGATCACCGGTGGCGTGGGCAACGATCATATCTATGGCAACATGCTGTCGACCGCACAGGGCACGAGCGACGGCGCCGACGTGATCGATACCGGCGGCGGCAGCGACTATGTCAATGGCAATGCCGGCGACGACACGATCACCGCCGCTTCGGGATCGAACCGGCTTTTTGGCGGCCAGGGCAATGACACGATCCATGTCAGCGGCCATGGCAACAATCATCTGAACGGCAATCTGGGCGACGACATCCTGATCGTGGATGGCGGCAACAACCAGATCCATGGCGGCCAAGGCAACGATACGATCCAGCCGAGCGCGGGCAACAATCTGAGCTTCGGCGAGGTCGGCAACGACGTGATCTGGGTCGGCGCCGGTCTCGACACGATGAATGGCGGCGCCGGCAGCGACCTGTTCGTGCTGAGCGGACCTGCCAACAGCAATGCCGCCGCCTGGGACGAGATTGTCGACTTCACCCACGGCACCGACAAATTGCACATGGACGCGAATGGCGGCCTGCCTTTGGTGCTGCATGCCACCACCAGCTTCAGCGACGAGGCGAGCGCGGCGGCCTATGCGCAGGCCGCATTTGGCAGCGCCACCGGCGAGGCGGCGGCGCTGCAGGTGGGCAATGACACCTATCTGTTCTATACGATCGGCAGCGGGACGGACGCGGTGGTGAAGCTGGATGGCGTGACCGCCAGCATGATCGACCAGAGCGACTTCGTCACGCAGACGACGCACCTCTGACCATCGCGTCCGCCCGGCGGTTGAACCAAAGTGATGGCGCCTTCTCCCGCCGCGAATTGGGTGGCGACAGTCCAACGACGCTCGATTATGCCTGCGCATAGCCTGTAAAGCCGCCCGTCATCCGGCCGTCATGTTGCAGTAAGGCCACGCTTATTTGACACAGCGCCGCGCCATCACATCGATGCAAGACCCCTTTCCCCTCACCGCGTGAAGACCCCTGCAAGGCGCCGCGCGGCGGGGCCACGCGAAACAAGGGGTTTTCGATGAGCAATTTTATCAGGCAGCGGCTGCTTGCCTCCACGATGATTGCCGGGATGGCGATCACGACACCGGCGGTCGCGCAAACCGCGCCGGCAGCGCCCGCGGCGGCGGCGCCGGCGGACGATACGAGCAAGGAGATCGTGGTCACCGGTACCTTGTTCCGCAACGCGTCCGCCGCGAGCGCTTCGCCGGTCACGGTGCTGAATTCGCAGGACCTCGCCAATCGCGGCATCAACACCGTCGCCGACGCGGTTCAGTCGCTTTCCGCCAACAATGGCGGCACGCTCAACAGCAACTGGTCGCAGTTCGGCTTCCCGAAGGGCGCCAGCGCGCCGTCGCTGCGCGGCCTGACCGACGGCCGCACCCTGACGCTGTTCGACGGCCTGCGCAGCGCGCTCTATCCGCTCGCCGACGACGGCGTACGTAACTTCGTCGACATCAACACGATCCCGGATTCGATCGTGGACCGCGTCGAGGTCCTGCAGGACGGCGCCTCGTCGACCTACGGCGCCGACGCGGTCGCGGGCGTGGTCAACGTCATCATCAAGAAGCAGATCACCGGCCTGCACCTGAATGGCTCGGGTGCGATCTCGCAGCATGGCGATTTCGGCGAGCAGCGGATCGATGCCACTTATGGCTATGGCGATCTCAGCAAGGACGGCTTCAATTTCTACGTCAACGGTGAATATCAGAACAACGATGCGCTCTATTTGCGCGATCGGGCGGGCCCGTGGGGAACGGCCGACCAGAGCAATATCTGCGGCATCAGCACGACAACCGGCGCCAAGACCTGCGTCAGCAACGGTGTCCTGAACGGCATCCAGTTCGACGGGAGCTATGGCGGCCTCACGTCCACCACGGTGCCTTTCGTCGGTCCGGCCAACGCGGCGGGCAACGGCATCCTCCCCGGCACACGATATCAGCTGCTGAACCCGGCGCTGGGCTGCCGGAATCTGACCCCCTACACGCTGACCGCGGCGCAGGCTGCGTCGCGTCCGACAGCACCCGCGGTGGTGTGCCAGCAGGACGTCATCAAGCAATATTACCAATATGCCGGCAGGGTTCAGCGCCTGGGCGGCAATGCGCATCTGACGGTCAACGTCGGTGCGAATGCCCAAGCCTATGCGATGTTCAACTTCTACCAGACGAGGACCTGGAATCCGCGGACGCCGGAGGCCTTCGCAGGCACGACCGCCGATGGCGGCACGACCGTGTCGATCGATAACATCCTGCTGCCAGCCTATGTCTGTCCGCGCGGCACGACCGTCGCCTGCACCGCGGCCAACGGCAAGCTCAACCCCAACGACCCGTTCGCGGCGCAGGGCCAGGTGGCACGCCTGCTCGGCCGCTATGACCGGCCGACCGAGGACGACACCCGCGCCAACACCTTCCGTTTCTCGGCGGGCATCAAGGGCTCGTTCGGCGCAAGCAACGATTGGGATTACACGTTCGACGCGACCCATTCGGAAGCCAAATTGCGCTACACCAGCCGGAATTACATCTTCGCGCGTCACTTGCTGGATGTGATCGCGGACGGCTCGTACAATTTCGTCGACCAGGCCGCGAACACCGAAGCCGAGCGTGAATATCTCTCGCCGACCCAGGTCACCAATTCAGTATCGAAACTGACCCTGGTCCAGGGCACGCTGGCGCATGCTTTCTTCGACTTGCCGGGCGGTCCGCTCCAGGTTGCGGTCGGTGCCGCCTATCGCAAGGAATCGATCGACAACCCGAGCTCGAACCCGGCTAACGAGACCGACCCTTATTCGCGTTATTACGGCATCAACGCCGTGGGCGTGGAAGGCAGCCGCAACGTCAAGTCGGCCTTCTTCGAGATCAATGCTCCGGTCTTCACCCAGCTCGACCTGAAGGCGACCGGCCGGTACGACAAATATTCATCGGGCCAGAAGAACTTCTCGCCGAAGTTCGAAGTGCAGATCAAGCCGGTCCATCAGATCAAGCTGCGCGGCACCTATTCGAAGGGCTTCGCCATCCCGAGCTTCAACGAAGCTTACGGCCTGCCGACGACGGGCTTCGTCGGCACGATCATCGATCAGTCGACCGCCGCCGGCAAGGCGTTCGTCGCAGCCCATGGCAATGACGCCTATGCCACGCAGGACTACAGCTATGGTCTGACCGCGATCGGCAACCCCGCGGTAAAGCCGGAGAAATCGGATTCCTTTACCGCAGGCATCGTGCTGGATCCGGTGCGCTGGCTGACAGTCACAGTCGATTACTACCACATCAAGGTGAAGAACCTGATCACGCCGCCCGACTGTTCGGCAGCGATCGACCAATATTATGCCAACAACGGCGTGACCAACGTTCCAGGTTGCGTAACCAAGGCCGGTACGGCCGATCCGCTCTTCCCGAACGCGCTGCCGTTGCTGGGCACGATCACCAGCTATTACGGCAATGCCAATGCGTTGAAGACGGACGGCTTCGATTTCACTGCCCAGATCCATATGCCGATCACCAGCGGCATTCATTGGATGAGCGTCCTCAACGCCACTTATCTCAAGCGGCTCGAGAAGATCGACAGCGACGGCACGATCGAACGCTATGACGGCACGCTGGGTCCATGCCAGATCACATCCTGTTCGGGTTCGCCGAAGCTGAAGGGCAGCTGGCAGAATACGTTCGACTTCAGCCAGAAGACGACCTTCTCGACCACGATCAACTATACCAGCGGCTATTCCGCGGTCGGCGCCGACGATGGCGGCATCGTCGGGGATTGCGCGCACAGCATCGGCCACGAGGTTCGCACCTATCGCGACGGCGTGACCCCGATCCAGTGCCACACCAAATATTTCATCGATGTCGACGCGACGCTGACCTACAAGATCGGCGGCAAACTGACGCTCTACGGCAACATGCTGAACGTGTTCAACGTGAAGCCGCGTTACGATCCGGCCGCGGGCTACGGCCTGTACCGGTTCAACCCGGCCTGGGATGGGGCGGGCTTCATCGGCCGCTACTTCCGGATCGGCGCCAAGGTCGACTGGTAGATCCATCCCTCTCTCGATCTACCGTCCGCCATGGACAGAAGGGCCCGCGGGATATCCTCCCGCGGGCCTTTTTGCTTGCGCGCGGATCACCTCGCTTCAAGCCGCGCATCACGGATTATGCCATGAATTCCATGGCCTAACCCAAGGGATGTGGACGTGGCGCAGATGGACGGATCGACCGGCGAGGACACTTACAGGACGATCGCGCTCGGCCCAGACCGCCACGCGCTCAAGGCGCGGGTCAACCAGGCGCTATCGACCTGCGATACCGATGACGCGGTCGCCGCGATCCGCGAGGCCGTGCTGGCACATGGCGTGACCCATTTGTCGCGCGACTCCGGACTGAATCGGGTCAATCTCTACAAGATGCTGGGTGAGGGCGGGAACCCGAAGGTCGGCGCGCTGGTCAAGATCCTCGATGTGCTGGGCCTGCGGATCGAGCTCGCACCCGCGCGGCGACGGAGTCAGCGCTGATCGAGCGCGCCAGGGTCGCGGAGAACGTACGCCCGATGACCGGGGTCCGGCCCTTATTGTTTGCGGCGCCAGGCCGAAGGCGAGTGGCCGGTCAGCCAGCCGACCGCGCGGGTCATGTGCGACTGGTCGGCGAACCCCGTTTCCAGCGCGATCAGCGAGAGAGGGTCGGATCCCGAGACGATCCGCGCCCAGGCGCGGCGCGCGCGCAATTCCAGGCGGAAGCGCGCCGGGCTGACCGCATAGGCCGAACGGAATGCCCGCGCCGCGCCTTCCCGCGAGACGCGATGGACGCGCGACCAGTCCGAGATGCTGATATGCGGATCCGCCAGGATCGCGCTCTTAAGATCGTCGATCCAATGCAGCCTGAGCGGCGGCTGCGCAGGCGTATGCGCCATGATCCGCTCCGCCTCTGCCAGCGCGTCGGACAGGTCACGGCCCGCGCGCAACAGCAGATCGTCGACGTCGGCGACCACATAGGTCGCACCCAGCGACCAATCGGCATGCCAGGGCAATTGCAGCCACGCGGCCCCACCCGGCCCCGCACTCAACGTGCGGCAATCGAAGGTCGGGCGGATTGCGAGCATGCCCCGCTCCAGCCGCTCGCGCCCGCGATAGGAGGAAATATCCAGCTGGCCGTCGACCATGAGCAACAGCGCGGATTCGATGCTCTGCGCGCGGCCGATGGTCGTCCCGCCAGCCATCCGCTGCATCGCCGGCCCATGTGTGCCCCACGACGGTATGGGCGCTTCCTGCCAGGGCCGAAGCCGGGGCCAGCAGGCCGAACCGATACACTGCACCGTCATGCGCCACGCACCTTAAAGTGTCGCGCGGCGGGCTCGGGGGTTTGGCCGCCGCGCGACAGTGGGGGGCTGGAATGGAGGCCCGGCGCCAAGGGATTGCGCCGCTCCATTTCTGCCTTGCGCTTATGATGGTCGTGCAGCCGGTCAGGCGATTGAGCCAGAAATCGTTTAATTGGATAGGCCAGCAATCACACCGCATATGGGAGGTAGGCTGAAGGCGGCGACTGATCCATTTGGCTATTTGATTTTTCGGATTTGAGCGTAACTCTCTATGCCATGAACGAGATGACTCACCCGCGCGCCGGGAAACTGTATCGGCAGATTTATGCGCGCGTGCGCGGATCGATCGCCGACGGGCAATTGCAGCCGGGCGACCGCCTGCCCTCGGCACGGGCCTATGCGCAGGAGCTGGGTGTCGCGCGCGGCACGGTGGACCTCGCCTACGCGATCCTGGCGGGCGAAGGGTATATCGAGACCAACGGCCGCGCGGGCACGCGCGTCGCGCATGGCGTCGCCCGGATGATCGCCGCGGCGGATGCTCCCGCGGTCCCGGCCCAGCCCAATGCCACCTTCCAGCACGGCATGCTGCCGCTCGCGCCGGGCGTGCCGGCGTTCGATCTGTTCCCGCGCAAGGTCTGGACCCAGCTCGTCCGCCGCCATGTGCGCGGTCTCGGCCGGGCCGAGCTGACCTATCCCGATCCGCAAGGCAGCCTGAAGCTGCGCGAGGCGGTGGCGGCCTATCTCGGCGTATCGCGCGGGGTGACCTGCACCGCCGACGAGATCGTCATCACGGGCGGTTTCCAGTCCGCGGTCGGCCTCGTCTGCCAGGCGATGCTGCCCGCGGGCGGCAAAGCCTGGATCGAGGACCCTGGCTATACGCGGATCCGCCGCGCGCTGAAGGAAATCGGCGCCTGCCCGGTCGAGATACCCGTGGATGACGAGGGACTGGACGTGGCTGCCGGCATTGCGCGCGCGCCCAATGCGCGCTGCGCGATCGTCGCGCCTGCGCACCAATTCCCGATGGGCGTGGCGATGTCGCTATCGCGCCGGTTGCAATTGCTCGACTGGGCCGGACGGGCCGATGCCTGGATCATGGAAGACGATTTCGACGGCGAGTTCCGCTATCAGGGCCGCCCCCTGCCCGCGCTCAAGAGCCTCGATCGTTCGGGCCGCATCTTTTACACGGGCACTTTCAGCAAGACCCTCTTCCCGGGTTTGCGGCTCGGCTATCTGGTGGTGCCGCCGTCGGAACTGGCACGCTTCCGGGACCTGATGCACTATGTCGACGGGGGACGTTCCGCGCTGGAGCAGGCGGTCACCGCCGAATTCCTGAGCGAGGGCCATTTCGCGCGTCATATCAAGAAGATGCGCAATGCCTATCGCAGCCGCCGCGCCGCGTTGGCCGCGGCGCTGGCGGCGCGCTTCGGGCCGGGTACGCGGATCGAGCAAGGCGCGGGCGGGCTGCACCTGCTGCTCCACGTCGAAGGTGGGCTGGGCACGCTTTCCGGCATGGCGTGGAACAGCGGCAAGGCATTGGGCGCGATCCCGATGCGCCTGCTGACCGATCTGCCCAGCCTGCAGGACGCTCTGCTGGTCGGCTTCGCCAACGTGCCCGAGCGCCAGGCGCCTCAGATGGCCGAGCAATTGCACACGATCGTGGCCGCGGCACGGGCCGGCTGAAGGCGGTTGGCCTGGACCACAGCATGTTGCCGCGCCTGCCTCGAGAATCGTTTCTGATACGATCCCGGAACGATATTCGATCCACGCACGTTTCGTTAACCCAAATAAGACAAAAATCCCCGGATTGTCGCGACTTGGAGACGACTCGCCGCGACGTTCGGGGCCGATGCTTGCCCTTCGGCGGGATGGGACACAGCATCCCTTCCGCAGGGGTTGGGGAGGAGAGTGGATGGTGCTTCCAACAGCGCTACAAGTAGCGTTTCCGACACAAGGCGATGTCCGCGAGATGATTGCCGGCGCGATCGGCGAGCTGACGGGCACGCCCGCCGCCGACGTCGATCTTGGCGCCAGCAGGGTCCTGGTCCTGACCGATACGCGCGGCGGCTATAATTGGAGCTATCCCGACGCCATGGTGAAGGCGCGTTTCCGCCCCTTCGTCCACCGCGCGGTGAGCATGGTCCGCCAACAATATCCGATCTTGCGCTAGCGGAGCGTTAACCGCCCATTGAGGATCTTCCTGCCATTGCGATCCCGCAACGGCGCGGAGGCCAGGCATGACCATCGGATCGATCGGCGCCGCCGGACAGGCAGGCGCGGCCGGCACGGCGAAAAGCGCGAACGGCAGCGACCCGGCCGCGTTCGAGCGGATCCTCGATGCCTTCAAGAAGGAGGCCGCGAAGACGCCGGCCGAGCGTGCCCGCGACCAGGTGCTGAAGCAGCACGGCCTGACCGAGGACAGCTACAGGACGCTGCCCTCCGACCAGAAAAAGGCGATCGACGCCGAAATCGCAACCGCGGTCCAGCGCGTGATGCATGCCGACAAGGGAAGAGGCTTCAGGGGCGCCCAATCCGCCGCGGAGGTCGCGACCGGCATGGCGAGCGGCTTGCCCGGTTTCCTGTCCGCCTGATTCCAACCATTTCGGAGAACGGATGGCTTGCCGCCGCCCTGGAGCGCGATAGCATCGCCGTGGGGGAGGATCAGGCATGTCGAAATTCTATCCGGACGTGCGCGACGAGGATGGGGTCGAGGCCGGCGCCAATTGGGGCGCGATGGCAACCATCATCCTTGGCTTTCTGGCGCTGCTGGGCGCGGTACCCAATTTCTACACGGTGATACGGCTGGCCGGGATCGAAGAAGCGGGTCCCTTGGTGATCCTGAGTGCGGTCGCGCTTGGTGTGATGGTGTTGGAGGCGATCGTCTGTTTCCTGGCGGCGTGGCGGTTCATGCAGCGCAAGGGCCTGGTCATAGGCGTGCTTCTGGCGGTGCTGACATTGCTCGATCTGCTCGCCAAGCTGGTGCCGGCCGCATTCGGCGCCATGCCCGTCTGGCAGCTCGCCATAATGATTTTGTACCTGCCGATCCTTTACGGCTTGTTCCAAGGGATCCGCGCCGCGCGGGGCGCAAAAAGGCTTGGTTCGCTCGCCCAGACCGATCTTGGCAGCGTGTTCGGATGAAGCCCGATCCAGGGGAGGAATAAGCATGTCGCGATGGTTTCCGGATCTTTCGACCGCAGACGGCATCAAAGCCGGATTCAACGGCGGTGCCGCAGCCGCGATCGGCTTCGGCTGCTTTTCTCTGCTCGGTCTGGCGGTGACCTTTTTCAGGGGCCACATGCCGGGCGTGGACATGGCCCGCACGGACCTGGACCGCATCTTCGCGCTGGGCGGTATCGCGCTGGAAGCGACACTCGCCTTCGTCGCCGCTTATCGCTTCACCAGGCGTAAGGGCCTCTGGATCGGCACGATCGCCCTGCTGCTGTTCCTGCTCGAAATATACGGCAAGATCGCGACCGGGTCTTTGGCCGGCGGATGGATCTTCGCTTATGCGATGATCCTCCTCGGTCTGATCAACGGCCTGCGGGCGGCATGGGCCGCGCGCACGTTCGGCCCCCGGGACGAAACGGATCTGGAGAGCGTCTTCGAATGAAAAACGCCGCCGGGCGCGAGCCCGACGGCGTTTTGAATGGCTTGCCTAGTCAGGCCGTTCAGGCGGTGACCAGATCCTTGCGACGGCTGGTGCGCATCGCCAGACCGGCGGCACCGAAGCCGAGCACCATCATGCCCCAGGTCGAAACCTCCGGCACGCCCGGATAGAAAGGCGCGGGATCCGACGCGAAGGTGCCGGTGCCCGAGAAGCGCGTGCTGCGACCCGAGCTGCCAACCGGCGCGCTGAAGGTCGGGTTCGCCCCCGAGAAGGAGAAGGAGAAGTCCTTCGTCACGACCTGGCTGAAATCCAGGAAGTCCGACGAGTAGGTGATCACCGAATTCGCATTGGTCTTGAAGGTGAACGAACCCGAACCGTTGCTCGCGTCCAACTCTGCGTTGGTGAAGCTCACCGTCAGCAGGTTGGTACGAGTGAGGGTGCCTTCTGCCGCGGCGGTATCGCGGGTGACCGAGATGCTGCCCGAGGTGATCGTGTCGAACAGCTGCACGCGGTCGGCGCCAGTGCCGGTCGTGCCGAGGTTCGAGATCAGGTCAACCGTCAGATGCGCATTCTGCAGGCCGACCAGATCGGCAGGCAGGTTCGGCACCGACATGATGTAATAGACCGGGATCGACGCAACGGTGTTGCCCGAGGCAGTACCGGTGGTGCGGATCTCCGCCTTCTTATGCGTGCCGCTGTCCTGCTTCACATATTGAAACAGACGCGCGCTCGGCACGCGCTGCAGGAACTGACCGAACGTGGTCGTGGACGCCTGAGCCGGAACCGAAGCCCCCGCAAGTAAAAGTGCACCAGTGACGTAAGCAACATACTTCATGACCGTTCCCCATCTAATTCGGCCGCTTCCCATTCTGTATACTGCGGCGCAGCAGTTTATGAAAGTGCGTTAACCACCTTTGCCTTAATTAGATTTTTCCGCAGCGAAATCAGCGCCCTGATTGGTCAATTCCCCTTAGCGCAAGCCGGATTCCCACCAGATCGGCAAAAATGATTTAAGTCGCTGTACGATATATCCGAATCACAGGCCCGGATTCATCTTTGCTGCGACGCAGCAACGCCCAAGTCCCTGACCCGAAAAAAGAAAAGGCGTAAAACCGAAAGACGAAGACCAAATCATATAGAATTTTTATACATGGTCGCGACGCCGACCGCGCGTAGACGAAAGAAGAAAATGGCTGCGCCCAAACTTCCGATCGACCTGACGAACATGCATGCCGGCCCGGTGCTGCGCGGTGCGCGACGGCTGCGCATCGACCTGCAGTCGGTAGCCTGGACCAGCGCGATCATGGCGATGACGACGATCTTCGCCTTCATCGTCCGGCCCGCGCGCGGCGAGGCTTCGGGCGCGCTGGTCTTCGTGCTCGGCATCACGCTCGCGGGGGCGACGAGGGGCCTGGGCGCAGCCATCCTCGCGGCGATGGTGAGCTTCCTCCTCTACAATTTCTATTTCGCCGAGCCGGTGCTGACCTTCCGCTTCGATACGTTCGACGACCTGGCGCCCCTGATCACATTCAACCTGTCCGCGGTGATCTCGGGCGTGCTGGCAGGCCGTGTCCGCGATGAAGCGGCGGCGGCGGCGGCGGCGAACAGCTCGCTCACCGCACTGCTCCAGATCAGCCGCTCGCTCCAGTCGGCGGTGCGCTTCGAGGATATCGAGGCGGCTCTAGGCGGCACCTCTGCCGCCGCCGCAGGCGTGCGGCTATTGCCGGCGGAGCCGCCCTTGCCGCCCGCCGACGCCGACGTCGCCCGCGTGAGCAGCGTCGCGCTGATCGGGCGCAGCTTCGGCCCGGACGTCTACCGCCTGGAATGCGGTGCGCATGCGATCGAGCTGACGGTGGCCCAGGGCCAGAAAAGTGCGACGACCGAGGGGACGCTCGGCTCCGCACTCGCCAATCTGGTTGCGCTGGCGATGGAGCGTGCGGCCCTGTCCGAAAAGATCGCCGAAACCGAGGCCTCGGTCCGCACCGAAAGCCTGAAAACGATCCTGCTGTCGTCGGTCAGCCATGATTTCCGCACCCCGCTGGCGACGATCAGCGCGTCCGCTTCCAGCCTGATCGATTATGCCGACCGGCTCGACCGGGACACGGCGGACGGGATGCTCCGCTCGATCGTCGAGGAAAGCGAAAGGCTCAACCGCTTCACCGCCAATCTGCTGCAGATGAGCAAGCTGGAGGCGGGACAGCCTCTCTCGTCCGCGCAGATATTGTCGGTGTCGGACATGCTGAGCGCGGTCGTGCGGCGGATCCGGCCGCGCGCCGCCAATCGCACGATCGAGCGGCACGAAACCGAGGATTGCTTCGTGCTCGCCGACGCCAGCCTGTTCGAGCTGGCCTTGCTCAACGTGCTGGAAAATGCGGTTCTTTACAGCCCCGACGGCAGCCGCATCGCGATCCTGCTGGCCAAGGAAGGAAATGAAAGCGTGATCGAGATCGCCGACGAAGGGCGCGGCATCCCCAAAAGCGAGCTGGAGCGCGTCTTCGACCGCTTCCACCGCGTCGATTCCACCGAACAGATGCCGCGCGGCAGCGGGCTCGGCCTCGCAATCGCCAAAGGCTTCGTTCAGGCGTTCGGCGGCACGATCAAAGCGATGGTGCCGGGCATCGGAAGCAAGGGCACGCGGATCCGCATCCGGCTGCCGCTGGCCGAACAGGGGGGCATGGCCTGATGGCGCACATCCTGCTGGTCGACGACGAGGCCGCGCTTACCGCCGTGCTGCGCCCGGTGCTGACCGCCGCCGGACATGATGTCACCACCGCAGCCTCGGGCGCGGAGGCGGTGCGGCAGGCAGACTTGCTGCAGCCCGACGTCGTGCTGCTCGATCTGGGCTTGCCCGATCAGGACGGCAAGGCGGTGATCCACACACTGCGGATCAAGCACGACATGCCGATCATCGTCATTTCCGCGCGCCACCAGGAAGGCGAAAAGATCGCCGCATTGGACGAGGGCGCGGACGATTATGTCGACAAGCCGTTCGAGATCGGCGAGCTGATGGCGCGGATCCGCGTCGTGCTGCGCCGCAAGCCCGGGGCGGAGGCTGCGACCCGCTACAAATCCGGCCCGCTGTCGATCGATTTCGAGATGCGCCAGGTCATGCTGGGTGGCGAGCAGCTTAAATTGTCGCCCAAGGAATATGACCTGCTGCTCGCGCTGGCGCGCAATGCCGGCCGCGTCGTGACGCACAAGCGCCTGCTTGCCGCCGGGTGGGGCAATGACAGCGCCGATACGCAATATCTGCGCGTCTATATGGGTCTGCTGCGCCAGAAGATCGAAGAGGATCCGAGCGATCCGCGGCTGTTGCTGACCGAACCCGGCGTCGGCTACCGGATCGCGCCGTCGGAGGCATGATGTGCGTGGCGGCGCGCTCTTTTCGCCCTGCGGCGCCTATCGCTATCGGCTGAGCCGTAACTGGGACGCCGCCGGCACGACGCTTGCGGTGGTGATGCTCAACCCCTCGACCGCGGACGCAGCGCGCGACGACTCCACCATCCGCCGCTGCATCGCCTTCGCCGCACGCGAAGGGCATGGCGGTGTCGAGATACTAAACCTGTTCGCTTTTCGCGCGACCGCGCCCGCCAAGCTCAAGAACGCGGCCGATCCGGTCGGCCCCGACAATGATCGCCATCTCGAGGCGCTGTTCGTACGCCATTCCCGCATACTCGCCGCCTGGGGCACGCACGGCGATTTCGGCGGGCGGGCGGAAGCGGTGCTGCGCATGGCGGCGCGCCGGGGCGTAAGGTTTGCCTGCCTCGGCCGCACCGCCGCCGGCAACCCTCGCCATCCGCTCTACGTTCGCGCGGACAGCGCCCTCCAGCCCTTTGCCGGATCAGTGGATTTATAGATTTTTTATGCATGGTGCCGAGGTGCCGACTGCCATAGCTGGAAGGCCGGCAAAGCCCGGTCGCACTCTCTCCTCTCGCGACATCAAGCACGGGTCTTTGCCGACGCGGCGGCGGGCCGAGCAGGTACGAAGCCCGCCGTCGCCCCCAGCGGCGAGTGCAAGCTATTGACGAAGGCGATCCAGACCGCAGGGGACGTACAGCCGGGGGGCATCGTGACGGTCGAACCGACGCAGGCGGACGGCACGCCCACGCCGTCCACCGCTGCGGCTCCGATGCCACCGCGACTGCTCGACATGGGCGAAGTCGCTCCGTCCTTCATCGCGCCCGCGCTCGGCGGCAACCCGACCTATATATTCGACAGCGCAGCGGGGCGGCCGATCGTCATGTTGTTCATGGGCAGCGGCAATTGGCCACCGAACCAGGTTGCGCTGGCGCAACTGGCGCGCAATGCGGCCCTGTTCGACGACACGCGCGCCGCCTTTTTCGGGGTGACGATCGATCAGAAGGACGCGGCGGAAAAGCGGATCGCCCAGCGCATACCCGGCATCCGCTGGTTCCTGGACTATGACCGTCAAGTCAGCCGCCTGTACAATGCACTGCGCGGCGACGGCGCAAGCGCGGATTATGTCCCTTATTGGCTGCTGCTGGATTCGACCCTGCGGGTGGTGATGCGCGCGCCGATCGACCAGGGCGAGCGGATTTTCGCGAGCCTGCGCGACATGATCGCGGCCGGCGAGGAACAGACCAACGCCCCGGTGCTGACGGTGCCGCGTATATTCGAGCCCGAACTGTGTCGCGAGCTGATCCGCCTCTACGAGACGCGCGGCGGCCGGGAAACGGGCTTCATGCGGACGCACGACGGCAAGACGGTCGGCATGCTCGATCACAGCTTCAAGCGCCGATCCGATTGCATGATCGACGATCCCGCATTGCAGGGGGTCCTGCTCGATCGGATGCGCCGCCGGCTGCTTCCACAAATGCAGCGGGCGTTCAACTATCTTCCGACGCGCATCGAGCGGTGGCTGATAGGCTGCTACGAGGGCGAACATGGCGGATTCTTCCGTCCGCATCGCGACAATACCACCGCCGGCACCGCCCATCGCGTCTTTGCCTGCACGATCAACCTGAATGCCGAGGAGTATGAAGGCGGGGAATTGCGCTTTCCCGAATATGGCGCGCGCAGCTACCGTGCGCCGACGGGCGGTGCGGTGATCTTCTCCTGCTCGCTGCTGCACGAGGCGATGCCGGTGACGCGCGGCAGGCGTTATGCCTTCCTGCCCTTTTTCTACGATGAGGATAAAGCGCGCCTGCGCGAGCGCAATCAGGTGCATTTCGCGGATGGCAGAGGCGGCTATCGCGCGGACCTGCCCGACGCCCCCGGCGCGCCGGCACCGATCGAGGGCCCCCAACCTTAACCCCGGCGGTATGGCGACCTCAGCGAAGGTTCAGTCCGCATCGGCTAATCCCCACGCTTCCAGCAAGCGAGAGGATGATGACGCGGTTCGAGCGCCGGGTTTTTGGGTTGATCATTGTCGCGGCGATCCTGTTCGTCGCGCTGACCTGGCGGCTGTTCGCGGCAATCTGAGCGCCCGGCTTCGGGTGGACACGCCCTCACCCCCCGCCTAACCGCCCATGGGAAGAGCGAGGGAGGCGGCGTTGGCCAGGCAGCACGAATATAGGGCGCGCGTCGAATGGACGGGCAATCGCGGCGACGGAACCCGAACCTATCGCGGTTATGACCGGACCTGGGATATCGCCACTGCGGGCAAGCCGGTGATCCATTGCTCGAACGACCCGCTCCTGGGCGGCAACCCGGGCCTTCCCAATCCCGAAGACCTGCTGATCGCCTCGCTCTCCGCCTGCCACATGTTGTGGTACCTGCATCTTGCCAGCGCGGCGGGGATCGTGGTCCATTCCTATCGGGACGATCCCACCGCGACCGGCGAGACCAGCCCCAACGGCGCAGGCCGCTTCCTCGACGCGACGCTCCGGCCGCATATAGTCGTCGAAGCGGGTGCCGACCTGGCCGAAGCGGAAGCGATCCACCACCGCGTGCATGAATTCTGCTTCATCGCGCGGTCGGTGAACTTTCCGGTCGGCTACGCACCGACTTTCGAGACGCGCCTATAGAAAGGGGCGAGCCCCCGGGCCCGCCCCTTTCCGGCACCATATCTGGAGCCGCCCCAATCAGACGAAGTCGGCGAGCGTGAAACCGCCCTGGACGCTGTCGACCTTGACCGCGGAGTCGATCACGCCACCCGCTCCGGCCGCATCCCAGAAGAGATAGGTGTCGTGGCCGACGGTGATCGCGGCGATATCCGCCTCGCTCGAATGCGCGCCGACCAGGCTGTTGGCCAGCGTGAGCGCGGCTGCGGTCGACGCGGCAGAGCCGCTGAGCACCTGCACCGGGTGGAAATCGAACTCGAACTTGTCCGAGCCATGGCTGAAGTCGGTGACCTCATCCGTCTTCCACGCGGTCGATCCCGTGCTCAGGAACGATGCGTCGTGCCCGTTGAACACGAACGTGTCGTTGCCCGTGCCGCCGGTCATCGTGTCGATGCCCGCGCCGCCGACCAGCGTATCGTTGCCCGCATCGCCGAACAGTTGGTCGTTACCCGCATCGCCATGGACCACGTCGTCGTCGGCTCCGCCATGAAGCGTGTCGTTACCGTCGCCGCCCGAAACGAAGTCGTTGCCCTTATTGCCCTGGACATAATCGTTGCCGTCGCCGCCCATCAGGCTGTCATTGTCGGCGCCACCATAGATGCGGTCATTCCCCGCGCCGCCATCGATCGTGTCGTTACCGGCATTGCCCTGGATATAATCCATGCCCGAGCCGCCGGAGATGCTGTCCGCGCCATCGACCGATCCCGCGATCGCGGTGATCTCGTTGCCATAGATATGGTCGTTGCCGTCGCCGCCGACGATCGTGTCGGAGCCCGCGCCGCCCATATAGACGTCGGCCTCGATCAGATGGCCATGCGCGTCGGTCGTGCCCGACGAACCCGTGATGACGTCATCGCCGGCCGCGCCATCGACGGTATCATTCTGATCGCTCGCGAAAAGATGGTCGTTGCCGACCGTCCCCGTGATGTGACCGCTGGTCGCGACCGGGGGCGTGCCATCGGATGCGACCGCGCCGCCGGTACCGGCACCGCCCGTACCCGTGATGGGCGTGCCGCTGCCGAGCGCCGTGGTGCCGGCATTGGTGACAGCCGCGGTGGTGGTGGCGGTTGCGGTCGATACCGCCCCCGTCGAAAGCCACGCATTGTAACGCTGACTGCCGTCCGAATAGATGGACGACAGATTTCCCCAGGTGCCGGAATCGCCCGGCGTGCCCACGTCGTTATAGTTGGTGAAGAGCGTGCCGCCCGCCGCCTTGAAGGCGGCGATTTCCTTCGTGTAGAGATCGGCCATGCGCTGATCGGCAAACATGCGGTCGAACAGGCCCTGCACCGTCGCTTTGTCCGCGGCAGACCAGCGCGTCGTCGAGAGCGAGGTTCCCGCTTCGTAGGTGACGAAGCTCAACCCGTTGGCCGCAGCGATCTGCCCCGACTTGGCCAGATATTGCTCGGTCTTGGCCAGGCTGCCGTCCTGGCTGAGCGAGCCGCCGAACTCCAGTTCGTGGAACGCGGCGTCGAGACCGGCCGCACCGCCCTTGGCCCAGCCCAGAATGGTCTGGAGATCGGAGCTGGCGACAAAAGTGCCCATCTGGCCGCCGAAATAAGGCGCCGTCGCATATTCGCTGAAAAGGTTCGAAATCGGACCGGTGAAGCCGGCCTTTGCGATACCGGTCTGCCAGTTGGTCATCATCGTCGCATTGGCCTGCTGGCCGGCCAGCACGTCATTCAGCTGCGCGGCGTGAGTGCCGGTGAATACCTGATGCGCGATATTGGCGACCTGGGCCGAACGGTAGCCGTAATAGACGTTGGCCGCGCTCGAAGCGCTGACGCTGGTTCCCCACAAAGCAGCCGCCTGGCTCTTCGCATAAGCATTGGCGCTGAAGGTGGTGTTCCAGACTTCGTTCGACCACTCGACATGGACCTTGAGGGTGGGGTCGAGATGATCGCGGATATAGGTCAGCGCGTTGCGGACATAGGTATCGTCCGCCTTGGTCGGCACGTTGTACCACATGTCGACATGGGCTTCGTTGGCGAGCTTCACCATCGCTTCGATCGGCGTACCGTCGGCATGCGCCATGCGGCTCCAGAAGCTGTCGGCAAGCGTGTCGCGGCTTCCCCAGCTCACGTCCTGCGACGCGTTGGTGTTGCCCCAGTCCATGAAGCGGACCATGCCCCATTGCGAAACCTTGGCGACGAAATCCGGATTGAAGATCTCGCCCGCATTATAGAGGCTCTGCTGGTCGACGCGGACCAGATGCGGATCGCTGACCGGATGGCTGGGATCCAGGTTGGTGAAGGTGATGTAGACCGAAGCCTTGTCGTCGCTGCCGGTATAATCGAACACGACCTTGCCGTCGGTCTGGCTGACGATCTTGCCGCCGCTGACGCCGACCTTCGCGGTACCGCTATAGGTCAGCACATATTCGTCGTTCGGGACGGCCGACTTGGGATCCACCGCCACCGACAGATATAACTTGGAAACGCCCGTCAGATTGGTGAAATCGCCATTCTGATTGCGCGTGAGCGTGCTGCTGATGTCGTTGCCGGCCGCATCCTTGGCACCCCAGGGCTGCGCCGTATGTATCCGGTCGATAAAAGGTTCTTCCGTGGCCCAATAGACCACGGACTCGAGATTCATACCAATACCGAAAGTGGAATTCGTCACCGCGAAATGCCCCGCTCCAGAAACTGAACGGGGCTGCTATTAGCCGTTGATTTCCAAAGCTTGTTTGCGCCAAACATGGTTAAAATCGGCACAAACAAATGAATTCCCACCGATCCGACGCAAAGCCGGATCGATCGATCCCGTAACCACCCATGATATCCTACCCAGAACCGGACCGAGTCCGCCTTTTGCCAATCGCCATGGCACTGCCGCGAAACGATCGTGATGACAGCCAGAAATGGACGGGCCGTGGCAAAATAAGGGGCGACGGCTCGTCTTGAAAGCGCACCGGTTTAGCCTTGATTGCAGACATTGCGCTTGCGGCAATGCCGATCCGAAAAACCAGCAGCCAGACATTCTGGGTTTTCGCAGCATGTATCCTTGCGCGCGAGCGCATCAATACTTGCACGATTTCCGCTACTTCCGTGCCGCTCGGTTGGCGGCCCAGCGCGCCTCGAGCGTGGCGACGGTCCGGTCGGATTCAGCACGGGCGAGCCGCAACCTGTCGCCCGCCTCAGCCAGCGCGATCGCGGCATCCTCGACCGTGCCGCGGGGGGTGAAAGACATTGTCATCAGCCAGCGTCGCAGACGAAGCCGCCGACTACCTCGGTAAAGCTTGCGAGCAAGGGCGGGCGATGGCCGCGCCCTTCGAAGATCACGCGATGGCCGGCCTTGATCTCCTGCGCTCGCTGTTCGGCGGTAAGGCGATCGAGGTAGCGGCGGTAGGCGGCGGGCCCCCAGGCGAAGAATATCTCCCCCGGGCTAGGCGTCTCGTCCCAACCGCGATCCGCCAGCCACAGGCCGGCCGCGAGCAGGCTGGAGGGCATTGAAACGTCGGGCGTGGCCAGCCTTTGCTGGCGGATCGCCTCGGCATCGATACGATCGCACAAGGCAGCACGGATCGCAGCCAGAACCGGCTGGTGCAGCATGGACATCCCCTTTGGTGCGCCGGGTGCGGCCCCAAGGGGAACGACTCATCAGCGTTCCCGTTTTGTACTCATCGAACGTACGATTGTCAAGATGCCGTACGCGTCTTAAATATCAGAGTTCAAACCCTAGCCCTGCGGACAGGGCAACGCCTCCTTCAGCGCGCGATAGGTAAGGATCGGCGCTGACTTCGAGCGCGTTTCGGGATGCGCGTCGAGATATTTGCGGACCGCTATGATCAGGTCATCCGGACGCAGGCCGATCGGCGGGCAAAGTACCTTCTGGTGTGCATCCTGCGCCGCCAGCATCGCACCGTTGGCGACGCCCAGCACCATCGCGACGCAGGCGCGCCGCCCTTCGTCCGCGGTGCAGGCGGCAAGCAGGTCGTCCCCCGTGCCGATCACGGTCGCGGTGGCGAGGATGGAAAGCAGGATCATGCGCCGATCCTACCTCTGCCGGCCCCATCCGCCAATGGCGGAGGCGGCGCTGCCACATAGTGTCACCATACTGCTAGCCTGTCCCAATTCACCGCAAGTTTCAGGAAGCGCACCCGGAACGGACTCGTTACAAATGCAACCATGAATCATAAGATATTGGATGCCCCTTACGCCGCGCGGACCACGACACTGGCACTCGCTTTCTCGCTGACCGCTTTTCCCGCCCAGGCCGCGCCCAACCCGGCGCAAGAGGCCTGGTGGACCGGACCGATGCTCGCCTCGTCCGGCGGCACCTTGCCCCGTGGCCATGTGCTGGCCGAACCCTATCTCTTCGATGAGCACGGGAAAGGCGGGGATTATGCGGGCTCGCTCACCTATCTGCTTTACGGCGCAACCGATCGTCTGACGGTAGGCCTGATCCCCACCTTCGGCGCGGCGCACAGCAAGGGCAGCGGCTATCGCCGCCGTGCCGGCGTCAACGACCTGACGCTGAGCGCGCAATATCGCATGCATCTGGCCAAAGTCGGCGAAGCCGAGCCAACCTGGTCGCTTGTGGTCCAGCAAAGCCTGCCCACCGGCCGCTTCGACCGGCTGGGCGGCGATGGTGATCGCGGCATCGGCAGCGGCACTTTCGCGACCATGATCGGCCTCTACGCGCAGCGCAGCGATGTCATGCCCAACGGCCATATCCTCCGCACGCGGATCAACTTGAGCTACACCATGCCGCACGATGCGCGATTGCACGACAAGAGCGTGTACGGCACGCCCGACGGCTTCCGCGGCACCGCGCATCCCGGCGACAGCGCACTTGCCGATCTGTCGATCGAATATAGCCTGACGCGGAGCTGGGTGCTGGCGACCGACCTGTTCGTGCGCCGCAGCGGCGCGGGCGAGGTCGAAGGGCAGGTCGCGGGTGCCACCTGGTCGGCCCGCCTGCCGCGCCAGCGCAGCGGCGGGATCGCGCCGGCGGTCGAATATAGCTGGAATGCCAATCGCGGCGTGTTGCTCGGCGTGCGGCGGATCTTCCCGGGCCACAATGTCGCGCCGTCCTGGACGCCGGCGGTGGCCTTCAACGCCTATTTCTGAAGGGCCGAGCTCAGCCGATCATGTCGTCCAATGTGAGCACCCGGTCCATCCGGTCGATCCGCTCCATCGGGATGCGGAAGGTGCAGGCAGGATTATATTGCTCAAGCTCGACATAGGCCGCGGTCTTGCGGACGATCGTCTTGATCAGCACGCTGCTCGGCCGCTCGCCCTCCACCTCGTCGGGGGTGCGCAGATAGATGACCGCATCGTCACCGATCGCGGGGCGCTTGCGGCTTTCCACGAAGACGGTAGCGCCGTCACGGAAACGTGGCTGCATCGACGAGCCCTGGACGTAGAGCCCATAGACATCCGCCCGCCCGTCGAGGATCGGCGGGCGGCGCTTATATTCCACCACCTCGCCGCGATTGAGCGTGGTCTGCTCGATTGCCTCGCCATCGACCACCGTCTCCGCGCCCAGCGCAGTCCCATAAATAGGCAGGTCGCGATGCATCCGCGCGGCGCTCGATCCCTCCATCTGGAAAGGCTGGCCGTTGCTGGCGGTGATCAGGCCGGTCAGCGCCAGGATTTCGGCACGCGTGATCGGGGGATCGCCCTCCCCCTCCATCGCATCGGCGAACCGCGCCGCGACCTCTACGCCAAGCGCGCCGTCGAAAGACGGCTCCGCATAACGCTGGATCGATGAAGCGGCGGCATAACCCGCTTTGGCCGCAAGCGCACGCAGCGACAGTCCGGCCCGGGCACGGAGCCGATTGAGTTGCGCGCCGGTGGTCTCCTGAGTCGTCATGCGCGCGCTTATGCACGCAAATCTGTACGCAGTCCAGATTGACATTTGTACGTATATTATGTACGAAACCGCGCCGCTTCTTATGATGAGGATGTGCGCATGAGCCAGATTGTGTTTCCTGACTATCTCCAGCCCCGTCCCCGAATGAGGCCTGGCATGTTCGCCGCTCCGGGAGCCCGTATCATTCCGCTCTCCCAGGCCAATGCCGCGACCCTCGCGCGGATAATGGCGCAGCCGGCATCGCAGGTACAAACTGTTCAATCGCGTCCCGGGTCTTCGTCTTATGATGGCATGCCGCAGGGCGCGGCGACACGCACCGCCGTGGTCGGCATGCGATCAGATGCCGCGCGCCGGACCTATGAGCGCCGCGTCGCGGCCCTCGATCCCGAGGATTCCGCGACGCGGGCCGCAATTAAGGCGGAAACCCGCGCCGCTACGCCGCCCGAAGTCCTGGCGCCGCTCAACGCATGGCGACCGACGCTCGGTCCACCGGCCGGTTCCGGCGGGCGCGCCCATATTTCCAACATCGGCGTGAACCAGGTTGCCCGCGCGCTCGGATGGGTCGGCAAGGGGGCAGGCGTTCTGGGCACGGCGCTGGCCCTGGATGATATTCTCACCTCGCCCGATCATCTATGCGCGTTGACTGCCAATGTCGGCGCGGCATTGGGCGGTTTTGCCGGCGGCGCTGGCGGTGCGGCGCTTGGAACCCTGACCGGCCCCGCAGCCCCCGTCGCCGCTCCGGCCGGCGGATTGGCGGGGTCTATCGCCGGTGGTAAGCTTGGCTACAAAGCCGGCGAGGATGTGTACGACGCGCTTTCCAACTGGTGAGACAAGGATGCTCTTCAAACCATCCGTGGAGGTCGAGTCCGAGCATCTCGTCTTTCGCCCGTGGCTGTTCAGGAAACGGATCGCGCTGGACGCGATCCGCCGTATCGAGGGCGTCAAACGCGATCTCGCCAGCCACGAGGAAAATTATCTCCTGCTCTTCCTCGATGATGGCCGCACCTTCTGGCTAGGCGAGTTGGATCCCGGCTTCGGCGCCGCCGAGATCAAGTTGCGAGAGCGATTCCAGCCCTTCAATCCCCACTGGATGGGTTCGCTGGAGCGCACCCCGGCCGGGACGAGGCAGATCATCTGGGATCGGGAGCAAGGCGACAATATGCAGGCGTGGCGCTTCGCACGGCTCCGCAAACGCTCCCGTGTCAAACCCAGGACGCCGCGCCAGGTGAAAGGTATCCGTTAGGCCGATTGACTTTCGTACGCCCATAGCGTACAAAACGAGAACAGATTCGCGCCGGGCCTGACGCCCTCACGGAGACAATATGGATGCTTTGCGGAGCGTGCCGGCGTGGGCCGACGCGAGGGAGTTCGTGCGCCTAGTGGTATTTGCGCGGCGGATTGCCCGCGCCCGCGCGATAGGCCTGGCCGGCATCGTCGGTCTGCGCCGCATTCTGCGCGATATCGTTGCCCGCATCGTCGCTGGTATTGGCGGCGATCGCATTCAGCTCGTCCGCCTGTTCGGCGTTGATCTGCTGGGTCGAGCTTTGCTGGGTGCAGCCGGCCAGCAGTGCCAGAACGATGATCGCGGCAATCGGGTTGGTCCTCATCTCGTCCCCCTTTCGCATCGGCCTTTCCATAACGCGCGAACCGCGTTTTGGGGCGCGGCATGATCCGCGCGGAAGTGCTGGATGCGCTGCTGGAGGCGGGCGCGTCGGCGGAGATGATCGTGGCTGCGGTCAAGGCGGCGGCAAGCGCCGAGGACGCCAAGCGCGGCGAACGGCGCGCCAAGGATGCCGCACGCCAACGCCGCGTCCGTGCGAGCCGCGCCGCCGCCGCGGAGTCACGCCCGGCGCGCGTGACTCCGCGCGGGCCAGCGGATGCTCCCCCCAATGAAATATCTAACCCCCCTTCTCCCCGATCCTCTGACGAGGATCTGACCCCGCTTGCCGAACGATTGGCGGCGGCGTGGAATGAGGGGCCGGCCAAGGCCGGCGCCCTGCCCTGCCGCGCCGTCAATCCGGGACGGCGCGCGACGCTGAAGGCACGGCTGCGCGAGCATGGCGAGACGGCCCTGTTCGAGGCGGTACGCAACCTGGCGGCGAGCGAGTTTCACTGCGGCGGCAATGCGCGCGGCTGGAAGGCGTCGCTCGGCTGGCTGCTCGCAAATCCCGAAGCCTTCCAGCGGATGCTGGAGATCACGCCCGCCGATGGCGCACGGCGGCCGGCGATGACGGTTGCCGAGCAGCTCGCCTCGACCGAGCGGTCGGCCGCCTCGCTCGAACGGATGGGCCGTGCCGAAGAGGCGGCGGAAATGCGCCGCACCGCGGACAGATTGCGCCAACACTTACAGCCAGGAGACGAATGATGGGACAGGCGAGACGAGGCCGGCCGCGCAAGGCGGGTGCGCGCAATGCCAAGGGGCGGCTGATCCTGCTGCCCGATCGCGGCAATATCCGCGTCCAGGCGCGCGCCGCCGCCTTCGCCCGCTTCCAGAGCGGGCGCGCGGACCAGCAGGTGATCGACCAGATCGGGCGCGCCTGGGCGGTAGGGCTGCTCGATGGGCTCGGAATCGATCCCGTGATGCTGCGCGATATCGGGCGGCGCTATGGTGGGCTTTACTGGCACCAATTCGCGGCGATGGCACCCAAGACCGGCCAATGGGAACGCCGCGACCGCACCGCCGCCAATGACGGGCGGTGGGAAGACAATCCCGGCGAATATTTCGCGCGGCTCGACGCGCTTGCCCGCAATGCCGGGCGGGAGGCGGTGGCGGCGATGCACGGCCTGTGCGTCGACGGTTGGTGGTTTCCCGACACCAACGCCCTCTGGGTCGAGCGCCTGATCAACAGCGCCCTCCGCGACGCGGGCGGGCATCCGCTCGGCGATTTGGCGGGCCCGTCGGACCGGGTGCGGCTGACCGCGGCGGCGGAGGCGCTGGCGGCGATGGTGGAGGGGCGACGGAACTAGAGGCCGCCGGGCGATCGGGAGGTGGTCTACCGCCGCCCGAGCGCGCGGCCGATCTTCAGGTCGGTGTCGTACTGGCTAAGCGCATAGACCGCCCAGATCGCGGCGGGCAGCCAGCCGATCAGCGTGATCTGCAATATCAGGCAGATGATCCCTGCCAGCGGCCGCCCGATCGTGAAGAAGAGCAGCCATGGCAGAACGATGGCGATAATCAGGCGCATGGCATCTTCTCCCCGGCCGCAGCGACCCCGTGGCTTCCCATATCGCGCGGCGATGGGCAAGCCACGGGCACGGCCCGTCCGGCCAGGGATCAGTCCGTCGTCACATAGGTTTCAGACGCGATCCGCCATTCGCCCTGCGCCTTGGTCCAATGGACCAGATAGCGGCCGGAGATGCGCAGCGTGCCGCCATCGCTGGCGGTCCCCACCCAGCGGCCCGTTTCCGCCGCGACCGGATAGCCCTCCGGCATGCCGACATCGATCCGGTCGGGGGTGCGCACGAACAGCATAGGATGCGGATCGGCGAAGGCGGTGGCCACGAAATCCCGATAGGCGGGCTTGCCCCGGATGAGTTGCCCGCCGCCCAGGATCATGACGAAATCGGCGATGGCAAGATTGATCACGCCGGCCACGTCGTGCGCCGCGAGCGCCCGATTGTGCGCCTGGCGCAGCGCGCGGATCGCGGCCTGCTCCTTCGTGGCCGAGAAACGCGAGGCGGGCGGGGAACTTGGCGCGAGAACCATTGCCGGAATCATGAAGAGCCGTTGCTGCGGCGTCCATCCTTATCCGTCACGCCTCCGTTGGAGCGCCATGATAACGCCCACGGAACAGCAAGCCCCGGCGCGGGTTGAGGGTCCACCACAACAGGGAGAGATGCCATGCTGTACACGATCGCCGTCATCCTGCTGATTCTGTGGCTGCTCGGTTTCTTCGTCGTCCATGTCGGCGGCGGGTTGATCCATCTTCTGCTCGTGATCGCGGTGATCGTGGTCGTGGTGCAGCTCATCACCGGCCGCCGCGCGCTATGACACGGCGGCGCAAGGCGCTGTCCGTCGCCACACTCTGTGTGATGGCGACGGCCGGCGCTGCCGCCTGGACGCTCGCGCCCGCCAAGGTGCATGCCGACACGCCCAAGGCCGACCAGCCGGCACCGGTGGATCCATGGGCCAAGGGCCCGGTCGACCATGGCAATATGGTGCAGGGCGTGCTCGATTACCGGAGCGACACGGCCAAGCGCTGACGGCCGGCACGCGGCGCGCTGTCAGCCGGTCAGCATGATCCGGTAGAAGCGCGTATCGAGCGCCATGAACGGGAATGACGGCGGGAGGTCCGTGCGCGCGACGGGGGCGAAGCCGTTCTTCTCGTAAAAGCGGTGCGCGGCGCGGAATTCCTCGGTCGTGCCGAGCATGATCTCCTCCACACCCGCCGCGCGCGCATCGTCGAGCAGGCGCCGCAGCAAGGCGGCCGCCACGCCATGTTCGCGGCCGCGCCATGACGCCGCCACGAACATCTTGCGCAGCGCACCCTGGCGGCTGCCGATGTCCTTGAGCGCGATCGTGCCCACGATCCGGCCGTCGATTTCCGCCACCAGGAAGGTACCGGCGCCGGCCAGGTAAAAGCCCGCCACGTCGCGCAGATCGGGCTGATCGTCCGCGGTGATGGCGACGCCGAACTCCTCGCGCTGGATCGGCACGATCAGATCGATCACCGCCTGCTCGTCGGCGGGTTCGAAGCGGCGGATGCGAAGCGGGCTCATGGCGCCGGATGCTATCGCGCCCCGCCAGCGCAGGAAAGAACCGGCCGGCGCGGACGGGCCTTCCCGCATCGGCGCTTGACTTACTCATAACCACGCGGTTATGGAACTATTCATAACCACAGAGTTATCGAATCACGCCATGACACCGACCCAGGACATGCTCTTCCGGACGCTCGCCGATCCGACGCGGCGCGCCATCTTCGAGCGGCTGTGCCGGGATGGCGGGCAGACGGTGGTGGCGATCACGGCGGATGCCGGCGTGTCTCAACCCGCCGTCTCCAAGCATCTGGCCGTGCTCAAGCGCGCGGGCCTGGTGCGGTACAAACCCGATGGACGGCAGACGCGGTACAGCGCCGAGATCAAGGCGCTGCGCCCTCTGCTTGATTGGACGAGCGAGATGGCGAGCTTCTGGGACGGAAAGTTCGACCTGCTCGAGGATTTATTGAAGAGGATGGACCAATGAACGAGGCCACGGCCGAATTGCGCACCGTCACCGTCGAACGCGAGATCGGCTATCCGCCGGAAAAGATCTGGCGCGCGCTGACCACGCCGCATCTGTTGCAGGAATGGCTGATGCAGACCGACTTCGTGCCCGAGAAGGATCATGACTTCACCTTCCGCGGCGATTGGGGTTCGGTCGACTGCCGCGTGCTGGAGATCGAGCCGCCGCATAGCCTGTCCTACACCTGGGGCGCGATGGGGTTGGAAAGCGTGGTCAGCTGGACGCTGACGCCCACGCCCGGCGGCACGCATCTGCGCCTCGATCAGACCGGTTTCCGCAAGGATCAGGAACAGGCCTATCAGGGCGCCAAGTTCGGCTGGAAGCGCATGATCGCCACGCTGGAAGAGATCGTCGCGCGCGAGGAGAATGCCGCATGACCGAGAAGACCCCGTCCGAACTGATCGACGGCCGCATCGCCGAGCTGGGCGACTGGCGCGGCGCGACGCTCGCGCGCATCCGCGAGCTGATCAAGGAAGAGGAGCCGACCGTCGTCGAGGAGTGGAAATGGCGCGGCGTGCCGACCTGGTACAAGGACGGCCTGATCACCACCGGCGAATCCTACAAGAACGCGATCAAGATGACCTTCGCCAAGGGGGCGTCGCTGTCCGATCCCAAGAAATTGTTCAATTCCAGCCTCGACGGCGGCACGCGCCGCGCGATCGACTTCCAGGAAGGCGACGCGATCGACGGGCCGGCGCTGAAGGCTCTGATCCGCGAGGCGATCAATCTCAACCAGGCCAAGGGCGCGAAGAAATGAAGCGGGATTCCACCAGGCGCGGCATCGTCCGCTGGATCCACCTCGTGCTGGCGATCCCGATCGTCGGCTACATCTACAGCCCGTTCGCGGTGCTGCCCCAATATGCGCCGATGACGCGCTACGTCTTCCTGCCCGCGATGGTGCTGAGCGGGCTTTGGATGTGGAAGGGGCATGTCGTGAAGCGGCTTGTGACGGGGCGCGCGGAGGATACGGCGCAAAGGCAAATCTAGGGTCTAATTCGCATCAGAGACGCAACCCTTTCCCCCGGCCCGCATTATCGGGCGATGACGCGTTTCTACTTCGACATATTGAACGACAAGAAGACGATCGATCCCGAAGGCCAGCTCTTCCCCGATCTCGCCGCCGCGCGCGAAGCGGCGCTCGCTTGCGCCCGCGACATGGCGGCGGAGGACGTGCGCGCCGGGCATGTCTTCCTGCGCCACGGCATCGCGGTACGCGACGAGAAAGGCGGCGAACCGGTCTTCACCATATCCTTCGCGGACGCCTTCACCATCTCTTTCTAGACCCGCTTTCAGATAGAGTGATCTGGTTGAACGGGGATCGACCAAAAAGCCCTCTCCCTTTGAGGGTGCAGAGCCGTTTTGGCGATCGTCCGGGGGGACGATCGCTCGGCTCTGCAGGTTGGGTGAGGGTGGCCCAACCCACAAGGTCAGGCGCTCGCCTGCGGCTCGCTCCCCCTCATCCCAGCCCTCTCCCCGACGGGGAGAGGGAGCGCTTGATCTCGATCAAGAACGGGTTCGTCGCGCAACCCGTTGCCGGATAAGCCGTTGTGCTTCCGGACGGGATGCAGTGCAGCTCCCGCTCTGACACTTCGCCCCGCCGCCTCCCCTAAAAGGCCGGCGGGGCGATTTTTGTCCGGTCGATCGCCCGGCCCGCCACCATCACCATCGCGATCCCGTCGATCGCCGCCACCTCGCGGCGCGGATCGGCGCGGAGCAGCAGCAGGTCCGCCCGCCGCCCGGGCGCGACCAGGCCGCGATCGCGGAAGAGACGCGCATAATTGCCGGTGGCGCTGGCCAGCGCCTCGCGCGGGGTCAGGCCGATCATGGTCAGCAGCCGCATTTCCTCGTGCAGCCCGCTGCCGGGCATGATGCCGTAGGATGGCGCGGCGCTGCCCGCATAATAAGTCGCGCCGCCGGCATGGATCGCACGGTCGAGCGCTTGCTTGACGCGCGCGCAGGCCTGGATCGCGGCGCGCCGGTCGGGATGCGCATCCAGATAGGGCCGCGCGCCGGTGCGAGGGTCGACCGGATCGTCCAGGTCCGACGGGCGCATGAAGCGCGCGGCGGGCAGGCTCCAGGGATTGGCCGCGCCGACATCGTCCGCGGTCGCCTCCATCATCAGCACGGGCATCACCCCGGTCCGGCCGAGCCGGGCGCCGAACGCGCGCGCGGCCTGCTGCATGCCCACGCCGCCCGCGCAGATCTGATGCGAGGCGATGCGCCCGCCCGGCCCGACCGGATCGGCGGCATAAGCCTGCCAGGCATCCGCATCGGCGAGCGAGAGCGTATATTTGTCATTGCGCACGATCAGGTCGACGCCTGCCGCTACGGCATCCGCATAGGTGCTGCGTGCCAATTCCGCGCTGACGGGCAGGCCACGCGCATGCGCTGCCGCGACCAGGATGCGAAGCTGGTCGGGCGCGACGTCGGGGCCAAGCACGATCAGGCGAAAACCGGCTTGCGCCGCGGCATCCACCGCCGCGGTCAATGCGGCGCGGTCGAGCGGCGGAGTCCGCGCATGAAAGGCCGCCCAGTCCGGCTGCGGCGGCAGGGCGCCCTTGGCCGATGTGCCGCTGATCGGTTGCGCCTTCAGCACCGGCAGGAGGCTCTGGTCGGCGACCCCGGTTTCGCCATCGACCATGCCACCCGGTGGCGCGATCGGGACGACCACGCCGGTCACGCCCGCGGTGAGATAGGCGGCGACGAAGCGCGCATTGCGGACCGCGCCGAAGCCGTCGATCAAGCCCGGCACCAGATAGCGCCCGCGCGCGTCGATGCGCTTCGCACCCGCCGGAATACGGATGCTTGCCGCCGGGCCGACCTTCGCGATCCGGCCGCCGCGGATCAGCACCGCCGCATCGGCAAGGTCGTGCGCGGTACGGCCGCCATGCGTGACATCGACCAGGGTCGCGCCGACGATTGCGGTGGTCTGCGCGGCGAAAGCGGGCGCCGCGCAAAGGATCATGAGCGCGGCAATCAGGCGCCTGACGTTTGCCATTATATCTCCCGATAACCCGATCATTCCGACGATGGTCGCAAGCGCGGTCGGCGGAGCTTCAGTCAAACGGCCTGGGCAGGCGCCAGACATTGTTGTTGCTGTTGTCCCAGGACGTCATCTGCGCCAGCGCCGCCTCCGCGGCCGAACGATTTCGCCGCACCGCGCCGTTCATCACCCTGGAACTCGTGAAATAGAGCCATTTGCCGTCGGGGCTGACGGAGGCCTCGCCGTCGTCGAAATCGCCCTCGCCGGTATAATGTATTGCCTGCGGGGCGGACCATCCCGCAGCCAGGCGGCGCACCAGGAAGAGATGCTCATGGCCGTCGGACTTGCCGGAGCGGCGGCTGCTGCTGAAGATGATGTAGGATTGATCGGGCGCGACATAGGGATCGACATCCCCGTCATCGGCGCCGCTGAACGGCAGCGGCTCGGCGGGCGAATAGGCGCCGTTCGAAAAGACCGATCGGAACAGCCGCCATTTTGCCGGCCCCTGCGCCGCGATATCCGTCATGAAGAAAAGATCGCCGTTCGCCGCGATGCTCGGCTTGAACACCCGGTTCGCGATGTTCACCTGCTTGGGCAGTTCGTGTGGGGAAGACCATCCGCGTGCCGTTCGATCGACCCGGTAAAGATGGCTCGATCGCGCCGCACAGCCCGCGCAAGTCGCTTCCGCTGGCCTGGTCGATACGAATATGAGGTAGCGGCCGTCCGGCGAGAAAGCGGGCTGCTGATCCGAATATTCCCCGGAGAATTGGGCCAGAACGGGACGGCTCCAGCCGCGTCCGGACCATTTGGAGCCCAGGATGACGGCCCATTTGCCGTTCGTCCGTTCGAAGAACAGGGCCTTGCCGTCAGGGGAAAAGGTCGGGGCACCGTCATTCGTGCCGCTGGAGATGATTCCGGGCGCGAATAATTCCGGCCGGGGTAAAGCCGCCGCGCCGGGTGCCTGGGCGCCGAGCGCCCCTGGGACGAACCAGGCCGCGCAAAGCGCGAGTCCGATTGTCATGATGCGCATTTCGTCGATGCTCCCCGCCGATAGGTCATAGATCGGTCGTCAATTTGGCGTAGATGAGGCGCGGCTGGTGGACCATCAGCGCGCTCGCCCCCACCACATCCCAGCTGAAATTGTTGGTGATGTTCTGGCCCTGCACCCGAAGCACCGCGGGCTTGCCGAACATCCTGAAGCGATACCGCATGCCGAGGTCGATCAGGTTGCGCGTGGGCAGCCGTACCCGATCGTCGACGCTGACCACCCGGCGGCCATCGCGTTCGAGGCCGATGTCGAACGACCAGGCCCTGGCCACCGGCAGGCGATAATCCGCATTGGCGATCAATGTGACCGGGGTCGATCCCGCCGGCCGCCGGCCGATCGCACCCGAGGCGACCTCGCTTCCGGAAATCGAAGCATCGAGCAGGACCGCGCCGCCGACGATACTCAGCCCGTCGAGCGGGCTGCCCGAAAGCGACACTTCCTCGCCCTGATGGCGGATCTTGCCGAGCCGGCGGAAATAGCGCTCGCCGTCGAGCCCGTAATAAGGCTTGTCGATCCGAAACACCCCCGCGATCAGCGTCATCTTCGGGGTCAGCGCCCAGCGCGCGCCGGCATCGATCTGGCGCGTGCGGATCGCAGGCGGCGCCTCGTTGCGGTTGACCGCGATGCTCGGCGCGACATCGCTTTCCTCCAGTCCTCGGCTGATCCCCGAATACAGCGAAAGTGCAGGTGCAAGCTGGATCGCAACCGAAGCGTTGAACAGCCAGGGCGCATCGCGCGATGTCGGCAGCGTGCCGGTCGGCGTGACCACGGCCTTGCGATATTGCGTCTTCTCGATCCCCAGATCGAGCTCGCCCACGCCTTTCCACGACCCCTGATAGGCCAGCCCGACGGTGACCTGACGGACATGATCGCGCGTCGGCGCGGCGAAGTGGAAATCGGGCTCGGGGACGAACAAGGCATCGTCGATCGGCGCGGGCGCAAGCGGCGCGCTGTCGGTCGCGCCATAGGAGCGGCGATGATCGCGCGCCCAGGCCGCGATCATCAATTGGTGCTGGCGCGGCCCATCGCGGAATATGCGCGAAGCCTGGATCTGGCCGCTGACCGCATCGGCGGACTGGTCCTTCTCGGCGATCATCGCGCGCGCGGCATGGTCGACATCGCCGCTGTCGGTGATCGTCGGCTGATAGTTGATCGGGATATGGTCGACCGACCGGAACAGGCCGCCGCGCACGCGCCAGTCGCCCAGCACCGCATTGGCGATCAGCCCGGCGTTCGAAGATATCTCATGCGCCTTCCCCCAATGCTGGCCGGTGAAGCGATGGGCATGGCCCGCCGTGGGCGGGGTCGCGCCGTCGAGCAGCAATATCGGGATGGATTCGTCGCTATCGTCCTCGATCCGGCTCCAGAAAGGGATCAGCTCGATCACCGCATCGGGCCGCCAGCGCGCGGTCAGCGCGGTGGATGTGACGTGCGAGGTGCCGCCATACCATTGATCGTAGCGATAAAGGCCAAGCCCGCCGGCAATGCCAAGGTGCGGCAAGGCGTCGCGCCATTGGCCGTCTATCTCGGTGAAGCGGCTGCCGAAGCTGTCGACATCGACATCGGCCGACAGGATGTTGCGATCGGGCTTGCGGATCGTGAAATCGGCGATGCCGCTGGGGGCAGGGAAAGGATGGCCCAGCACCGATCCGCCGACAAAGATGCGATAGCCGCTCACCAGCCGGTTGGTGAGATTGGCCGCATCGTCGAAATAGAGGCCGTCGAGCCGGATGTTTCCCGCCGCGGTGGGCGAAAAGCCGCGCACGCCGCTGGGACTGTAGAGCCCCAGATTCTCGCCATCGATGTTTATCCCGAACGCGTCGGCAGCCTGGGTGACGGCATTGTCGTCGACCTTCTGTGCCAGCGCGGGGCCTGGCAAAAGCAGGGCGGCGACAGCCAATGGGATCGGGCGGATGAGGCGCGGCATGAACACTCCCGGGCGGCCGGATCGTTCCGGCGCCGGGTGGCGATGCGGCGAAAGGCGGTGGCGCGGCGAGGCACGTTCGACCAACCGCATGATCGTTTCGATGAACGTTCCACATTCATGCCGCCGCGCATGCCGGGCAGGTTCAGTCGTGGCTGTTATGCGTGGAGACCAGCGCCCGCCACTGGCCCTTGTCATAGACGAAAACGTCGATCGAACGGACGTTGGCCCGGATGTCGGGATTGGGTGAATGATAGCTGATCAGCGCGGTATCCCCGCTCATCACCACTTCCTCGATGACCGGGCTCGCCTTGCGGAATTCGGCGGCCAATTGCTTCGCCGGAACCGTCGAAGGGTCCTTCAGATTGGCGGCGTGCGCGATCAATGCCGAGCGCGGATGCACGCGCCCGTTCGGCTCGATATCCTGATATTGCGGCATCAGCCGCCGTTCCAGCGAGGCGACATCGCCGCGCCGTTCCGCCGCCAGCCAGTCGTCGCTCGCCGCCAGCACCGCGGCTTCGGTCCTCGGTTCGGCGGGCATCGTCTCGGCATGGATAATGGTGGCGCCGGCGGCGGTCAGGATCGCCAGAAAAGGCGCGACAAGAAGCGGATGGCGATACTTTGCCTCGGCGGTGACGGTGGGGCGGGACAAGGGATTGCGCATGGTCTGACCTCCAACGGGGTGCGGCAAATGCCGCCGGAATCGCACGGTCCGCGAGCGGCGTTCGACAAACGGCATGATCGCTTCGACCGGGGACTTGCGGACGCCGCCTCACCGCTTCCGAACACGGGGCCGAACGCGTAGATGAAGGAGGGGCGCGTTTCGCCGCCCATGCCGGGGAACGATATGACGCAGCAGGGAGAGGATCGGCCGAAGCTTCCGCCGCGCGTCGCCCTGCTTTCGATCGCGGGCTTCTGGCTTTTCTATTTCTCGATCGTCACGCTGCGATCGGCGGTGATCGAGCAGGAGCCCGATATGGGCCCGCTCGCGGTGCAGCGGATCGTGGTTTGCACGGTCAGCGCCGCGACGACCGTCTTGCTCTACCTCGTCTTGCGGCGTTGGGCGGTGACCACGATGCGGCGCAACATCCTGGTCGCAGCGCTGCTCGCCGCGCCGGCGGCGCTGGTCTACGCGACCGCCAATTACCTGATCTTCGACAGCCATCTGCTCACCCAGATCGCGGCCTTGCTGCGCAACGGTGGCGAGACCGGGCTGCAATTGCTGGCGCCGGTCGCACCCAACGATTGGGATATGACGCCGTCGGCCGAAATCCTGGGCAGCGCGGTCAACGGCTATTTCTATTTCGCGACCTGGGCGGCGCTCTACCTCTTGCTATGCCACGGGATCGAGATGCGCTGGATGGAGCGCCATGCCGCCGAGCTGCGCGCCGCCGCGCAATCGGCGGAACTGCGCGCGCTGCGCTATCAGATCAACCCGCATTTCCTGTTCAACACGCTGAACTCGCTGTCCGCTTTGGTGATGGGCGCACGGCGGGACGCGGCCGAGCGGATGATCGGCAATCTCTCCGCTTTCTTCCGAATGAGCCTGGCGGGTGACCCGACTGCGGACATCGCCTTGTCCGAAGAGGTCTTCCTGCAGCGGCTCTATCTGGAGATCGAAAGCGCGCGCTTTCCCGACCGGCTGACGGCCGCGTTCGACATTCCCGACGATCTGCTCGATTTGCCCGTGCCCGGCATGATCCTGCAGCCTCTGGTCGAAAATGCGGTGAAGCATGGCGCGGCAAAGTCGCGCGCGACCGTGACGATCCGGATCACCGCCTCGGCCGGCGAAGGCCGCCTCCATCTGCGCGTGGAAAATGAAGGCTGCGACGGATCCGGCACGCCCGAGGCGGGCAACGGCATCGGCCTCAAGAATGTGCGCGACCGGCTCGCCGCGCGCTATGGCGCGGATGCGCGGCTGGAGACCGCGCCTACCCCCAATGGCTATCGCGCCGAAATCATCCTGCCGGTCGGCCATGGTTGAGCCGATCCGCGTCCTGATCGTGGATGACGAGCCGCTCGCCGCCGAACGGCTGCGGATATTGTGCGTGGAAATCGGCAACGTGGATGTGATCGGCCATGCCGCGGATGGGGAAGCGGCGCTGGCGATGCTGGCGGAGAGCGAGCCCGATCTGCTGCTTCTCGACATCGCGATGCCCCACCTCGACGGGGTCAGCCTGGCGCGTATCCTGGAACAGCGCACGGCGCGCCCAGCGGTGATCTTCGTCACCGCTTACGATCACTATGCGCTCGAGGCGTTCGACGTGGCGGCGGTCGACTATCTGCTCAAACCCGTCGCGGCGGAACGGCTGGCGCGCGCCATCGCCCGCGTCCGCGATGCCCGTCCGGGCGCCGCGCCTCCACCCGGCGAGCTCGGCGAATTGTGGGTGCCCTACCGATCGGAGATGATCCGCATCCCCACCGCCAGCATCGACCGGATCGAGGCGGAACGCGATTATATGCGGCTGCATGTCGGCGCGCGATCCTACCTGATCCACATGACGATCGCCGAGCTTGAGCAACGGCTCGACCCGCGAACATTCCTGCGCGTCCACCGCTCCGCCATCCTGCGCACCGACCGGATCGCGCGGGTCGGCAAGGACGAGGCGGGCAATTGGTTCGCCGAGCTGGCGGACGGCCACCGCCTCCGGATCGGCCGCACCTATCGCACGCGATTGAAGGCATTGTTCACCTGAAGATCGACATCGCCACGGTGCAGGCCTTCATCCGGGCGAACCTCCCGATCCTGCCGGTTCCGGGCGTGCCCGATATCCGCTTGCACAAGGCCGTACCGACCAGCGGATTGAACCGGCTGGCACGCGAAGACCCGGACGGGTTCGGATCGCCTTACTGGGCCTATCACTGGGCGGGCGGGCTCGCGCTGGCGCGCCACATTCTGGATCATCCCGAAACGGTGATGGGCAAAAGCGTGGTCGATCTGGGCGCGGGCGGCGGGCTGGTTGCGATCGCGGCGGCCAAAGCGGGCGCGGCGACGGTGACGGCGGCGGAGATCGATCCTTATGCGCGCGCCGCGCTTTTGCTCAACGCCGCGGTCAACCGCGTCGAGATCGGAATTTTCGCTGGCGACATGATCGCGGGTGAAGCCCTCGAGGCGGACGTCATGCTGGTCGGCGATCTTTTCTACGCACCCGATCTGGCAAATAGGGTGGCCGCCTTCCTCGATCGCTGCGCAGCCGCAGGGATGACGAAATTGATCGGCGATCCCTGGCGTGTACCGCTGCCGTCAGCCCGCTTGCGTGAAATCGCGCGCTATCGGGTGGCGGAGACTTCCCTCGCCGGCCAGGAAAGCGGCGTATTCGCGTGGTCCGCCGACTCGGACGATAGCAGCCGCCAATCCTTTTATAGTTAACGTTCCTATATCTTCCGATATAGATCGAAAGATATAGAGGAATGGTCAGTCCATTAAGGCGCTTTTTCAACAGCTTGCGGATTAGAAAATAGCGCAGATTAAGAAGAAGGTGAACTAATCCCAAACTTTAACCTAATAATTGTCAATGACTCAGGTTTAACAATTTGGTAATAATTGCCTGATGCCGCTCAGTGGGGAGGGGCGTTGCTTGGGGGTTAATTTCATGCGTTTGGCTTATGTATCGCTGGCGGCGCTCGCGCTCGCCTCCGCCGCGCCTGCGATGGCGCAGAACCTGATTCAAAACGGTACTTTTTCGGCAGGCCTGAGCGGCTGGTCGCTTTCGAACGATTGCTGCTGGTACATCGACGGCAACGGCTTCCGTGACGGCGAAGTCGGCGACTATTCCTATCTGTCGCAGACCTTCAGCGACACCGCCGGCGACGTGCTGACGCTCAACTTCGATTTCTGGAGCGACTACGGTTCGCAGTTCGTGCTGTTCAACGGCGTACAGGTTCCCAACAGTTTCGTCGGCCCGGAAAACTGGACGCATTATACCTTCAACCTGGGCCTGGCCACGGGTTCGGACACCATCACGTTCCGTGGCCGCAACGATCCGCAGTATAATGCGCTGACCAATGTCAGCGTGACGCAGAGCGGTGCGGTTCCGGAACCGGCCAGCTGGGCGCTGATGCTCGGCGGGTTCGGCCTGGTCGGCGGCGCGATGCGCAGCCGCAAGACGAAGGTCGCTTTCGCGTAATTCCTTCCCCCCGGGGGGAGAAGGATGGAAGGCGCCGCTGGTCGATACCGGCGGCGCCTTTTCCTTGCCGAATTCACATTTCGAGTTTGTTACGGACAAGAACCGATCTATATATTAACCAAGATTCGAGGGCGGCGGGATATCGTGAAGTCCAGGGATATATTCGGCGACCAGCACGACCACTAATAGACCACGCCCTGCCCGGATTCTCTCCTCAAGCGGGGAGAGGATGAAGCGCCGCCGGTTCCCCAAAACGGCGGCGCTTCTTTCGTCCGGCAGGTTAAACTTTGGAAACATTGACCGGAGCGGATCGACAGCGGACGTAGTGGCGTTAAGGCTGCGCGCCGCCAACACCGCTCCGCTAACCCCCCGGTTACCCCAATGGCGCGGTTTGGTCGGCGCCCCGTCGGCCTCCGGTCGGCGGGGCGCCGCGGTAACGCAAACGAGGCGGATGCCCTCGTTGCGGCGCGGCTAGCCGATTCCCTGCTTTGGTCGGTGTTTGAGAGCGCTATCGTCCTGCTATAGAGCCAGTCCAAAGCGCCCCTCTTCCGACGGGCGGAAACAGGAGGGGTCGATGCGGGCGAAACGGCTGGCGGTCTGCGTGGCGGCATTGTTGCTGGGGGCAGCCTCCCCGCCGCATTACGACCATCCTTTCCAGAACCCCGACCTTCCCGTCGCGACGCGGGTCGCCGACCTGATCTCGCTGATGAATGTCGACGAGAAGATCGACGCGCTCTCCACCAATTCGGGCGTGGCGCGGCTCGGCGTGCCCAGCTTCGGATCGACCGAAGGCATTCACGGCCTGCAGCAACGCGGTGCGCCCGAGCGCGGCTGGCCCGGCACCAAGACCACGCAATTCCCGCAGCCGCCCGGCATGGGCGAAAGCTGGGATCCGGCGCTGGTCCGGCAGGCCGGCGGCGTCGAGGGTTATGAGGCGCGCTGGATCACGCAGACCAATGGCGGCAAGCACCCGATCCTGATGGCGTGGGGCCCGCAGGCAGACCTGGCGCGCGATCCGCGCTGGGGACGGAGCGAGGAGGTCTATAGCGAGGATCCGTTCCTGGCCGGCACGATGGCGACCGCTTTCGCCAAGGGCCTGGAGGGCGACGACCCGAAATATTGGCAGGCCGCGCCTTTGCTCAAACATTTCCTCGCCAACTCGAACGAGAATGACCGCACGCGTACCAGCAGCGATTTCGACGATCGCCTGTTCTGGGAATATTATTCGAAGCCGTTCCGCATGACCTTCCAGGACGCGGGCGCGAGCGCGGTGATGGCGTCCTACAATAGCTGGAACGGCGTGCCGATGGCGGTGAACCCGGTGCTGCGATCGGTCGTGATCGACAAATGGCATGTCGGCATCGTCTCGTCTGACGGCGGCGCGATCAGGACCCTGGTCAAGGATCACAAGACCTCGCCCGATCAGCAAGCCGCGGCGGTCGCCGCGCTGAAGGCGGGGATCAACCAATATCTCGACGTCTATAAGGACGAGCTTCATGCCGCCCTGAAAGCCGGGCAGATCAGCGAAGCCGATCTCGACGAGGCGCTGCGCCGCAAATTCCCGACCACGATCAAGCTCGGTCTGCTCGATCCGGCGGAGCGCGTGGCCTATACCAAAATCCAGGGTGGGACGCCGCCGTGGGACGGCGCGAAGCACCAGGCGATCGCCCGGAAGATGGCGCTGGAATCGATCGTCTTGCTCAAGAATTCGCCGGGTGCGCTGCCGATCGCGAAGGCTTCGCTTCATTCGGTGGCGGTGATCGGGCCGCTCGCGGACGGGGTGCATTGGGACTGGTATGGCGGCTTCCCGCCGCATGCGACCACGCCTTTAGACGGGATAAAGGCCGCGGTCGGGCCGCAAGTGAAGGTCAATTTCGCGCATGACGACAGCGATGGCGCGGCGGTTGCGGCGGCCAAAATGTCCGATGTGGCGATCGTCGTGGTGGGCAACGACCCCACCTGCGGGCCCAATATGGCGCATGACTGGACCGATAACGGCACCAAACCGTGCGCCGATCCCGGCGACGGGCGCGAGGGACGCGACCGCGAGACGATCAATCTCGCCCAGGAGGAACTGGTCAGGAAGGTCCTCGCCGCCAATCCGCGCACGGTGATGGTGCTGGTCTCCAGCTTCCCCTTCGCGATCAACTGGAGCCAGGCGAACGTGCCCGCGATCCTGCATATGACGCATGCGTCGCAGGACGAAGGATCGGCACTCGCGGACGTGATCTTCGGGGCCTATAATCCGGGCGGGCACACGGTCGCGACCTGGCCTGCATCGATGGATCAGCTCCTGCCGATGATGGATTACGACATCCGCCACGGCCGCACCTATATGTATTTGAAAAGCAAGCCGCTTTACCCGTTCGGCTACGGCCTGTCCTACACCGGCTTCCGTTACGCGAACCTGCGCACCGACAAACCGGTGCTGGGAAGGAACGGCGTCGCCACGGTCTCGGTCGATGTGACCAATATAGGCAAGATGGCGGGCGACGCGGTGCCCCAGCTCTACGTCCATCACCTGGGATCCCAGGTCGCCCGCCCGATGCAGCAACTCGCCGGCTTCCAGCGCATCCACCTCGCCCCCGGCGAAACGAGGACGGTCAAGATCCCGCTCAAGGCGACCGAACTGGCCTATTGGAACGGCAAGGCGCTGACGGTGGAAGCCGAACCGGTCGAGCTTCGGATCGGGGATAGTTCGGCCGATATCAAGCTCAAGCGGACGCTGGCGGTGCGCTAGACAGTGAAATGATAGAAGTCCTGCCATTGTACCGAACCGGCAAAGACATTTGCGAGCCTTATCCCACTTTCAGGCCCGTTGCCGTAATTGTCCCAGAACAGGCAGGTATCGCCGCCTACCTGGATCGCCGCGGCATCCTCCAGCACCTGCGACGGGCTATGGGCGACGACGGGCAGCGCCGCCTTGGCGAGGTTCCAGGCCGAGACATAGTCGGCCGCCGGACCCAGATATAGCACGTCGTTGATAAAGGGATCCGCGTAGATCACGTCCTCTCCCTGATGAAAGTCGGTGACGAGATCGGGCATGAATGGCTGGCCGTCGAAAGTCCCCGCGGGACGGCTTAGCACCGCGAATGTATCCTGGCCCTCTCCGCCGGTCATTGTGTCGAGGCCAGCGCCTCCATCCAGATGGTCGTTGCCCTGCCCACCATCTAACCGGTCATTACCCTCGTCGCCGTAGAGAGTGTCGTTGCCCTGGCCACCCAGCAAGTCGTCATTGCCGGCACCGCCATCGATAAAATCGTCCCCCTTATTGCCATTGATATGGTCGTTCCCCGCCCCAACGGGACCGCTGCCTTCTAACCAAGGGATGCTGGCCCCATCGCCGTAGATCCGGTCGTTGCCAGCTCCGCCGTAGAGGCGGTCGGATCCGGCGCCACCCCAAATATTATCGTCTCCGCCATTGCCATTGACGTAGTCAGCGCCCGGGCCTGCGTCGATCTGGTCGTTGCCATCGACCGAGCCGGCGACTGCGAACTGACTGTTCCCCCAAATATGATCGTTGCCGCCCTGGCCGAAGATAGTATCGAAACCGTCGTCCGAGGTGGCCGCCGCCACGCTGTCACCGGCATAATGGCCGCCGCCGTTCAACCAATCGGACGCATCGCCACCACGGACGAAGTCATTACCCGGCCCACCGTAGGCGGTCACCACACCCTGCTCGGGTGCTGTGCCGTTGCCGCCGTCGAGATAGTCATCGCCCTCCCGCCCGAGCAGAAGCACAGGGCCCGGCCCGTAGAACGCCTCGAGACGATCGGCGCCGGTGGTGCCGGCAAAGGAAACGGGTCCGCCGTTCGGAAAAGGATAGGCGTCGTAAATCGACACCTGCTCGATGCCGGTTAGGCTCACGGAGAGATTGCCGATCTGGCCCACACCGCTCAGCAGGTCGATGGTAGCTCCGTCATGCGCGGCATCGACATTGATGGCGAGATGGTCGGTTCCCGTCCCGCCATCGAGCGTGAGATGCTCGGCGAAGGGGGAACGGGCCTGGATTGTGTAGAGATCGTCCCCATCGCCAAGCGACACCACGTCGTTGCCGCCATGATATTCGACCTCATCGTTGCCGCCGGCAGCAACGATCGTGTCGTTTCCTGCTCCTTCGGCGACATAATTCCGAGTGTCGCTGCCGACGATCTTCCAGCCGGGAAGTGTCGCAGGATCCAGGCTACCCATCTCTGCTGGATAAATCAGGTCAACGCTGACGTTCGGGCCGAGGTGGATTTCCTCGAAACCCTTGATATGCATTATATAATCGGAAACGTAGCCGAGCGAGCTGGTATAAAGTTCATCGTTCGAATCATAGCTGCCATCGGGCAAGTATCCGAGGGACAGGCCGCCGCCCTGGATACCATCAACCGGCACATATGTGAGGTCGAGGATGTCGTGGCCGGGGCCGCCATCGATCAGGCTTTCCGCCCGATTGGCGATCACGGAGGTGAAGGCAAAATGGACGATATCGTTGCCAGCACCGGCATCGACAGTGTCGATGCCGCCGGCGGCGCCCGTGTCGATCACATCGTCGCCGCTCGTCCCGTTCAGATTGTCGTTGCCGGATGTTCCCGTGATCGTCGCCATATGCCCCCAAATAGCTGGCTCATCGGGAACAGGATTAGCCGGCGGATATGGACGGGCAAGTCATTGCGCCTGCGAACAATCTCCGTTTCGGGGAGGAGCGATGGGCTCCCATTCCACCGAACCCCTCACAGGCACCCCACGCAACCCTTCCACCGCTCTCTCGTTGGGCCGCGCATATCCAAGGAGGCATGCGATGAAGATCTGGCTTGCAGCAGCGATGACCGCGGCGATGATTGCCGCGCCGGTGGCCTCGGTTTCCGCCCAGACCGACAACGACTATCACTGGAACGGCGATCGCGACAGCGATTGGGATCCCTATCACCATTATACGCGCGGCCAGTATGAGCAGCGCGAGATGACCAATGACGAGCGCGTCTATCGCGGCAGCGACGGCCGTTATTATTGCAAGCGCAGCGACGGCACGACCGGGCTGGTGATCGGCGCGCTCGGCGGCGGCCTTATCGGCCATGCGCTGGGCGGTGGGGTGCTCGGCACCTTGCTGGGCGCGGGCGTCGGTGGCGTCGCGGGCAAGCATATCGACCAGCACGAAAGCGATCGCGAGCACGGCTATCGCTGCGAGTGAAATCGCCCGAATATCGGATCAGGCCCTAGCCGCCCGGCTGCGCTGCCGCGGGCGGAGCGGCGGGGATGAGCCAGCTATGGTTCTCGACGATGATCGAGGGCACCGGCCGCCCGTCCGCATCGCGCGACGGGCGGAAGCGGAAGCGCCTTTCGATCAGGTCGCAGGTATGCGCATCGAGCGCGGCGGACCCGCTTGAGCTGGTGACGGTGCAGTCGCTGACGCGGCCGTCGGTTCCGACCTCATAGCGGACCGACACGGTGCCGGAAATGCCCGCCTGGCTGAGCGAAGCCGGATAGTCGCGGTCGCGGATCCGGCCGGCGATCCGGACCGGTGGCGTACCGTCGCCCGTGCCGTCACCCCCGGTGCCTCCACCGCCTCCGCCCGTCCCTTCCCCCGCGCCGGCGGTGCCGGAGCCGGACGGCCCCACCGCGATCGGCGCGGCGAGCGGCAGCGGCACGATCGGCGGAGGCGCCGTGAGCGGCGGCGCGGGCGGCGCCGGTTGCGGCGTTCGGGCGGCGGCCCGCACCGCCGCCTTGGGCGCGCTCGCGCGGTGCCTTGGCGGGATCGGCGGTGGCGGAGCGGGACCCGTCACCACTATCAGCGGAATATTGGATTCCGGCCTGGCCCGATGCTCCCGCCCCAGCGCGAGCAGCATGGCGAGCAGCAGCAGATGCGCGCCCAACGTTATCCCGCCCGCAGCGAGACGCCTTGTCCTGTCGGGAGGCGGATGCATCATCATCGCTCCTTCAACGGCCACGCTCCATCGCGGCTCCGGCCGCGAAAACCTCGCTTGTCCGTTGCGCGCACGGAACAAGAATATATGCGGTAAATCAAATGCTTAATAGACGGCCGGGGAGGCAATGAAACCGGAACGCCACCGTAGCGTTTCCAGCCCCCCAAGCTTTCCTGTTTTCACGAGGAGAAGAATGGCTGCGGATAGCGAGGACATATTCGGGCGAGCGATCCGCAAACTTGGACGGCTCGCACATCTGGACGAAACCGACCGACAGGCCATTCAAGCGCTCCACGCCCGGATCGAGACGCACCCTGCGCACAGCGTGCTGGTGCGCGATGGCGCGCGGGCGACGCATTGCATCCTGCTGATCGACGGCTTCGCCTGCCGCCACAAGGAAACCCGCAATGGCGGCCGGCAATTATTGTCGCTCCATCTGGCGGGCGACTTTCTCGACCTGCAGGCGATGTTCCTCGATTCCGCCGACTTCGTCGTGCAGACGATGAGCCCGGCGACGATCGCACGCATTCCCGCGAGCGAATTGCGCGCGCTGGCACAGCTACGCCCCAATATCGGCGCGGCGCTGTGGCGCGATGCGCTGATCGACGCATCGATCGCGCGCGAATGGATCATCAATATCGGCCGGCGCGGGGCGATGACGCGGATCGCGCATCTGTTGTGCGAATTTGCCGCACGGCGCGACGCCGCGGGGTTCGGCCCGCCCGAGCGCTTCGACCTGCCGATGACGCAGGAGCAGATCGGCGATGCGACCGGGCTGACCAGCGTCCATGTCAACCGCAAGCTGCACGATTTGGAGGATCTGGGCGTGATCGCGCGCGACCGGCGCAACCTGCACATCCGCGACTGGCCCAAATTGACCCGGATCGGCGATTTCGATGCCGCTTATTTGCACCAGGCCGCGTGAAATAAACTCATGTTTATAACGATCGGCGAAGCCGCCGCTAAATAACTGGCCCCAAAGGCGCAAGTATGTGCCGACGCTGGGGAAAATGTGCAGAACGAGCTTTACAGATTTCGATCGAGCCGGCTGACTGCCTTCGGCGATCTGAGCCCTTCTGAACAGGCCGCGCTACACGGCCTGGCCGAACCTTATCTCCTCTACGGCCGCAGCGAGGTCATCCGCAGCGAGGGCCAGTCGCCCCCCTGCCTGTATCATCTGCTCGAGGGCTGGGCGATCAGCAGCATCGCGCTGGAGGATGGCGCGCGCCAATATCTGAAGGTTCACTTGCCGGGCGACATCATGGGCGCGCCGAGCCTGCCCTACGAACATGCGGTCGAGACGCTGACCACGCTCACCGCCGCGCGCGTGGCGCGGATTTCGCTGACCGCTCTGGGCAAGTTGTTCGCGGACTTTCCGCGCATGGCCGCCTTTCTGTTCCTGGCGACGCAGGAGGAACGGGTGATCCTGATGGACCGGCTGGCCGCAATCGGGCGATCGGATGCGCTCCGCCGCATCGCGGGCCTGTTGGTGCATCTCCACGACCGGCAGGTGATACTGGGCCGTGACCCGGCCGCGCCGATCGAGATGCCACTGACGCAGGACCAGATTGCCGACCTGCTGGGCCTCACCCCGATCCATGTGAACCGCACGCTGCGGCGGATGGACATGGAGGGCTATGTCGCGCGCAAGCGCGGCCAGGTGGAGCTGCGCCGGCTCGACGATCTGCGGGCGATGGTGGGCCTGCCGACGCGCGTCATCCGCCGCGACCTGCCCTGGTTGCCGCCGTCCTTCGGCTAGATCCGATTTCAGTTAAGTTGAGTCAGGCGCTCCCTCTCCCCAGCGGGGAGAGGGCTGGGGTGAGGGGGAGCGAGCCGCAGGCGAGCGCTCGACCTTTTAAGTCAAGCCACCCTCACCCAACCCTCTCCCTCGAAGGGAGAGGGCTCTTTGGGTCGATCCTGGTCAACCAAATCAGTCTAGGTGAAAGCGAGTCTAGATCCTGCCGGTGCCGGCCTTTACCTCAGCCGCGCCGGTGGCCGCGCCCGCCGGCGGCGGAAAGCGTGGCGGTGAAGTGCAGCGTGAAGAAGACCAGTCCCGTTTCGTCGGTGACGCGCATCGTCCAGTCGTCATGGTTCCAGAAGGCCTTGGGCGCGTCGCGCAGCAATTCGGCGAAATAGCAGACCGCATGCTCGCGCGCGGCGTCGAGACCGCCTAGATTCGTCCCTTCCTCATCGGTGTGGACGACGGCATCTTCCACATGGAAGAAATATCTGGGCATTGCGACTCCGTGGCCCCCGCCCGGACCGATTGTTAGGCACGAGGATTGATCCAAATCAATATGGTTTGCCCGCTATTTAGCAGAAATCTGGGGATGGTTTTGTTATGACCGCGCGGTTCGCGATCCGGCCTGCCGGCGGCGCGGCCGACCTGGCCGACGCGGCGCGGCTGTTCCGGCTCTACGCCGCATCCCTGCCGATCGACCTTGGCTATCAGGGATTTGGAGAGGAATTGGCCGGCCTGCCCGGCAAATATGCGCCGCCCGCAGGCGCGCTGCTGATCGCGCGGGACGAGGGTGGCGCCGCGATCGGCTGCGTCGCGCTGCGCCCGATACCGGGCGACTGCGTCTGCGAGATGAAGCGGCTTTACGTGCTGCCGGAAGCGCGCCGCCTTGGCCTGGGCGGCGCGCTGATCGCCGCGATCGTGGCCGCGGCGCGGGCCGCGGGCTATGCGGAGATGCGGCTGGACACGCTGCCGACCATGCAGGCCGCGCTTGCCATGTATGCCCGGGCCGGCTTCCGCGAGATCCCGGCTTATTATCCCACACCGATCGGGGGAACGATCTTCCTGGCGCTCGCGCTTTTGGGGTCCGACGCCAGCTCAATATAGCGCGCCCGCCGCACGACCCGACGGTCCAAACGGCGATCCGGGCTCAAACCGGGAACAGATTAACCATCTATCGCGTTGATATCCTTGCATCGGTTTGGCTTTACCCCACATACCGGTGCGCCCGGCTTCTCGTAAACCGGGCACAAGCAGTGAGCCCCGCCGCAGCCCCCCCAAATGCGTGCGGGGCTCGTTGCTATATCGTCCGTTCCCTACGAACCACCGCCACCGGATCCGGCCGCTCGCGAATGGAGCGTGGCGCGGCCGGGCTCGAGCGTTCCGAGGAAGCGCTGCTCCTGCCAGATCGCGACAGCATGCGGATGGGCGAGCTGGACCGCGGCAGCGATGGCGACTTCGTCATCGTCGGCATGACATTCGTCGACGCCGATGATCCGACCGGTCGCGGCGAGTTTGTAGAGACGATAATAGGCCATCGGGCATCCCCACCGGCCGGCATCATGCCAGGCAGCCCGCCATAATAGCGCGCTTCGTTGGGCAGCTTCATTGACCTGAATAAACCCAAGGCACGGAAATAAGAACGAATTTCCCCCGGCAAGAGCAGCTCGAATGCCTCCGGTTGAAAACGCGTCAAATGACGCGTATATTCGCGTCAAAGGAGCAGATATGGCCTCGCTCGTTCAGAAGCAGCCGATCGATGTCCCGATCGAACCGCAGACCTTCGCGGGCGCCGAGGATCGCGCGCGCCTCTCCGGTCCTACGCTGCGCGCCTTTCGCGCGCTGGCCGCGCAATGGGCGCTCAACAATGCGGAGGCCGCTGCTTTGCTCGGCGTGTCGGAAAGCACCTGGGATCGGATCAAGCGCGGTGCCTGGGACCAACCCTTGTCGCAGGATCAGCTCACGCGCGCTTCGGCCGCGATCGGGCTCTACAAGGGGCTTCACCTGTTGTTCGTGGACGCGATGGCGGATCGCTGGCCCAAGCTGGCCAATGCCGGGCCGATCTTCCGCCGCAAAAGCCCGGTGGACGCGATGATCGCGGGCGGGATCCCGGTGATGCTGGAAACCCGCAATCATGTGGATGCGGTGCGCGGCGGCCTTTAGGTGCTGGACGGGCTGCCGGTCACACGCGAGGCACTGCCGCGCACGGTGCGGCTGGTCTCCAGCGCGCGGTTGCGCGATCCGGTTCTGCTCGGCCTGGCCGACGCCGACGATCTTGCCGCGTTGGCCGAGATCGAGGGCGCAACCAGCGGCCGCCTTATCGCCGAGGCGCGCGGGATCGGCCGGGTATCGCCCCACGAGCTGGTTCATGGCGTGCCGCACAGCGCGCATATCAACGCCGCCTTCGCTTATCCCCGCCCGCGCGCGCCCAACCGCTTCAACGGGCCCGGTCGGGGCGCCTGGTATGCCGCGCTGGATGCCGAGACCTGCCTCGCCGAAGTGGCGTTCCATCTGACACGCTTTCTGGCGGACACGGGCGTGTACGAGGCGGTGGTCGACTATGCCGAATTGTTCGCGAGCTTCGCGGGAGAATTTCTCGACCTGCGCCGGGCGCCCGATCATCCCGCGCTCAATCCCGATACGGATGTCGGCTATCCCGAGGGCAATCGGCTGGCCGACGCGGCACTGGCGGAGGGGCTGAATGGTATCCTCTACCCATCGGTCCGGCATCCGGGCGGTACCTGCATCGCGGCGCTGGTGCCGCATGCGGTCCAGTCGGTGGCGCAGGGCGGCCAATGGCGGCTAACCTGGGCGGGATCGCCCGAGCCCGTGATCGCGCGCGCCGGCTAAAGCAGGCGATAAGGCCCACGCGGTCCCGGCACGGTCAGGCGCGACCAACCCTTCAACGTCTAGCCCTAGAGCGCGCCGGCCAGCGCGATGACCTGCGGCGTCATGCCGAGCAAAGTATGCACGACGTGGGTCATCACGAGCAGCCCCGCAACCACGTAGGTCGCGGGATGGACCTTGCCGCGCGAGGCAAGATCGTGCCGCGCCATGATGCCGAGCACCGCGAGTTGCAAAACCATCACCACCCATAGGCCCCAATGGCCCATGAACGGCATCGGCAGCGTACGGGCGATGGCGGGTTCGAGCAGGATCATCGTCGCCCCGACCATGAAGCGGCGGTGCCAGTCGGTTCGGCGGCGCATGAGGATCGCGGTGATGACGAGGCCTGCAAAAGTCAGGCTCTCGACCGTCACCAGCGACAGGAAGATGGCGGGCGTGAAGAAAGGCGGGACCAGATGGGCGCGAATGGCTGCCACGCAGGTTGCGATCGCGAGCGGCGGAATCACCACCGCGAGAATCAGCCCGAGCCAGCCGAGGCGCCGGTGCAGCGCAAGATCGAGCCGCTGCGCGAGCGTCGATTGGACGACCAAAAGACCGAGCCATGACACCATCGCCACGGCATGAACGTGCACGATTAGCGGCACCTGCCGATAGTCAACAAGACCCCGTGCTGCGAATTGGCCGAAGGAGAAAAGGATGAAGATGGCCATCCCCGCCGCCATCTTCTGGTAAAAGCCCTCTTCGCGCGTGACGCGCGCCGCTACAGTCGCCATGCGAATTCCCCCTACAGTCCGCTTTTTATCGGACAATCTCTAAAAAGCGCGGCCGTCAACCGAGGCCCAGACATCTTTATCCACTGCCACTTTTGTATCGTATCTCAACCGTTACGGAAAGAGCCGGGCGGCCGGCATGGCGCATGCCCGATCGGGCGGCCTCAATTCGGCGTTCCGGCTAAAAACTTAAAGGTTTCTTAATCATCTGTGGGCACTTTCACCGGTCCGTTACACGGGTGCGTTGGTGAGGGTGCGTTACAGACTTGAGCGGGCACTAGGCGCAAAAGGCGTCATCGGGCCAGTCGTGTTGCTGGCACTGGCACTCGTCCTGCTTGCCGCAGCGGGCCTGCGATCAGCCGCGCTTAAAAGCGACCAGCTTTCGATCGATCGCCAGACGCGCGAGGCCCAGCTCGCACTCGCCACCACCCAGGATGATCTGGCGCAAAGCCAGACCGGGCTTGCGATCTGGAACCTTGCGCTGATCGAGCTGCGGCGGCAGCCCAGGCCGGACTGGTTGTGGTTCGACAATAATGTCGGCGGCTATCTGAACAGCTCGTTCGCGCACAATGCGGATTTCATCCTCGACGGGCATGATCGTCCGATCTGGGGCATGGTGTCGGGCAAGCGGGTGCATGCCCGCAATTTCCTGCGGATCGCACCGGCGCTCTCGCCGATGATCGAGGCCGTGCGCGGCCGATTGCGGCGCCTGCCCAACCCGCACGAACGTCTGCCCACGGGCGTGGCGAAGGACGCTACCGTGCGCACCCCGACCAACGCGACGCATGCCACCGATCTGGTGAAGCTCGGCAATCGTCCGGCCGCGGTCAGCGTGATGCGGATGATCCCGGATTCCAAGGCTTTGAAGGATACGCCGGGCACCGAGCCCCTGCTGGTGAGCATCCGTTATCTCGATGCCGGTTTCACCGGCGATCTGGCGCACACCAAGCTGATCGACGGCGCACGCATTTCGGCCAAGCCGGACATGGCGCGGATCGAGCGCAGGATCCCCCTGCTGTCGAGCGGCGGACAATTGCTGGGCTATCTGATCTGGAAGCCGGAACTGCCGGGAAGCCAGCTTGCCGCATCGCTGGCGCCCGTCGCCGGCCTGGCCGTGTTTCTGCTGGTGATCGTGCTGGTGCTGCTGGCGATACGCCTGGCAACGGTGATGCGGCGGATGACCCGGGCGCATGCCCTGCTGGGGGATGCGCACCGCGAGCTTCAGTCCAAGGAGGCGGATGCCCAGCACAGCGCCGCGCATGACAGCCTGACCGGCCTGCCGAACCGCGCCGGATTCAATCGCGCGCTGGAGGATCTGCTGAACGTCCGCCAAAAGGACGAGCCGCTTTTCGTGCTGTTGCTCGACCTCGACCGCTTCAAGCAAGTGAACGATACGTTGGGCCATTGCGCGGGCGACGAGCTGTTGCAGCAGGTCGCCAGCCGGGTCACCGAACTGGTCGACGGGAAGGATCTCGTCTCGCGCCTGGGCGGCGACGAATTCGCCTTGCTGCTGCGTTCCACACGATCGATGGCGCAGACCGCAGACATCGCGACGCGCATCTGCGCGGCGCTGCGCAAGCCGTTCGTGGTCGAGGAATGCACCGTCCACATCCATGCCAGCGTCGGCATCGTCGATTGCGCGGCCGCGCCCGGCGGCCGGAGCGAGGTGATGCGACGCGCCGACCTGGCGATGTATGCCGCCAAGAAGGACGGTCGCGGCACCTATCATTTCTTCGCCAGCTGCCTCGAAGACGACGCCATGCTGCGGCGCGAGATCGAGACCGATCTCCGCCACGCGCTGCAGGTTCCCGGACAGCTTTCCGTGATCTATCAGCCGCGGATCGATGCCACGGACGCCAGCCTGGTCGGGTTCGAAGCGCTGGTGCGTTGGACGCATCCCGAAAAGGGGGCGATTCCGCCCACCAGCTTCATCCCGGTGGCGGAGGAAACGGGCCTGATCGGGCCGTTGGGCGCGTGGGTGCTCGATCAAACCTGTCGGGTTGCCGCGCAATGGCCGGACCGCAGCTTTGCCGTGAACCTCTCGCCCCGGCAGATCAGGGATCGTCAGAGCGCGGCGGATATCATCGCGCAGGTATCGCGCCTGGGTGTGGCGCCGGGGCAGATCGAATTCGAGATCACCGAAGGCGTGCTGCTGCAGGACAACGGCCATTCGCGCGAAGCGCTGGCGGCGCTGCGCGATGCGGGCTTCACGATTTCGCTCGACGATTTCGGGACCGGCTTTTCGAGCCTGAACTATCTGACGCGGTTCGAGGTCGACAAGATCAAGATCGACCGCAGCTTCATCAGCCGTCTCGACCGCTTCCCGGGCGCACCCGCGATCATCTGCGCCGTGGTCTCGCTCGGCACCGCGCTCGGCCTGAAGGTCTGCGCGGAGGGCGTCGAGACCACCCAGCATGCCGACTTCCTTCGCGCGGCGGGCTGCCACGAGCTGCAGGGCTTCCTTTTCTCGCGCGGCTGCCGCGCGGAAGAGATCGAGGATATTATCGGGTGCGACTGGCCTGGCGCCTCCTTCCTCGGACATGCCGACGAGGAGGCTTTCGCGCGCGTGGTGAACTGAACGCCGCCCAACCGAACCCTTTCCAAGAACGATTCACGATCCTCCCCTGGAAGGGGAGGTGGCAGCCGGCAGGGCTGACGGAGGGGCATTCGGGGAACCACTTCGGCCGGGGACACCCCTCCACCAGCCTTCGGCTGGTCCCCCTCCCCTTGCAGGGGAGGATTTTAGCCGGGTATCCGGATCCTAAGCCGGATGGCCAGTGAGCGCCTTCATCCAGGCCAGCCAGAAAGGCTGGTAGAAGAGCCAGTCCGCCAGCGCTTCATTGGCGAAGATCCAGAGCGCCGCGCCGACATAGGCCGGATGCAGCCGCCGCCGGGTGGCAAGATCATAGGCGCCGACCGCGAGGACCAGCAGCAACGTCCCGATATAGGCGGAGAAATAGAAGGGAACATATCCCTCGCCCAGCCACGCCTGGAGCGGGAGCAGCCAGATGCGACCGAAGCCGGGCTCGGTCACCGCAATCGTGCCCATCAGCATCAGCCGTTTGTGCGCGGCCGCATCGCGCCGCTTGAGGAAGCCGACCGCCAACAGCACCGCGCTGCCGAATGCGTTGGTGAACTGCACGCTCATCCACGCGATCCAGCGATCGGGCATGTAAGGGTTGGTCGAAACCTGCGAGATGACCGCCGCGGGCCCCATCACGAGCATCAGCGGAATCAACAGCAGCGCCGCCATGCCCAGCCGCCGATGCACCGCGACCCGTTTCGTCCGCACCAGCCAGACCTGCGCTGCCAGCAGCAGCAGCCATGACGTATAAGCCAAAGCATGGAGATGGATGATCAGCGGAAAGCTGAGGTTGCCCGAATGCGCGCGCCTCACCACGTCGATCCCGAACCCCAGGACCATTGCCAGCCAGACCGCGAAGACCACAGCCGCGATCATCGCGCGATCGCGACGGTGATGAGGTAAGAAACCGGTCTTGCCCGATATCGTGCTTGCCATATGCGTTCCCCTGCCCGGCGATATAGGGCCTCGTTTCGACAGCGATGTCAACGCGCCGCCGGGGACGGCCGTGGAATCCGCCGAAGACCTTGGAAAGGCCCGCGTTGCCCGGTCGGCTCCAGATGCTAAGTCGGGCGCATGACCAACCTATTGTTTTCCGTGCTCCTCGGCCTGTGCGGGGTCGCCAGCTTCTGGGCGGCGATCAGCTTCCTGCGTGCGGGCGAGGCCAGGGTGATGGGCGGACCGTTCACGCGCCGCGCGCAGCCGGTCCGCTATTGGGCCTATACGATCTGGCTGATGCTGCTCGGCTTCCTGCTGCTTCTGCTGGCGGCGTTGCCTGGCGCGCGCTGAGCTGGAAATTGCGCGGCTGCATGCACGCGATCAGCATCAGCCGATCGCGCAGCACCTATTTGAATTGAGTTGAGCCACAGCGAAGCCCCCCTCTCCCATCGGGAGAAGGGAGTCTCGCTTTGACTGAGGCGCCTTGGGTCCGGACCCTTAGTTGAGCGCGACCACTGCGACCGATTTGGGCGGAAGCGTCAGATGGGCGATGCCGCCCGTGACGCGGCCGGCAATCGGCTTCGGCGCGACCGTGTTGGGCGCATCGAATGTGTTGACCGCATCCACCTTGGCGGCGGTCAGCACCTCGCCCGTCACGCTGCCTTCGCGAGCGCCTTCCACCGCGACCGCGATTTCGGCCGCGCGGTTGGGATCCACGTTGGTGACCGCGAGCCAGAGTTTGCCTGCCTTGTCGCGCGCGGCGACCGCGTCGAGACGGGGCAGGCTTACGTCCTGAAACTTATATTCGCCCGCGTCGAACTTGACCGGCACGAAGGTCGCGTCCTGGAACGGCACGTAGAGATGATAGACGTGGTAGGTGGGCGTCAGCACCATCTTCGGCCCGTCGGTCAGGATCATCGCCTGCAGCACGTTTATCATCTGTGCGATATTGGCCATCTTCACGCGATCGGCGTGGCGCATGAAGATGTTGAGGTTGAGCGCCGCCAGCACCGCGTCGCGCAGTGAGTTTTGCTGCTGGAGGAAGCCCTCCTGCGAGCCCGGATTCTTGGCAAGCCAGGCGCCCCATTCGTCGACCGAGAGGAAGACCTTCTAGCCCGGATCATATTTGTCCATGATCGCGCTCTGGCGCGCGATCAGCCCGTCCATGCCGAGCGTCTCTTTCAGGAGATGCGCATAATCGGCCTCACCGAAGCCCGTGCTGGGGAGATGAGGCGGCCACCCGTTGACGGTGTAGCTGTGGATCGAGACGCCCTCGATATTCCAGGCATAATCGTGGGTCGACCAAGCCTTCATCACCTCTTCGGTATAATCGAGCTTGCCGCCGTCGGAGCCGACCGCGATCCGCTTCATGGCGTTGGCGCCCTGCTGATCAGGGTTGGTGTTGTGGGTGAAGTGGGCGAAGACCTTCATCAGATCGACATAATGGTCCGGCGTCATCGATCCGCCGCAGCCCCAATTCTCGTTACCCACGCCCATGAAGGGCACCTTGTAGGGCGCCGGGTGGCCGTTGGCGGCGCGCTCGTCGCCCAGCGCGGTCTTCTGCGCGGTGGTCATATATTCCATCCACTCGGCAGCCTCCTGCGGCGTGCCGGAGCCGACATTGACCGAGACATAGGCCTCGGCGCCGATCTGACCGAGGAAATCGAAATATTCGTCGGTGCCGAACGTGTTAGGCTCCGGCACGCCGCCCCAGTTGGAGTTGAGCGTGACCTGGCGATGCGGGCCGATGCCCTTGCGCCAGTGATATTCGTCGCCGAAGCAGCCGCCCGGCCAGCGGACGTTGGGAACATGGATCGCGCGCAACGCGCCGACCACGTCGCTGCGGATGCCGCGCACGTTGGGGATGGTCGAATCCTTGCCGACCCAGATGCCGCCATAGATGCCGGAGCCAAGATGTTCCGCGAACTGACCGAATATCTGGCGGTCGATCGGCGCACCCGGCTTGTCCGCCTGGATGGTGAACGCGACCGGCTGCTCCGCCTGGGCTACCGGCGCAAGCGCCAGCGCGAGCAAAGGCAGGCCGAAACGGGCGACTTTACGCAGCATCTTTCTGATCCCCTCAGACTGTATTTGTCTGAGTAATTAGCAGAAGCGCGGCGGGCGTCAAATCGCAAGTGACGCAGCCGCCTCGCCAGGCGACAGCGAAATCTTATCCCGTATTTTCAGTAGGTTCAGCGGCCGGAGGAGCGGCGAGGCACGTTGCGGGGCGCGCGGGGCTTGTCGGGGATGGTGGCATTGGGAGCGAGCGCTTCCTGCGCCACCGCCTGCAATTCATCGACCAGGAATTTCCAATCCCCCGCCTCGATCGCCTCGGACGCGCCGCGGACCTTGAGATGGGCGATGCGCTGGAGCTTGGCGACGAGATCGGCCGAGCGCTCCTCGATGCGCGTGACCTCGAGGCTGAGCGCGCGGATGAGGTTGGCGGCGCCGCGGAAGGTTTCCGCATTGCTTTGCAGCGGATAGTCGTTGGGCTTGGCGGCGGCGACCTGAATCATGCCCACCGAGACGCGCTTGGCGGTTTCGATCAGTTCTTCGATATCGGCATTCATCAGGCATACCCCTTGTTCGCAAAACCCTGTGCGACCAAAACGGTTGAATTTCCGTTTCGATGCCGGGACGGACCTAATGAAGCGTCTGTTTTTCCACCGCGGCCGCGAGCTGCTGCGGACCATAGGGTTTGGCGAGATAGATGCTGCTCAGCGGCAGGCGCCCCAGATCGGGGGCGCCGCGGCCGGAAGTGACGATCAGGCCGAGATCGGGCCGGCGATCATGCATCAACCCGGCAAGCGCGAGGCCGTCCATCGGGCCCGGCATATTCACGTCGGTGAAGAGGACGGCGACCTCGTCATGTTCCTCAAGGATCCGCAACGCCTCGGCAGCGTCGGCCGCCTCCAGCACGTTATAGCCGCTGTCCGCGAGACTGTCGGCAGCGAGCATCCGGATCAGGGTTTCATCCTCGACCACGAGGACGGTGGGATGAAGGGCGACAGGGGAAGCGGTACGCATGGACATGCCGATCTAACCCATGTGAACGGATGGCGTTCCGGACCGGCAGGACCGGCCCGACTGATAGGATTTGGCGCCCCACCGATACGCAACCCGGCGGGGCGCCGGACCGGAGCCCCGCCCAGCACGAGCAGCAATTCCGGAGCGCCGCTTAATGCGCCGCGGCGCGGCTGGTTCCGCGCTGCAGCAAAATCATACCGGGCGAGTGCCCGCGGATGCGCTGGTCAGTTGCCCTCACCAAAAAGCGCTTGACAAATGCGTTCCCGTTTTGTACTGCAATATTTGAGCAGTAGGACTGCGCCCGAGAGCCCGCCACCCGGCGGGCTTTTTGCGTTTCGGGGGAGAGCGGATGCCTTCATTTTCGCGGCGGCCTGGCATGTTCGCCGGCAACGCAAACGACATTTCAAACCTGCCCGATCCGGGAAAATGTCCGCCGAATGTACGGGACTTTTACCTGGCGCATTGGCCCGACGCACAACGCCTCGCGGCAGCGCTGGGACACGACGTGACGCCGACGGAGGTGCTTGCGACCGCCGGTAACGAAACCAATTATGGCGATCTCGACACCGGTTTTGCCAAATATGGCAACTATTTCGGACTTCATGGGGCAGGACCGGCAGGTACCTATCACACGACCGGTACGGTTATGAATCCCAAGACCCACAAGAAAGAGCCCGTGCCCATCGTCATGTTTCCGCCCGATCGGGGCTTTGCAATGTCGGGCGACGAATTCGTTCGAAGACAGAGCCCGGTGATGACGCCGGATCTGGGGAAGCATCCGGTCGATTTCTTCACAGTGCTCAATAACAATGGGTATGCGACGGGGAACCACGCCTATCCGGGCTTCATGACCCGACCAACGGGAAAGCGCGGCCCATACACGCTGATGCGTGCATGCACGGGCCAGCCCTGAACAGACGCGAGCTCAACCGCACCAGAGTTCGGACTTGATGAGGTGGGGTTTCGGGCAATGCGGCGGGAGGGGCAATGGCATTCCCGGATGCCAGAGACCAAGCCGGCGCTGAATGTTCGGCATCTCGGAATCGATCACGGATAGCGGATTGCCGTCACCATAGATGGTGGCGCTACGGTACCGCAGGACTTGCCGGTAGGTGTAAGCCGATGTCAGCGCGTTGACAGTGATCCAGTAGCCATAAGGCAAACTGTCCTGTGGTTCGGCCGAGACGACATCGCCCTTGAGCGGCCCGCTTCCGAAATAGCGGACCTGCTGGTTGTTGTTCCGGCGCGTCTGATACCGATAGATACGTCTGAAATCATGCGCCCGAGCATCGTAGGCGATCAATTGGGTGACGATATCGGCATCGCCGTTGAAGCCCCACAGACTAGAGCCGACGACGAGCAGAAGCGGCCGTCCACGGCGGCCGCGCGGATATAGGATCCGGGCATCCTCCAGCACGTGAAAGCCCGCAAATTCGGGTTTCGGATCATCCTTCGGGCCGCTGTCGAGCGCGGGGACGCAGCGGCTCGCCCCGTTTCGGATGCAAAGAGCGATCCGGCCGGGCAGCATTTCCCCGTGATCATCGAGGGGCGGTGCCTGGACGGCCGAGAAGCGCCACCCCTGGCCCAAGCCAAACGGCTTCGACAAATCGAATGTCAGGACCGGCCCGGCCGGAGGGACATCCGGATCGGCCAGCAACGCCATTGGTGTGCAAAGCAGGGCAGCAGCCAGAAATGATTTCAACGGCATCTCACACCCTCCATCGTCACTTTAGATTCGATTCGGGCTTGACAATAGCGTTCTTGTTTTGTACTACAATATTTAAGCAGTAGGACTGCGTCAGAAACCCGCCCATTTCGGCGGGTTTTTTTGTTTCTGGAGGGGCGATGCCGTTTCAAAATCAGATGCGCCCTCGGGGCGGAATGGCGTTTAGCGGTCGTCCGCAGCGCAGCGAATTTGGAAATCATTCCGAGTGGATGAACCAGATCATCGCGGGCGGTGAAGGAGCCCTTGATAGCGCCACCTTTGGGTTGGCCGATAAAGCCTATGCAGGTTTGGGCGCGCTGGCGGACGGCATGCGCGGGAAGTCGGTTAGCAAGGCGTACAACGAACGCATGGCTTACGAACGCGCGCGCGACGAATATTATGCGCAGCATTACGGGACCGCGAGAACCGTGGGCGAGATCGGAGGTGCTCTTCTGCCTATCCCGGGGGTGGGACCGCTCGGGAGCCGCGGCTAAATTGCTTGGCAGGACGGCGCGGTTTGCCGAGGCAACCAAAGCCGTCGCGAAAGCGACCGAGGTCGCCAAACGGATCAAGCAAGTTACTCCACTGGCGACGCACGAGCGGGCCGTGGTCAGTCGCTTGGGCGCGGCTGCCGGTGGCGCCGGGCAGGTCTATTCGGATGCTTCACAGGGGCATCTAAGTTCCGCCCGTGACCTCGCAGGAGCCATGGCGGGCGGAGCTCTGCAGGCGCAATTGGCACTTCGTGGACGGCCAACGCTCGCGGGGGCCGCTGGGGGCGCTACTACCTCAATGCTGCAGGATGCCCTTAACGGACGTTCGGTCTCGGCGGGAAACGCAGCCGAAGCCGCCGGTGCGGGAGCTGCGATGGGTAAGCTTGGGGACATCATCGGCCGCGGTAGGTTTTTCTACGGCGTATCGCGCGAGCCTGAAACTTTCGACCAGCGAGTAATCTACAACAACAAGGACAAGGAGATGAAGGGGGAGGATTTCTCCAAACTCAGAACCTTGGCGAACTTCGATACAACCGCGTCGACCGACAAGAGGCGGCTATACCTTGATGCCGGCGGGTTCACGGTGCCCGATCAACGGACCGGACTCGGCCAGTATGTGGAATCAAAGGCCGGACCCGGAGCGAACACCAGGAAGCGACAAATTCAGGCAAATAACCAACCCGGCCTAAATTATCGCATCGACCACCTCCTACCCGGGGACATCGGCTCGCTCTTTGGTTTCCTTAGATCGCAGATTGGATATCACCTGCCTGATTATATGCAGCTGGATTCCAACCCACAGAATCAGCAGGGACAATAAGGGAGACAAGGCGGACATATGGGTTTCGCGTGCTCGTGGATCGCGGTGCGAACTGGCGACAAGGCGGCGCTCCTCAGTCAGCTCGGCATGGTCGAGACTGGCGAGCTGGTAACGCCCGGTTGCGATCAGAGCGCAATGTCGGTCCATCAGACCGACGATGGCTGGACGATCGTCTTTTCCGAGGATTTCGGCTGGGCGGATGCGAAGCAGATCCTTGCGCTGTCCCGGCTCGGGATGGCGATGGGCGTCCAGTATGAGGACAAGGTCGCCATGGAGACGACCGTTCAGGCCGCAGAGCACGGCAAGAGCTTGTGGCGCATCTCCCATAATGCCGAGGAGGAAGAGGAGCCGCTTGAGGTAAGTGGCGCGCCGCCCAAGGCATTCGGCGCAATCCGACGCAAGTTCGAGCAGAAGCAGGCGGAGGATGATGAGGTCGCCTGGTTGTCTGAAATTCCGCTGGAACTTGCGCGCACGATCAGCGGCTATCGGGTTGACGAGGACGCGCTCGAATTCGTCGCGCTCGATCCTGTGGTCGCTCCCAAGGCCAAGAAGCGAGCCCGGCCGGACAAATCACAATATCCCGCTTTGGGTTGGCAGGGTCAGCGAACGCTGACCTGTTCGATGATCGCGGTTCGAACCGATGCCAAGAAGCAGGTGTTCGATCATCTTCGTCAAGTCGAAACCAATCGACTGGTATGGCCCCGGTGCGGACATAGCGGGATATCGTTTTACGAAACAGATACCGGGTGGATCATATTCCTTTCGGAGAATATCTATTGGGCCTCCGATAGACGCCTCCGTGGTCTTTCCGAGTTCGGTGTGGTCGTTAAAACATCCATGGATCTGTGTTGCAGTTCTCCAAGCTATTTAAAGGTCGCGGTGGATGGGCAGATTCTGCTCGGCGTCCCGCCCTCATCGGAGAATATCGAGACGCACCAATTGCCCGCGGATGTTCGCGCCGCGTTGGACGAGGATTGGGACAAGTTCGGCGAGGACTACCAAAAGGGACGTACCAATTACGCCATGCAGCGCGCGACGCGCCTGCTTTGGGGCTTGAACATCGGCAAACCGAAATACCCATTTACCGCGCTCAAGCGACGGTGGCCGTGGACGTGGCGCGCCACTCTTCTGGAATAGCCCAGCGCAAAAAGCCTAGCCGCTGAATGGATCCCGGCTTTCGCCGGGATGACGATATTAAGGAAAGTGATGATGGCACAGAGAACCGGCCGCGCGGTCGCGGCGGCCCGGCTGCGGCTGGGCGACGCGTTGACCAAGCATGTGGTCAGCGACTTCTCAGCTAATGGTGCCGAGGTGGTCGCGAAGCTGCGGCAGGACAAGCCGCTCGAATATGTGAAGCTGGTCCAGGCGATCCTGGAGAAGGAGGATGCCGGTGCGGCAGCGCTTAACGCTACCTACAACGTCATCGAGCGGCATATCATACAACCGCCTGAAGATACCGACAGCTAAGGTCCTCAATCCCCTCCTCTCCCCCGCCCGCGACAAAGCGGCATGGGGCGGACGCGGATCGGGGAAGAGCCATTTTTTCGCAGGCCTGATGATCGACGATGCGATGCGACACCCTGGCGAGAATGGCGGCGAAGGGCTGCGCGCGGTGTGCAGAAGGACCTGAACCAATCGGTCAAGACGCTGATCGAGGCGAAGCTGGCGCACTATGCGCTGGGCGAGGCGCAATATCACCTGCTTGGTTCGCCGCGATCCTCAAATGGCGCCGCGCAATGCGGGGCGGTGACCGCTCGTGAAGCGTGCCGATCCGCGCCTGGCGGTCTATGGTGCGGTCGCGATCCTCGCCGGAATTCTCGTTGCGATCTGGGTCGACGCGCCTGCCATGCGTCTGCTCGGGAGCCTTACGCTGATCGTGATCGGCTTCGGCCTGATCCGTCAGGCCTTTCGTTTCGAATGAGCTAGCGGCTCCCCGTCCTCGGCGCCGCGCCCGCGTCCGGTTTGCCCACAAGCGCCTCGGCGGCGATCCGCTGCAGCGCGGCCGTGGTCAGCCCGCTGAAGCCCAGTTCCTCTGCCGCACGCTCATGCTCGCCCAGCGCGCGCGGGTCGGTCCCCGTCACCCGCCCGAAGATCACCAGCGCTGCGAGATAATAACCGTAAGCGCTCGCGTGATAATGATCCCAGGTCCACAGATCGAGCTTGCCATAGGCCACGCCGTCATAGGGGTTGGGGTCAGCCACATTCTGGTCGAACGCGCGCAGCCAGGCCTCGCCCACCGGGGCGGTGCCGCTCAGCTCGCGGTTGTTCAGCAAAGCCAGCGCGTTGGCGCGCGCCAGGTCGTCCGCCATCGCCTTGATCGGTTTGCCGTGCCAGTGGCCATTCGCCGGATAGGTCTGGTCCGCGCGCGGCCAGGTCGTTTCCAGATAGATCCTCACCGCCGGGTTGGCGGCTCGAAAAAGGGCCGCCATCCGGCCCGTGTCGCGGATATGCGCACTGGCATTGCCGGGCTTTGCCCGATCGAGCGTCGAATAATCCTGAAGCAGCACCGTGTCCCATGTGCCCGCCAGCTCGGGCTTCTTGTTGGCGAGGTGGAAAGCCAGATCCTGCCCGCCGGCCGTCTCCAGGCTCACGTCCCACTCCAGTCCGGCCTGCTGCGCGAATATCTTGAACAAGGCCGGCACTCCGCCCTGGCCCTCGCGATTGAGGTCGTGCACCAGTTCCGGATGGAAGAAGCGCACCGCTGATCCCGCGCCGAAGGTGAAGCTATTGCCCACGAACAGGATCCGCTGCGCCGCCGCCGCCGGCAGCGCGATCAGCAGTAAGGCCGCGAAAATAGCGGCCGGGCGCAGGCAGGCGCGAAGCATCAGGGTCAAGTCTTGGGTCCGTCCTGAATGGTTCGCGGGCGCTCTACCTCGTAAGACGGCGCGCAGCGAGCCGATCCGTATCAGGGCGTAAGCGTGCCCGCGGTCAGCGTGGCCACATAGGTCCGCATCGCCGCGGCGGGCTCGTCCGATCCACTCTTCGGCGGCGGTGCCAGATTTGCCTGGGCCGTGATTGCCGCACATATCGCGCGGTCGGCCGCCATATTGCCGCTCGATGCTGCCGTATCGCAGCGCATTGGCTTGCCGTCGCCGCCGAACAGCACATGCATCTGCGCGGGCTGCACATAGCCGGAGGGAACCGCTTTCACCCCCAATTGCATCGGGATCTCGATCGGCGTCACATCGCCGTTGGTGCCCCAGGTGACCGCTACATAATAATCGCCCGCCACCGCCCGGCCGCTTGCATCATGCGCCGGCGTGAAGCGCGCGCGGCGCGTCGCGATTTGGCAGGTCAGCGCGTCGAGCGCTTGCGACCCGCTCGTCTCGGTCGCCTTGCAGCCCGTGATCTTGCCGTCGGCCGCGACATACAGGTGGGCGGACACCACGCCCGCGTCGCCATTCTCGATCATTTTGGTGGGATAGTCCCGGTCGCGCACGACCAGGCTGTTCTTGATCAATACAGGCGGCGTGGCCGCCGCCATCAGCATCCACAACATGCGTCCGTCCCCATTTTTCGGGGGCATTGTCCGCCAATGCGCGACGGCTGTCGAGATGCTGAAGGGGCGCCCCACCGCTCAGGGTCAGCGGGACGCCCCTGTCGGGCTCAGGCCGGCACGGCCGCCAAGCGGCGGCGGCGCAGGCTGAGGCCCAACCCCAGGAAACCCAGGATCATCGTCATCCAGCTCGCGGGCTCGGGCACCGCGGCGGGCACGGCCAGCGCGTTCCCGAACATGCCCGGCTTGGTATAGACCAGCTGCGTGCTGTCCTTGACCGCATAGATCGCATCCAGCCGCGAGAAATCGGTCGCATCCGCGGTCGTATTGGCCTTGGTCCCGTTGGTTCCCTTCGTTCCCGACGGATCGTTGGTGTAATCCATGCAGGTGCCCTGGTTGGCGTTGGTGAAGACGTGGTCCAGGTCGTCCAGGCCAAGCGCGTTGCCCATTTCCTGGCATGCCACCTGCGCACGGAAGGCGGCGGTGTTGTAGCGGCTCTGGCTGAAATAATAATCGTTCAGCTTGATCGTGGCCTGGTAGATCTGGGTCCCGCCCGTCCAGACCTGGGTCCAGCCGAGCCAGCCTGTCGCGCCGTAATTGCCGCTGCATACCTGCACCGTGCCATAGACCGCTGCACAGCTGCCCGGGCTCGTCATCCCGGCGATCGGCACATAATCGATATATTTGTCGGTCGACCATTTCGTCTCGGCCGCCGACAGGTAAGGCGACCAGACGCTGCTCGTATTCTTGCCGATCATGATCGCCAGATTGCCGGTATGCGCCCAATGATAGCCGTTCCAGGATTGGGGCAGCAAAGTCGCCTGGGCCGGGGACAGCGCGGCCAGCGCGCTGGTCGCAAGCGCAAGCAGGGGCATGCCGCGGCGCACCGCGGCCCACAGGGGTCGTGTCATTTCGTATATCGCTCCAGCGCAAGCCGCCCGGCACTGGCGCCGGCTTAGCTCCCCCCGGGAGGCGATCCTTGCTTGGACGAAACTAGATTCCGCAGACGCGAACGAAAGCTTCCTGCGGCCAGTCGTGCGGCGGCAGCGATTTATGGTTAATAAATAAGGAACTTATAACTTATTGAAGGGCCGACACTATTCCGGCTCCGTATCGTTCCGTCGGCGGGCCGTTGCCTCATGTCGATGGATCGAAACCATCGGTACGTACCCGCCGAATCGCCGTACGGCGCCGACGCGGGGGCGGCGCGATGTCGATCTGGTCCACCCGTGCCGCAATCTGCATCAGCAGCCGCGCGCCCTTGGCGTCCCCCACCCGCCGCAGCTCGCGTGCCGCCTCGGCCAGATGCGGCGCCGCATCCTCGCCCTGCTCGGCCACCCATCGCTGCGCGATCTCGGTGAGATACTCGTACGCCATGCCCGTTTTAACGGATCAGCGCCGCGCTGGTGCCATTCGTCGCTACGGCATGGAAATATATCAGGCGGCGCCGGTGCCGTGGCGTGAACCCTAAAGAAAGCGCCGCCGCGCCTCGGGCAGCCTGGCGATCCGCTCGGCATGATCCTGCGCCGCCTGTTCCATTTTGCCCGCCGCAAGAAGATGGCGGATATGCGCATCCACCTGCTCGACGATCCTCGCCGCCATGCCCAGCTTGAGCAAAGCCGCCGTATCGGTCGGCATCAGATCGCCCGCGCGATCGAAATAGGCCCGGCGCAACGTGTCGAGCACGTCGCGCAAGCCCCCTTCCTCCTCGTAGAATTCGCGCCAGCGATTGGCGCGGTGGATCATATCCTCGCTCACTGGTCGAGCGCTCCGCCCGGCCGCGTCGCCGCGATCGGATTTTCAGGGGCGGGGGTGGGCGCGTGACCGCGCCGTCCGCGTGGCCGCCGCCGCCCGCCTTGCTCGGTGAAGCGCCGCTCGGCCAGGCCATATTCCAGCGCCATCCGCTCGCGTTCCAGCGCGGCCTCCGCGATCGCCTTGTCCCGCTCGAGCTGGAGCTTCGCGGCGCCATGCTGCTGCCCCAGCGCAAGCTCGGCCTCGGCCTTCTGCCGGTCGAGCATCAGCCGCTGTGCCGCCGCCTGCGCGTCCGCTTGTGCCTTGACCAGATCGGGATGCGGCGGCGGAGGCGCGCTGCCCGCCGCCTGTCCCTCGGGACTCATCGGATCGATGAAATAATCGGTCGGGATGCCCAGGCCCGCATCGCGCACCATCGCCGCCAGGTTGCGGAATATGGTGCGCTTGCTGGCCAGCCCCACCGGCAGCGCTTCCTTCTGCATGTCCAGCATTTGCGCGCGATAGGCGAGCCGTTGGTCCTTGCGCCCGGATCCCAGCCCCACCCGCACATTGGCGGACAGGCCCGTCGGCCACGCGGTCGGATCGACCAGCCGTGCCTGCCTGTCGATCTTGACCGCGAACGGCTTGCCCACCGCCGCCATCAGCCGCACTTTCTTCGCGAACAGGCGCGCCAGCGCTTCGGCGAAGTTGCGCGCGACATATTCCTCCATCTGCTGGCCCTGCGCCTGCATCAATGCGGTGCCGGTCGCGGTCTTGTTGAGCGCGTCCGCGTCCAGCCCCTGGTTCAGCCGCGTGATGCCCGTCCGGCTCTCGCGCTCGCCGGTAATATATTCCAGCATCGTCATGCCTTTCGACATGTCGAACGCCTCGTACAAAGGCTCGGGCTTGCTCGCCCCCTTGCCGCGCACGATCCCGCCCGGCCGCACCGTCAGCAGGTCGTCGATCGTGTCCTCGGTCATGCAATCCTGCGGCACGTACATGCGCGGATTGTTGGTCAGATAGAGCCCGTTGAGCTGCTGCCGCAGGATCACCGATTTGACCCGCTGCAGGTCCATCACCTTGTCGGCCAGGCTATGCCCGACCAGCCGGTGCGCGCGCGGGAAGGGGCACCACACCACGAACGGCGCCTCGTCCACTTCCTCCGCATCCAGGATCACGTCGTCGACGCGAAACACCTTGACCAGCTCCGCCACGCCGTCGCCATCCAGGTCGACGCGCTTATATTCCTCGCGCAGCCACACCTGCTTGACGCCGGAGGGCGCATGCTGCGTCTCGTCCAGCCAGCGCACCGTCGCGCGGCTGTCCATCGGGAGCGTCATCGGGTCCGCCGGCAGGCTTTCGACCAGCTCCCGGTCGAACCCCATCTCGATCAGGTCGGACATGCTCTTGGCAGACCGATGGCACAGATAGTCGGCGTCGTCCTCGTGCCGCGTCCGGCTGGCGAACAGGAATTCCTCGCTCGGTATCGGATAGTCGACGAACACCGTCTCCTGCGCGCGCTCGACCGCCTCGACATGGAACGTCCCGTCGCCATTCTCGGTCGCCGCGGCGATCTCGACCCCCGACGAATGGAGCAATGCCAGTTGCTCCTCGTCGAAATGGCCTCGATGCTTGCGCACGATCTCGCGCGTCTCGGCGCAGGTCTTCGCGATCCCGATCTTCTCGATCAGCCCGGACTGGATCCAGTCGTGGATCACGCGATAGTCGTCCTGCCGCTTCAGGAAGCAATAGGTCACCGCCGCGGTCGCTTCCTCCGCCGCCGCCTCGCAATCGGCTTCCGCGCATTCGAACTCGACCACCCGGTCGCCGGAGACGATCGTGCGCGACACGCTGATCGTCATATAATCGACCACCTCGGCCACTTCGGGCGTCACCACCTGGCTCAGGGCGCTGGACCACGGCGACGCTGACCAGCGAGCATCTCTTCCCGGCGCTCTCGCTGGCGTCGAGCGTGGAGGACCTGGACGCGCTCTACGCCTCGATCGATGCGGACGGGCTGGCGTTGGACGGCGCGGCGCTCCGCGGGGGCGTGCCGGCGGCGATGTTGTTCGACGGCGGACACCGACTGGGTACGCTGACCGGGCCAGCGATGGCGGCGACGATCGCCGACGCCATGCGCGAGCTGGCGCCAGGGCAACGCAGCCGGATCCGCAGCATCCGGCCGCTGACCGACGCGGCGGGGGCGACGGTGACGATCGCGGGCACCAACCGGCAAGGCGATGCCAAGACCGAGACGAGCTATGCTGCGGCTCAGAACAACGGGACGTATCGTTGCCGCGAGAATTGGAACCTAGTGCGGGTCACGCTGGCGATCCCAGCGGGCACGCCCTGGACCTCGGCCCAGGGCTATGACGTAGATGCGGTGACCGGAGGACGGCCATGAGCCTGCTGATCCGCGACAGCGAAGCGAGCCAGGCCGAATGGAACCGCAAGGCGCGCGATGCCGCCAACGGGCTGATGCGGCGGCTGGCGGGATGCGGGACGACCGCCGATCGGCCGGTCAAGGCGGTCACCGGGCAGATGTATTATGACACAACGCTGGGCAAGCCGGTCTGGCGGCACGCAAGCGGCGTCTGGAAGGACGCAGCGGGCACGACGGTGTGAAGCAATGGGAGGAAATATGACCGTCTTTCCACGCAATAGCGGCGGTGGCACCAGCGCGTCCGATCCGGAGTTGATGCAAGCGACCGGCCTGGATTCCAATACCCTGTTTCCGCAGACCGCCTGGATGCGCGCGCCCAAAGGGGGAATGTTCGCGAATAGCACCAGGCCGGTTTGCGTGGGGCCAAAATTCAGCAATTTCTTCGCGACGAACTATATCCCCGCCTCGCAGATGGCCGATGCGCATGGCGCCGATGTCACTCTTCCGCTGGGCCTATCGGCCAACGAAAGCGGTTGGGGGCAAAGCCATCTAGCGCGGGCACAAAACAATATAGCCGGCGCGACCCCCAATGGCGTGAACGGCGTTACATATTCGTCGCCATCGTCGGCCTGGCAAAATTGGGGCAAGCAGTGGGGCAAGCGGATCGACGGCGTCGGCAGCGACGCAGACCTTTTCCTGCAACGCCTGGCGACGGATAACCAGAAGGCCCCGGGTGCGATCGATCGACGCGGGCCATACAATACGCAGAAGACATCGTCCCACGGCGATCCGAATTGGGCGCGTTCATCGCGACAAGCGATCGAGAGCGTCCGAAGGCGTCTGCCGTTCTGGTTGGCTTCCGGATGCTGATCTAGACATGAGAACAAAAGGGGGTCATACCTCTCTGCCGGAGGCGCCCCACCTCAGCCTCCGGTGGGGCCACCTGAAGGAGTGCGCGGATGCGGTCGCAAGGCGTTATGGGTCGCGGCTTGCTGCTGATCGCGAGCGGCATTATGGGAATATGCAATGCACAAACGGAAGCGCGCGTCGTCCATATACCCGGAATATGCATGCAGGTCAGCGTGCCGAACGACCGGCGCGCCTGTGCCGACAGCAGTCTGACTTTTCGCTACATCCACGGTGTTTACTTCGACATCGGGCATGATCAACACTGCAAGGATGATAGGCCGACAATCAATCGCATAGGAATCTGGCAGGAAACCAATACGGGAGACGAAACCCTGAACGACTATGCCAGGATCAATTGCGAAGGCACAAAAGCGACACCCACCACTCGAAGCTCCGCGCGCATGGCAGGCCTGCGCTCCTTTACCTGCCTATATCCCCAAAAACCCTACGGCTTGAGGCTAAATGTGGTGGGGTATGCCGGGAATTTTACCGGAAGGCGCGGCTATCCCGCGGTTTTCTATCGCGCGTGGATGATCACCCAGCGCAGCCGACTTCGACAGGACATGCCGAAATTCGAGGCATTCATACGAAGCGCCAGGATCGACGATAGAAGCTGCTTCGCCAAGTTCGTCCGGTGAGGAGCCAGGAAACGAGGCCCGGCCCTGACCCGGAACATGCGATGACCGACTGGAGCAGCTACCTGGAATGGCGGCCGGCCTTTGCGACGGCGATGGACCCGCGACTGCATACGCCGGAATGGCTTGATGCGCGCATATTGGCGGGAAGCGCGCAATTCTGGCGGAGCGAAGGCTCCGCCGCTATCACCGAAATCCGATCTTATCCCACGGGCGCCTATGAGGTGCACGGCCTGATCACGGCAGGTGACGCAGGCGAGGTACGCGACCGGATCATCCCGCAAGTCGAAGCCTGGGGTCGTACGATCGGGGCGCTGGGCCTGGTGGTGGAAAGCCGTCCGGGCTGGGCGCGCATGCTGCGTGGCTCCGGGTTCGAACCCTATCAGTTGGCGGTACGCAAGCTGTTCTGATCGCCGCGGGGCGCCCTTTCTTTCCTGCAATCACCTCAACGCCGGCGCGGTCCAGCGCACGACGCCGCTTACCCGAAAAGGACGAAGACGATGGGACTTTCCTCGAGCAAGACCAAGACGCAGAGCACCAGCAGCTCGACCCCGCTCGATCAATATGCGCCCTATATCACGCAGGGCCTGACCACCGCACAGGGCGTGCTCAACGACAATCAGGCCAACCTTAACCAGATGAGCCAGAGCGCCTACGGGCTATACAATAACCTCGCCAATTCGATCACCAGCGGCAATGGCTTCGTCAATGGCGCGCAGAATGTGGCAGCCAATATCTACAACGGTGGCGGACCGGGTGCCGCTACCTATCAGAATTTGCAGCAGGCGGGCGCGAAAGACCCGTCGATCGGGATGCTCACCGGACTGGCGCAAGCGAGCGGCAATCCCGCACTGGGCCTCTTGCAGGGCATGACCGCACAGGCCGCCAACCTCGACAGCGCAGGCTATTACAAGGACGTGCTGGGCGGCAAATATCTGAATACGGGCAATCCCTATCTGGGCGCGATGCTGCAGCAATCGGACGACGCGGTAACCAAGGCCGCGAACCAGCGCTTTGCCGCGGCGGGTATGGGGGCGGGTCTGTCGACGCCTTACATGGACCTGCTCAGCAAGAATCTGGCGAACAGCGAGAATAATCTGCGCTACCAGGATTATGACAATCAGCTCAACCGGATGACGCAGGTCGGCGCGCAATCGGACGCGGGCTATAATACGGCGCAGGACCGCGCGCTCAACGCCGCGACCGGGCTCGGCAGCCTTTACAACCAGACGCAGCAACAGCAACTTGCTGCAGCGCAGGCGCTCGGCAACCAGACAAATGCCGACAACCAGACCGCACTCGCGGCTGCCAACGGCAACATGTCGAACATCTTGCAAGCGCTGGGGCTGACGGGCGGCCTGACCGACGCCCGATATGCTGGCGTGGCCCCGGCCATGAGCGCGCTGCAGGCGGCGGCTTCCATCCCTTATACCGGCGTCAAAAACTACGCCGATCTGGTGAACGGGCTGACCGGCAAATATGGCGTTGAGGCCAGCAACAGCACATCGACGACGAGCGGCTTGCCTGCCTTCCTGAGCGCGCTGGGCAGTGCTGGCCAGGGGATCGGGGGTGCTGCCACAGGGTTAAGCGATCTAGGTATTCGTATCTCCGACATTCGGCTCAAGCGGGATATACGCAAAATCGGCATTCTCGACGATGGTCTCGGCATCTATGCCTATCGCTATGGCTGGGACGACGTGCCCCAGATCGGGGTGATGGCGCAGGAGGTGGCGGCGATCCGCCCATGGGCACTGGGCCCGGTCCAGAACGGCATCATGACCGTCGATTACGGCGCATTGTGATGGGCATGTTCGCAGCGCGCGCCAAGAGCGACCCATCCTGACTGTTCCCGGATCCATCGCCCCCGACGATATTGCCCACGGAGGCGTCCTGGCTGTTTCCGAATGGCATGCCGCCGACAAACGATGAGCCCGCTTCCTTCGGGTATGATCCGCCGTTCGTGCCGCTGGAGACCCTTACGACCGCACTAAGCCAAAGATGCCTGGACGCACTCAAGGCAGTTCGGAAGACGTCCGCCGATGTTGCCCGCGTTGAAACGTTGATGCCAAAATTGAGACCAGCCGCATCCGCCAATATGATCGATCCAAACATGCTGGCCGCACTGGCGCTTAGGGAAAGTGGGGGGAAAAATGTTGCGGAGGTCGGCGGTGGCGACGGTATGGGAGTGTTCCAGCTCACCAACAGGCCGGGCGTTAAGCCGGCCCAAGCGTATAACATACCGTTCGCGGCCAACTATGCTGCCGGGATGATTCAGAAAGCGAAAGCGCCACTTCCAGGAAAATATTCCAACTTCACGCCCGACCAACTGAATCAGGCGGCAGCGGCCATCTACAACAAGGGCTACCGGAAGCACCCGATTACAACCGATCCTGCGTCGATAGACGCAGGGACAAGCCGGCCTGCCTATGGCAAATCGATCGTCGATCTGATGTATTGCTTTCCCCAATCGCGATAGGCGGAAGCACCAGTGATGCGACATCTTGTAGGAGCAGCCCTGTTACTGGCCTGTCCTTTTTCGGCGCAGTCATCGTGCCGGCTGCCGGCAATCGATCGCCAACACGCGGTCGATCTCAGGCACTTTCTCGCCAAACGATATTACACGCCCGAATATGCGCGCGCCCTTCCAAATTATGCCGATATGCTGCCAAAGCCGATCACGGACTATACGCTACGCTTTTCCGCTGCATCTATTCCGGGAACCGGCTTGTTTGCAGCTTATGTCAGCGGCACGCCCTTTTGCGGAAGCGGAGGGTGTGTCGTGATCATAGTCCGGCCATCCGGCCGCTCCTTCAAGGTCGTCGGCGAAGCGGATATGGTGTTCAATCCGGTCATGCTGCTCCCAACCCGACGCGCCGGCTATCCCGAACTGGGGGTCTGGCGCCGCGGCTACCCCGATGGCGGGCACGAAGTTGCCATAAGCTATAATGGCCTGCGTTATGCGCTTCGTGAGACGAACCAGCTATCGCGCGACGCGTGCCGAATGACGGGAAGGACATTGATCCACCGCGAAGATCGCGGTTGCCCCGTACTCTAAACACAAGACCTTCGACCATCATAGCCGGGGTCGACCGCCCGAGCCTCGCTTCCCAGAGGGACGTGCCCTCCCAGAGGTGCGCAGGTCACCCCCCCCCCCTTCTCACTATCTGCATTTTCGAAAGGAACCACCATGGCCAAATCCGCCGTGACGGATTGGGACGTCACGCCCGCAAACAATTTGGATATCGCCGGAATCAACATCGGCGAGGGTTGTCCCGCCAGCGGCATCAACGACGCCATCCGCACGCTGATGGCACAGGTCGCAACCTGGCTTGCCGGTGCGACTGCGCCCTTGCCGAAATCGGGCGGGGCGGTCACCGGTGCGCTCACCAATCTGGGCAACGGATCAAGCGTGGTCGATGGCAGCGGAATCACGCGCGCCGTCGGCTATCGCGCGATCCCGCTCGCGAGCAAGAGCGCCAGCTATCAGATCGCGCTCGCCGACGTCGGCCAGGGCCTTTCGACTAGCGCAGGCATCACTGTGCCGCCCAGCGCGACCACGGCATTCGCCATCGGGGATACGATCGCGGTCTACAACAACAGCGCGTCCAGCATCACGATTGCGCAAGGCGCGGGCGTGACGCTGCGGTTGGTGGGGACTTCCACCACCGGCAGCCGGGCGCTGGCGACTCGCGGATTATGTACCTTGCTCAAGGTGGGCACGGACGAGTGGGTCGCGAGTGGCGGAGGCCTTTCGTGACCGGGATCGGCATGATGGCAGCGGCTTATTCGCCTCCTCCTCCGCCGACCAGCTCAGGGCCGCTATCCTGTTGGGTGACCTTCTCGCCGAACCATGAGACCGCCTTCACCGTGGCGGGCGCGAACGGCGACCTGTCGGGACAGGGTTATGGCATCTTGCAATCCGATTATTCGGGCGGGATCGCACCCTATACCGAGACTTTGAGCTTCCAGAACGACCCGAGCGGAAAGCTGGGCTTCGTGGGCAACGGGCTGGGCGCGGACACGATCTCTTACGCCGGTTTCAGCCTCGGCGAGGTGGAAAGCGGCTGGGTGAAATATGCGGTGACGGACGGTGCGGGAACGACCGTCACCGCGCGCTTTCCGGTAACGGGTACGCTCAGCATCACCAGGACGAGCTGATTGATTCCGGCTTACTGATCAGCGAAACGCTCAGCTTCATGCGCGCATGGTGCGCAGATACGATCGTGCGCGGGCAGATAGACGCCGCACCGCGAGCAGTGCGACGGGTCATGCGCCTTGTCGTAGAGCGATTGCGCCCAGTTCCGCACCAGGCTGGAAAAGCTTTCCGGCACCAGCACCACTTCAGGTTCACCCGTACGCGACACGGACTTCATGGTTAATTCCTTCACGCCGGCATTATGCCTGCGCGCGAAGGCCGAAACCATAGATCGGAAGATAGGTGACCGCCCTATCGGGCGATCAGGTTTATGAGGTTTTTATGGGCCCGAACGAGTTTCTTCCAGCATGGGTCCCCTTATGCGGGGCCGCATTGGGCGGCGGCGGAATCGGCGCGGGACTGCGCCCGATCCTTGACTATTGGAAAGGCCGGCAACGTCAGACCGACGAGGTTGCCATGGGGCTGGTCGAGAAATTGCAGGCACGGATCGAGCGACTGGAGCAGGCCCAGGAAGCCGAGCGGGAATTGTGCGACACCAAGCTTTCGGTTCTGCGCCATGAGCTGCGTAACGTTCAGGGCAATTTCGACGCGCTTTTGCTCGCGATCGAAGTCGCGCCCGAAAAAGCAGCCGAAGTGGTCGCCAAGGTAAAGGCGCGGCGCAAGGCCAGCTGACCTTTTCAATACCGAAGGATCGAACCATGTGGACCTGGGATCAGTCCGCAGGGCTGCTGACGCGCGCCGGCAAAAGCTGGCGCGGCTATAGCGGCGCAGGGCGCGGCAAGAACAATCCAGCAATGCAAGCTGCAATGGGCATCGGGCCGATCCCGCAAGGCGGCTGGACGATCATCGCGCGGCAGGACAGCCCGAGCACCGGCCCCTGCACTCTCGTTCTGGTTCCGAACCCAGGCCTTCAAGCCTTTGGCCGGTCCGAATTCCGCATCCATGGCGACAGCATCGCGCATCCCGGCACCGCCAGCCATGGCTGTATCATCCTGCCACGTGCCGTGCGCGACGCGATCTGGGCGAGCGGGGATCGCGCCCTTGAAGTGATCGCCTGACTTTCCGCCCGGCCGAGGATTGGCGGGCCAAACCCCGAGGAGACTAAGATGACCGATACCAAAAATTGGTGGGAAAGCCGCACCGTGTGGGTGAATGTGGTCGCGACCCTGTTCGCTGTGCTGGGCACATTCAAGCTGCTGCCCGCCGGCATCGACCAGGAAAGCGTGGTGACCGCGATCATGGGCGCGGTTGCGATCGCGAATGTCGTGCTACGGTTGGTGACGCGCCAGGTGATCGCGTGAGCGATTGAGCGAGCATGTTCGCCAAACTGATGATGTGCGCCGCGGCCGTTCTGGCCGCGGCGCTTTTCGCATATCTGGGGGATCGGCTGATCCATGCCTATGGCGAAGCACGCTATCAGAGCGGATTGGCCGACGGGCAGCTGAAGCAGATGCCGGGCATCCTCGCCGCCAACCAGAAAGTCGCACAGGCCGGATTCGATGCACGCGACCGGGTGATCGCGGCCGACGGGGCTCGTGATGCGACGCTGAGCCGACTGATCCCGCAGATACTCTCCGCGCAAGACAAGGTGACCGCTTATGCTGCGAGCACTGCCGGCCGGGCTGCTTGCCTTGGCCCTGACCGGGTGCGGGGGATCGAATCCGATCGCCTCGCCCTCTTTCCTGCCGCCGCCTCCTACCCCGCCGGCAACGGCATGGCCGGATCCCTGCCGGCCGACCGCACTCCCGTCGCAGGCGGATCATAGTTTGAACAGTGCCGACGCCGAACGCGCGATCCGCAACGGCGACGCCGATCTTGCGCGCTGTCGGGCAGACCGCGATCGTTATCGCTATGCATGGCCTCAGGCCGGGCTGAATCCGGACAAGGCAGGCCCGACCGATGCGCCCTCGCCGCGCGAATATGTACCGACCAGCAGTCCAGCGGCAAGCACATGATCCTCGAGAGCGGCGACGAGCTCGTCGCGGCCGGGATTAGGCCCCATCGGCGGAACTTCGTTCAGCGCGAAAAGCTGAAAGACGTAGTCATGATTGCCATGGCCGGTCGGCGGATCTGGCGGAAGCCATCCTTCCGTGTAGAGGCTGTTGCGGCCGATATCGCCGCCGGTCGTATCCTTGCCGTCGCCGACGATCGCGCCTTCCGGCAGACGACGTATATCGGCCGGAATATTCCAGACGATCGCGTGAACGAAAGGGTGCGTCGCCGGCGCATCCGGATCCTCGACGATCAGGGCGAAGCAGGCGGTGCCGACGGGCGGGTCATGCCAGAGAAGCGGCGGAGACACGCCCTCGCCATCCGCAGTGAAGCGTTCGGGAAGCCGCGCACCATAAGCGAAAGCCGGGCTTTCAAGTTCGAGGCTTTCGGAGCCGACATTCAGGTCGGGGTTGACGATCACCAACCTCGAATGGCCCGCCCGTACGTTGCGAAGCATGGCCCCCAGCCATCGCGGAACATGTTCGAGCATCGGCCGCTCTCCCTTCGTGGGTGAGCATAACGATCGCGGCGACGGACCGCTCCTGACTTTTCCCAGACGCGAACTTTTGCCTAGAGGGGGCGTGGTTCAGGCTGACCGGATTATAGTGCGCGCATGAAACGCCGCCCCATCGCGACCGCCTTGATGGCGATCGTCAGCCTGTTTGTGCTGGCTGCGTTGACCGGATGGATGCTGCGTTTCCGGATCGCCACCGGTATCGTCGACCGCAAGCTTGCCGGCGCGCATGTGCCCGCATCCTATCGGCTGACCCGGATCGGTCCGTTCCGCGAGCGGATGGAGGACGTTCGGATCGGAGATCCGAACAAGCCCGACCTGATCGCGCGCCGTATCGATGTAGCATTGGGCTATGACTGGAGCGGCCCAGTGGTGCGCGCGATCTGGGTCGATGGCGTGCGGTTGCGTGCGCGGATCGATCGGAACGGGCTAAGTCTCGGCACGATCGACCGGCTGATGCCCAAATCGACGGGCGGACAAACCACATTGCCGAATATGGCAGTGAATCTGCGGGACGTGCAGCTTACGCTGGCGACGCCCAATGGCACGATCGCAGCCGCGATCGATGGTGAAGGCAATCCGCAGATCGATTTCCGCGGCACGGCGCAGGTCGAGGCCCCGGCACTACGGCTCGCATCCTGCACACTAAACGACGTGCAGGCGGGGCTGGCTATCACCGCCGAAGCGGGAAACCCGCGGGCGGCGGGGCTTATGCGGATCGCACGATCCGCCTGCGCAGGCCTAACGCTAGGCCCAGGCAGCGTGCGGATGGCATTGTCGTCCGACAAACTGTTCGAAAGGATTTCATTGCAGGCGATGATCGGCGGGTTCGGCGGGCGAGCCGGATCGATGCAATTCGCCAGGTTGAGCGGACCGATCCAAGCTTCGGGCAGGATCGGCGCGATTGCCGCGACCGCGCGTCTCAACGTGGGATCGCTGGCTTTGCCCGAAGCGGCACGGCGCGTGACGCAATCGGGTGCGATGTTGGCGGGAACACCCGTTGGCCCAACGAGCAGGCGCGCGGCGGATGCCGTGGCGCGGCTGCTATCCAAGGCCGATGCCGTTGCCGATCTCGCAGTGACTCTGCATGGCACGCAGGGAGACGCCCATGTGCGGCGGGTCGATCTTTCCGACCAGACCGGCGCGCGCATCAATGTTATCGAGCGCGGCGGGATCACTTGGTCTGAGCAAGGGTGGCGGGCTGATGCGGACCTGACGACCGGGGGTGGGGCTCTGCCGGCGCTGACCATCCACGTGCGACAGACGGCACCGGCTACCGTCTTGACCGCAACAGCGCAGCTTTCAGAGTATCGGGCCGGCGAGGCACGATTGGGCATGACGCCCCTGCGCCTCAGCTGGGACGGCCGGCGCGCGACGTTTGACACGACAGTGCGGATCGATGGGCCGCTGAGTGGCGGGTTCGTGCACGGGCTGACGGTGCCGGTCCGCGGTGTCGCTACGACGGCGGGCGCTCTCGCGGTGGATCAGGGCTGCCAACTGGTAAGCTTCGCGCAGCTGCGCATGAACAGCTTCACTTTCGGCGGCGCGCGCCTGTCGGTTTGCGGGCAGCCGATCGTGGCACAATCGGGTGGCGCGCTGCGGATTGATGCGCGCACCGGGTCGGTTCGGCTGATGGGGCATACGCGCGACGGCGCGCCGGTAGCGTTGAATGTGGCGCAGCTGCGGCTGACACAGGAGGGCTTCATCGCCACCGACGCCGATGCGGCATTAGGCCCCACGGACCGGCAGACGCATTTCGCGATCGCGGATCTTGCCGGGCAGTTCGGCAAGAATGGCATCGCCGGCAAGTTTGCGGGCGGGTCGGGCGCGATCGCGCATGTGCCGCTCAATATCGCGGATGCCACGGGTGACTGGAACTTTTCCGGCGGGTTGCTGCGCCTCAAGGGCGATCTGCGCGTGAGCGACGCGGCGACCGCGGCGCGGTTCAATCCGCTGTCGGCCGACGACGCCCTGCTCGACCTGAAGAACAATGTCATTCGCGCGACAGCCACGCTCCGCGAGCCCACCAGCAAGATCGCGGTCGCCGAGATCGACGTGGCGCACGATTTGTCGTCGGGCGGCGGCCACGCGCTGATCGACGTGGAGGGCATCACCTTCGCGCCAAAGGGGCTCCAGCCCGAAAAACTGACGCCGCTCACCTTGGGCGTGATCGCCAACGTTGCAGGAACCGTATCGGGCAACGGGCGGATCGACTGGGGCGCCCAGGGCGTGACCAGCAGCGGCACGTTCGGCACCGACCGGATCGACCTCGCCGCCGCCTTCGGCCCGGTCACGGGGATCAAGGGCCGGATCCATTTCACCGATCTGCTCGGCCTGGTCAGTGCGCCCGATCAGGAGGCCACCATCGCCGAGATCAATCCCGGCGTGCAGGTCGCCAATGGCGTGGTCCATTATCAATTGACCGGGCAGAGCCGCGTAAAGGTCGATGACGCGGTCTGGCCGTTCGCGGGCGGCACGCTGCGACTGGAGCCGACGACGCTCGATTTCGGCGCGGAGGCGGAGCGGCATCTGACCTTCCGGATCGAAGGGCTGGATGCAGCCGCCTTCGTCCAACAGCTGGATTTCCCCAATATCGCGGCAACCGGCCGGTTCGACGGCGTGCTGCCGATGATCTTCGACCAGAGCGGCGGCCGGATCGAGGCGGGGCAGATCGTGGCGCGCAGGGGCGGCGGGACGCTCGCTTATGTGGGCGAGCTTTCGAATGCGCAGCTTGGCACCATGGGCAAGCTTGCCTTCGATGCGCTGAAGGCGATCCGCTATTCGAACCTGGAGATCAGCATGGACGGGCGGCTGGATGGCGAGATGATCAGCCGCGTGCGCTTCACCGGCGTTCGCCAGGCGACGGCCGAACAGGG
>Ga0157370_10000018_pt1 | contig 169223 bp, 176 predicted proteins | sample C35metaG_FD_113463 | JGI IMG/M metagenome (GOLD analysis project Ga0157370, IMG submission 113463) | Corn rhizosphere microbial communities from Kellogg Biological Station, Michigan, USA - C3-5 metaG | ecosystem: Host-associated > Plants > Roots > Rhizosphere > Soil | place: USA: Michigan...
AATTTTTCAAATCGCGACTGCTTTGTTTTTTCCTGCTTTGCCGAAACAATAAGATGAAACATCACTTTTCTGTAGGATGGTGCCTGTTTCATAAAAAACTCCCACGCAGGCTTATTCGTTTTAAAACGTTCTTCCATTTCAGCAGGAAGTACTGCATCTTCTGTTCGCTCATGCGAATATACTCTGGATTTACTTTCGGTGCGTTTTTCATAGGCAGCAATTCCGGCAGGTTTAACCAATCCCTGTTTCATCAGGTTTTCCATTTTGTCTATGTTTATCGCACTCCAGATGCTTGTAGGTTTTCGGGGTGTGAAACGTATCGTATAGCTGTCTGCTTCAAACGATTTACGTACGCCGTCTATCCAGCCATAACACAGAGCCTCATCTACCGATTCAGGCCATGTAATACTCTCCTTGCCACTGTTTGTTTTATAAAAGCCAACAAGGAGTTCTGTTTCCTTTTCATAATTCTTATCAAGCCATGTGCGAAATTCAGCGGGAGTTTTAAAGAAATGAGGTTTCATCTTTTTGATCTTATATATACCTACCAAGTCTCAAAGACCTTGCAGGAAATGTCCTGAATATTTAACCTGCAAGGTTTTCAAAACCTTGTAGGTTTTAATTTAGTTTATTATGAAAGCAGCAATGGCAACAGTTGTGTTATGTTCTCTGCTTCCTTAAAGTTTTCATGCTCTATCGTGTGATCTATCTGCTCGTGAAGCCATGTTGTGTGGAAAGGTATATGACAGGCGTGCCCACCAATTTCCAATACAGGAAGCACATCTGATTTTAATGAATTGCCTATCATTAAAAACTCCGATGGTTCTACTTCAAGTCGTTTCAGCATTTTTTCGTAATCAATCTTTTGCTTGTCTGACATTACTTCAATATGGTGGAAATAATGCCCTAACCCTGAATCATGCAGTTTTCTGTGCTGGTCTTTTAAATCGCCTTTTGTAGCAACGACGAGTTTGTATTTGCCGTGCAGCGCTTTAAGTGCATCTTCTATTCCATCAAGAAGTTCAACAGGCTTTTCCAGCATATCCTTGCCATACTCTATAATTCTGGCAATGGCTTCAACACTAATAGTATTTTCAGAAATTTTAATCGCGGCCTCTATCATACTTAAGATATAAGCTTTTATACCGTAACCGTATACATCCAGATTATCGATCTCAATTTTAAACAACTCTTTTGCAATACTGTGCTGCGGAAGATAAGCTTCCATAAGGCTGTAAAATTTATGCTCGGTTTCCTGAAAAAAAGGTTCGTTTACCCAAAGGGTATCATCGGCATCAAAAGCAATAACTTTAATGTTCATGTGTGGCAATTTTTCTCAAAGTTAAGCAATCACAATTATTTAATCTAATTGTACCTGATCCCTCACCACCTGAGTAGATTGCGCAGCTATGATCTGCCATTGTGAGCCGTGGTCTTTCCAAATTCTTGTAAAGCGGTAAAAGCCTACTTCGGTATTGCCAAAAAACGATCCTGTTATTTCTAAAAGTACCGATACAATCGCAACATTGCCCTCAATACGTATTTTTTGTTCTGAAGCATCAATACTGAATATCTCAATATTACCCGAAGCATGCGAATCCAGGTCGTCTTGTTTTGTAAACAGTAATCCTGTATGTGAAGTAAATATAAGGTCATCTGCCAGCAGCAGGTCAAGTTCGTGTACATTGCTGGTTTTCATAGCTTCTATAAGCCTTGTTTCTAAATTTTGTATTTGCTGGATATCCATAACAGTTATTTAGGTTGAATCATAGTAAATAATCCCGGGTACTCAATTACAAAACCATCATCGTCAACCTGAAGGTCGGCAGTAAAGCTTGCATCGGCATTTTCAAAATGGTAGTTATGATGGCCTGCCTTTGTATATTTCTGATGTTCTTTTCGTATTTCGTTGGCAACAATATCTACATAAACAAGATCAAAAGAACTACTTTCGCCATGTGCTAAAAAGAGTCCGTTTATAGGCAGCGAATTTGTAAAAGGGGTTAGTGAAATATCAATAAATCGGCAGTCTTCAAATTCAGGATACTGTCCGCCATTATCATCAGTCCAGTTGCCAAGGTCATCGCGAAGTAACGTATAGTTGTGCTGCGTATCGCGGACATGAAAATTTATACTGAATTCCTGTACTTCCCATGCAAGGTTCAGTTTCAGCGTATAATCAGCATAGACTGGTACACCGTGTGCCCATCCTTCAATCTCAGAACGTACCATAATGGCATCAGGCAGGTAATTAACTGCGCAGTGCTCATCGGTATCGTTAAGCAATCCATCCCATAGTATACTCTTTTGCATGTAAGGTATTTTACTGCAATTTAGTTAAAAAACGCATTGTACTGCAGGCTAATGTGTTAAAGAGAGGTTATATTTAAAAACATAAAAAAAGTCCCGCTAAAGCGGGACTGTTCGTTTGCCGCTTATCTTTTTGATAAGCAGCAGCGTTAAAATAATCAGCATGTTATTTCCTTGTTTTAAGGTATCCTATCTTTTTCCCGTAATTGTTCACCAGCATTCCTCCTGAACCAACATAAATGTTATTATAGTCGGTATCAGTCAACATCATTTTGTAACCGGGCTTGTTAGACTGCACCAGGCTGCCAATAAGGTATACCTTATCACTCTCTACCTGTACCAGGTTACCTTTTGTGGTAACATAGTACTTTCCTTTAGGATCTGACGCAAAATACGCTTCAGACACTACGTTTTTGTTATGCATTGCGCTTTGGGTTATTTTTTCGGCGCGGGTTAATGATTTTGTTTCTGTTTTTTGCTGTTGCACCATAGGTACTACAGTTATTGTTGTTTGCTGTTCCGGCTGATAAGCCGCAGCAGCTGTTGTAGTCAATTTACCGCCTGCCCTGCTCCATCCGGTAGCAATAGCACTAAGTCGCTTATCTTTAGGCGGATGTGTATGCGACCCTTTAATTGATGCGATTGCAGCCATAGCTGCCTGTGCATCGGCTAATGATGCTCCCATTTTTTGCAGCACGAATCCCGAAAATTCGTCAGCCTCCAGTTCCGTAGCCGGTTTACTGCTTTCACTATCAAGTGTATGCCCGTTTAAATGATGGCCTATTTCATGCGCCATGATACTTACAGCTGCCCATCGGTTTCCGGTATCCGATATAATATCATTCATAAACTGCGTGTTATACAGTATATACCGCTTGCCTTTTTTAATTACTGCGGCGGCAGTAGGTACGTTAGCAGAACGCAACTCGAAATTGGCACGAAGCCCAATGACTGACATGATATCCTGCACTACTTTTTCGGCGGCATGCCCAGGAGCTTTCATTACAATAGCTGAAGTTGTAGCCTCACCGGAGTAATGGCGCATCGTAGTGTATTTTTCCGAATCAAATGCTTTTTGTGCCAAAGCAGGCAATGTGCAGCACCACGCTGCAAGAACAAAACAAATCCTGAAGCTTTTCATATAGGTAAGGCAATTATAAGAACATAAACAACACATACTTACTACCATTAACGCAAACAGCCTGCCAAAAAGTGCATCACTTTACCGGCAGGCTGTGTTAAATATTTTTTTAAGAATGCTTTTCTGAATAATACTCTATTTCTCTTTTGAAAGAAATATTAGAGCAATACATACAACGAGTATTATAATACTAAGCACCAGTATATTTTTTCCCTGTTTTCTATCTGATGCGTTATACGTATACACCATTTGCCCATTAGGAAGTGTTTTTTGAGATGTATACAATACATATCCAATAATAATTCCGAAGAAACCACCAAGCAATGCAAACAGATAGCCTACAACTAACCATCCTTTTTGGTTAGCTTCCGGTTTTGCAAGTTCCTGTATTCTTTCTGCCCTCATACTATGCAGGTGAGCTTCATCAATACTTTTTCCGCGCTCATCTAAAAGCCTTCTTGCAAGAACGTAATCAAACTCGCTCCATTCATCGTGTTTTAAAATTACATCGTGCAGTTCTTCATCTGTGAAGGAGAAAAGGTAATAATCTTCCGGCAGGTCGCTGATCATAGTTTCTGCCTGCTTTTCAAGCAATTCTTCTGCCTTTTCAAAACTGTCTGGATGCAGTTGTATTTCATATTCCCTCATGTAATCGCCAGACATGGCAGTCCCCATAGAAGGCGATGTATCTATAAAAACACATTCTATACCATTATCAATAAGAAATTGCTGCTGAGCCCTTGCCTCTGTAGCATCGGGAAATTTTTTAAAGGTTACATAGTTCTGAGACATGGTTATTTTTTTAAGTGGCGCAATTTAGCAATTAAAAGTTTATTCATGTTTTGCAATCACCCATTTATCTTTTTTGCTCTTACGTTCCGCGAAATATCCTAAAGGCATATCGGCAAGTTCCAGTACCGTTGGATCCATTTTTATTACTTCTGCCAAAGAAATCACTTTAGCAACAAGCATATAATCTTTAATAACTTCATTACTCAAAAATTCCCATGCACCATCGTCTGCATCGTGAGATACATAAGTAATTTCTTTTTTCTCATCTACTACATATTTTGTTGTAAACACAGCCGTTTTTAAATCATCGGCAAACTTTTTAGCTTCCTGAGCTGCCAAAGCAGCCGGTATAAATACCATAGCGATTAATAAAAATGTAATTTTGTGCATAAGGTGTTTGGTTTTGTAGTCCAAACTTACACAAATAGCTTCAATTAATGTATAGCTATTTTTAATATAATGTTAGGGTAATTTACTACTTTTACTCTTTACAAAAACTACTTCAATGCCCGATACCATCTCTCTCTTACTCGCCTTTATTATTGCCCTTGCCTTAGGTACTTACATTGGCAAGATCGTGTTCTCATCTAAAGCTGCCGCCGAAAAGAAAGTCTCTGAAGAACGCAACAACAGCCTGCTCATGCAAATTGACCAATTGAAACAACAATCGCAAAACGAACTTTTAGGTATCGAAAAACAATTGGTACAGGCACATGCTGAGCGCGACAGCCTTCGCCAGGCCAAAGATGCTTTATCTATTCAACTAACAAAGAAAGAAACTGACTTTGACAACCTCTTTGAACGCATGCGCGAACAACGCCAGGAAACCGATGAGCTTCGTGAAAAGTTTACCAAAGAATTTGAAAACTTAGCGAACAAGATATTGGAAGAAAAATCGGTTAAGTTTACAGAACAAAACCGCGAGAACCTTAAAAATATACTTTCGCCGTTACAGGAAAAAATTCATCTTTTTGAAAAGAAAGTAGAAGATACCCATAAAGAAAGCATCGACTATCATGCAGCTCTTCGCCAGCAGATCCTTGGCCTGCGTGATATGAACGAGCAAATGAGTAAAGAGACAATTAACCTTACCCGCGCACTTAAAGGGGATACTAAAATGCAGGGGAACTGGGGTGAGCTTATCCTTGAACGTGTTCTTGAAAAATCGGGCCTTGAAAAAGACCGTGAATATTACGTTCAGCAAAGTCATGTTAATGATGAAGGCAGCCGTGTTCAGCCCGACGTTGTCATCAATCTGCCGGATGGCAAAAAAATGATCGTCGATTCTAAAGTATCACTTGTGGCATATGAGCGTTTTATTAACGAAGAAGACGATCCTTTACGATTAGTACACCTTAAAGAGCATGTTAATTCTATTAAACGCCACGTAGACCAGTTAAGTGATAAAAATTATCATGACCTTTATAAAATTGAAAGCCCTGATTTCGTATTGCTTTTTATTCCTATGGAACCTGCTTTTGCTGTAGCGCTTAACGAAGACACTACCCTTTACGGAAAAGCTTTTGAGCGTAACATTGTTATTGTTACTCCAAGTACTTTATTAGCTACACTGCGCACTATAGATAGTATGTGGAGCAACCAGAAGCAACAGGAAAACGCTTATGAAATTGCACGCCAGGCAGGCGCTTTATATGATAAGTTTGAAGGTTTTGTAGGCGACCTGACCAAAGTAGGAAACAAGATGAAAGATGCCCAAAGCGAATACCAAAACGCTATGGGTAAACTTATAGAAGGCCGCGGAAACATTATTACCAGCATAGAAAAGCTGAAAAAAATGGGTGCCAAAGCAAAAAAATCACTACCCGAAAACATACTAAACAGGGCGCTTCAGCAGGAAGAAGAGGCTGATGACACTAATCTTTTAACTTAAAAGTTATGGACATTATATATAAAAAAGTAAGTAATTCAAAAGTTACTATTTCAGAGCTTATGCTGCCGTCACATACCAACTTTAGCGGGAAAATTCACGGTGGTTACATACTTATGCTTATGGACCAGATCGCGTTTGCCGCTGCTTCAAAATTTTCAGGAAGTTATTGCGTCACAGCATCGGTAGATACGGTAGACTTTCTTAACTCTATAGACGTTGGAGAACTTGTTACTATGAAGGCATCGGTAAATTACGTAGGCAATACGTCTATGGTTGTGGGTATACGTGTAGATTCTGAAAATATACAAACGGGAAAAGTAAAGCATTGCAATTCTTCTTACTTTACCATGGTTGCTAAAGATGCCGATGGCAAAAATGCGTTAGTTCCACACCTTATATTATCCAGCGATGATGAAGTCCGCCGCTTTTGTAAAGCCGTTGTTCGCATTAACCAAAAAAAGGAACATAGCAAACATGCACAAACGTTTGATTATAAATCTCCCGAAGCACTCGAGGAACTATCTAAATATAACATCAGGCTGGATTTAAAATAATCCGGCCTTTTTTTTAATATATGCTTACTGTAAAGTCATTTACTATATATTTGCGGTTATTCACAAAAAATATCAGAATACCGCATGAAAAGACATTACATAATAGCAACCCTATTACTTTTATCGTCATTTGCTGTTTTTTTATCATGCGGATCAGATGATTCTAAAGAATACAAAGAGGTGTCACCTGTTGTTGTAGATCTTAGTACTGTTCCTTACCCTAAACTTTCTGAATATAAATTTTTCGTTGGCGAAATGAAGAATCTGGAGCCTGCTTTAAAAGTACTTCCGTATGACCTGAACAGTTCGCTATTTACAGATTATGCCCTTAAAAAGCGTTTTGTATGGATGCCACAAGGTTCTCAGGCTACGTATACTACAGATGGTGAGATCCTGAACTTTCCTAACGGTGCAGTACTTATTAAAAATTTCTACTACGAAAATGTATCTCCAAACAATACTACACGCATAATAGAAACCCGCCTTATGATAAAAAGGGCTGATGGGTGGATATTTGCGACCTATGTATGGAATGATGACCAGACTGAGGCTTTCCTTGCTATGAACGGCAGCACCACGACTGTAACATGGATACAGGACGGACGTGAAAAATCTCTAAATTATATTATCCCCACAAGCACTGACTGTGCCAAATGCCATTATAATAACAACAAAAATATTCCAATAGGTCCTAAACCACAAAATCTTTTTAAAAATTTTAGTTATGTAACCGGGATACAAAACCAACTGGAAAAATGGAAGGCAGAAGGTTATCTATATTCATATCCTCAAAACACAGTTGCAACTGTAAACTGGGAGAACGAAAGCCAATCGCTTGACCTCAGAGCCCGCTCCTATCTTGATATAAATTGCGCTCATTGCCATACTCCGGGTGGAAGCTGCGACAATATGCCTTTAAATCTTGCTTTTATAGCAACTACAAATCCTGTTAATCTTGGTGTATGTGTAGAACCACATGATTTTGTAAGTGGTAATCAAACCTACATTATTGCAGCTCAGGATTCCTGGATGTCTCTAATGCCTTTCAAAATGCAATCGACACAACGGTCTGAAATGATGCCTCCTATCGGAAGGGCAACTGCACATCTTGAAGGTGTTGCCCTAATCAAAACATGGATTGATGCAATGGAAAACCCATGTCCGTAACTCTTTATAATAGTTAGTTCTGACCAACAAAACCTCAGGTTTTTCAACACAAAAAAATGTTAAATAAATAATCTGAAATTTTATATCTTGCGGCATTAAAACCAACCGATGAAAATTTTTCAATTCTCTATTATCCTGTTGTTTACAGTCTTTCAAACTGTATCTGCACAAAAAGGCATTGATCCTACTCCTGAAGACATTACCCAGGCAAAAAAACTAAAGGTAACATATCCAAAAGAAGACATAGTAATTCTCTCAGGCGATGAGATTGTCACTTTTGGGCTAAACAGAACAGTAACCGTTAAACATTCCATAAACGAAAAAATGATGAATATTGGCCATAGAGCAGATATTCAGAAATATGAGTTTTATGATAGTGAATCAGAATTGGAAGATTTTTCCATGAAGTTTCGTAATGACAAAGCTGCAAGCTTTCTCATAAAAGATGAATTTTACAAAAGCGACGATTTATTCTTTAATGATTACAGGGTTAAATACATGAATGTAGATTTTCCTGTACAAGGCTACATCTATAATTATGAGCTTAAAAAGAACTACAAAGACGTCAAATATTTTACAACACTGTATTTTAATGACACCTACCCTACCCTTAAAAAACAATTTACCATTACGGTACCGGACTGGCTTGAGATCGAGATAAAAGAATTCAATTTTGCCGGTTTTGATATTAAAAAAGAAAAAAAGCCCGATCTTAAATCGAAAAGCACAGTTTACACTTATACGCTTGAAAACATTGATGGTTTTGCCAAAGATGAAAACGCCCCGGGTATGAGTTATATCTATCCTCATTTGCTTATTATCGCAAAATCATATACAAAAGATGGAAAAAAAACGACTTTATTTGACAGTACTGCCGACTTGTATAAGTGGTATAAATCTCTTGTAGATAGTATGTCTGAAAATCCATCGGCACTTAAGGACAAAGTAACAGAGCTTACCGCCAATGCAAAAACAGACGAAGAAAAAATTAAAAATATTTATTACTGGGTTCAGGACAATATACGATATATTGCTTTTGAAGATGGACTTGCCGGGTTTAAACCAGATGCTTCTCAAAATGTCTTCCAAAAACGATATGGAGATTGTAAAGGCATGGCTAATCTTACAAGACAAATGCTTAAAGAAGCCGGCTATGATGCTAGACTAACTTGGATAGGTACAAAGCATATTGCCTACAATTATACTATACCTTCTCTTGTGGTAGATAATCACATGATATGCACTCTTTTTAAAGACGGCAAAAAATACTTTCTTGACGGAACAGAAAAATACAATTCATTTGGTGAATATGCCGAAAGGATACAGGGTAAAGAAGTGATGATAGAAGACGGTGATAAATTCATCATTGAAAAGGTTCCGGTATCGGCGGCCTCAGCAAACAAAGAAATATATACATCTACTTTTCATATTGAAAACGAAACTCTTGTAGGCAAAATAGCCGGAAATATTAAAGGAGAAAGCCGTGCTTCATTTTTATATGGCTATAATAGCATTAGGAAAGATAAGAAAGAAAATGCATTACAATCATATATATCACGAAACGACAAAAACTTCTCTGTTTCTAACATTGTGACTTCAGACCTTGCAAACAGGGATGCAACATTAACAATCGAATATAATGCAAGCCTGAAAAATAAGGTATCATCTTTTGATAACGAAATGTATGTAAACCTAAATTATCTGGAAGAATACAGCAGTCTTGACTTTAAAGAACGTAAAACAGATTATGAGTTTAGCTTTAAAAAAGACTACGAATCTTCTATAACACTTGAGATTCCTTCAGGCTATAAAGTATCAAGATTACCGGAATCATTCAAAGCCGGTAACGATGACTACAGCATGAATATCTCGTATGAACAGAAAGGCAATAGCATAATTTACAAAAAACGCTTCACCATTAATAATGGAAGCATAAAAAAGGCAGATTTTCTAACCTGGAATCAATCTGTCACAAGCCTGAAAAAAATTTACAACGACCAAATCACATTAACAAAAAGCTAAATGAAAACCCGTATTTTAATTATAGTACTGTCATTGTACAGCTGTATGGCTATTGCCCAATCAAAAGAAGAAGTCACAGATATGTTTTGGGGCGCTAAGGATGCCTACAAATCAGTCGTGACAATCCCTGAAAAATGGAAAAACGAATCGGCAGTTGTTATTTACAAAAATGAAAATTACGATTTCCATAAATTTGGTATAAATGTAACCTATACTTCCTCTACACGTAAAAGGATAAAACTGCAGGACCAGGCAGCAGTAACCGAGTTCTCAGAGTTTTCATTTAAAGACCGTTTTTATTCTTCTAAAGGTTATGCGGTTAGAAAAGGTAAAACTTTTGTAGGCATTAAGGTTGTCAAACCCGATGGTTCTGAAAAAATAGTAAATATTGATGAAGAGGCTGTAACTACTGATGACAGTAAAAAAATAGCCATCGCTAATCTGGAGCCGGGTGATATTATTGATTACTACTTTTACTCCGTAGAACCTTTCAAAACATCAGCAGAATTTGGTTTTGATCCTGTTGAGAACACTTTAGGGGACGAGTACCCCATCATGAACCTAAAGCTCAATTTTAATACCGAGAATGACTTTTTTGTAAACTTTAATACCTATAACGGGGCTCCGGAACTAAAACAGCTTGCAACCAAAGGAGGTGATCGCCAGTATGAACTTATAGCCGAAAATATTGAGAAAAATGATTTTCCAAGATGGTTTTACCCATTAGCAGAATTGCCATGCTATAAATTCCAGGTTTATTTTGCCCGTAGTGGGGCTTTTGAAAAAAGTGCAAACGCCTTCCTCCCTGAAAAGGAAAACATTATCAAAAAAACTGTTTCCCCAAATGATGTACTTGCCTATTACCAGAACAAATTCAGACCATTTGGAGACTTGGGTCAGATTGAGAGATATCTTAAAGGACGCACTTTTAAAACTAATGAAGAAAAAGTAAGGGAAGTGTATTATTACACCAGGCATCAGTATTATACACGCTATGTAGAAGCCTTTGTTGTTAACGACGCCAAGATTATGGAGCCATTTGAATTATATGGCAATTATCCCACTTTCTTTAATACAGAATATCAGTTCATAAACCATTTTATGGCATTTTTAAAAGACAATAAAATAAATTATGACATAATTGTTGCAACCCCAAGAGTAAATGGAAATATTAAAGATTTACTTATAGAGAACAATACTCAGGTATTGCTTAAAGTAAATACTGAAAATCCTGTTTATCTTCAGTTCTTTACACCTTATACCAATGCAGATCAGATTCCGTTTTCTATTGAAAATAGCGATGCGTATATGATTGAAGTTGCAAAACAAAAAAAGATTACCAAGATAGAAACTATTAAGCTGCCGTTATCTTCTTACACAGATAACCAGACGATAGAGAAAATGGATGTTAGCCTTACTCCTGATTTATCTGAAATTAAGGTTGAGAGAGAATCTTCTCTTTATGGCCACAATAAAGACAGTGAACAACCTGACAAAATGTATTTTTTTGATTATGTAGATGAGGACTATACAAAATATGAATCGACACCATTACTTGAAATGGTAAAAAACAAAAAGAAGAAAGAAAAATATACCACAGAGTTCAATGCACTTAAAGACAAGCTTAGAGACAAACAAAAAGAAGAATTTAAAAAAACAACCGAATCAGAGTTTGGATTTAGTTTTGAAGATCATTCCCTAAAAATTGTAAGTACAGGTCGTTTTGGAAAAAGCTTTCCTTTTACTTTTAACGAAACCTTTACAGCAAAAAATAGCCTGCTTAAAAAAGCCGGAGAGAATTATGTTTTTGAAATTGGTAAACTTATAGGACAGCAGCTTGATCTTGAGGAAAAAGAAAACAAAAGAACTAATAACGTTTACCAGCCTTTTCCCCGATCATACAAAGATGAGATTGTGTTTACAATACCTGAAGGCTATACTATTTCGGGACTTGATAAGCTTAACAAGAAAATAGTAAATAGTACAGGAGGTTTTGAAAGCACCGCAAAAATAGAAGGCAATAAACTGATTATAAAATCATTTAAATACTACACGAACTACTATGAACCAAATTCAAACTGGAAAAATATGGTAGCCTTCCTCGATGCTGCTTACCAGTTTACACAGGAAAAAGTGCTCTTAAAGAAAAACTAACCAATCACTAAAATTTAAAGAAAAACCCCCACCATAGTAACAATAGTGGGGGTTTTCTCTTTTAAAAACACACATATCATTTTTTAATAATGGTAACATTTTTAGATTCACTACCAACAAATACTTTCACAAAATAAGTGCCGGCGTTGTAATGTGCCATGTATATTTTGCTTGTAGGGTTTCCTGATTTAGAATTCATTAACTGCTTGCCATTTACATCGTAGATCTCAATCCTGTCGATATTATCTTTCGCATTGATGGTAAGAATATCGGTAACAGGGTTTGGGTAGTATTCGAAATCGATTTTCGAATTGTTTTCAAGTCCGGCTACAGCGCTAACTGTTATGGTTCCCGTCATCATGGAGTGAATGTTGCAGTGGTATGATGAAGCACCTGCATTTGCAAAAACATGCGAAAAAGTTTGACCATTTCCGGTAAGTTGAGAACTTGTAAAAGTTTCCGGAGCACCCGTATCACTGGTTACCGTATGCGGCAGGTTGTCTGTCCATGTCCATATCACAGTATCACCCTGATTTACAGGTATGCTGGCATTGGTATCGCTAACACCCATAAACCAGTCTATGTGATGCGTTGCCTGAGCACTTAGGCTTAATGAAGCCAATAACATTCCTAAAAGTAATTTTCTTTTCATAATCGATTGATTTAATTTAACCTTAAAGTTCAGGATTTAAAAATCAATCAGCCATACCTATTGAGTAATGAGCAGGTATCACTTAGAATTTATATTGTATTGTTGAGTATTCGCAATAATTGTTAATTTACCTCAGCAGAGTTAAAGGTATCTAATTTATCAAGGTATAATATTGTTTTTGTATCATCCTCATTTTCAGAGTACATAATCTCAAATTTAGCACCATAAACAATCTCATCAAATGTATAAGATGTGCTTGTTGTTACCGTTGTACTGAACAAATCATCAAAGGCTCTTACATATACGATGATTTCACCATCGCTATTTTCAAAATCTTCTTTTGTAAATCCGTAAAATGGGCTTTTCTCATCTATTTTATGTACGAGTGTCCAGCTTAACGACATTGAATTTATATGATCCAACTCAAGATGAAGTGAGTAAAATTTATTTACAAGCCTGCCATCCTCTTCAACACTCATGCCTAAGGTCATCTTAACATGTGCATCAATAATATTCGTATTCTTAAACGGAACCATTCGTACCATAAGCCCCTTTCCTGCCCTGTAGGGAGATATAAGCGCATTGTGAGAAAACCTGATATAGGCAACCGGTTTACTGAACCTACCATAAAATAAACCTGTTGCTATTGCAAAACTCAGTAGTCCCGTAAGAGCTTCGGCAGCGGCAAGTGCACTTGTCATAAATCCATTCGGACTTATATGCCCGTACCCTACCGTAGTAAATGTTTGAGCGCTAAAAAAATATGCCTTTCCAAATTTTAGCAGTTCTGATCCTGTAGTATCAATACCGCTAAGAAACTCTATACCTATGAGGTAGTATAAAACCGCAAATACAAAATTGACAGCAGCATAAAATGCCAGCAACACACCCAAAAATTTCCATCCGGACATTTTAAGCATAGTATGATACCAACTGATTCTTGCAAAAAAAGACAGCCCACGCTTTTCTATATTAGCGGAACCGTCTTTATTTACAAACCGGCCTCCATAACCCGAAGGGTTAGTGCCAAAGCCAGTATTATCATTAGATTTTGCTTTTTCGTTAATGCTACTTAATAGCTTCATAATTTTATTGCCTTACTATCTTTTTAGTCAGCGTTCCGGTTTTACCGGAGATTTTTACAAAGTAAATACCTGACGCATATTGGGCAAAGTTAATAACAATTGAGTTTGAATTAGCATTTAAAGACTGAAGTTGTTTTCCGTAAACATCATATACCTCTATCCTGCCCATAGTTTTATCTGAAACTACATTTAGCATATCGCTTACCGGGTTCGGATATATTTTTACAGATGCAGCAAGAGTAAATGACTTATCAGATAGTGTTGTTTCGCTAACTGCAGTCCAGCTTGACGCCAATGTATTATCCAGTGTATTATCTGTAAGATGAAGGAAATTGCCAGTACCATCAGCATCCGGCCAAGGTGACGCATCAAAATAATGTACTTCGTCTATTATGTTACCAAATGCATCTGCCAGGACAAGATTAAAGTCGCTGTTTGACATATTGCGTACAAATTGACCAAAAAATGGCAGATCATACTTTCCATCAAAAACAGTTTCATTACTGGCAAGATATATCTTTTGGCCCGCATCAATAGTACTGTTTGGCGGAAATTGATAAGACACTCCTAGTTCTCTCAGGTAAACACCGGTAAGATTTACTGCTGTTGTTCCTGTGTTTGTAATTTCAATAAATTCCTGATCGTCAGATTCAGGGAAAGCATCATCTTCGCCCGGATTATAATTGATTCCGCTTATAACAAGTGACGGAAGTGCTACATCACACCCTGTAAAAGTGTCGGCATTAGTAGTTATCCACTCAATCCTTTGTGCAATAAACGTTTTTATAAAAGTTACCTCTGCATCAAGATCAGGTACTGTACCCCATCTAAGTTGTTCCCTTTCAGATGCCTCATCAATAGTCAGGACTGTAGCATCAATAAAAGCATTAACACTGTCTTTATTAAGTGGCTGACCTAATGCAGTAAGCTGATTCCATCTTTTAGCAAAATAACACTTATAGGTAGCTTCATTAAAAAGGTCAGTCCAGAATTTAGACCCCTCATTATCCCCATTGTTAAACTGCCATACATCAGTTTTACTTCTGTCTGCAAAAACATCAAGGCCAAGGCTCAGGTTAAAGTCCCATACCGGTCCTGCCCTTAGCTTACCGCCTCTGTCTTTATGGAAAAAAGTACTTATCTGATATGAATCCACATTTGATGAAAATTCATTTATGATCATAAAATCCACAAAAGTGGGTACATCTATAATTGAAGTATATCCCGTAGCCGGATCTGTGTTACCTGCACCAGCACTAACTTCAAGACTGGTAAACTGAGTATGGATGTAATCGTTTTGTTCTGTAGTTACATCTTCAGGCTTAGGAAGTTCATGTATATAGTCTGTAGTTCCTGCATAAGAGTCCATTGTCCAGGCAACAGGATCGCCTCCTGTAGTTTTATCTGCCTTCGTTATGTAACCCCCTGTAAGATTTACACCAGTGTTATCATCTTCGGTAACTCCTTCAATATTTACACGGTTAGAGCCGTCTTTAATCTTTTCCTGAAGAATATAAAGCCCCCTGTAATCACCATTGATAACTACCTCGCAGTATTTTGTACGCGTAGCATACTGGCCAATGCTGCGTGCAAGGTTGTAGTTAATATAATCGCGCATAAGCGAACTGTCAAATGCCAGACCGTTTAGTATCCAGTCATTTTCTTTTGGCATCCCTAAAAGGCTTACTTTTTGTTTTGCGCCATCAGCATCATAGGTTGTCCAGCCATACTGTTTTTTTTCGAGCAACTGGGAAGTAGAACCTCTAAGCTCTATTTTAATACGTGCATTATAGTTCAAAAACTCGTCAGTATCCTGATCCGTCATGAAGTTACGGCTACCATCAGAATGATAAATGATCTTAAGGTCTGCCCATACCTTAGGATCGTCCGGTATTTCTATAGGGAGTCCTGTATCAGGGTCAATGTCTGTTGTAATAATAAAAATTGGCAGGTTACTATCGGTAAAATCAACCTGTCCATAAGATATAGCTCCCAAAAGCAATAAGAGCCAAACCATATTTCTTCGTGCAATAAGTAAAATTTTCTCCATTGTATATTTTATGATGTTTTAACAAATATATAATTAATTTATTTACATTAACTTATTATTTACACAACAATACTTATAAAATAAGCACAATTACCGATACTTTTATGATTTAAAAAACAACCGTTTTAATCTACAAAAAAAGCCCTACAAATTGCAGGGCTTCCTTTTTATATGCTGTAGCAGTAATTATCTGCTTAAGTACATTTTTCTTCTTGAATATAGTTCGTAGAACTGGTCATCCTTCAGGTCATCAATGAACAGGATGCTTTCTCCTGTAGATTTCATTTCAGGCCCCAATTGTTTGTTTACACCCGGGAACTTATTGAAAGAGAATACCGGTTGTTTTATGGCGAACCCTTTAAGTTGCGGGTTAAAGGTAAAGTCAGTCACTTTGTTGTGGCCTAACATTACTTTAGTCGCGTAGTTTACATAAGGCTCTCCGTATGCTTTCGCAATAAACGGAACTGTACGTGACGCCCTTGGGTTAGCTTCGATGATATAAACAATATCATCCTTAACAGCAAACTGTATATTGATAAGACCTACGGTTTTAAGCGCTATTGCGATTTTCTTAGTGTGGTCTTTTATCTGCTGCATTACAAACTCACCAAGATTAAATGGCGGTAGTGTAGCGTTACTGTCTCCCGAGTGTACTCCACATGGCTCAATGTGCTCCATGATACCGATGATGTAAACATTTTCACCGTCGCAGATAGCATCTGCTTCAGCTTCAATAGCTCCGTCAAGGTAGTAGTCAAGAAGTAATTTGTTGCCCGGTATGCTCTTAAGAAGGTCGATAACGTGCTCTTCAAGTTCCTGCTTGTTGATTACAATTTTCATACCTTGTCCACCAAGTACATACGATGGTCTTACAAGTAATGGGAAGTCCAGTGTGTCTGCCAGTTTAGAAGCTTCGTCTGCACTTTCTGCGATACCAAATCGAGGGAAAGGAATCTTTAGTTCAGTAAGCAGGTCAGAGAAACGACCCCTGTCTTCTGCAAGGTCAAGCGCATCATAACTTGTACCTAATATTTTTATACCATACCTGTCAAGTTTCTCGGCAAGCTTTAGGGCAGTTTGCCCACCAAGCTGAACGATAACACCTTCCGGTTTTTCATGGCGTATAATGTCGTAGATATGTTCCCAGAATACCGGCTCAAAGTACAACTTATCAGCAGTATCAAAGTCGGTAGAAACCGTCTCAGGGTTACAGTTTATCATGATAGTTTCGTAACCACACTCTGCAGCGGCAAGTACACCGTGCACACAAGAGTAGTCAAACTCTATTCCCTGCCCAATCCTGTTAGGTCCTGAACCCAGTACTACAACTTTTTTCCTGTCTGAAACAATACTTTCGTTGCTTACATATTTAGTACCATCAGCTTTTTGTATCTCCGCTTCAAAAGTTGAGTAATAGTAAGGCGTTTTTGCCTGGAATTCAGCTGCACAGGTATCTACAAGTTTGTAAACACGCTTCACACCCATTTCCTCACGCTTGTTGTACACCTGGCTTTCAAGGCAGCCCATCATGTGAGCAATCTGCCTGTCTGCAAATCCTTTTTGTTTTGCCTCAAGAAGCAGTTCTTTAGGAAGATCGTCTATTTTGAAAGTAGAGATTTCTTTTTCAAGAAGATAAAGCTCCTCATACTGCTTAAGGAACCACATGTCTATTCTTGTAATTTCGTGGATACGGCTCAATGGGATTCCCATTGCTATTGCATCATAAATTACAAACACACGATCCCAGCTTGCGTTAGTAAGCTTGTCTATTATCTGGTCGTAGTTTTTGTATCCTTTACCGTCGGCTCCAAGACCGTTACGTTTAATCTCAAGAGATTGTGTCGCTTTGTGAAGCGCTTCCTGGAACGAGCGTCCGATACCCATAACCTCACCTACTGATTTCATCTGTAGTCCAAGGGTTCTGTCTGCACCTTCAAATTTATCAAAGTTCCAGCGTGGTATCTTCACGATAACATAGTCAAGTGTTGGCTCAAATAAAGCCGAAGTAGATTTTGTTATCTGGTTTTGCAGTTCGTCAAGGTTATATCCTAAAGCCAGCTTAGAAGCAATCTTAGCGATTGGGTAACCTGTAGCTTTAGAAGCAAGAGCCGAAGATCTTGACACCCTTGGGTTGATCTCGATAGCTACTATATCTTCTTTTTCATCAGGGCTTACGGCAAACTGTACGTTACAGCCTCCGGCAAAGTTTCCGATGCTTCGCATCATCTTTATTGCCATGTCCCTCATTTTTTGGAACGTTTTGTCCGATAGGGTCATTGCAGGCGCTACAGTAATACTGTCTCCGGTGTGGATACCCATTGGGTCCATATTTTCGATTGAACAGATAATAACCACGTTATCATTCTGGTCACGAAGTAGTTCAAGTTCATATTCTTTCCATCCAAGAAGTGCCTTATCTATAAGTACTTCATGTATTGGCGATGCCTCAAGTCCACGTGTAAGAAGCTCATCAAAATCTTCTTTATGGTGTACAAAAGCCGCCCCTGTACCACCCAGCGTAAACGAAGGGCGAATTACAAGCGGAAAGCCAAACTCCTGAGCGATCTCTTTTCCTTTAAGGAAAGAGTTAGCCGTTTTAGCCGGTGCAGCAGGAATTTCTATTCTTTCAAGAAGCTGTTTAAACTGCTCCCTGTCTTCTGTAATATTAATTGCATTAACGTCGACACCTATAAGCCTCACGTTAAAGTCTGACCAGATGCCTTTTTCTTCAGCTTCAAGACAAAGGTTAAGTGCTGTTTGCCCTCCCATAGTAGGAAGTACCGCATCAATGCTTGGATGTGCCTTCAATATCTCCACAATAGATTTTGTGGTAAGCGGTTTCAGGTACACATGGTCAGCCATTGAAGGGTCGGTCATTATGGTTGCCGGGTTAGAGTTTATCAGGATAACCTCTATTCCTTCTTCCCTGATGGAGCGTGCGGCCTGAGAGCCGGCATAGTCAAATTCGCAGGCCTGGCCAATGATGATTGGACCTGAGCCGATAATTAAAACTGATTTAATTGAAGTGTCTTTAGGCATCGTATTCTTTGAAGTTGTATTAAAAATTACCCCATTGCGGAGCGTTTGCAAATTTAGTGTTTTATTTTCAAAAAAATACCCCTTTGTAACCGGGGCTATTTCCTGATTAGGTATAAAAAAAGGCGTTACCTATAATAGTAACACCTTTATTTATGCTTTTTTCAAACATTATTTTTTATGTCTAGGTTCGCTAGATACAGTAAGTTTGTGTCTGCCTTTAGCTCTTCTGCGAGCAAGTACTTTTCTTCCGTTAGGAGAAGACATTCTGTCCATAAACCCGTGTTTGTTTCTTCTTTTTCTTTTCGATGGTTGAAATGTTCTCTTGCTCATTGCTTTGTATCTTTAAATCTTAGTGAATATCTTTTCTTCGGGCATCAGGAAGACCGTCTTTCCAAAACCGCGTGCAAATATACAAAGGTTTTTTTTGTCTGCAAGAAGTTTTTAAAAAAATATTTTCAATTCGTTTTATTACGTTTTCTTACCTTTGCTGCTGCAAAAATAAAACAATAATATGTTCAATAAAAATATTAAGCTTGCAATTGCAGCTTTATTAGTTATTACAGCCGTATGGCAGTTTACCGAAGGCAACATAGGAAACGGTATTTTTATACTACTTATAGCATCTCTTGTTATTGCCTTATACTTTAAAAATGAGTATATATTACTTGCCTTTCTTAAACTAAGGAAACAGGATTTTGATGGCGCTAAAAAACTACTTGACAAAATAAAGAACCCTGAAACCGCGCTTGTACGCAAACAACAGGGCTACTATAATTACCTTAACGGACTTATGCTTTCGCAGACAAACCTTAATGCTGCAGAGAAATACCTTAAGAAAGCGGTAGAGCTTGGTTTAAGTATGGATCAGGATATGGCTATGGCAAAACTTAACCTTGCAGGTATTGCAATGAGTAAAAACCGTAGAATTGAAGCAGAGAAACTCCTTATAGAAGCCAAGAAGCTTGACAAACAGGGAATGTTGAAAGAACAGATCACAATGATGAAGGCCCAGATGAAAAAAGGCCCTCAGGTGCAACAGAGAAGATATTAATATGAGCCGCCCCATGAGGGCGGCTTTTTTTATATTTGGCCTGCTATTACTTAATTTAAGGTTTATGGAATTGAAAAAAATCCTGTTTGTATGTAGCCGTAATAAGTGGAGAAGCTTTACAGCCGAAACCATTTACAGGAATAACCCGGAAATTACCGTAAAATCTGCAGGGACAGAGGATGCTGCAAGAATAAAGATAAACAGCAAACTCATTCTCTGGGCTGATATAATCTTTGTTATGGAAAAGCATCATAAAGAAAAAATCCTGTATAAATTTCCTAAGGAAATGGAAGGTAAAGAAGTTGTTATTCTTGATATACCGGACGTCTATAAATACATGGATAAGGAATTAATAGAAGAGCTGGAATTATCTGTTGCACAATACATATAATAAATTACTCATCAATCAATATGACAATCACAAAACCAGCCGTTAAGCTTATAGGTGTTTCCCTTGGGTTTAAAACTACAAACGAGAACGAGAAGGCAGCAGAAGATTGTGGCGCATTATGGCAAAACTTTAGTGGCAGCTTTATGGCACCAAGAATTAAAGGCAAGCTAAACAAAGATATTTACGCCGTATATTATGACTACGATGGCGATTACACCAAACCCTATGCCTACTTTATAGGATGTCCTGTAACTGACGATGCTGAAGTTCCTGTAGGCATGGAAACGATCACTATTCCTGAGCAGCAATATGAAGTTGTTACTGCAAAAGGACAAATGCCTAACTGTGTTGCCGACAAATGGCGCGAAATATGGAAAGCTGATGACAGTAACCGTGCGTATGGCTATGACTTTGAAGTATACGATTCCAAAAGTAAAGACTGGATGAATGCCGAAATTGATATTTATCTATCGGTGAAATAATTCATTTGTTATGAAGAAATTATTATTTCTCGTTCTTTTCCTATTTCCGCTTTTAGCTATAGCAGATGGTGAAGGTTATCATGTTCAATTTACTTTAGAGACATCAACGGGAGAATATAATAATGGTTTTGTTGAAATGGAAGATTTTGAAATTGATAAAGATTCTATCAATAATCCCGGTTATTGTATAACATTGCTGATACGGCGATTTACAGATATTAACCACAACTTTACATATTACAAACAGCGGATTGCTTATAATTATTACGATACCATAGATGAACCTTTTTATTATCTTATGGATAAATCAGTTATTCCATCAGACAGTATTAAAAGTATACAGATAAAAAACATTTTTAATTCAGACTTACTCACAAGTATCAAAAATGAAATAAGTTTAAAAGATACAGTATGGATGAGTCAGGAACCTGTAGACAGGATATCTACAAATAACTCTCATTGCGTTTTCAGTATTCTTGTACATGAAAAAAGTAAAGCGCTTAATAAATTACTCAAACAAATTGGTGAAATAAATATTTTAGAAGAAGAAAGCCCTCTTGATAAAAAGCATGCTCAATTGATGGAAAAACTGAACGCCTTTAAAGTGATTGTAATTGAAAGCTGTGCCTATTAATAATTAGAGTTCTTTTGTATATTTGATTTGAAAAACTCACAGTTTTGACTTCATCCCAACCCACAGATCTGCTTTTCCTTATCCAGAAATACAATCTGGAAGAAATAACCATTCCGGCAAAAACTGTTTTGTTGCAGGAAGGCGATATATCAAAGTTTATCTATTTTGTAAAGTCGGGATGTTTAAGAATGTACACCAACCATAATGGTAACGAGATTACCACACAATTCTTTTTTGAAGGTAAAGGTGTAGCGTCAATGGAAAGTCTGCTTACAGGCCAGCCAAGCGAATTCACAATGGAAAGTCTTGAACCCTGTACGCTTTATGTCATGGGTAAAGAACAATTCTTAAAACTCACTGAAGAAGATACAGATTTTAAAAACTGGTTTAGTCAACTGCTTTTAGACCGTTTCTTTTATTATTCAAAGCACCTTCTCTCCTATTTAAAAAACAAACCACAGGAACGCTATAACGAACTTTTAGCTAAGCATCCGCATATACTACAGCGTGTACCTCAACATCATATTGCTTCTTATCTTGGTATTACTCCTGTATCGCTGAGCCGCATTCGCAATCGTAAAGCTTAATTCATTTCTTAACAATTGTTATCGCCTGCTCATTGGCTGTTGCCGAAATTTGCTTTAAAATAATACCAAATTATGAAAGCAGCAGTTTTGCATCAATTGGGAAACAATCCAAAATTTGAGGATTTTGACGCTCCCATCCCTAATAATGAGAATGAAGTAGTTGTAAACGTAAAAGCATTTTCGGTTAAAAACGTAGACCGCATGAAAGCGGCCGGGAAACATTACACTAACTACCCTGACCTACCCGTAGTTATTGGCATAGACGGCGCAGGTATACTAACCGATGGCACCAAAATATATGCCTGGGGCAAAACCGGAATGCTTGCCGAGCAGGCTCTGGTAGAAAAAGGCAAATGGACGGTAATTCCTGACGGGCTTGATTTTGAGACAGCCGCCGCACTACCCAATGCTCTTATAGGTTCCGATGCCGCTCTACTATACAGGGCCAATTTGCAACCGGGACAAACAGTACTTATTAACGGAGCAACAGGCTTTACAGGTAAAGTAGCTGTACAGATAGCTAAACTAAGGGGCGCGGCTAAAGTTATTGTTACAGGACGCAATCAGGCAATACTTGAAGAGTTAAAAACTTTAGGTGCCGATGAAATCATTTCATTAAATCAGGAAGATCATGTTATCATTAAGCAGATACAAGAATCACACACTAATATACCTATTGATATTGTACTTGATTATTTATGGGGTCATCCTGTAGAGCTCATTCTTCAGGCCTTTAAATCATTACCACCACGCAAACTGGTTATTGCAACCGTGGGCGAAATGGCAGGCAGCAACATCATACTGCCATCGGCTATACTTAGGAGTACACAGGTTGAATTTACAGGATCGGGCATTGGAAGCATTCCATATTCCGACATACATAAATACATGGCAGAAGTGCTACCGGATGCATTTCAACTTGCTGCTGAAGGCAAACTAAAACTTGACCTTGAAATTACCCAACTTAAAGATGTTGAAACTGTATGGTCGAAAAATGAAAAACCGGGCAGCCGCATCGTTATAAAAATATAATCATGGACAACACAAACAATCAAACAGACCTTTCTGTCATTAATCAAAAGATTTTGGCTGAAGGCGAGCAACTGCCATTAATAAAATTAAAAAATGGTTCATCTGTACAAACAGGCACGATAGCCACTATGCTCCACAATATAAAACTTTATAATGCGGGAGAACGTGGAAATATTGAAGACCAGCTTGAAGCATCAATACCTACATTAATAAAAGTAGGTCTTTTTGATCTTTTTGGCATCAAAGAGTGGATAACAGGAGATAATCCCGGGCGGAGGTTTGTTGGCCTCAAAGCCAAAGAATTTATAAATAAACCCTGATTTAAAAGCCGACTCTTGAGTCGGCTTTTATTTATATTGACATTCAAATCGATAAACTGTCATTAAATACGGCAGATAACGTTAATATCACAATTTTATTATGTTAATTTTGAATTTTTTAACTAAATTTACTCAACTATTTAACCTATACGATGAGGAATTTATTGCACCTTATAATATTTCTCCTATTTTCTGCAACGGCATCCTGCCAGATTGCAGATAGTCTTTATTTTTCTAATGCTATAAAGATAAACTTTACCCACTACAAAAAGGAAAGTACACTTGCCTTTGCAATGGGTGATATGGAAAGAGGAGAGTTTCTGTTTGATTCACTGGTACAACATCGCCTTATAGGAACCACATTTGACAACATCACACTAAAAAAGTCTTCAGGATCAAGGCTTAAATTAAGCTCTGTAGAAAAACCGATGTTCCTGCTCACTTATGCGTCATGGTGCGTGCCTAATCAGGGTGAGATACCGGCTCTTAACAAGCTGGCACGCAAATATGGTAAGGACGTTAAGATCATTGTGCTCTTTTGGGATCGCAAGAATAAAATGAAAAAGATAGCACGTAAATTCAGCAGCAGGATCACTGTTTGTTATGCCCACGAATATTACAGGACAGATACAAAAATTATAGCAGCACTTAAACATACCCTTGGCTTTCCTACCTCCTACTTTTTAGATGCTAACCGCAAAATTGTTGAAATACGCCGTTGTGGTGTTTTCAGGGCACTTGAAAAGCAGCAATACCAAAAATCGTTCGACCTTAACTATAACTCCTATCTCGACGGACTATCTACCATCATCGTAAAAAACCCTGATGGCGATACAAAGTAGTAATTAGATATAGAATTGAGATATTAGATCCTGGTATTGATAAAAATGAAAAGGTTTTTTGATTAAATCAAAAAACCTTTTGCATTATTGTCTTATAATAGAATTTTCTATTCTAATATCCCGCTGTAGGAATCTCAAGAATATATTTTTTACCGGCAGCAACATCCAGTTTTCTATCCCTTAACCATGGGTTGTGTATTTTAAGTATCTTATAATTAATTCCCTGCTCTTTGGCAAATATGGCAAGATCAGGTATTGCCGATGTTATCTCAACAGTCCTTATTGGTAATGTTTGATATAGTTCCTGTGGCTGCATGGCAAAATTGTACTGCTCCGGGTGTTTCATAATTTCTTTAAGTGCCAGTATCCTGAACACATAACGGGCTGTTTCATCCGTTAACAGCAAATCGTAATAGTTAGTTACGCCCTGAAAGGTAATTTGTTTATTTACACCGGTTACGCCTCCGTTATAAGATGCCGCAGCCAGTGTCCATGATCCAAACTTCTTATACGCATCATTCAGGTAACGGCATGCTGCTTCTGTAGATTTTTCTAAGTGGTAACGCTCATCCACAATGTCGTTAACCTCAAGGCCGCGTTCTTTACCGGTATCAGGCATAAATTGCCATACACCCCTTGCCCCTGCGGGAGACACAACGTTTACAAGTCCGCTTTCAATAACAGCAAGGTATTTAAAATCGTCAGGAATACCGTTACGTTTCAATATCGGCTCCATAATAGGAAAAGCACGGTTAGCGCGCTTAATTATAATTTTTGTTGTCGCATCAAGATTGGCATTAACAAGCAACTCACGATCAAAACGTTCTTTAACGTCAGATATATTCAATGGAGTCTTTTCACCTGCAAAATCTATCTCTGAAGGAAAATATTGCCCTTTACCGGCCACTACTGCATTTTCATCTTTTACATTGTAGGCTGTGTGCACAACCATACCGCCCATAAGCATTGCAGATGTAATTATCCCTGCTTTTTTTATAAGTTCCATTGTTTCTTTTATTTTAATTTTTGTCTTCTAAAATTATACCCGGCAAATTCTCATTCAGCCATTTGTATTTATTGATGATCATAATATGCTTTCCTCCTTTTACAGAAATAAAACCCTTTATGTACTTAGGGGGAAAAACCTCATCGGCATCGCCGTGTATATGAACCACATTTGTATCAGGTTCAGACCTGCTCCACAATATAATAGTTCTTAACGCCCAGTCCAGGTATTTCTTATCTCTTACAGAGAGAAATTTTTCATATAAATTAAGTCTCCTGCTAATCATATTATTACCTATGGCAATTTTAGCAAGCCAGTCTACCTTTACCATTATCCCGGTAGGAAAAAAACGATAAGCCCGTGTCATTTTTGCAAACCGCATCCTCCGGGGAAACTCGGTATTGCATTTTACGCTTGATATGATGATAACCTTTTGCGTTTTTATAAGCCTTGCCATTTCCTGAACAAGTACACCTCCAAAAGAAACACCTATAAGTACAGGATTTTCATGTTTTATATTCTGAACGATACGTGCAGCATAATCTTCTATCGATTCGTTCTCAACCGGTAGACACCATTCCAAATAAAACATCTCAAAGCGGTCTTCAGGCAATTTTATATTCTCGAAAATCTTTGGGCTTGCAGCCAGCCCGGGCATAAAATATACCGGTATCTTGTCCATTTACTATGTTTTAACGCTTAGATATTCCTAACAATCAATTTTTATTCCGAAATTTGTATAAAATTAAAGTTTTTCCCTCAAAGGAGGCTGAGCAAAAATTTTAATTTACCATTAATTTATGAAGACACGACTATTTCCAAAAAATGAAAGAGGCACCGCAAACCACGGTTGGTTACAGGCTAACTTCTCATTCTCATTTGGTCCTTACTATAATCCTGACATGACTCAGTTTGGTATGCTTCGCGTACTAAACGATGACACCATTGCTGCCGGAATGGGTTTTGGCACGCATCCGCACGATAATATGGAGATTATCACCATTCCTCTTGAGGGCGGACTTACACATCGTGACAGTATGGGTAATGAGGCTACTGTAAGGTTTGGCGAAGTACAAATTATGAGTGCAGGAACAGGAGTGCAACATAGTGAAATGAATGCCGGCCAGACGGAACAGGCAAAAACGCTACAGTTATGGATCTTTCCTGAGAAAGAAAATGTAGTTCCCCGTTATGACCAGAAAGGTTTTAACCTTGAAGAAAAACGCAATAGCCTTATCAATATAGTATCGCCGGAAGATAAGAATGACGGCAATGCATTATGGATTCACCAACAGGCATTTTTGCACCTTGGCGTTTTTGATGCGGATCAGCATATAAATTATGATACAAAAATACCGGGTAATGGAATTTACCTGTTTTTAATAGAAGGACAGCTTGAAATTAACGGACAAACCGTTAATGAACGCGATGCCTTTGGGGTTGTTGAGTTTGATAGCATTGCTATCGAAACTAAAGCTCCTGCCAAAATACTAATCATAGAAGTACCAATGAAGTTTAATTAAGTTATGGATATAAAAGACAACGAATTTTCAAGACAGTTTGAAACCATTGTGGATGGTAAAATGCTCTCAATAGAATATTCTGTACAGGAAAGAAAATTATTCCTTACGAAAGTAAACCTTCCTGATGGTTTTGACAATGAGGAGCTTTTATCAGAATTTATAAAAACAATCCTGGATACAGCCGAAGAAAGACGATTTCGCATCGTTCCTACACACCCTAAGGTTGCTGCCTTTTTCAGGAAAAACCCTAAATACAAAGAACTGCTTCCTCCCGGAATCCGTTTATAATAAATCAACATAGAATGCAAAGTTTAAAAAATAAAAATGCGCTTATTACAGGTGCAGGAAAAGGTATTGGTAAAGCTGTAGCTATTGCTCTTGCACAGGAAGGTGTTAATGTAATATTACTTGCACGCACAAAAGCCGATCTTGAACAAACTGCTGCCGAAGCTGCTGCCTTTGGTGTAAAAACACTTGTACTTACTGCCGATATTGCTGACATCAATTCGGTTAACGAAGCTGTAATATCTGCTATTGCTGAATTTAAAACTATAGATATTCTTATCAACAATGCAGGTATAGGGAAATTTGGGAAATTTCTTGATCTTACACCTGAAGAGTTTGAGAACATCATAAAGATCAACCTATTTGGTATCTACTATGCTACACGCGCAGTTTTGCCGGGAATGATAGAACAACAAAGCGGCGATATCGTTAATATATCCTCTACAGCAGGATTAAAAGGCGCAGCGCTTACAAGTGCTTACAGTGCTTCTAAATTTGCTGTAATTGGGCTTACAGAATCACTTATGCAGGAAGTACGTAAGCATAATATTCGCGTGACCGCACTTACACCAAGTACCGTTGCTACTGATATGGCAAAAGACCTTAACCTTACCGACGGTAATCCTGATAAAGTAATGCAACCTGAAGATGTTGCCGAACTTATCGTTGCGCAGCTAAAACTGAACAAAAGGGTATTTATTAAAGACAGTGGTATCTGGTCTACAAATCCATAAACTATGAGTAGTCCTGACTGCCCGCTATGCAGCGGAAAATCAAGCCACTATTATACACAAAGGCAAAGGGAATTTTTACAATGTTCCCTTTGCCTTTCCGTTTTTACGCATCCGGATAGTTTTCTTACTGCAGAAGCTGAAAAAGCGCATTACCTATGTCACGAAAACAATCCTGATGATCCCGGTTATCGTAAATTTTTAAGCCCTGTAAGTAACAGGATACTGGAAGATTTTAATGCCACCGATAAAGGTCTTGACTTTGGAGCAGGAACCGGTTCTCCCATTGTAAAAGTACTTCAGGAAAATAGTTACAACATAAGTCAGTACGACCTTTTCTTTTATAATGACCCTGAAAAACTCAATCGGAAATACGATTACATAGCCTGTACAGAAGTTGCCGAACATTTTAAAGAACCTTACAAAGAATTCGATCTTTTAAGGGACATGCTCAAACCTAACGGTACGCTGTATTTAATGACAGAGATGTTTGATGAAAACCGTGACTTCGCTACATGGTATTATAAAACTGACCCAACGCATATTTTTTTATATCATCCAAAAGCTTTTGAATGGATAAAAGATAACTTTGATTTTAAAAATGTAACCATTGATAGAAGGGTCATAATCCTTGAATCATAATTATAATATAAAGCACTACAAAATGAAATTTGACAAAATAATAATCTCCGAAAATGCTTTTAACAGCACAGATCCCCAAGACATAATCAATTCCAATATTGCTGTGATCAATCTTATGCGCGAAGAAGGCGTTAAAGATGAAGACATACACGAAGATGCCCTGACCAGCTATTACCTTGATTATTATACCACACAGGTTAACGACAAGGGCTTTGCCAATTTTGTATATAACTCTAAGTGGACAGAGGATTTAAATACCATTCTGGAAAAAGCTTTTGAAAAAGTAGGTTCTAAAGAGCATCTGGATTTCTTTTTATCCCAAACCGAAAAAATTGATGCCCTTACCAACAAAGAATTTGATGGCTTCATGAATCAGGAATTTGGCAAAAGCCCGGTTAAAGAAAAATTAGACGATGACACGTATTTTGAAATTCCCCAAGGACTCGTAGCACTTAATGCCAACTGGCTTAAGAACCATCCTGACCTTAAAGTATTATCTATTGATAATATGTATACCGAACTGGAAAAATTTATTGGTAAAGCGATTAAACGATAGTTAGGAGCCTTTAATTATTTTTTGGTATTCATAAAATTGATAATTTCATCATATCGCTTGTTCCAAGGCCAAAAGTACTGCAATACCATAGGTATGTGGCTTTTATTAATATGTATAGGCGTAACATTTGGCTGAATAGGCTGTAAAGCTGTTAGAAAACGCTCGTTAGATACCTTGATTGACTCATACGTTTTGTCTCCCACATAAACTAAAAATGACGGTGTGTTCTTGTTTAAAAAATAAATGGGTGATGCATCCTGCCATACATCGGGATCATTAGTCCATGTAGCTAAGTAATCGCTCTCGGTGGTAGGTGGGTAATTTTCGAGATAATTTTTCATGTCAAGTCCTGCTGCGTCATTCAGTATAATGCCCGAAATATCTTTTGGATTAATACCGTATTTGGGATTCATGACTGCCAACGCTGCAAGGTGACCTCCTGCCGAATGTCCTGTAATATAAATTCTATCAGGATCTCCATTGTATTGTGCACAGTTTTGCTTTGTCCATTGTATAACATAGGCTATTTCTTTAGCCATCTCATCATAACTGGCATTAGGGCTTAGGGTATAGTCAGGAATTATAGTTACCACTCCTTTTTTAGCAAAGTTTCTGCCTAAGAAACCATATGTGTTTTTATTACCTGTATTCCAGTTACCGCCATGAACAAAAATAAGTACCGGCATAGTTTTATTTTTATTGTTTCTTGGCGCAAAAACATTAAGCTTTGGCAAGCCTGTTGTTTTAGCTATTGGGGTTTGCAGATAATTTACATCTTTAATCTTTCGGCTGGCACAACTGCAAAATAGTGTAAAGGCAAGCATAGACAAGAGGCAGTTAAAAATTCGCATAAAATGACTTTATACTACATACGTAGTTTGTGGGGTTAAAGATGCTTTTTTTAATACTCGCAGGTAATTATGCTATAAAAATAATGAATACAGCAGAAGATTTTTCCCAACAAAACAATAAATAAGCCTGTCATTAAAACCAACTATCGCTTCTAGGAATAGTAATATCCATAGAAGAAAACCCGAATTTATAAAGATTATAATCAGGTTTAATATGATTTTTAAAAGGTTTTAAGCTGAAATATCTTTAAAGACACTTGTTGTTATGGCTTCTTCAGGAGCATTTACAAACTCCATTCTTACCGTACCATCATCGTCAATAGTAGTAAGCTTAATTTCGTGAAGTGTGTTTACCAATTCAGGATTCCAAGGAGTTTTTATTTTTACGTAGTTTTCTGTAAATCCGTGAATGTAACCTTCTTTATTTTCGCTTTCAAACAATACAGTGCGAGTAGTGTCTAACTGACTTTCGTAAAATGCACGGCGCTTTTTAACCGATAATCCTCTTAGCATCTTGCTTCGCTTAGCGCGAACATTTGCAGGCACTTCACCCGGCATAGTAGCTGCAGGTGTATTATCTCTTTCTGAATAGGTAAATACGTGTAGGTACGATATATCCATCTCGTTAAGATAGTTATACGTTTCAAGGAAATGCTCATCGGTTTCTCCTGGGAAACCTACGATTACATCTACCCCAATACACGCATGTGGCATAACTTCACGTATCTTATTTACACGTTCAGTATATACTTCACGAAGGTAACGGCGGCGCATAAGTTTTAGGATATCGTTACTGCCTGATTGCAACGGAATATGAAAATGCGGTACAAAAGTGCGGCTTTGAGATACAAACTGTATGGTCTCGTTTTTAAGTAGGTTAGGCTCTATAGACGAAATACGCAAACGCTCTATCCCTTCTACTTTATCAAGCTCCTGAACCAGCTCATAAAAAGTATGTTCGTGTTTTTTATTACCAAATTCGCCTTTACCATAGTCACCAATGTTCACACCGGTAAGAACAATCTCTTTTATATTTTGCTGAGAAATCTCTTTTGCATTTTTGAGTACATTTTCCAATGTATCACTACGGGAAATACCACGTGCCAGCGGAATAGTACAATAGGTACATTTATAATCACAACCATCCTGTACTTTAAGGAAAGCGCGGGTACGGTCGCCTATAGAGTAGCTTCCCACATAAAAGTCAGCTTCTGATATTTCACACGAATGCACCTCTCCCATATCGTTCTTGGAAAGGTCGTTGATATAATCAGTAATCTTGAATTTTTCTGTAGCACCTAGAACTAAGTCAACACCGTCTACAGCGGCAAGTTCTTCGGGCTTTAACTGTGCGTAACAGCCTACAGCGGCAACAAATGCCTTATCATTTTTCTTAAGTGCCTTTCGTACGATCTGTTTAAACTGCTTATCGGCATTTTCGGTAACCGAGCAGGTGTTTATAACATAAATATCCGCTGCTTCATCTTCAAAATCCACACGGTCAAAACCGTCATCCTGAAAACTACGGGCAATGGTAGATGTTTCCGAAAAATTCAGTTTGCATCCAAGCGTATAAAAAGCGACTTTTTTCCTGTTTTCCATTGTAGAAGCTACTTGTAAAGTAGTAACTTTAATTATATTTACCCTCTGTAAAAAGAGTTTGCAAATTTACACACAAAAATCGACTTGATGAAATCAATAATATACTATATATCAATTTGTTGCTCAATATTATTTTTATCTTCATGCAGTAAAACCGATTCTAACAACCGTGAAAACCTTGTTTTCCGATATAATGAAAACGCTGCTGTCAATTCATTAGATCCGGCATTCGCCAAAATACGCCCGTCTATATGGGTAGCGAACCAGTTGTTTAACGGGCTGGTACAGCTTGACGACAGCCTGAACATTAAACCCGATATTGCCAAAGTATGGACAATTTCGCCCGATGGTAAAACCTATAGTTTTACCCTTCGCAAGGATGTGTACTTTCATAAAAACATACTATTTGGAGCTGACAGCACACGTACTGTAAAAGCTACTGACTTTGCCTATAGCCTTAACCGCCTGCGCGACGAAAATGTTGCGGCACCCGGCGGATGGATACTGCAAAATGTAGACTCCTTTAAAGCTGTAAACGATTCGGTTTTTGAAATAAAATTGACCAAAACTTTTCCTGCATTCCTTGGATTGCTTACCATGAAATATGCATCGGTAGTGCCCCATGAAGCTTTCGATAAAAAAGGGTATGATTTCAGGTCGAACCCTATAGGAACAGGTCCCTTCCAGTTTAAAATATGGGAAGAGAATGTAAAACTGGTGCTACGCAAAAACCCGTTGTATTATGAAAAGGACGAAAATGGTGTGAAGTTACCTTATTTGGAAGCCGTTGCAGTTACCTTTTTACCTGACAAGCAAAGTGGTTTCCTTCAGTTTGTACAGGGCAAGCTTGATTTTGTTTCAGGGCTTGATCCATCGTATAAGGATGAGATACTTACGCCAAAAGGCCAGCTTCAGCCTAAATATTCCAAGGATGTAAAAATAATTACCGGGCCTTACCTTAATACGGAATATATGGGCTTCAGGCTTGATGGCCCTGATAAAGCTGTAAAAGATAAACGCATACGCCAGGCACTAAACTATGGTTTTGACCGTACCAAAATGATATTATTCCTGCGCAACGGTATGGGTACTGCTGCTACATCTGGTATGATACCTAACGGGCTAGGTGGTTTTGGCGCTAAAGGCTACAACTTCGACATTGAAAAAGCCCGTTCCCTTATTGCCGATTATAAAAAACAAACCGGAGACAGCAATCCCAAGATACAAATGAGTACCAGTGCGTCTTACCTTGATATTGCCGAATACCTGCAACGTGAGTGGCAAAAGATCGGGCTTAATGTTCAGGTGGATGTAAACCCGCCATCAACACTTACGCAATCTATTTCTACCGGAAAGGTTTCGTTCTTTAAAGCCAGCTGGATCGCCGATTATCCTGATGCCGAAAATTACCTTTCGCTTTTTTACAGCAAAAACTTTTCGCCGGGCGGACCTGACTATACCCATTTTAAAAACGAAAAGTTCGATAAACTCTACGAAGCTGCCTTTTTAGAGACTGACGACAAAAAACGCCACGAATTATACAAACAGATGGATGTCCTGATGATTGAAGAAGCACCGGTTATCCCATTGTTTTACGATAAAGCTTCGCGTTTTACCCGCAGCAATGTTTCAGGGCTGGGAATTAACCCACTAAATTTATTGGTGTTAAAGAGGGTAAAGAAATCCTGACATCTTTTAACAACATAAAAGTTAAATTCTGTAGGATAATGTTAAACCTTCAGTAAAAATTCATAACACATGTTCAGGGCATGCTTTTTTTGGTAACTTAGGATAAAATTGCTACAGTATGAAAACAGTGTTATCTATCGCCGCCTTATTTTTATTTACAATCAGTGCTACAGCTCAGGAAACTGTTTATAGATCTGAATTACCATCAAAAGTACGTTCATTCCTCTCCTCAAATTTCAGGAGTCCTTTAAATCATGCAGTGAGATTAACAGATGATGATAACGATTCTACCTCGTACAGTATTATACTGAACAACAACACTGAAATTAAATTTGCAGAAGATGGCAAATGGACTTTAATTGATGGTAAGGGCAATACGGTTCCTTACTCTTACCTTGAAAAACCAATTGTTGAATATCTTAAAACCAATCACGGCAAAAACTGTGTAACTAAGGTTGAGATATGCGACTCTGAATGCAGACTTGCACTAAACAATGGCCAGGCGCTTAAGTTTGACAATAAGGGCAATGTAATTGCAAACAATTAGTTTAAAATTCCCAATTCTTTCCAAATTTGAACGCCACCTTGCAGGCATAATCTGTATATTTGATATACATAGCTAGCAACGGCATGAAAATACTTATCATAGAAGACGAACAAGGACTTAGGGAAGTAATCCAGCAATCACTCGAAAAAGAGAAATATATTGTAGAAACAGCGCATGATTTTATATCCGGAATGGATAAAATTGGTGCTTATGATTACGACTGTATCCTTATAGACATTATGTTACCCAATGGCAGCGGACTTGATCTTGTTCGTGAGCTGAAACAACTCCAAAAGAAAGAAGCTGTAATTATCATATCCGCCAAAGACGCTGTAGAAGACAAAGTGAGTGGACTTGATCTTGGCGCCGATGATTATCTTGCCAAACCTTTTCATCTTGCAGAATTGCATGCACGTATCAAGTCGGCTATACGTAGAAAGAACCACGATGGCGACAATGCTATTGTCTGGAACAACCTTAAAGTTTTACCCGAACAACGTTCTGTCTCTGTAAACGGAGAACCCCTTACGCTAAACCGTAAAGAGTTTGATCTTTTATATTACTTTATCATAAACCCTAACCGCCTTATTAATAAAACTGCTTTGGCAGAATCTGTTTGGGGCGACTATACCGATCAGGCTGATAACCTTGATTTTGTGTATTCCCAGATAAAAAACCTCCGTAAAAAACTTAAAGATGCTAATGCCGAAGCCGATATTCAGGCTGTATATGGTATGGGTTACAAAATGAGCTAATGAAATTACGCAACTATACCCTTCGCTATCTTATTATTGCCTTATTGGGTATAATCGCCCTATGGGCAGGAATTTTTTATGCAGTTATACTTGAGGAAGTTTACGATAATATAGATGACGGCCTTAAAAACTCTAAGATACTTATTACACGTGAAGCATTCTCAAATGAGAAAATACTAAACACACCCGAATTCGGAATAAACCAGTTTAAGATTACTCCATTGCCAAAAGGCGATTACAAGCATAAAGATAAATTCATAAGCACTTTTGAATTTATGGAATATGATGATGACGATGAACCTGTGCGTCTTTTAGAAACCGTTTTTGAAGATGCTAAAGGAAATCCTCACCTGCTTACAATTCGTGCATCCATGGTGGAAGAAGATGAACTGCTTGAAGATTTACTTACTGCACTTGTAGCCCTTTATCTTATGCTTGTTGTTAGTATAGCACTTCTTAACCAAATTATTTTACGCCGTGCGTGGAAATCATTCTATCAAACACTGGAAAGGCTTAAGAGTTTTAGGTTAGGCACTGGACACGGATTTAAAGCGCCGGATTCGCACATTGAAGAATTCAGGGTGTTGGGCAGGGAACTCGAAGCTATGCTAAAACGTAACGAAGAAATTTACACCAGCCAGAAGCAATTTATAGAAAATGCATCTCACGAACTGCAGACACCACTTGCTATAAGCCTTAACAAACTGGAACTCTTTGCAGAAAATAATAACCTGCCTGAAGAACAAATGATGGAACTCGGAAAGATAAGCGATACACTGAACAGGTTGGTTCGTCTCAACAAATCACTACTTATGCTTTCTAAAATAGAAAACAGGCAGTATGCGGATGAAGAAGATGTAGATTTTAATGCGCTTGCCCTTCAGCTCACTGACGATTTTACAGACCTTGCAGAATACAAAAACATAATGATTACTATTGTTTCGACTGCGCAGCTTCATTATAAAATGAATAAAGGTCTTGCTACAACCCTACTGAGCAATTTACTCAAAAATGCTATTGTTCATAGTCAATCGGCTGGTGCTATAGAAATAGTGCTCGAAATAAATGCGCTCTCATTAATTAATACAGGTAGTAAAGCATTAGATGGCAAAGCAATATTTAACCGTTTTTACAGAGACTCTAACAATGACCAGTCTACCGGATTAGGACTTTCAATAGTACATTCTATAGCTTCTACTTACAATTTAATTCCGTCCTATTTTTTTGATGGTAAACACAACTTTAAAATTATTTTTCCGCAACAGTAGTATTTTCTGCTTTTTCCTAATTGTTTCCAGATTCACGTTATAATCTTGTATCAGAAATTAAAACATATATATAATGAAAACAGTATTTAAATTAGCGATTGCCTTAATAACCCTTACTGGCTTTACTGCAAATGCACAGGACAGAACGATAACTGCCGCAGAACTTCCTGCCGCAGCTCAAAACTTTATTAAGCAACATTTTAAAGGCCAAACCGTTACCTATGCTAAGATAGACAAGGAGATGTTTGACAAAGATTACAAAGCAGTGCTTTCAGGCGGTGTAGAAATCGATTTTGACGAAAAAGGAAACTGGGATGAAATAGACGGACATAAAAAAGCATTACCTGCATCGGTTATACCAAAGGCAATAGCCGATTACGTTGCTGCAACTTATAAAGGACAGAGTATAACGCAACTGGATAAGAAACGTGCCGGTTTTGATGTAGAATTAATAAGCGGTACCGAACTTGAATTTGACAGTGCCGGAAAATTTATACGTATAGATGATTAATCAGTTTGCAAACTGATTACATAAAAGAGGCGCTATTAAGCGGCTCTTTTATGTATATAATTATTGATTTACAACATGATGCTGTTTCATCCTTCTTTCTTTTCGCCATTCCCACGGTGCCTGCGGATGTTCATCTGCCCAAAGTCCCAAATGCGCTTCTCTCGCATCATCTTCAAGATCAGATAGCTCTTTACTCTTAGAATATTGTTTGTAATGCCAGGCATAACCTGCTTTAACCATTTCGCGGTTTATGTTAACGCTATCTGTAGTAACAATAGTTCCGACCACACGCTGGTAACGATCTCTTTTGCCCGTAGATACAACTCTTACTGTTTTACCAAAACAAAGATCTGATGCATATTGCTTTGCATTTTTACCGAATGCCTGTGATTTTTCGGGGCAGTCAATTTCGGCAAGGCGCACTTTTTCAGGTTGCCCGTCAAAAAGTATTTCAAAGGTATCACCGTCTTTAATACCAATTACCTTTCCCTCAAAAACAGTAAGGTCACGTAGAGGTTTATCATTATCAATTTGATGATCATGTTTTTTATCTTCTCTATCCTGATGTTGAGGATGATGCCTGTTCTTACTTGGAACAAAGGCTATATAAAAACAGAAAGCCAGCAAAAAAAGCAGGCTTCCTATAGTATATTTTGATTTTGATTGTCTTTTACTATTTCCCAATTACTAATCCTCTTTTCTCCATTTTTTACTTTCTTCAAATATGTGTTCCATTATGGCAGCATCTTCATCAGAAAATTCAACGTCGCGTCTTGACATAACGATCTTAGCGGTTTCAAAAGCCTTTTTAGTTACGTAGGTTGTAAAGCCTGATGCTCCTCCCCATGAAAAGCTTGGTACAAAATTACGAGGAAAGCCACTTCCAAAAATATTAGCGCTTACCCCAACTACAGTACCGGTATTAAACATCGTGTTGATACCCGATTTACTATGATCACCCATCATAAGTCCACAGAACTGGAGTCCGGTTTTTACAAAACCTTCTTTTTCATAGCTCCACAATTTAACCTCCTCATAGTTATTTTTAAGGTTAGAGTTATTGGTGTCAGCACCAAGGTTACACCATTCGCCCAAAACAGAATTACCTAAAAATCCATCATGCCCTTTGTTAGAATATCCAAACAGTACCGAGTTACTTACCTCTCCACCAATTCTGCTGTGAGGGCCAACTGTAGTAGCTCCATATACTTTGGTTGCCAGTTTAACCTGAGCTTCTTCGCAAAGTGCAAATGGCCCGCGGATAACAGAATTTTCCATTATCTCAGAATTTTTGCCAATATAAATAGGTCCTGTAGAAGCATTAAGAGTAACAAATTCCAGTTTAGCACCTTCTTCAATAAATATATTTTCGGCAGCAATTACATTTACACTTGATGGTATTGGCTGAGAGGTACGGCCCTCAGTCAGCAATTCAAAATCTTCACGTATTGCAGCATCATTCTTTTTAAAAATATCCCACGGATTCTCTATCCTCAGGCATTCTTCGGTATAATCAATGATTTCGTAAGTATCAAAATCTACCTCTTCCTGATTTTCATTTGTATAAAAAGCAATTACATCCTCTCCCTGAAAAATAGCCTGGTTTTCTTCGAGCGCCATAACCATCTCCGCAAGTACCTCGTTAGGCAGGAATGATGCATTTATCATTACATTCTGTTCCATTTCTATCATCGGGAATTTTTCCGAAAGATATTCCTCTGTTAAGGTAGTGGTAGTGTAACCCAGGTATTTTTCCCATTTTTCGCGTATAGTAAGGATACCTACACGAATATCGGCCACTGGTCTGGTATATGTAAATGGAAGCAGGGCATTGCGCACAGTTCCGTCAAAAAGGATATAGTTCATTGTATCGGTTGTAAGTTATAACGTCTCAAAGTTACAAAGTTTCAAAATGTGTTTAGCTACAAATAGTAATAAAATATTTTTCTAAGACCTGTCTGCCGATAGGCAGATCACACTAATTAATTCACGAAAATTTGTGCAATTCGTGGCTAAAATTATTCATAAAAAAAGCCTTCCGTTTCGGGAAGGCTTCTTATATATAACGTTAAGAATAAATTATTCTTCAGTTGAAGTTTCTGGTTTGCTAAATTTAGCATATTTAGTTTTGAACTTGTCAATACGTCCTGCAGTATCAATAAGTTTAGATTTACCAGTGTAAAAAGGGTGAGAAGTTCTAGAGATCTCCATTTTCACTACAGGATATTCAACACCTTCGTGAGTTATTGTTTCTTTAGTGTCAGCAGTAGATTTAGTAATAAAAACGTCTTCGTTAGACATGTCTTTAAATGCAACTAATCTGTAATTTTCCGGGTGAATACCTTTTTTCATCTTGATAAATTTTTATTGTTATGGCTATACCTCATTTTGAAGCTTTCTTTATGAAAGGTGTAAACAGTGTACAGCTTTTTGTTTTCAAACTTTTTGTTGAGTGCGCAAAATTACAATTATTTTTATAATATCAAACACTTAACTTATTTTTTTTCAAATGTAACACATCTATATTTTTCGCGACCTATAATAACGGAATTAGTATATTTGTGGATTATTTTAAGCAACCAATCAAAAAAACAAACAAGACATGGAAAACAACAACATTGTAAAAAAACCTTCTATAGGAAAATCTACCCTGCCTTATGGTATTATTTATGGAGCAATTTTGCTTCTTGAATTTGTAGTAGCTTATACTTTAGGATTAAACTCTCAGAACAACAAGGCTGCAGGAATAGCAATGGGGCTGTTTAATTATCTTATTTTTCCGGTTTTATTTATTTTTCTTGCCTGTAATAATTATAAAAACAAAATAAATGGCGGTTACATTAGCTTTAGCGAATCATTAAAAGCGGGGGTAGCAGTATCTGTAATGTCTGCTTTAGTATCATCTATTGGTACATCTTTAATATACATTTTAGTACCGGGTGCAAAAGAACAAATTTTAGAGCAAACTAAAATATCGCTTGCAACTCAGCCGGGAATGACGTCAGAAGCTATAAAAATGGCAGTTACCATGACCGAAGTTTTCATGAGGCCATATGTACTTATACCTTTTTCTATATTAGTGAGTGCCTTTATGGGTCTTATCGTATCACTAATAGTAGGCGCAATAGTTAAAAAAGACAACCCTTATGGAGACTTTAATCCAAATGCAACCAACAATATAGGGTCAGAAGAATAATAAATGAATATATCTATCGTAATACCCCTTCTCAACGAGGAGGAATCTTTAAACGAATTACACCAGTGGATCGTAAGGGTAATGGCCGAAAACAATTTCAGCTATGAGGTTATCTTTATTGATGACGGAAGTACCGATGGTTCCTGGAACTCTATTGAGCAGCTTGCTGCGCAAAACCCTAATGTAAAAGGCATACGCTTCCAAAGGAATTACGGTAAATCTCAGGCACTTCATGCCGGCTTTGCTAAAGCACAGGGTGATGTTATCATTACTATGGATGCCGACCTTCAGGATAGCCCTGATGAGATTCCGGGACTATACAACATGATAACCGGCGAAAATTATGACCTGGTTTCAGGCTGGAAGAAAAAACGTTACGATTCTGTCGTGGCTAAAAACCTTCCGTCCAAACTGTTCAACTGGGCTGCCAGAAAAACATCGGGCGTAAAGCTAAACGATTTTAACTGTGGGCTTAAAGCTTACAAAAATGTTGTCGTTAAAAACATAGAGGTATCGGGCGAAATGCACCGTTATATCCCTGTACTTGCTAAAAACTCGGGCTTTGCCAAAATAGGTGAAAAAGTAGTAATACACCAGGCACGCAAATACGGATCGACTAAATTTGGAATGGAACGTTTTGTAAACGGTTTCCTTGACCTTATTACCATCTGGTTCCTATCACGCTTTGGTAAAAGGCCTATGCACCTTTTTGGAGCGTTGGGTGCACTTATGTTCTTTATCGGCTTTTGCTCATCTATATATATAGGAGCTATTAAGCTATACAGGCTGGCGCAGCATCATAAAGCAATTTTAGTTACCGATAATCCGTGGTTCTTCATCGCATTAACTACAATGATAATTGGTACACAGCTATTTTTAGCAGGTTTTCTCGGAGAGATTATACTCCGCACAAAAAATAATGAGGAGCGTTATAAAATTAGCGAAACTTTATAAGTTAAATCTTCTAAGTTAAGTAAATTACATGCTCTAAAATTCAAAGAAAATGAACATCGAAAAATCTATACTTGACAAAGTAAACATTTGGTTAACACCTGTTTTTGATAATGCTACACACGACGCAATCAACGCAATGATGACATCATCGCCTAAAGAACTTGAAGAATCTTTTTACAAAAGCCTTGAGTTTGGTACAGGCGGTATGCGAGGCATTATGGGTCCGGGCACCAACCGTATAAACCGCTACACTTTAGGAAAAGCCACACAAGGCCTTTCTGACTATCTTAAAACATCTTTTCCCGGAGAAGAACTAAAAGTTGCTATTGCTTACGACTGCCGCCATAACAGCGACACACTTGCTAAAGTTGTTGCCGATGTATTTTCGGCTAATGGTATCAAAGTGTTTTTATTTTCAGCACTTCGCCCCACTCCGGAGTTATCATTTGCTGTAAGGCATTTAAACTGCCATGCAGGAATTGTACTTACTGCTTCTCACAATCCACCGGAATACAATGGTTACAAGGTATACTGGCAGGATGGCGGACAGCTTGTACCACCTCAGGATGGTGAGCTGATTGAAGTTATTGAAGCACTAAACTACGACCAGATTAAATTTGAGGCTAACGAAAGTCTTATTGAATATATAGATGATGCTGTAGATAAGGCATTTATTCAGACATCTTTGCAGGCTGCAACGTTTAATACGCCACAAGAAGCTAAAGATGAGTTGAAAGTTGTTTTCACTCCACTACACGGTACATCGGTTACGCTTATTCCTGACCTTCTTGAAAACGCAGGATATAACAATGTGCACTTAGTAGCTGAACAGGCAAAACCTGACGGAGACTTTCCTACGGTAAAATCTCCAAACCCGGAAGAACCGGAAGCATTATCAATGGCAATAGCCCTTGCTGATGACATAAATGCAGATATCGTTGTAGGTACAGATCCTGACAGTGACCGCCTTGGTGTTGCTGTGCGTAATGGCAATGGCATTATGACGCTGCTTAACGGCAACCAGACAATGGTGCTTATGACGCATTTTCTTTTAGAGCAGTGGAAAAAGAAAGATTTGTTTAAAGGCAACGAGTTTATAGCTTCCACCATAGTATCTACACCAATGCTTATTGAACTGGCTTCGGCTTACAATGTAGGCTTTAAAGTAGGACTTACGGGCTTTAAATGGATCGCTAAAATGATCAAAGACTTCCCTGATGAAACATTCATTGGTGGTGGTGAAGAAAGTTTTGGTTATATGGTAGGCGACAAAGTGCGCGATAAAGATGCTGTTACCTCTACCTTGCTGCTTTGCGAACTGGCGGCTCAGGCAAAAGCAAATGCAAGCTCATTATACCAGGAACTGCTTAAACTATATGCCGAATATGGTTTCTATAAAGAATACCTTATTTCGCTAACTAAAAAAGGTATAGATGGCGCAGCAGAGATCAACCAGATGATGATTGACCTGCGTGAAAACCCTCTTAAGGAAATAAACGGACAACGTGTGGTAATGGTTGAAGATTACAAAGCTTCTACTGCAAGAAACCTGTTCAGCGACGAAACTGAAGAGCTAACACTTCCAAAATCGGATGTATTGATTTATTACCTGGAAGACGGAACAAAAATATGTGCACGCCCAAGCGGCACCGAACCTAAAATTAAATTCTACTTTAGCGTAAATGAACCCCTGGACGATATTGCCAACTTTAAACAGGTGGAAGCATCGCTCAACGCTAAGATTAAAAACATCATCGAAGAGATGAACCTTATTTAATGAGTAACTTTAAGAAAATTATGCGCTATGCGCTGCCTTATAAAAAGTATGCATTCTTAAATATTTTTTTTAATGTATTATACGCTTTTTTCAGCACGCTTTCATTCATAGCGCTAATACCAATGATCTCGGTCATTTTTGGCGATACCGAAAAAGTAACGGTAGAACCTGTTTATAAAGGGTATGAACATTTGCAGTCGTATCTGGAACAATACCTTAATTATTATGTAACCACAACAACCCAGACGAAAGGTGTAGAATATACTCTTGGCGCAATGGTTGTTGTGATTATATCTATCTTTTTAATAAAAAACATATGTAATTATATAGCATTGTTTTTTGCTACATTTTTACGCAATGGAGTGCTTAGGGATCTTCGTGATGCCATGTACAAAAAAGTAATAGAGCTGCCGTTAGCTTTTTATTCTGAGAAGCGTAAAGGTGATGTTATTGCCAGAATGTCTTCTGATGTTAACGAGGTGCAGTCTTCTTACCTATCGATACTTGAACTGATCGTAAAGGAGCCACTTACTATTATCTTCTCTATTTTCTTAATGCTTAAGATAAATGTTAAGCTTACCATTTTTGTTTTTGTATTTATTCCGGTTTCGGGTTTTATAATCTCTAAGATTGGTAAATCCTTGAAGAAAAAATCAGGACGCGCACAACTGGAACAGGGAACATTTCTTTCTATTATTGAAGAAACCCTTGGCGGACTGAAAGTAATCAAAAGCTTTACTGCAGAACGTTATTTTTCGGGTAAATTTCGCGGATCAACCGAAAGGCATTATACACTATCTAACAAGATATTAAATCGCCAAAACCTTGCCTCACCATTAAGCGAGTTCATGGGAATATTGGTTATTGCAATATTATTATGGTATGGAGGACATATGGTATTAGTTGAGGGCACACTTAAAGGTGCAGCATTTATAGGATACATGGGTCTTGCTTATAATATCCTTACTCCTGCTAAAGCGATTTCTAAAGCATCTTATGATATTAAAAAAGGTAATGCAGCAGCAGATAGGCTTATGGATATTCTTGAACAGCATAACCCAATTACTGATAAGCCGGATGCTATTGAAAAAGACACCTTTAACAATAATATTACTATAGAGCACATTAACTTTAGATATGATAAAGATGATGTACTTAAAGGCTTTTCGCTTACTGTACCTAAAGGGCAAACTGTTGCACTTGTAGGACAGTCAGGAAGCGGCAAAAGTACTATAGCAAACTTACTTACACGTTTTTATGACGTACAGGAAGGCTCAATTAAAATTGACGGTACTGATATTCGCGATTATAAACTTGATTCACTCCGTGGATTAATGGGACTTGTAACACAGGACAGTATATTGTTTAACGACACCATTCGTAGTAATGTATCGCTTGGTAAACAGGATGCTACCGAAGAAGAAATAATTGCTGCTCTTAAAATTGCCAATGCTTACGAATTTGTAAAGGACCTTCCTGAAGGCATCGACACAAACATAGGCGATAGCGGTAACAAACTTTCGGGCGGACAAAAACAACGCCTTAGTATTGCACGCGCGGTTCTTAAAAATCCTCCTATTATGATTTTAGATGAGGCTACCTCTGCCTTGGATACCGAAAGTGAAAGACTGGTTCAGCAGGCTCTTGAAAATATGATGCAGAACAGGACATCTGTTGTTATTGCCCACAGGTTATCGACAATACAAAAAGCAGATAAAATTGTAGTAATGCAAAAAGGCCGCATTGTAGAACAGGGAACACACGATGAACTTATAGCTCGCGAAGGCACTTACAAAAAACTGGTGATGATGCAGTCTTTCGAATAATCTTAGATTCGCACATACAGAAATAACAAATCATTAATAGCTGCATTTTTTGCAGCTATTTTTTTATGCCGTAACTTTAAGCTTTAATATAAATATGCTATATGCCCTTCAAAGCTATTATATACGACCTTGATAACACTATTTTTCCTGTAAGTTCCATTGGAGATAAGCTATTTGGCCCTCTGTTTGACCTTATTGAATCGAGCGGCCAGCATAACGAAAGTATGACTGATATTCGTAAAGCAATAATGCGTACACCATTTAGACTTGTAGCACAACGTTATAACTTTAGCGATGAACTTACTCAAAAAGGTATTGCACTACAGGAAATAATGGATTACAAGGAAGAAATGAATACATTTGAAGACTATCCTGAAATTATAAACATTCCCGGGGAGCGTTTTCTTGTAACTACCGGATTTAAGACCATGCAGTTCAGTAAAATAAGACAACTTGGTATAACGGGCGACTTTAAGGAAATACATGTTGTAAACCCGGTGGAAACATCTAAAAAAGAGGTGTTTGCTGATATACTAAAGCGTTATGACTACAAGCCTGAAGAAGTACTGGTTGTAGGTGACGATCCTGAAAGTGAAATTGCTGCTGCCAAAGCATTGGGTATACCTACTGTACTATATGATAAATACAATGAGCAGGATGCCGCAACAGCCGCTTATAAGATTGATCATTTTTCTGTTTTAAAAGATATTTACCTTAACTCCTGATACTACATATATGTACGTTCCTAACGAAGAAATAAGCCTTCCTGACAACGACACCATAGTGTGGAAGTACATGGACCTGTCCAAATTTCTGGATATGCTTTTATGCAGGCAGCTTTTTATGTCGAGGTCTGATAAGTTTGAAGATCAGTACGAAGGTACTTTTAGCGAGCCTACTTATGAAGAGCTTAAAAAATTATCTGAAGATAATCCTGATTTCCTTAATTATCATAAATACCATCGTAAAAATGTAGTAATAAGCAGCTGGCATATTAACGAATACGAATCGTTTGCTATGTGGCAGATCTTTACTAAAAACAACGAAGGTTTAGCCATACAGTCTACAATAGGCAGGCTACAGGAAGCACTTGGTCCTGAAAATCGTTATGACCAGCATATAGGCGCTGTAAAATACATCGATTATAAAAGAGAATATGTTCCGCTAGACAACGCTTTCTTCCCTTTTCTATTTAAAAGAAGAAGCTTCCAATACGAGCGTGAAGTAAGAATAATATCCGATCTTACAGAACATAAAATGCACATTAACGAAGGTGTAAAGGCAAATGTAGATATCAACAAAATGATAGACAAGATCTACATCCATCCAAAATCAGAGAACTGGTATAAAAACCTGGTAATTCAGCTTATGCAGCAACTTGGCTTTGATTTTGAAATAGAAAAATCAGACCTTGAGAGTGATATTTTTGTATAATAGTATGAGATGTGAGATATGAGTATTGAGACAGATAGACAAAACAAAGAACCCGTTACACTACTGTAACGGGTTCTTTGTTTTTTTTTGTAATGTAAACTTTAAACTTAGTTTACCGGTTCATAATCTGATACAGGCATATCCGGTTTAAGCAGGCTTACATAGTGGTAATGTACTTTATCATTTTTATCAAAAGCACCGTTTTTATTGATATCCTCAATAGTACGGAAATAAACCCTGCCCTGAGCATCAATAAGATTCCAGTCAAGAAGTTCCTGAACATCCTGAGATAATTTCGTGAACCCTAAACCACTGGCATCACTTATATATAATGATTTAATATCGTTAGCATCTACCCTGCCATCCTGATTGGTATCAGCATCTACAAGAGTATATAATAAAAGGCTCTTTTTATACCTGTCTGCAATAGTATTAAGGTAAGTTGCAGTCTGGATCTGGATTTTTTTATTGGTAAGCGGCCTTAACGCTGTAGAATCAATATGCTGGAATTTTAAATTCTCGAAATAACCGGTAATCTCAAAACGATTGTAGTTAGATATAGCATAACTCACAGAACTATTAGTACGGCTGGTACCATAACTTCTGTTACTGTCATCATACACTCTTATGTCACCTATTGGATGAATAAGATACTTAGTCCCCTCCATGTGTACAGGAAGATCGGCTACTTTAATCTCTGTAGAGTCAACTTTTTTAGGTTCTCCTTTAGCAGCAGGCTTAGAGCCGTCATAAATTACTTTAGGTTTTTCGGTTTGCTCCTTGCAGCTTACAAATACTATTGAAGCTAAAGAAAACACGACTATCAGGACTTTTTTCATTTTCACAGGGATATAATACCAAAAATACGCAAAATGTTTCAATAAATTATATGCTTACATTCAGCTTAAGGCTAAATACACGGCTAGTAAGATAGTTAGGAATACCATATTGACTTTTTGTATACACATCGCGCACCCATGTATTGGTAATTGCATTTTGGTTATTAAACATATTGAATATTTCTAAACCAAGTGATAAATCTCTAAATGGAGACAACCAGTGCCCTTTAGGATAATTAGTTTTGGCATCTTTAAAGACATAAGAGAAACCGGCATCTACACGGCGATAATCATTAAGGCGTGACTGGTATTTATATGAATCGGCGTAGGATGGCGAACCGCCCGGAAGACCTGTATTATATACTAAATTAAGGTACACCTTAAGATTTGGGATATTAGGCACATAATCCTGGAATAATATACCAAACTTTAATCTTTGATCTGTAGGCCTTGCAATGTATCCCCTGTCATTTATATTTTCTTCGGTTTTCATATAACCAAAGCTTAGCCATGATTCGGTTCCCGGTACAAATTCGCCGTTCATCCTCACGTCAAGTCCGTAAGCATAAGCGGTAGCATCGTTATTGGCACGGTAACGGATACGTACGTTTTCAAGTGTATACGTATTAACGTTATCCATCTTTTTATAATAACCTTCGGAAACCAGTTTAAATGGCCTGTTCCAAAGTTTAAAGCTATAATCATTACCCAATACAATATGTATAGATTGTTGTGCCTTTACATTAGGCCTAACCTGACCTAAAGAGTCACGCAGTTCGCGGTAAAATGGCGGTTGGCTGTATAAACCTCCGGATAAACGGAACAACATATCCATTTGCCATGCCGGCTTTAAGGTTAGCTGTGCTCTCGGACTCACAATAGTTTGCCCTTTACCTTCTACATCCCCACCTACTTTCCAGTAATGTGCCCTTACACCTGCATTTATAAACAAGTCGCCTTCGCCTACTTTTGTTCTGTGGCTCCATTGTGTAAAACCTGAAAAGCGGTTTATTGTAACCATATTAAGAGCCCTGATATTGTTATAAGGCACTAATTCACCCGTGTAAGGATTATAAGGCTGATCATTTACAGGAAGGCTTACAACCGGAGGCCTGATCGAGAATCCGGCAGAATCTATTACTTCATATTCGTATAACCGGTCACGTATATCTTCACGGGTATATTTCACGCCCCATTCAAGCCTGTCTCTTTTAAGGATGTGAGATCCTTTTACCTCTACATTAGCAATAAGAGCATCAAGATCGTTACGGGCATGGTTTAGCTGAGAACCAACTGCACGGGCAAATTTTATATCCCCAAAAGTATCAGACCCAATATTACTGTCTACCTCACCCAGATTATACTGCGCAAGGATGTCAAAATGTTCTTCCTCCTGTGTATGGTACAATGAACCGATAACTTTTAACTGAAAACTATCTGAAACGGTATATGTAGATTTTAATGCTCCGAAATAAGTAGTATACTGATCTTTTTCACGTCCGTCATAAAAGATTTGTAAAGCGATAGGATCGTCAATCGTACCAAAGTTAGTCTGCCTTGTAAGTGGTTGGTACTGGTATTTGTTTTGCGATATATTACCTAAAAAGCTAAGTTCCCATTTTGCCGAGGGAGTAAAATTCAGCATTGTTTGTATATCGGCAAATGTAGGTTTAAAGTTAGATGACGTTTCCTGGCTGTTTACCAACAAACTGTTATCCCTGTAACGTGCTCCTATAAGTCCGCTCCATTTCTGGTTTTTAGAAATCCCTTCAGCAGTAACGCTTCCGCCAAGGAAGCTCGCTTCTGCCTGAAGTCCATTCCTGTATGGCCTGCGATAAGTAATATCTAAGACAGACGACATCTTGTCACCGTATTTTGCCTGAAATCCACCGGCAGAAAACTCAACGTTTTCTATCATGGCTGTATTGGTAAAACTTAAACCTTCCTGCTGTCCTGAACGAATAAGGAATGGACGGTATATTTCTATATCCTCAACATATACAAGGTTTTCATCATAGTTGCCACCACGCACGGCATATTGTGTACTCATTTCATTGTTAGAGTTACCGCCAAGCAATTTTACTATGTTCTCAACACCGGGATTTGCGCCCGGTATGTTTTGTATTACTTCACGTGATATTTTAGTAAGCCCCTGTACTCTCTGACGACTGGTCTCGCCATTAATGGTAAGGCCTCCCATTTCATTACTGGCACCTACAAGCACTGCATTTATCTCACCTTTTGTACCGGCCGGCAAATTAATTACCGCCGATGCCGTAACAAAACTTATGTGTGAATACTGAATAAGAATATCTTTATCAGCCGGAATTTCAAGTTTATAAAAACCTGTTTTATCAGATACGGCTTTGTCTTTTGTGCCATTAAGATCGTAAAAAATCGTAACGCCTTCGGCCGGCTGGCTGCTTTCATCTAAGAGCACACCATATATAAGCGCTTTTTCCTGGGCAAATGAAGGTGCGCTTATAAGTACAAGCAGCAGGGTAATAATTTTATTTATCGTTTTCAACAGATGTTGGGTTTTGTGTTCTGAAAAAATGAGTTTCAAAGGTAGCAGAATTTCCCACATTATCAGTAACCGTGACTTTTAAATCGTTACGGCCTTCGGCTACTACACCGTCACTGAAATTATGATAGATAATCCTTGTTTTATAATCGTAATGCATAAGTATCCATTTTCCGTTAAGCCAGGCATCAATTGTAGCAATACCGGAGCGGTCATCGCCTACCTTCATACTAAACTGCTTATTTTTAGTAAGCCATTTACCGGGAGTAAAGCTTGGGCTGTAGATCTTGGGCTCATTATAATCCTGTGCCAGTTTAAAATCGCCCAGCACTTTTACTTTAGCAGTAAGCCTTCCGCCTTCCATATAACTTGAATTATAGGAAAGCCTTTTCTCTGTAAATCCGGCAATAAATGTTTTTTGAAGCACATCTTTAGACAAATGACTTACATCAAATGAAACCGTTAACGGCGAATGTACCGGAACCGTAGCGTTATGCAGGTTAAGCACCGAATCTTTTACATCAAAATCCATATAGAAATCTTCATAAAAAGCATTGGCAGGAATAAATACCGATACATTATTCTTAGTGTAATTACTATCGTTACCCGCTTTTACAAGATATGGTGTCACTCTCTTAGGCTCAGTCACTGTAGCCGGCTTATCAGAGTATTCTATGCTTCCGTTGATAATGCTTTTGTTTCCGTGAAAATCGCTTATCTCAATCCTGTAATTTTTCACTTCGCCCGGGGTAACATCAAACTGCCCATTTGTAGTATTCTTTTTTACAATCGATAAAGAATAAGGCGTTTTGATAAAAAGCTTTTGGAAACGCTGACCTGTACTGTAGAAACGTTTATAATCTATATAATTGTTTACAAAACGGGACTCGTCAAACGCGAAGGTGTTAAAAGTAACATTAAAAGAAGGTGTTCCGTTATAAAACGTCTGGATATTGTACAATCCGTTGCTACCTACGCTTCCTGTAGACTTATCGCTGGCATTAATACCAAATCCTACTTTTCCACGTGCAATTATCTTATCGGCAAGATATGTTCCGTCTTTTTGAAGCTTAAGGCTTGCAATCACAGGTTTGCCCGATTCGTTAACTACTGCATCATCGCTAAGCGGATATACCATAAGCCCATTAACATTTGGAGCTTTAGTATCCTGCATTTTTTTATCCAGCCCAAAAAGCAACGGATTAATAACCCATTCCGTTTTAGTGTCCCTGTATTCAAAATGAAGGTGTGGCCCACCAGATCCTCCGCTATTACCCGAGTATCCTATAAGTTCGCCCTTAGTTATCCTGATCAGGTCTTTTGTTGGAAAAAGTTCTATATCAAAAGACTTCTTTTCATATTGTTTTGCTCTTACAAAGGCATCAATCTTTTCAGAATATGCCTGCAAGTGTCCGTATAACGTAGTAAACCCATTAGGATGGTCTATATATAAAGCTGTTCCATACCCGTATGATGAAACCCTTACACGCGATACATATCCATCAGCTGCGGCATAAACAGGCAAGCCTTCGCGCTGCTCTGTACGAAAGTCAAGGCCGGCATGAAAATGGTTTGTACGTAATTCGCCAAAGGTTCCTGAAGGATATACGGGAATGTCCATGGGAGAACGAAAATAGTCCTGCGGATACGGTTGCTGCGCCCAAAGCGAAGAAGCAAATAGTAAGGAAAAAAGAAGTAATCTCATAGGGCTAAAATATAAAAAAGCAGGATAAAAACAATTGGCTTTAGCGTAAACTTATAACTGTTTACCCTACAATTTATTACGTGCTAACGAAAAATTTCGCAGAAATTTTACACAAAGTATTGTTTCTAATTAAAGTAATATTAACTTTGTAAAATCATGTAATGAAAGTTGACTGTTATGAGCGGATTATCCGAAATAGTTGATGCTCTTGAGTTTAAACTCGAAAAGCTTGCCCAAAAACTGGACAGGCTGCAAAAAGAGAACCTGGAGCTGAAAGAGGACATTTCCCGGTCAGCGTTGGCCTTAAACAGGCAGAATGAGGAGTTTATAATGCTTAAACAGCAAAATGAGTCCCTTAGAATGGCCAATTCATTACTGGGCAGTGACGACAATAAAAGAGACACGAAACTCAAAATAAATTCATTGATCCGCGAAATTGATTACTGTATAGCACAACTATCTGATTAAAATTAAAGATGGACGATAAGCTTAAAATAAAGATATCAATTGCAGACAGGGTGTATCCGTTAAACGTAGACCCCGCGCAGGAAGAAGGACTTAGAAGTGCTTCTAAAAAAATTGATGCCATGATTAGGCAATTCGAAGAAAGCTATGCCGTTCGCGATAAACAGGATGTTCTTGCCATGTGTGCTTTGCAATTTGCAGCACAGTCAGAACAAAAGCAGATAGACAAATCTGTAGATCTTGAAATGGCCTTTGAAAGGCTAAGACAAATGGATGAAAAAGTGAGCGAACTTCTCTCTAAATAATAAAAATACGTTCTTTACATACGTCAAAAATACTGCCTACATTAGTACCAATTTGATAAACTCAACGCCAATACTTTAAAATGGATGAATCGTCGCTACTATAGCATGCTGCCCTGAGCAGATCCTTGAACAGCTTGTTAGTCCAAAACTTGTCAATACGAGTTTATACAATTCTTCTGATGTAGGCTTTTTTTATATAAACCAAACAAATCTATGGATATTACTTTAATACTAATTATTGGGCTGGTAGGAATTGCAGCCGGCTTTGGGATCGCTAAGTTCCTCGAAAAGAAAAATGTATCAACCCTGATAAAAAACGCCAAAAAAGAAGCTTCTAATATTTTAAAAGATGCTACAAAAGAAGGCGAAAACATAAAAAAAGACAAAGAGCTAAGAGCTAAAGAAAAATTCCTTGAGTTAAAAGCGGAGCATGAACAGGTAATATTAGGTAAAGACAGAAAGATTGCCGAAGCTGAAAAAAGAACCCGTGATAAAGAATCGCAGATATCTAACGAGCTTGCTAAAACAAAAAAGATCAACGATGATGGCGAAGCTAAAATCGCTGATTATAATGCACGTATAGAATATCTTGACAAAAAACAGCAGGAAATAGACAGGCTTCATAAAAGCCAGGTAGATCAACTTGAAGTTATTTCAGGACTATCAGCTGAGGAAGCTAAAAACCAACTTGTGGAAAGCCTTAAAGCTGAGGCTAAAACAAGTGCTATGTCTCATATTCAGGATACTATTGAAGAGGCTAAACTTACTGCACAGCAGGAAGCTAAAAAAATTATCATCAGTACAATTCAGCGTGTAGGTACAGAAGAAGCGGTAGAAAACTGTGTATCTGTATTCAACATTGAATCTGACGATGTTAAAGGACGTATCATTGGCCGTGAAGGTCGTAACATCCGTGCGCTTGAAGCTGCGACAGGTGTTGAGATTATTGTAGATGATACCCCTGAGGCTATTATCCTGTCTTGTTTTGACCCTGTAAGAAGGGAAATTGCACGTCTTGCACTACATAAACTTGTTACAGACGGTAGGATTCACCCTGCACGTATTGAAGAGGTTGTCGCTAAAACGGCAAAACAAATTGAAGACGAAATTATTGAGGTAGGTAAACGTACCGTGATCGATCTTGGTATCCACGGATTACACCCTGAACTTATAAAAATAGTAGGAAGAATGAAATACCGTTCTTCTTACGGACAAAACTTACTGCAACACTCAAGAGAGGTGGCTAAGCTTTGTGGTATTATGGCTGCAGAACTTGGACTTAACGTTAAGCTTGCTAAAAGAGCAGGTCTTCTTCACGATATCGGTAAAGTGCCGGATGCTGAAAGCGACCTTCCTCACGCATTACTTGGTATGCAGTGGGCTGAGAAATATGGTGAAAAAGAAGAGGTTTGCAACGCGATTGGTGCTCACCACGACGAGATAGAAATGAAATCGTTACTATCTCCTATCATTCAGGTGTGTGATGCTATTTCAGGTGCAAGACCGGGTGCAAGGAGACAGGTTCTTGACTCTTACATCCAGCGTCTTAAAGACCTTGAAGATATTGCTTACGGATTCCAGGGCGTTAAAAGTGCTTATGCTATCCAGGCAGGACGTGAGCTTCGTGTTATCGTAGAAAGCGAAAAAGTAACCGACGATATGGCGGCTAACCTTTCTTTCGAAATTTCACACAAGATACAAACTGAAATGACCTATCCCGGTCAGGTAAAAATTACCGTTATCAGGGAAACAAGGGCAGTTAATATTGCAAAATAAGTTGCTGAGGCACTAAGTTTTTCTTAGTAGCTTAGGCTTTAGAAATATAAAACTCCGGAGGAAACTTCGGAGTTTTTTTGTGGGCAAGAGTAGGCTTCCCCTCCTTCGGAGGGGTGGCTGAAAGCCGGGGTGGTTTATTTAAATTTAAATCTTACTTTAGCTTTAATTTTTCAAACGGTAACCTTATAAATTAATGAGCAATTCTTTAATGCCAATAATACAAATCTGGGACTCTGTTGGTTTGGGATTGATCATTAATCACCCAACAGGTATATTAATTTCCAATCAAACTGGTGGAACTGCCTGCATACAATCTTTTACAGAAGGTGTTTATTTACCACTCTGTAATGATTATAGCATAGATACACATAAATTTATCAGTCCTGAAATTGAGCTTACAGAATATTTTACAAATGAAAAGTATAATGATACAGGAGCTATCAATGGAATTGATATTGATGATGCCCAACATATTACCAAAATCATTTCAAAATTCGGGCTTCAGAATTTTATAAAAATTGACATTGAAAAGCTTCAACAATCTCATGAAGCCTGGATTTATGTAACAATATATCCAGACAATAATAATATAAGCTTATTAAACAATTTTGATTATCCATTAAAAGGAATACTTACCTGGTGTAATAGTGACTGATTAAGCAAACTATCCCTGAAAAAACAAAACCCTCTCCTGAACAAACAGAAGAGGGTTTTTCCACTTAAAACAATAACACCATTACTTCCAGCCACCACCCAGTGACCTGTACAATTGGGCCACAGAGTTAAGCTGGTCTCTTTTTAATGCCGCCAGGTCCAGTTCGCTTTGCAGTACATTACTCTGTGCTGTAATCACTTCCAGATAATTGGCCATACCGCTTTTAAACAGCATATCGGCATTGGTTGTAGCTTTTTGCAGGTTGGCCACTCTTTCTGCCGCAAACTCCTGCTCTTGTTTAAGCTTCTCTACTTTTACTAAAGCATCAGATACCTCTCCTACAGCTCTAAGCACCGACTGCCTAAAGGCAATCACCGCTTTTTCGCGCTCTACTTTCGCAACTTCATATTGTGTCCTTAGCTGCTTTCTTTGCAACAATGGCTGCGTAACGCTACCAGCCACCATACCAAATAAAGAGGCAGGCATATTAAACCAGTTATTTGATTTAAACGAATTAAGCCCGCCCGCGGCTGTAATATTAAGCGCCGGGTACATTGATGCTTTAGTTATACCTACCCTTGCATTGGCTGCTGCCAGATCATATTCTGAAGCCTTTACATCGGGTCTGTGACTAACTATTGATGATGGAACTCCTGAAGCTATTTCTTTGTGCAGAAAGGTAAGATCCAGTGTCGTGTTTCTTACTATTTCTGCCGGAAGCACACTGGTAAGTATACTAAGTGCATTTTCCTGAATTGTAACTTCTTTTTCTAATTGTGGCACTATCTGCGCCGCTCTTAATCTTTGGGCTTCGGTTTGCTGTAGTGCCAGCGATGTTACCTGACCCGATTCAAACTGCATTTTAACGATGCGCACTGTATTCTCATTTAATGCTAAATTCTTTTTGGCTATAGCCAATTGAGCATCCAGCATTAATAGGTTATAATATCCCTGAGCTACAGTAGCCACAAGATTAGTCTGTATCAGTTTTCTTGCTTCTTCAGTTTTAAGATATTGGGCAAGTGCTTCTTTTCTACGGCCTCTTAATTTACCCCAGATGTCAGCTTCCCACGAAAGCGTACCACCTGCGTTATAATCTTCGATATGGCTTGTATTCAAAAAGTTATTTAAGCTGATACCGTTAAGGCTGTTTTGAGACGGAATACTGGTATTAGCAGTAACGCCAAGGTTAATCTGAGGTACATTATTCCATTTTGTCTGTGTAAGCTGCAATTGCGCAGCTTCAAGATTTTTAAGTGCTATCTGCAAATCATAATTGTTAGTAACAGCTTTACCTATAAGTTCCTGAAGGTTTGGATCAGGAAAAAACTGTTTCCATTCTATAGTTGCAACACTTGTAGTATCGGTACTTACAGGAGCATTTCTATATGCCTGCGGAAGTTCCGGCTGTGGTGTTTCAATATCTTTAGACACTTTACATCCTGTAAGTATAAGGAACAGTGCAAAAAGAAAATAAATATTATACGTTTTCATTTTAAATGGTGGTATATATTTTTAAGCAGCCTTTACTATTGTTTGGGTAAATCTTACCCATCGCCCCTCTCTGCAATGAGAGGGGAACGGGCAGATAAATAACAGAATAATTAAGGCTTGCAATTTTTATTTTAATTCTAATTCTTCTTTCAGGTGTTCTACAGCTTCTTCACCACCTACTTTAAAAGGCACGCCCGAAACTTTTTCCTGCAGGTACTGGAATATGATAAACAGTACCGGAATAATGAACAATCCAAGAACAACTCCGCTTATCATACCTCCGGCAGCACCTATACTAATAGAGTGGTTACCCTGTGCAGATGGCCCTACGGCACGCATCATTGGTAAAAGTCCAACAATGAAAGCTAACGATGTCATGATGATCGGACGAAGCCTTAGTTTAGCCGCTTCAAGAGCAGAAGATAATAAGGTCTTACCCGCCCTTCGGCGCTGTACGGCAAACTCTACAATAAGAATGGCATTCTTGGCGAGTAACCCGATAAGCATTACCAGTGCCACCTGCACATAAATATTATTTGATATTCCCGTTAAGCCGATGGCTGCAAATACACCAAATACACCTGTTGGTATAGAAAGTATAACCGCCATTGGAAGGATGTAACTCTCATACTGTGCTGCAAGCAGGAAGTATACAAACAACAAGCTAAGCATAAATACAACCGCCGATTGTCCTCCTGAAATGATCTCTTCCCTCGTCATACCTGAGAATTCATATGAGTATCCCGGTGGCAGGTGTTTCGCTGCAACTTCTTCTACTGCTTTAATAGCTGCACCTGAACTGAAACCCGGTTTAGGTATAGCGTTTACTCCCATAGAAGTAAACAGGTTGTATCGTGAAGCGTTTTCAGGACCGTAAACCCTATCCAGTTTTACCAGCGTGTTTACAGGAACCATTTCGCCTGTTTTATTTTTTACAAACACTCCTCCTAATGATTCCGGAGTAGCACGTGTATCCTTATCAGCCTGAACCATTACACGGTAATATTTACCAAATCGGTTAAAGTCGGACACCTGTGCACTACCGTAATAGGCCTGAATGGTTTGCATTAGTTCTTTAACGCTTACGCCAAGCTGTTCCGCCTTAACATCATCAACAACCATTTCATATTGAGGGTAATCTGCCCTGAAAGGTGTAAATGCGACGGCAATTTCAGGTCTTTTCATAAGTTCCATGATAAAGTTGTTACCTATGGCACTAAATTTATCAAGCCTTCCGCCTGTACGATCCTGAAGTACAAAATCAAGTCCGTCAATATTACTGAAACCCGGTACCGTTGGGAACGTGAATACAAAGAAGTTAGCCCCTTTTACGGCAGCAAGCCTTTGTCTCACATCATTCATGATCTCATCTATGTTGCGAATGTCTCCACGTTCATCATTTTCTTTAAGAAGAATGAAGGCAACACCAAACGATGGGCTCGACGATTGTGTGAGCATGTTAAATCCTGAAAGGATGTTTACTGTACGCTGATACGGTGCATTTCCAAGTACTTTTTCTACTTCAGCTAAAGCATCTGTAGTACGGTCAAGGGATGTACCTGCCGGCATGGAAGCCGATATAGCTATAAAGCCCTGATCCTCTGAAGGAATAAATCCAGATGGTGTTGTTTTTATCATCCATGCAGTAGCAAGTACTACAAGGGCAAGTCCGCCAAGGCTTAACCATCTGTATTTGATAAGGAACTTAAGGCTGCCCATGTAACGGTTGGTTACATTATCAAACCCTATATTAAACCCTTTAAAGAATTTTTCTTTATAAGTAAGTTTTCTGTTTGTTACTCCGTCTTCGTGCCCATGCTCATGGTGTGTATCGTGCCCTTTAAGGAACAATGCTGCTAATGCAGGACTTAATGTTAACGCGTTTACTGCCGATATTACAATTGCAATGGCCAGTGTAAGTGCAAACTGTCTGTAGAATACACCTGTTGAGCCTTCCATAAAACCTACCGGAAGGAATACTGCCGACATTACAAGGGTAATAGATATAATTGCACCTGTAATTTCGTTCATGGCAGATATCGTTGCCTGTTTTGGCTGATAGCCCTTCTCGAGCTTGGAGTGAACCGCCTCGACGACGACTATGGCGTCATCCACAACGATACCGATAGCCAGTACTAACGCGAACAGGGTTAGCAGGTTGATAGAAAAACCAAATAACGACATAAAAAAGAATGTACCTAATATGGCTACCGGAACCGCAATGGCTGGAATTAATGTTGACCTGAAATCCTGAAGGAAAAGGTAAACTACTATAAATACAAGTATGAAAGCTTCTATCAATGTATGTTCTACCTGAGAAATTGAAGCATCAAGATTTCGCTTTGTATTATACAGGATAAGGTATTTTACATCTTTAGGGAAATTTTTAGATGCTTTCTCCATCAGTTTGGCAATCTCAACCTGAATATCATTAGCATTAGAGCCCGGAAGCTGTATAACTGCTATATTAACCCCTGGTTTACTGTTTACCCTTGTAAAGTTTCCGTAAGAATAAGATCCAAATTCTACACGTGCCACATCTTTAAGTCGTAATAAAGACCCGTCAGGATTGGTACGTACAATTATATTTTCATAATCGGCAGGCTTGTTAAGCTTACCTTTATATTTAATAACGTATTCGAACGACTCAGCGCTGCTTTCACCAAATTTACCCGGAGCTGCCTCAAGATTTTTATCCTGAATAGCCGCCATAACTTCTCTTGGCGCAATATTATAAGTACTCATTTGCGCCGGTTTAAGCCAAACCCTCATAGAGTAATCTTTATTTCCACCAAATATTGAAGACTGACCTACACCCGGAATCCTTTTAATATCAGGTATAATATTGATCTGCGAATAGTTGGCAAGGAATGTCTGATCGTAAGCTTTCGGATTATCAGAATACATAGAAACAACCATAATAAGACTGTTCTGTTGTTTTGCTGTAGTAACCCCTGCCTGTATTACCTCTGCAGGTAGCTGGCTGGTCGCTTGAGACACCCTGTTTTGTACGTTTACAGCTGCCTGATCAGGATCTGTACCCAGTTTAAAGTAAACTGTAATAACAAGCGATCCGTCGTTGCTTGCTGTAGAGCTCATGTAGCTCATGTTCTCTACACCATTTATCGATTCTTCCAGTGATGGCGCTACCGACCTAAGTACGGTTTCAGCATTTGCACCCGGATAAAGAGCGGTAACCTGTACGGCGGGAGGCGCGATGTCAGGAAACTGTTGCAAAGGTAGTTTTGTAAGTCCTAAGACCCCTAAAATTACCAATAGGATGGATATGACCGTAGCCAGAACCGGCCGGTCTATAAATCTTTTTAACATGATTATGTTTTACTTAATTGATTAGTTTGTAATTATTTAGCAGCAACTTCATCCTGAATTTTTTCAGGAACAACAACAGTACCGTCAGCAAGAGTTTCAAAACCTTTAAACACGATCCTGTCGCCGGTTTTAAGTCCTTCTTTTACCAAATAATCATTACCTGATTTACCCAAAATTGTTATAGGTGTCTTGGTTACTTTATTGTCTTTGTCTACTACATATACAAATACTTTATCCTGAACCTCTGCCGTAGCAGATTGTGGTATTACGATAGCATTTTCATGGTTTATACCAAGGCGTACTTTACCTGTATTACCTGAGCGTAAAAGACCTTTACTGTTAGGGAAACTTGCTCTAAGCGTAATAGCGCCTGTAGTTCTGTCAAACTGGCCGTCTACCATATCTATATTACCTTTTTGCTCGTAGTCGCTACCATCAGCAAGTACTAATGTTACAGGAGGTAGTTTTTTAAGTTTATCGTTTATAGTATTGCCTTCATATTTTTCTTTAAAAGCTATAAATTCAGATTCTCCAATTGAGAAATATGCATGTACTTCCTGAATATCAGACAATAATGTAAGTGGTGTAGGATCGGCAGCAGAAACAAGGCTTCCTTGTTTTTTAGGCAATCTTGTAATGTAACCATCTACAGGAGCTGTAATAAGTGTGTATCCAAGGTTAATCCTTGCAGATCCAACAGCTGCTTCTGCCTGTTTTTTATTTGCTTCAGCAATCTTTACAGACGCTTTTGCATTTTTAAGCTGATATTCAGAGATTACTTTACCTTCTACAAGCGGTGTCATTTTCTCTACTTCCAGTTTTGCATTTATAAGTGCTCCTTCTGCCCCGTTTAAAGCACCCTGAGCATTGTTAAGCAGCTCACGGTAACGGCTTTCGTTTATTTTAAAGATTGGCTGCCCTGCTTTTACAAAAGCGCCTTCGTCTACAAATACTTTATCTAAGTATCCGTCTACCTGTGGGCGTATTTCAACGTTTACTCTGCCTTCTACAGTAACAGGATACTCCTGATATGTTACTGCCTGTCCCTCTCCTATTGAGAACACAGGTACAGAAATTGCCTGAGGTGCAGGAGCCTGCGCGTCAGAACTTCCCGAAAAGCCATAAAATGCAATACCGGCAACAAGTACTATAGCTATTATTAATATTATACGTTTCATAATGGTATTAAATTATTTAATGATGTTAAGTGATAGTCCAAAAAAATTTAAAAATAGTGATGTGAATGTGTTTGGTTTATGCTTATAAATCATTTAACAGCGTTAAGTGATTTGGCAAAAAAAAGCTAAATAAATGTATTCATGATTAATTAGATTAAATGATTTAATGGTGTTAAGTGAATGTGTAAAAAATTTTCTTTATTCTTTTATATACCGTATAATTCCGGTAATTGCATCTTTAAGTATCTGTTTATTGATTTCTTCAGAAAGGCCGTTACCAACAATATTAATAGATATAAGGCCATGAATAACTGAAAAAAACGTAAAATACTTTTGTTTTATAACTTCAGGCTTAGGATCATTTTCACCCATAAGCTGAGCAATCGTATTGCTTATTAACATGTAAGGGGCGTCTGTCTCGGTATTGCGCTGTGCACAACATGTCATTTCTACACCATACATAAGCTGGTACATCTCTTTGTTCTTTAAAGCAAAGTTCCAGTAGGCCAGCCACATTGCCTCTAACTGCTCACCTGCATCTTCCGATTCTTGTTTTGCAGCTTCAAGGTCTTTCGTTAAAATACCGAAACCTTTACAGGTAAGTTCTTGTAGTATTGCCTCTTTATTAGAAAAATATTCATAAATAATCGGGGCAGTATATTCAATCTTGTCTGCAATTTTACGCATGCTTAGTCCCTGCCATCCTTCTTCTTTAACGATCTCTCTGGCAGCTTTAAGTATATTGGAACGGGTTTCTTCCTTCTGTCTAAATATTCTCTCTTTACTTCCCATTTTATAGCTTTTAAATTACTTAACAGCGTTAAGCAAAGGTAATATCTAATTTCGTGTTAGTGCAAATTTTTTGTATCATTTTTTTTTATTGTGATCATAGAGAATACTTATACCCTAATGAATAAAGATCTTTTCGAGGTCTTCTTTGCATATGGGCTTTAAAAAATACCCCTTAACCGCCCCTTCAAACTCCTTAGATTTGTTGATATCTACATCATTATTAGAGGAGCTTATCATGTAAATTGTAGGCGTTTTAGTTAGAAGCTTGGATATTTTTCCAAACTCTTCAAGAAATTGCCACCCATTCATGATAGGCATATTAACGTCTAATAGTATAAGATCCGGCAATATTTCTTCGCCGGTATTATTTTTTATATGTTCTATTGCATCCTGTCCGTTTATAAAAAAAGTAGATGCAACGTCAATTCCATTCTGTTTAAACAAATTTTTAAGTAGAAAATGATAAATCTTATCATCATCTATTACATAAAGGTTGCTAATTTTCTTCATCAAAATAAACTTTAAATGTAGTTCCTTTATTCAGTTCACTGCTCACTTCAATCTTACCTCCCATAGCTTCTACCTGATTTTTAGTTATAAAAAGCCCGATTCCTCTGGCATTTTGGTTCTTATGAAAGGTTTTATACATCCCAAAAAGAGAATTTTTATGTTTTTTTAGATCTATACCTAATCCGTTATCAGATATAGATAATATTTTTTTTCCATTAACTATCTCAAAATCATAAGAAAGCATAGGCTTCCTGTCAGGACTTGAATACTTAATAGCATTTGTTGTAAAATTAAGCAATATACTCTCAAGATAAGCAGGATTGTAATTTACCGTCACATCTAACGGTATATTTATCTCAATATCAACCCCATGCTTTTTTATCTCATTATGAAGTATATTGAGTATATTTTTAAGATAGTGCCTTAAGTTAAGCTCTTCCCTTACGTTTTTAATCTCTGTCTGTATTTCTACAAGTTCCTTTAAGTGGCTAATAGTTATCGTTAATCCGTTAGAAATAGACTCCAAATGTTCCAGCATCTCTTCACGTTCTTCTTCATTAGCATCCTTAAATAAGTCAAGCAGCATCTTTAGATTACTGGCATGCGATCTTAAATTATGCGATACTATATGCGCAAAATTGTTAAGGCGATTGTTTTGGCTAACAATAATATTTATGGTATTACCTAGCTCTACCTCTTTTTCTTTAAGCTGGTTAATATCTTTAAGAGTGCCTATAATTCTTAACGGCTTTCCTTTTTTATCATAATCGGCAATACTTCCCCGGCTTAGCACCCAACGATATTTTCCCTGATCGGTAAGTATCCTGTAGATGCTCTCATAAGTCGTATTCTTCTTTTTAAAATAATCTACCTTGCTTTTATCATAAGCTTCAAGATCATCAGGATGAATTCGATTTAACCAAAATGTATTAGGAAAATAGCCCGGTACTTCCGTTTTACCCAATATTTTCATAAGCTGAGCTGAAAAATAAACGATATTGGTTTTCATATCCCAATCCCAAATTCCTTCAGAAGCTGCCTTTAAAGCATAATGGTAACGTTCTTCAGATAAATGAAGCTTTTCTTCCTGCTGTTTGTGGTCTGTAATATCGGTAGACCTTCCATAAAAACTAACTGAGCCATCCGGTTTAAGTTCAGGCTTAGCCGTAATGCGCATCCAGCGCAATCCTTTTAAAGGTAATTGCAGTTTATACACAAAATCCCAGGTAGTAAGCTTTTTTCTTGATGCCTCCAGACTTTCAATAAATGGTTCTATATATTCCGGAAGAACACGTTCTTTAAAATATTTCTTTGGATCTGTCTGAAACAAATCCGCAGGCACTTCCATTAAATCAATAATGCTTTCGCTTAAAAAAATAATATCATACCGCTCAGTTTTAATATTCCAGCGAATTTTAAAAATAAGGTCAGGCACCTGATTCAGGAGCTTTTTATAAAAAATATTCAGGCTTTCGCCATCTAACATATCCGGGTTATCAAAAACCTTCATCTCCCCTTATTTCTTAATTAATGTACGTCTTAAAATTAAGAACTTTTATTAATAAAAATAGGGTTTTAGCTAAAAATTATCGTCTTGGATGGTAAGTATTGAGTACATTATTGAGGAATTTTCTATCAATGTGCATATAAATCTCTGTCGTCGTGATAGATTCGTGACCTAACATTAATTGAATGGATCGCAAATCGGCGCCGTTTTCAAGCAGGTGAGTAGCAAAAGAATGCCTGAAAGTATGGGGACTGATTGTTTTATTAAGCCCTATCTTTTTAGCAAGGTCTTTAATTATAGTAAAAACCATAGCACGGGTAAGGCCTTTTCCCCTGCGGTTAAGAAACAAAGTATCTTCGTGTCCTTTTTGTATTGTAAGGTGATTGCGTTCTGACTCTATATAATAGTTGATATATTTTTGGGTAAACCCACCAATAGGCACAAAACGTTGTTTGTTTCCTTTACCTGTCACTTTTACAAACCCTTCCTCAAAGAAAAGATCCGATAGCTTTAAATCAACAAGTTCAGAAACGCGTAGTCCACAGCTATAAAGCGTTTCAAGCATGGCGCGATTTCGGTCCTTTTGTGAAGTGCTGTCATTTCTAACCGTCTTTTTATCTTCGATCGCCCCTATAAGTGCATCAATTTCTGAGGTTGAAAGTGTATCAGGCAGTTTTCTGCCAATTTTTGGCACCTCAATAAGCTCCATTGGGGTATCTTTTCGATAATCTTCAAAGATTAAATAGTTAAAAAAACTCTTAAGGCCCGAAATTATCCTCGCTCTTGTTCGTGGATTTAATTCTGATGCAATGTGGTAAATAAACTGCTGGATAATTTCTTCGTCAACAATAACAGGAGAAACCTCAATGCCATTGGTATCAAGGTATTCCACCAGTCTTTGCACATCAAAACAGTAATTCTCGATGGAATTTAAAGAGAGTCCGCGCTCAATTTTAAGGTATGATTTATAGTCGTTTATGTATTTAATCCAACTTTTCATACAGGGTTAAAATTATGTGAATTAAGAATCCTTTCAGAATAGCGCCAATTTTAATGCTATAATTTTGAAATACAAAACTAAAACCTATAAAAATGAAAAATCTATTTAGAACACTATCAGTAAGTGCATTATTATTAGCGGGAGCAGTAGGATATGCACAGGATCCAAGTAACAGCGACATGTCACCAAGCTTTGGTGTAAAAGGTGGGGTTAACTTTGCTACAGTAACAGGCGATGATTTTGACAGCCCGGATTCAAGAACAAGTTTTCACGCAGGTGTATTTGCCGAGTTTCCTCTTGCTTCAATTTTTTCTATTCAGGTAGAAGCATTGTATTCAGGTCAGGGATTTAAAACTGATGTTAACGGAGGTATATTTGGCGGCAACGGAAAAGTTGAATATCAACTGGATTATATTAATGTACCGGTGCTTGCTAAAATATACTTAATAGAAGGACTTAGCATAGAAGCAGGACCTCAGTTTAGCTTTAAAGTAAACGAAGAAATTGATGCTGATGCAAATGCAGATGGCGGAGACCTAGACCTAAATGAAGCTGAAGATTTTGATTTTGGCGTAGCAGCCGGCCTTACTTTCCAGACAAAAATGGGATTATTTGCTTCAGGCCGTTATACTTTGGGCGTTACTGATATTATAAAAGATCAGGATGTTAAAAACTCAGTATTCCAATTGGGATTAGGATATAAATTTTAAGCTGGTAGCCTTGGCTTAAAATAAAACCCCACGCATTGCGTGGGGTTTTTCAATTTAAACACTAATAGTAATTAGAATTTGTAAACTATACCAAAGTTGATATCGTTAAAATCTGTACCAATGTTGAATGTATTAGTATTATCACCGTCTCCATCAGGATTAACTGAATTATATCCAAGTAAACCGAAAGTAGCTTCAAGGGCAATATGCTCAGAAACGAAATAGCTGATACCAGGAGCTAAACCTAAATTGATTCCTGTATCTTTAGTATCAGGTCCTCCTTCTGGTTCTGTTTTAGTAGACATATAACCTACACCAAGCTGACCAAAGAAAGAAAAGTTTCTTGCAGGAGTAAAGTAATATCTACCAAAAGCACCTGCTTCAAAAGTCTTAACATCGTTTTCAACTGTTATAGGATCAACAGGGCCACCTACAACTGTAGTTGCTGTACCTGTAGTGTAACCTAACTGAACACCAACAGAAATATTGTTAGTTACAAAGTAAGCAGCTCTAGGGATAATTTTAAACTGATCTGTTTTAAAATCTCCTGTTTTTTCTGAAGTGTAACCTACAGCACCAGAAATAAATACATCTCCCTGAGAGAAACCTGTTGTTGGTACATCCTGTGCGTTAGCAAAACCAAAAGCCATTACTGCTACGGCTGATAATAAAATTTTTTTCATTTGATTTGATAATTGATTATTTATGGGACAAAATTATTAAAATAATTAACAAGTAAAATACCCACTAATGGTGATTTTAACGGAAGATTAACAACTCCAAAAAATAACCCCTACTAATTAGCAGGGGTTCAGTTATTTGTTAGTTGTATTTTAAAAGCGATATCCGGCTCCAATCTGCAACCCTGTATTATGTACTTTGCCTACATCAGCATCAGAATCGCTAATATCTGCAATACCGACATTATATCGTATATCAAAGAACACACCCATTGGCAATTCATAAGCGGCTCCCCCTCCTATTCCAAAATCGATCGATTTGGTTGCGTTATCAACAAAGTCATCTTCAGATCCTACTTTAAAAGCAATTTCGGGTCCTGCCTGAAAACTCAGGCCTTCCATAACATAATATTTTGCCATAACAGGGATTCTTATATAATCTAAAGATGCATCGTCTGCCCCTTCGCTGGAATATAAAAGTTCCGGCTGAATGTGAAAATTCCCTGAAACAGGAAGGTCTACCAAACCACCAACATAAAAGCCGGTTTTACCATCTGAATCTGCTCCATCAGAATCAAAATTGGTAAAGTTAACTCCACCCTTAACACCAAATTTTATTTCTTCACTCTGTGCCTGTGCTGCCAAACAAAATGCTATAGCGACTGCGACTGATAATAAGATTTTTTTCATTTGTGTTTAAATTTTAGTTATTTGTATGAGTAAAAATATCCAAATTATTTAACAGTTCTACAAAACATTAGTTTTGATTTTTTCGATAACTCTATTAATTATCTAAACCGAAAATTAATATTCCACTTAAAGTCGCCAGACATTATCTTATAAATCCCTATGAAACAAAGACGTAGACATAAAAATCAGAAAAAATAAAAACCATTAAATAATTGTTATTATTTACCTGTTAAAATCGAATTATTATAAAAATTTTAACACTGATTAAAAGCCAAAATACGGTTAAAAATCTTTTATTAGTACTACTTTTCCTTACTTTTGTCTGGTAAAATAATATGCAGAATTTTAACCAACATTAATAAATTCATAACCATGAAAAAGATCATTTTTTTATTTGCTGCGCTGGCTGGAAGCTTTGCAATGCAGGCACAAGGAATACACTTTGGTGTTAAGGCAGGAGCTAACTTTGCTAACTTTAGCGGGGATATTGACTCTGATGGTATTACAAATTTTCATGCAGGTGCTGTATTAGAACTTAACGTTGTACCTACATTCTCTGTACAGGCAGAAGGATTATTCTCTTCTCAGGGTGGTAAAGCAAAATATGATGATGGTGGTGCTATAGCAGTTGCTAAAGACATTAACCTTGACTATATCGCAGTACCTGTAATGGCTAAATTTTATATTTTACCGGACAGATTTAGTGTAATGGCAGGTCCTCAGTTCTCATTCCTTGTAAGTGATGCAGATGATATTCTTGAAACAAAGAAATTTGACCTTGCAGCTGCAGGAGGTGTAGAGCTAAAAATTATAGCAGGCCTTTTTGCACAGGCACGCTATACAATTGGTTTAAACAATGTTAACGATAACGGAAACATAGATATTAAGAATAATGTATTCCAATTATCAGTAGGATACTTTTTCTAAAATTTTTAAATAATATTCAAAAGCCGGTTTGTCTTTACGACTAAACCGGCTTTTTTGTAGCTAATAGTGTTAAATTTATTATTAAACGGCATACACTCAACACGGGTTATACCTAAATTTACAAAAAACATCTAATGAACATTATCATTATTAATGGCCCTAACCTGAACCTGCTGGGTAAACGTGAACCTGAAGTTTACGGAGGCCGTTCTTTTGAAGATTACCTTGCCGAATTACAACAAAAGTTTCCCGGGATACAACTAGAATACTATCAAAGTAATATAGAAGGTGAAATCATTACCAAAATACAGGAAAAGGGTTTTGACTATGACGGTATCATACTAAATGCAGGTGCTTACACACACACTTCTATTGGCATTGCCGATGCCGTAAAAGCGGTAACAACGCCCGTTATAGAAGTCCATATATCAAATACTTTCTCAAGAGAAACATTCAGACATCAATCTTACTTATCTCCTGTTTCGGCAGGTGTTATCGTTGGCTTCGGGTTAAAAGGCTACGAACTGGCGCTACAAGCGTTATTACCATAAAAAATATGAAAAAAGCCATTTTACTATTATTCCTGCTTGCAGGATTACCGCTTTGGGCACAGGTTAAAGGCTGGGTTAACACTAAAAAAGGTAAGCCTGTTCCTTTTGCCAGCATAGTTGTGGCTAATACCTACAACGGAACATCGTCTAACGAAGACGGTACCTATGTAGTAAACATTAAAGCTAAAGGCCAGTATACCCTCATATTTCAGTCAATGGGCTATAAAACCCGGGAAGTGGTTATTGATGTTACCTCCCTGCCTCACATTTTAAATGTAACGCTGGAAGAAGAACAGTTCAACCTCAACGAGGTAGTTATATCGAATAAAGACAATCCTGCTAATACCATTATAACAAACGCCATTATAAACAGGGAAACCAACAGCCTAAAAGTATCAGGTTTTGAAGCCGACTTTTATTCCCGTGGTGTTTTCAGGCTTAAAAATGCTCCTAAGACTATATTGGGTCAAAAGATAGGCGATCTTGGCGCATCGCTTGATGGCAATGGTAACGGAATATTATATCTTTCGGAAACCGTATCACGCGTAAAACATGAAAGACCAAACAAAATAAGCGAACGCGTTATTGCGTCTAAAGTAAGCGGCGCCGATAGCGGATTCAGCTATAATAACGCTGCTGCGGCTGACTTTGACTTTTACAACAACTACATCCCTTTACAGATTAATGTGGTTTCGCCTATAGCTGATAATGCATTCAGTCATTACACTTATGCACTGGAAAGCACATTCTACACACATGATAAACAGCTGGTTAACAAAATAAAGGTCACTTCTAAAAGGGAGAACAGCCCCTCTTTTAACGGATACATTTATATTCTTGAAAATACCTGGCAGTTGTATGCTTTAGACCTGAACATAAAAGGCAGCCAGATGGAACAGGAACTTATAAATACCCTGAACATCAAACAGAATTATGGCTATAATGCTAAAGAAAAAGTGTGGACAAAAAACACCCAAGTTTTAAACTTTGAAGCGAGTCTTTTTGGCATTAACAGTTCAGGAACGTTCTCTTTTGTGTACAGTAACTTTATTGTAAATCCTGAATTCAAAACGAAAACCTTTACTGCGCAACTGCAATCTTTTGAAGAAGGCGCTAATAAAAAGCCTGATAATTACTGGAACAGCACCCGACCTATTCCGCTTACACCCGAAGAAGCAAAGGATTACCGCCGTAAAGACAGCCTTCAGGAAATAAGTAGTACCCCGGAATATATAAAAGCATCTGATAAAGAACGTAATAAATTTAAATGGACGTCAATTCCGTTGGGTTATACCTATCATAACACTCCCGAAAACTGGGAAATAAGCTATACCGGAATCGCAAGAAGGCTTGCCTTTAACTCTGTACAGGCCTACCACCTGTCTCCTGGCTTTTACTTTACACAATATAATGCCGACAGGACAAGCTATACTACTTATGGCACAGATGTAAGCTATGGCTTTGCCGAAAAGCGTTTTAGGGCTACCGGAACTATTTCGCATAAATTCAATAACTTTTCAAGGCGTATTATCACCCTGCATGGAGGTACTGCTATAGAACAGTATAATCCCGAAAAACCGATTAACAAGATCGTTAACAGTATAAGTACCCTTTTCTTCAGGGATAATTACATGAAACTGTTTGATAACCAGTTTGTGCGCCTTAGCTATGAAGAAGAAGTGATTAATGGTATTAATCTTACCGGAAGCATTGAATATACCCGTAAGCGTTCACTGTTTAATAATACCAATTTCTCTACGCTTAAAGATGCTTATAAGCCGTATACCTCAAACAATCCACTGTTGCCATACGATCCGGCTACTCAGTATGACAATACAACGCCTGCTTTTGAAAAGCATCATATGTTTAAAGGCTCGATTGGTGCACGCATAAGCTTTGGACAAAAATATCTGACGCGACCTGACGGTAAAGAGAACATCACTAACGATAAATACCCACGCCTGTACCTTAAATATGAAAAAGGGTTTGCATCAAGTATAGATGATTACAACTTTGACCACGTTTCGGCTAAAGTAAATTATGACCTGACCTTTGGTAATAAAGGGGAGCTTGGAATGAGTTTCAGGGGTGGAAAATTTTTTAATTCAGATAACATTGCCTTTACCGATTTTAAACACTTTAACGGAAACCAGACACGTGTAGGTAAATCTGAACGTTATCTGAACGTGTTTAACTTACTACCCTACTATTCGCACAGCACTAACGACAGTTATGTTGAAGTTCATGCCGAACACAATTTTAAAGGTTTTATAACCAATTCTTTGCCACTTATTGATAAATTAAACTATCATTTAGTGGCAGGTTATCATTTACTGGCAGTGCCGGGCAGTGATCCATACATGGAGTTTACTGCAGGACTTGATAATGTAGGTTGGGGAAAAGCCCGCTTCTTAAGGATAGACTATGTCCGTTCTTATAACGGCAGCGGTTTTATAAGCGATGGAGTAATCTTCGGGCTTACGTTTTTGGATATTCTTGAGTAGTCAGTTTATAGTTAACTATACTACTTTCAAAAAGAGATTCTTCACTGCATTTCATTCCGTTCAGAATGACAAACTCTCAACTACTACTTAAAACTATTTACTGTTTTTTCCTGTTCTTAAGCACGCTTCCCCTAAAGTTTTCAACGGGGTCTTTTTGCAGAAAACGCTCAAGGTCTTCCCATGTAGCGCATTTTATAGGATATTTTACACCGTCAAAATCCAACGGCAGCGTAACCGATTCTATTCCTGTAAGATCTTCTTTAAGGTAATCCTCAAGATCTTCTACAGAATAAAACCATTCTTTATCAAACTGTATCTTGTTTACCGTGGTATCTTTTTGCAGTACGGCTTCGGTTAACTTTTTCATTCGGTATTCTCCTTCTGTTATTTATTCTTTACAAATACGTGTTTAATCTTACTTTTGCCTGTGTCCCTTTCGTCAACTTCAAAACGATCTATGCTTTTAATAAGAGCAAGCATTTTGGGGAAACCATAGTTACGGGAGTCAAAATCAGGCTGTTTTTTAAGGATAAAATTACCCAGGTCGCCCAGGTAAGCCCATCCATGTTCGTCGGCTAGGTCATTAATACTCTGGCGAAGCAGTTTTATAAGTCGGGGATCTACTTTACTTATAGTCTCTTTTTTTACAGGAGCCGATTTCTGTTCTTTAGAATCATCTTCATGCTCAGCATCCGATTTTCCTGCACCAAGGATCTCGATATATATAAACTTATCGCACGCCGATATAAACGGTATAAGCGTTTTCTTTTCGCCAATGCCAATTACTTTCATTCCCGCTTCACGAAGGCGTGTAGCCAACCGTGTAAAATCGCTATCGGAAGACACGATGCAAAAGCCATCTACCTTACCGGTATACAGTATATCCATTGCATCAATGATCATAGCACTGTCGGTAGCATTCTTTCCTGTAGAATAGCTGTATTGCTGAATAGGTGTTATAGCATTTTCAAGCAATACTTTTTTCCATCCTGAAACAGTAGGTTTAGTCCAGTCGGCATAAATACGCTTAAAGGTTGGCGTACCATACTTGGCAATTTCCTCAAACATTTCCTTTACGTTCGCGTAAGGCACGTTATCGGCATCAATCAAAACAGCAAGCCTAAGATCCTGTATCGTAGTCATAGAAAGTTATATTTACCCAAAGATAGGCACAAAATCTATGCAGAACACAATTATTACAACGGCTTATCCCCACTTATAATTTTAGAAATAATGCCTCTTTCTTTACCTGCATCGGCAATAAGTACGCCAAAAGTATGCAATACAATAAAGGGAATAGCGAAGTATAACGAAAGCACGTGAATCTCTTCCATAATGTGCTCTGTACTTTCAGGGCCAAGTTCTTTCATCATTCCGGTAAACAAAGCTGCTCCCAGGAACAGATAGAAAACAATATACACCCACGATTTAAATTTGTCGTATTGTGAAACGCCTTTTTTAAGGGGATTGGCAAATCCTAATCCCTGTACCCAGGTAAGGATAATACGTACCACAAAAAGGCCAACCATTACATAACCTGCTATAATATGCGTTTCCCACATTGGTCGCCTTACTTTTTTTGCTATAGTTGCGGCGTCATCGCTATTAATTTCGATGCTCTTTTCGGCAAGATTGTCCTGAATTATAGTCCCCATGCTGCCTTTATTCATCCACCCCATACGAAGCAGCACCGTTAATAGTATATATAAAAAAGTAAAAGCAATAGCCCAGTGAAGAAGCCTGCTGGCAAGGTTAAATCGTTTTTCTCTCATGACGCAAATTTAAGTTGTATTTAAATTTGCGCAATGTTAAAACTTCATCAAATTATTATTTTTAAAAGATAATTGTAAGAAAACACAATCAAACGCGTTATTCCTGATGTCACCTATTTAAATTTCGCCTATGATGCAACGTTTGTAAGACATATTACGTCTTATATTTAATATACCTAACCTTAACTATAAACCAAACCAATGCACAAATTATTAACCGCCATTTTTTTATTGCTGGCAACAGCATCCTATTCGCAGATAAAAGGAAAAATAACAACTTCATCCGGAGAAAGCATTCCTTTTGTAAGCATTACAATTGAAAACACCTACAACGGCACAACCGCTAACGAAGAAGGCCAGTATGAACTTAATGTAAAAAAGCCGGGAACGTATACCGTTATTTTTCAATCGATAGGCTACAAGACCAAAAAAGTACCCGTAGATGCACAAGCTTTTCCGTTTGTACTCAATGTAGTATTAGCTGACGAAAACTACCAACTTAAAGAACTTACCATATCTAATGACGAAGATCCTGCCTATGCCGTTATCCGACAGGTTATAGCACACAGAAAAGAAAACTCAGCCAAAACAGGCCGTTTTGAAGCCGATTTTTATTCTAAAGGTATCTTTAGGGTAAAAGACCTTCCTAAGAAAATACTGGGTCAGAAAATTGAAGTACCGGACGGTATGGTAGATTCTACCGGAAGTGGCATCCTGTACCTTTCCGAAACCGTATCGCACATTACCTTTGAGCAGCCTGACAAACTAAAAGAACGTATTATAGCTTCTAAAGTAAGTGGTAACGATAATGGCTTTAGCTACAATACAGCTATGAATACGTACTATAATTTCTATAATAATTATGTAGATTTTGATATCCAGATGATCTCACCATTAGCCGGTAGCGCCCTGAGCTATTACCGCTACAAACTGGAAGGTACTTTTTTTGACGAGAACAACAACCAGATCAACAAGATTAAAATTATTCCGCGCCGCGATAAAGAGCCTGTTTTTGAAGGCTATATTTATATTGTAGACGACAGTTGGGCCATATATGCCATAGATGTAGATATTAAAGGCTACAGAATGCAGGAACCGTTCCTGGAAACCATGAATCTGCAACAAAACTTTACCTACAATGCTACTAATGGTATCTGGGCTAAAAACTCACAGACGTTTGACTTTAAAGCCGGAGCATTCGGGATAAAATTTAGTGGTAAGTTTTCTCATGTTTACACTAACTACGTTTTTCACGACAAGTTTGAAAAGAAAACGTTTGGCAGGGAAGTTATCGTAATCGAAGATGAAGCCAATAAAAAAGATTCGGTGTACTGGAACGCTATCCGCCCTATTCCACTTACCGATGAAGAGATAGGCGATTATACTAAAAAAGACAGCATTCAGGAAAAAAGAAATTCTCAGGCCTACAAAGACTCTATAAACAGTAAAGAAAACAAGTTCCATATTTTGGATCCGCTTACCGGTTATAGCTATAAAAATTCTAATGGCTTTAGGTTTGATTATGACGGAATTCTGAAACTACCGGGATATAACACGGTACAGGGCTGGAACCTTGATACCAAACTAAGCTCTTCTATTACATTAAATCCTGATGAAAAAGACGAAACAAAAAAACGAAGCATATATGCTGCCGCAAACTTTAACTATGGTATAGCCGAAGACCGTTTGCGCGTAAACGGATATATAGGCGCTTACGGAGTTTGGCTATCGGGAGGTAACAGCATAGAGCAGTTCAATCCGTCTAATATTAGCCCGTTTATTAACTCTGTAAGTACACTTTTCTTTAAGGACAATTACATGAAATTGTTCGATAAAACCTTTGCAACGCTATCGTATAATAAACAGATAGGCATAGGTAATAACATCGGAGCCAGCGTGCAGTACCTACGCAGGAGGCCTTTGTATAATAATGCCGACTGGACCTTTATTAAAAATGATCACGATTATACGTCCAATGATCCGTTAGCGCCTTATGATTATACCTCAGCGCCATTCCAGACGCATACTTTGTATAAGGCAGCTGTTGGGGCAAACTTTAACTTTGGACTTAAGTATAAAAGTTTTCCTAACGGAAGAAAAAGCGTGCTTAACTATGGCGAATATCCTACCCTTGGCATTAAATACGAAAAAGCATTTGCAGGAAGCATAAAAGAATATGAGTACGATTACCTTTCTGCTACAGGATCATACAAAACAAGTTTTGGCAACAAAGGTGATTTTGGTATTGCTGTTAAGGCAGGTAAATTTTTTAATGCAGATGGCATTGCCTTTACCGACTTTAAACACTTTAACGGTAACGAAACCCATGTATATAGTGGCGAACAAAACCTTGGCAGGTTTAACAATCTACCCTATTATAGCCTGAGTACCAATAATTCTTATTTTGAGCTGCATGCAGAACATAACTTTAAGGGCTATATAATGAATAAGATACCACTGCTTAATTACCTGCAATGGAACCTTATTGTAGGCTATCACCAGATTGCGACACCGGATATTAAACCTTATCAGGAGTTTACCGCAGGATTTGATAACATTGGCATTGGCAGTTTCAGGATGTTGCGTATAGACTATGTCCGCTCTTACCAAAGTGGTTTTAAGTCAGACGCTATCGTATTCGGTCTTAAATTTTTAGATCTGTTATAAAAGGCAATTTAAATGAAAAAGTTATTTTTAGTTATTGCTGTGCTCCTTTTACAGTCAGTTAGTGCCCAAACACTTAATGAAACTCAAAAATTAGCAGCAACTGCCCATATATGGGGATTTTTAAAATATTATCACCCTGAGGTTGCCTCCGGAAAATATAACTGGGATTATAAACTTGTACAATTACTCCCTTTGGTAAAACAGGCTCAAACAAAAGAAGAGCTAAGTGCATTATATATTAAATGGATTGAAGAGCAGGGAAAAGTGCCGGTTTGCAAAAAATGCGCTAAAAGTAACAAAGAGTACTTTGATAAAAACTTTGATATGTCGTGGATGCAGGATACCTTATTATTTACAACCCAGTTATCAGAAAAACTAAAGTATATTGAGAACAACAGATTGCTGGGCGATAAATATTATGTTTCCCCAAATGGTAAAGGCGGATCACAGGGTATAACCAATGAAGTTACCTACAATAATTTCAATTTTCCACAGGAAGAAGGAAGGCTGTTAACGCTTTTCCGTTTCTGGAATGTTGCTGAGTACTTTTTCCCATACAAATACATGACCGATATAAAATGGGATGATGTGCTTATAAAGTTTATACCTAAGTTTCAAAACGCTAAGAACGCATTGGAATATCATCTTGCAATAAACGAACTTATAGCTACCACAGATGATAGTCACGGCACAATATTTACCGATGCCAGCGAGTATATTTACGGGATATATCGTATACCATTTGTAACAACACTGGTTGAAGACAAGATTATCGTAACGAAAATACATAACGATTCACTTTGCCGTATAGATGATATACGAATTGGCGATATTATTACGCATTCTGATAGTGAATCACTAATAGATAGATTTAATACCAACTATAAATATTATCCTGCTTCTAATCAATCTGTAAAGAACAGATATATAGAATACATACTTCGCAGCAAACAAAAAACTTCGGAAATAACTTTTGAAAGAAATGGCGTTGTTTCCAAAAAGAATATTCGTTTATATGAACCCCGAACATATACGTTCGACACCGATAAAAATGATAAGGGATACAAAGTACTTGATGGCAACATTGGTTATGCTAACCTTAGCGTAGTATATCCTGAAGATGTAGATGCAATGATGGTATCTTTATCTAAGTGCCCTGCAATTATTTTTGATATCCGGGAATATCCTCAATGGCTTGTACATGAACTTTGTACAAAGCTGACTTCAGAAAGTAAAGAATTTGCAAAATATATTAAATCAGATCTTGACTATCCGGGAAGATTTGAATGGAAATCTACACTTACTACTAAAGCAGGCAAAAATAGTTACGCCGGCAAAGTTGTTATACTCGTTAATGCCGGTACACAGAGCAGGGGCGAATTTACTACTATGGCCATTAAAGCTGCCACAAATGCTATAGTTGTAGGAAGTCAGACAGCAGGTGCTGATGGAGAATTAATTTATATAGATCTTCCGGGTGACTTTACAGCTACTTTCACCGGTAATGGTATCTTTTATCCCGACGGAGGTGAAACACAGCGTATAGGCATAGTTCCGGATATTGAAGTGCACCCTACAATTGCAGGAATACGCGCAGGCAAAGATGAAGTACTTGAAAAGGCCATTGAAGTAACACAGCCCTAAATTAAATAATAAGTGATGATGCCATAAAAATCTCATCACTTATTATTCTAATGAATGAAGAATCTTTCATACTAACCTGAGGTTCCTCGCTCATATCATCCTTCAGAATGACACTTTATATTAGTTTGCTTCTGTATACTTTTTGAAGTTATCAAGTATAGCCTGCCAGCCATTTTTCTGCATTTCAACAGGATTTTGATTTTCAGCATCAAATGTTACATTTATGACTGTCTTATCTGCATCACCGTCGAACACAACATTTACCTCTCTGTTATCGGGCATTGTATAAGTAAAACTTTTGCCTTCTGCGATTTCGGTGTAGGTAGCTTCAAATTCAAAACCAAAACTTCCGTCTTTTGCTTCCATTCTCGCACTGTATTTTCCACCTACATGCATATCATTTGATGCTGATGGACATTGCCATGATGGGTCTGCATAATTCCATTGTGTTATGTGTTCAGGGTTTGTATAGTAATCCCAAACTTTTTTCACATCTGCATTGATTGTTGCAGAAACTGATATTTTGCTCATTCTGTAATCTTTTTGTGGTTATTAAAACAATATATTTTAAAATGTATAACTTATTATAGCTTGTTAAGTTTCTCTAAGACTATTCTTATTTCCTCAGGCTTTCGTGTGCCTATCATAAGGTTGGGCTTCCCACTGTTGAATTTCAGCAGAAGTCCTTCATTACCGGACATACTATATACACCGGGTTTTACACCCCATCCTCCATATTCCGACATTGGTTTATACTGTTTTAGTTCGCAGCTTGCTATCTGTTCCCATGTATATAGACGCCATCTCTTATGGTATGGGAAGAACTTTATATAAATGCCACGCTCATCTATCTTAGTTGATAAATTTTGCGAAAGGAAAAAAATCATAAAGACAGCAAATACGATTGTAAATATAATGATACCCAAATTGCTCATTGGTTTATCACCAAAAGTATGCCCAAAAATCGTTTGTGAAATAGCACCAAAAACAGTTATGCCGTTTAAGCCGAAAAGCAATACCCATATCCACCACTGCCTGAAATATTGTTTTTCTATAAAAAGAGGATTATCCATTCATTTTAAAGTTTGTCCCACAAATTTATATAAAAAAAGGCTGCACAAAGCAGCCTTTTTAAGTATGATATATAACTAATAATTAGTCAAATCTTTCAATTTTAGCACCAATAGCACGAAGCCTTTCGTCTATTCTTTCGTAACCACGGTCAATCTGATCACTGTTCTGAATAGTACTTACACCTTTAGCCGAAAGCGCAGCAATAAGGAGTGATATACCGGCCCTGATATCAGGCGAAGACATAAGGATACCTTTAAGGGTAGACTTAAAATCTAAACCTATAACAGTAGCCCTGTGCGGATCGCAAAGAATGATCTTAGCACCCATATCTATAAGGCGGTCTGTAAAAAACAAACGGCTTTCAAACATCTTTTGGTGAATAAGCACTTCTCCCCTTGCCTGTGTAGCAACAACAAGAACGATACTTAAAAGGTCTGGTGTAAATCCGGGCCAGGGAGCATCTGCAATAGTTAAGATAGAACCATCTATATAATTCTGGATCTCATAACCATCTGTGTGAGCAGGAATATAAATATCATCTCCCCTGCGCTCTAATGTAATACCAAGCTTTCTGAAGGTTCCCGGTATAACACCTAAATTATCCCAGCTTACATTTTTGATCGTAATTTCGCTGCGTGTCATAGCCGCAAGGCCAATCCAGCTTCCTATTTCAATCATATCAGGCAAAATGCGGTGGTCGCATCCTCCAAGAGTGTCTACACCTTCTATTTCAAGCAGGTTAGAGCCTATGCCTGTAATTTTTGCACCCATGCGGTTAAGCATGTTACAAAGCTGCTGCAGGTACGGTTCGCACGCAGCGTTATATATTGTAGTTTTGCCTTCGGCAAGTACAGCAGCCATAACAATGTTTGCCGTACCGGTTACCGATGCCTCATCAAGAAGCATATAAGCACCTTTTAGCTTAGTAGCCTCTACACCATAAAAATGGTCTTCTTTGTTGTAACGAAATTTAGCACCAAGATTAATAAATCCTTCAAAGTGAGTATCAAGTCTTCTGCGGCCTATTTTATCACCTCCCGGTTTAGGAATGTATCCTTTTCCAAAACGTGCCAATAGCGGGCCTACGATCATGATAGATCCCCTAAGCGATTTACCTTCTTCTTTAAATGCTTCTGACTCAAGATAAGCAAGATTTACTTCATCTGCCTGGAAACTGTATGATCCATGAGCCAGCTTTTCAACTTTAACTCCCAGATTACGTAATAAAGTAATAAGCTTATTTACGTCAATAATATCAGGAATGTTTGTTATGGTTACTTTTTCCGATGTAAGAAGCACAGTGCATAAAACCTGTAATGCCTCATTTTTTGCGCCCTGCGGCGTAATTTCACCTTTTAAAGGTACTCCTCCTTCAATTTTAAATGTTCCCATGCAGTGTAATAATAGAATTTATGTTTTTGGTTGTTTTATGCTTTTCTGTGGTTTTTATTGTTTTGACCAGTCTTACCGTTAGTGTTAGTTTTGTACTGCATTTTTTGCTTAGGGTTGCTAAACTGCGTTTTGTTGCTCAGTTTTTTGTTTACCCTCATCAGGTCTGTAGAAGTAGAAAGTTCTTCTTCTGTAGCCTGAAGGTTCATCGTTCCGCCTGAAAGCTCATAAAGATGTTCAAAAATAACATCATCCTTAACAGTATCCTTGTTCCAGCTCAGGTACGATTTTTTCATGTGGTTTGCAATAACCATTATAAGCGCGTTCTTCATTTCGCCATCTTCCCATTTATTAGCTACATCTATCATGTATTTGATATTGTTGCCATAAAAACGATACTTCGGGAAGTTTTGCGGATATGCCAGCCTGTCGGGCTTTTGCTGCAATAATTCCCTTGAAGGCGTTGGGTACGGAGAATCTACATCCAGTTGAAAATCAGACATAATATATATCTGATCCCAAAGCTTGTGCTGAAAATCGGGCACATCTCGAAGGTGCGGATTAAGGCTTCCCATGACCGAAATGATATATTTTGCAGCCTTATTGCGCTCGTCCCTGTCTTCCAGTGCCACAGCCTGCTCAATGAGTTTTTGCAGGTGGCGGCCATATTCCGGTATGATCAGGTGCGGCCTTTCGGCATTGTATTCAAGATACTGAACGGCTTCTGCCGGGTTATGTCGGTTCATTTGTATTCTGGTTTCTTTATAATGATATAATACCCTCTATTGCAGAGAGTTCAATATATTTATCTATAACAGACTGTGCACTTACCATTCTTACATTTATAGAAACAGCCGTGTATTTACCGGTTTTAGACTGATTTGTTTCTATAACAGCGCCCAGGTTATCAAAAGCATCTTCTACTTTTTCTACATTGCCTGCAACTGATGGCACAATAAATTTAAATAAATATTCCGAAGGCCATAGGGTAGAATCGGTAAGTTCCTGTTTTAGCCTTGCATAAAATTCTTCGCTTTTCTTATCCATGCGTAAATAAAATAAACGCAAATATACATATATAGAACCAAGTATTCATAAAAATTATGACACTCTGATACTTAATTAGGAGATTAATAATTTTTCCCTGTTTTTGCCGCAATAGCGTTGGCTTTTCGCATTTTATATACTTTCGCTATTACCTTTTTAAGGTTAAAATAAAAAAAATTCACATCCTCACGCAACCTTTTCATTTTTTAACGTCTTTATAGTATAGGTTTAGGTTATGAATTGGTTATTTTGAAAACCCGCTGACTTCATGCAGCGGGTTTTCCTTTTTTATCAGGTAAGAGCAAATACAACTACAAAAGCCGCTACCGCCATAAAACCATACGAATACAGAATTACCTTATCCAGCAATGTCCTGTTTCTGAACAGGCGGATTACAATAAACAGTGCTGTACCCATTATAAGATTGGTAAATATCCATTCATTAAAAAGCGGAGCCAGTTGTACATCGCTAAGTTTGTAGGTATTATAAAGCGCCATACCCAACAGTGTTGCAAAAACTACTGCCCATATAAAATAAAGGGCTACCAAAACATGAAATACCAGGTGTTTGCTATCAAATTTTCTCATTCTTAAATTCTCTACTTATGCGCTTATAACGCAACTTTATGTACATTTATTGACACCCTTAGCTATCAAAAGTTGGCAAGATTCGGGTTGTCTGCCCTAACAAGCCAAAGTATCTTTGTACTGTAATACTAAGTTATATAATCATGAAAGAGCAAAATAATATAAATTTTGACAGAATAGCACAGGCTATAGGTTATCTTAAAGATAATTTTAAAGATCAGCCCAATCTTGACGAAGTAGCAGAAAAAGTACACCTGAGTCCGTTTCATTTTCAGAAACTTTTTACTGACTGGGCCGGTGTAAGCCCTAAAAAATTCCTGCAATATCTTAGCATAGAACATGCAAAGAAATTGTTAGCCAATACCTCCTCTACCCTTACCGATGCTGCTTTTGACACAGGGCTTTCAGGTACGGGAAGGCTGCACGATCTTTTTGTTACCATAGAAGGTATGACACCCGGAGAATACAAAAACGGCGGCGAAAACCTCAGCATCAGTTATAATTTTTACGAAACCCCCTTTGGGTCAATTCTGGCGGCATCAACAGCTAAAGGTATTTGCCATCTCGCATTCGCCGACAATGAAACCGACGGACTGATAGTGCTACAACAAAAATTCCCAAATGCTAATTATAGCAAAGCTACAGACATGTATCAAACCGAGGTACTGAACGCTTTTTTAAACGAACCGTCGGCTACAAATGCTGTAAAACTACACCTTAAAGGCACTGCTTTTCAGCTTAAGGTCTGGCAGGCTTTGCTTAACGTTCCTGCGGGTAATCTTATCACTTACGGTGGCCTTGCACATCGAATAGAATCACCAAAGGCATCGAGGGCGGTGGGTACGGCAGTAGGCGATAATCCGGTAGCTTTTATAATACCATGCCACAGGGTAATACAATCTACAGGTGTTATGGGCAACTATCACTGGGGTAGTAATAGGAAAGCAGCTATAATTGGCTGGGAAAGTGCAAAAGCTGAATTGTAATCATGGAGAACATCAGACACAAAACAGCTACCCTGCAATGGAGCTGCATAGCCGAAAGCCTGAACGAAAAAGGTTATACCATAATTCCGCAGTTTCTTACTATATCTGAATGTGATGAACTATCACGATTGTATGACGACACAACATTATACCGCAAAACGGTAATAATGGAACGGCACCGCTTTGGTTTAGGAGAATATAAATATTTTAATTATCCGCTACCTGACATCATAGCTTCAATCAGGGAAAGCATCTACCCATACCTATCTGCTATTGCCAATAACTGGATGAAAGCACTTAATATACCAACTGTTTTTCCGTCGGCACTTGAAACTTTACATGAGCAATGCCGAAACAATAATCAGGCAAAGCCTACCGTTCTTATCCTGAAATATGGCACAGGTGGTTTTAATACCCTGCATCAGGATATTTATGGTGATGTATATTTCCCAATGCAGGCAGTTGTAATGCTTACCCAGCCAGGAGAAGATTATACCGGTGGTGAATTTGTGCTTACTGAACAGGTGCCAAGAGCACAGTCTAAAGCAATTGTACTCACCCCAAAAAAAGGTGATATGATTATTTTTACAACTAATTTCAGGCCGGCAAAAGGCAGTAAAGGCTATTATCGCGCTAACATGAAACATGGCATTAGCGAAGTGCATAGCGGTAAGCGCATGGCTATGGGAATTATTTTTCATGATGCCACAACATGATACCACATGGCAAGCTTATTGCTACAGAAGTAAGAGTCCTCATAAAAGCCCGTGTGATAGCATTGGGTGGCAATAAAAAGTTAAAGATATACGGGCGCCTACACTGCGCTTCAGGAAAAAGGATGCTAAAAGAAAACCGCGTGTTCTTTTCGAACGTACATGAAGCTAAACACTTTGGGTACAGACCATGTGGGCATTGCATGAAGCAGGAATATAAAATTTGGAAAGAGAACAATGAACCTATTTGATACCGACAAGCGTACTAATCTCCTGCCTTATGACGGAGAAGTGCTATATTACGGACATATACTTAACGAAGCTAAAGCGAAGTATTATTACGATATGTTGCTCAACAGTATTCCCTGGCAGCATGACGAAGTCATTATTTATGGCAAAAGAATTGTTACTAAAAGAAAGGTTGCCTGGTATGGTGACGACAATTATGATTACACCTATTCCCGAACCACAAAAACCGCTCTCCCCTGGACAAAAGAATTAAAAGAGCTGAAAGACATGGTAGAAAAAACCTGCGGCACAAAGTTTAATTCGTGCCTACTAAACCTCTATCATAATGGCGATGAAGGTATGGCATGGCACAGCGACGATGAGAAATCGTTAGGCAAAAACACCGTGATTAGCTCTTTGAGCCTGGGTGCCGTAAGAAAATTCAGTTTCAGGCATAAGGCCTCAGGTGAGAAAATAGATACGTTTTTAGATAGCGGAAGCCTTTTAGTAATGCAGGGAACAACACAAACCAACTGGCTGCATAGTTTGCCAAAGTCAGCTAAAATAAGGCATCCGCGAATAAATTTAACCTTTAGAACCATCGTTACAAATACACCATAACTACCTCATTATAAAATAATAGCATAAAAATTAATAGCTCTTACAAATAATATCTATATTTATCTCGTTAAATATTTGTTATTTTAGAGTTATGGCTGCCCCGCCAAATACTAGTATCAAAATTAATACCCCCAAAGAAAATGAAGCTAAAAGAATTAAAACTCTGGCTAAGCAAACTGTCTGAAGAAGAACTGGAAAAAGAATTGTTATACAATTCAATGGATTACGGAATTTCAGGTGCTATAACTGAAATAAACAAATCAGACGACAATTTGTATTATGTAGGCGACGACCCTGTACTCCTGCATACAAAAGACGAACTGAAACAGCGCGGTTACAGTGAAAACCAGATATCGCGACTGGATGTTGAAATCCCGAAAGGATGTTATTACATTGAATTAAGCAACGAATACAGTATTCTGGAACGCTTTTTAGACCAGGCATAACGATTCCCCCGTTTACATTAACAAACACTTATGGCTATAATAAAGTTATAATTGGTAAATTAGCTTTTACCAACACTTTATACCTGCCATGACATTAAAAGTACTTACCATAACGTTTAACCCTGCCGTTGACAAAAGCAGTACGGTAGAAAACATACAACCCGAAAAAAAACTACGCTGTTCTAAACCCGTCTATGAGGCCGGAGGTGGCGGCATAAATGTATCCCGAGGACTCGAACGCCTCGGGATTTCTTCGGTTGCACTGTATCCGGCGGGCGGGCGGACAGGAGAATTGTTGCAGGATTTACTAAACAAGGAAAATATAGATTCACTGGCTGTGCCTGTAGTTGCCGAGACAAGGGAAAACTTTATTGTAGTAGACACCTCTAACAATAACCAATATCGCTATGGAATGCCCGGAGATGCCATAACACCTAAAGAAGCTGACGCATTACATGAAGCGATACTTGGCATAGATCCGTTACCAAAAATTGCCGTAATAAGCGGCAGCCTTCCCGAAGGATTATCTACAGCTTTTTTAATAAAACTGGTAAAAGAACTTAAGGCTAAAAATGTAAAGATAATTGCAGATACATCGGGCGATGCACTTACCGCCATCTTAAAAGAAGGCGTCTACCTTGTGAAACCAAATATTGGCGAACTGAGCAAATTTATAGGTAAGGAAGAGCTGGATAACGAATCGGCTGATGAAGCAGCAAAAGAACTTATAAATAAAGGAGCGGCAGAAATCGTTGCTGTCTCTATGGGACCACAGGGCGCGTATGTAGTTTCTAAAGATGAATGCGTACATATAAATGCACCATCGGTTAAAAAGCTTAGTACCGTGGGTGCCGGAGACAGCATGGTAGCCGGAATGACATCTATAATTGCTAAAGGCGGCAGCATTACCGAAATGGCCCGCATGGGTGTTGCATGTGGTACAGCGGCCACTATGAGCAAAGGCACAGGCCTGTTTACTAAAGAAAATGCAGAAAAGCTATATAAGTGGCTTTCAAAATAAGTTTATTTGGGTATTTGTTGATTCGGTTATTTGGAAAGCCGACAACCTAAAACTATAAACTACAAACCAACAACTAACAACCGTAATTATGAAATACCTTGACGCAAAAGATGCTTTTGAAGAGCTAAAAAGTTTTGAAGGTAAAGCTGCTTTTAAAGGCGAAGAAACAATAATAGATTATTTTGTGCTGCTGCCTAAACACGAGCTTGAAAATTTTGACATCAATTCTTTTTTTGAACGCTATCAGGCCAGTACCAGCTTTGAAATTGAAGGCAGCCATGAAGGTGAATCATATACCCTTCTTGGCGTAAACATACTGCAGGAACGGTATTCTAACGACGTTGATTATTTCATGAAAATGATTGTTTGGTAATTTCGTCACGCTGTTTTTATACTTTTGCCTTATAATTTGTATCTAATGGAATATCCGTCGTTTACCGAACAGCTTAGCCCCGATACCGCAGTGGGCAAAACGTCTATTGTGCCTTATGCATCAGACACACCTGTGGTTAAGGAAATGAGCAGGCTAACACAGAACATGATAAGCCTTATTACCGAAGGCGAAAAGATGATATACAGCAACGGCGATGCTATCCACGTGAAGCCCGATACCATTATGATGCTGGCAGGCGGCAGCTATATTTTTACCGAACGTTTTGCCGAAAACACCATGTTGAGAAGCACCATGCTGCTTTTTGATAACGACCTGATTGAAAAGATTGCACTGAAAACAAAACCGAACACAAAGCAAAAATCGCATGTGTTTTTCCCGAGGGATCCGTTTATTAAGAGTTATGTGGCAACACTTCAGCATTTGCAGGAAGCCGGAAACAAGATAAGTGGTGCCATGGCAACGGTAAAGGTCAATGAACTTTTGCTGTATTTATCAGACACTTATCCCGATATCTTCAATAGCTTTCAGCCATATGCTATCCAAAAAACATCGCACGATACTGTAAAAAGGGCTGTTGAGGAAAACCTGAACAACTTCCTTTCGGTTAAAGAGCTCGCTTTTTTATGTAATATGAGCATCCCAACCTTTAAGAGGCAGTTTAGCAGTATTTACAATACCTCTCCTGCAAAATGGATGCAGGAACGCCGGCTGGAAATGGCTGCCAATAAAATAAAACTCAAAAATACCAAACCTACCGATCTGTACCTTGATGCTGGTTATAGCAGCCATTCGGCATTTTCGCAGGCGTTTAAAAGCTATTACGGCATTTCGCCAAGAGAATATAACGGACAACAGCCCGTGTAAAATAAACCTTTTGCTACAATAAATCGACTCTCCTGCGCTAACTCCGCCTTCTTTCCCGCTCTACATTTGTATTGTAATAAAACAATATAATTATGGGTACAGAACAAAACAAAGCCTTAGTTGTGCGATACAACAAAGACGTAATCGAAAAAGGAAACATGGAAGTGCTGAAACAAATTGCCTCTCCTGATTTTATCAACCATTCAGCCCCACAGGGTATGCCGCCGGGTCTTAACGGCATGGAATATTTTTTTGCCAACATCCTGCATGCGGCTTTCTCTGATATTGAAGTCAGCGTAGAAGACATGGTAGCCGATGAGCACAAAGTAGCTACACGTAAAATAATTTCAGGCACACACATCGGTACATTGATGGACATTGCCCCTACCGGTAAAAAGGTTACGATTAACGTTATTGATATCCTTAGCATTACCGATGGCAAAATAAATGCCCACTGGGGACAGAATAATTTTAGTGAAGTAGTGCAGTCGCTTTAACCTTTTTTAAAATACGAAAGCCCCTATTAAGGGGCTTTTTCTATATATGTTGTATCATTTTAACTGAAGTAAATCTCAGATAATTCAACGAGATTCTTCCTCCGTCAGAATGACACACTGAATGTTAATCATCTGTAATTTTGAGCGTAGCGCAGCGGAGTCCAAAATCTCAACAGAGATTCTTCCTTCGTCAGAATGACATGCCAAATGTAAATCCGCGTTCCTTTAAAGAAAATATTAATTCTATTTATCCCCAAACGCCGGGCGAAACTGCTTTGCCAGTGCTTTTACGATAACCGAATTGGGCACCATTTGTCCCAGTCGCGCCAGCATGGCATTTTTGAACCCGGATATGGCTACGCGTTTGTTGCTGCGTATACCCTGTATTGCGGTTTCCACCACCTGCTCGGGAGTTTTTAGGGTAGCTCCCACAAGCGGAGCCTTATCATCTACTTTTGCAGCGTCAAAAAAATTGGTTTTGGTAGCGCCGGGACACAGCAGTAATATTTTTATGTTGTAAGGTGAATCTTCTTCGGCAACGGCTTCGGTAAACGATTTTACACTGCCATAAAAGGTATCGGCTGAAAGGCCGCCATTGAAGCCACATTAATTATCGTTCCGCTTTTTCGGTTACGAATACCTTTAAGATAACGGTGTGCTAATGCCGTAGCAAGCCAACATTAAGCGTTAGCATCGCTACTTCGCTTTTAATGTCGAGCGTAGAAAAATCACCCACCAATCCTATCCCTGCATTATTGATGAGTTAGTTTACCTGAAGTCCGCGTTTTTCGGTTTCTTCGAATACTCGTATGTCGGCACCAGGGCTAACAAGGTCGATGGCAAAATACTGCGCGTTTATATGGTATCTGGCTATCTGTTCCTCGCAAAGCTTTTGCAGTTTATCCGCTGATCGTGCTACGAGAATAAGGTCGCGTTTTTCGGCGGCAAGCCTTTTGGCGAATGCCTCACCTATGCCACCCGATGCACCTGTTATAAGTGTAACTTTCATTGTAGTGGTTTTATAAGGTAAAGTTCAGCATTTGTTTTGGTAAAAAGGAACTGTATTGCTTTTTATTGTGTTCAGAACAACGGTGATATTAACTTCAAATTCTGACAACGTATTAATAAACCATTGATAATTAATATTTTATTAACCTTACCATAAACACTACATCATACTTCTGTTTTTAATTTACATAAAAATAAGAAGCATGAAATCTTTCTTTTTAAAATATCTTATCTCTTTTAGAGAATGGCTTTTTTTAAGAGCCATGCAGTCTACTTTCATACATTAAGACCTATTCAAAATTTAGTACACAAGTTGTTTTTGGATGGAGATAAATGATGATTCAGGATTGAACAAACACCTGTTTGGAACAGATTTCGAATGGGGTGTTTCTACTGCGGCCTTCCAGATTGAAGGAGGCCATGATGCCGATGGTAAAGGACTCTCCATATGGGATGTATTTACAACTCAGAAAGGCAAAGTAAAAAGCGGCCACCATGCACAGGTAGCCTGCGATTTTTACACTTCTTATGAGGCTGATATAAGCCTTATACAGCAACTCAATATTCCCAATTTCAGGTTTTCTATCAGCTGGTCGCGACTGTTGCCAAACGGTACAGGTATCGTGAACCAGGCAGGTATAGACTATTACAACAAACTTATAGACCATATGCTGCAATGCGGCATTGAACCCTGGGTTACGCTATACCATTGGGATCTACCACATTCTCTGGAACTTAAAGGAGGATGGACCAATCGGGAATGCGTAACATGGTTTACTGAATTTGCAACACTATGTGCAAACAGCTTTGGCGACAGGGTTAAAAACTGGATGGTTATAAACGAACCATCGGTATTTACTGGAGCCGGATATTTTTTAGGCATACATGCCCCGGGCAGACGTGGGCTTTCTAACTTCTTTAAAGCTGTACACCATGTAACACTGGCAACCGCTGCCGGCGGAAGGGTGTTGCGATCTATTCTTCCTAAAGCTAACATAGGCACTACTTTTTCGTGTACCTACATAGAACCGGTATCGGATAAGAAAAAAGACATCATTGCCGCAAAACGTGTAGACACACTTCTTAACCGAACTTTTATAGAACCTATATTAGGTATGGGCTATCCGCAGGAGGATTTATCGGTACTTAATAAGCTAAACCGTTACATGCAACCGGGCGACTTGGAAGCTATGGCTTTTGATTTTGATTTCATAGGCCTGCAATGTTACACGAGAGAGGTTGTACGCTCTTCTATGCTTACACCTTATATAGGTGCAAGGCTCGTTTCTGCTGAAAAACGCAAAGTGCCGCTCATCACCGAAATGAAGTGGGAAGTATACCCTCCGGCAATAAGCCTTATGCTTAAAAAGTTTAGCCAATATAAAAACATCAAAAAGATAATTATAACTGAAAACGGCGCTGCCTTTCCTGACACCGTTGTTAACGGTCAGGTAAATGATGAGCTTCGCACTAAATATATTCAGGATCACCTGCTAGAGGTACTAAAGGCCAAACAAGAAGGTGCAAAAGTAGATGGTTACTTTGTATGGAGCCTGACAGACAATTTTGAATGGGCAGAAGGTTATCATGCCCGCTTTGGCCTTATACATATTGACTTTGAAACACAGCAGCGAACCATAAAACGATCGGGCTTGTGGTACAGCAATTTCTTATCTGATAAATAATATCCCCCAATATTTAAAATCCACGATACTATGAAAATTTTATATGCAGTACAGGGAACAGGAAACGGCCACCTTAGCCGCGCTATAGACATTATACCCTGCCTGCAAAAACATGGCGAGGTAGACATACTGGTAAGCGGCATTCAGGGCGACCTTAAACTGCCTTTTAAAGTAACCTACGAACTTAGGGGCCTTAGCTTCATCTTTGGCAAAAAAGGTGGTGTTGATTTATGGAAAACCTTTGCTAAAACCAACACCCGCAAACTGGTAAAAAGTATAAGGGAGCTGCCTGTAGAAAAATATGATCTTGTTATAAATGATTTTGAGCCAGTATCGGCATGGGCATGCAGTCTTAAAAATAAACCCTGCATTGGGCTTAGCCATCAGGCTGCGGTATTAGACCCAAGGTACCCGTTACCAAAAAGCAGCGACAGGACCGGAAGGTTTATTCTGAAACACTACGCTCCCGTAGATGCCAAATATGGCTTTCATTTTAATGGCGATGGCAAATCGATTTTTACTCCTGTCATTCGACAGCAAGTACGCGACCATGAAGTTACTAACGGCGTGCATTATACAGTTTACCTTCCGTCGTATGATGATAAAACGCTTATAAAAAGGCTATCGGAATTTAAAGATGTAAAATGGCATGTTTTTTCTAAACATAATAAAAAGGAGCTTGTTCATAAGAACATTATCATTCAGCCTATAAACAATCAGCAGTTTACCGCAAGCATGGCGGCATCGGCAGGTGTATTGTGCGGAGCAGGTTTTGAAACCCCGGCAGAAGCATTATTCCTCGGCAAAAAACTTTTGGTTATCCCTATGAAAAACCAGTACGAACAACAGCTAAATGCTGCCGCTTTAGACCAGATGGGCGTGCCGGTTATTAAAAATCTTAAACCCAAATATAATAGTGTGATTAAAGACTGGCTTCAAAACGGCAAGCCTATCCCTGTAGATTATCAAAACAACACACAAGATATTGTAGACATGGTGATTGATAAGCACAGCGCTATACCGTTATTAACTTAAAGTAATTTTGAAGTTAATGATTTGTTAAGTATTTTCTTAAAGTTATTTAATGTTTAATTGGCTTTTTTTTACCAAAATTTTAAAGGTTTATAGTCCATCTTTGTAAAACTAAACCACCAAAAACATTTTGTCATGAAAAAAAATATCGACTTAGCAACCATCAAAAATTTTATCCTTACAAATGCTTTAACCGAGAATGTAATGCTTATGCTTCATCCGTCAAATTTTGACAAACTGGTAACTACCGGAAAGAAAAAAGCAAAGTCGATATGCATATCCGGCATTAATATTATTGCAGACAACAATAACGAAGTTAGCGAGGGCGAGATAGACGTTCTTGAAGTAAAATTTAATTAGACACACACAATATATGAGAACAGCCATTACTTATGACCTTGTACAGGAATATGTACTTGAGCACGATCTTACCGAAAACAGCACCATCGTATTGCACCCAAGCGATTATGACACTGTAGCTTCAGAATATGCTGATGAAAACAATATTGTAATATTCAGGTCTTTTGAAATACTTGGCGTTCCTGTAATGGAGGATACTGAAGACGAAGTTAGAAAGAACCATATTGCAGTATTGCACATGGCTTCATAAAAATAAAACCATTATAATTACTTTATTGGTAAGCCATCCGCCTCGTCGGATGGTTTTTTTATGCAAAAAATAATAGCCCCTTTCAGGGCTATTATAAATATGGAAATAAATAATTTAGTTAGCCGTTAGTGCAGTGTTGTCTATAGTGCCTCCGAAGATTCCGGTAAGAAAACTATCTACACAACTCATATCGTTCTGGGTGCGCTGGTCTTTTTTTATCTTGCGAGAAGCATCTACAAAATATTTTTCACAGCGGTTTGCCAGCGTTCTGGCCTGCATTGGCCCCATAACTTCAATAATCCTGAGGTTAGTTACTGTAACCACATAATTATTGTTATACCTGCGCACTTCAAAATCAAATTTGCAATCGTTGCGCATTGTAGCGCTCCCCTGCTCACAGGTATTATTAATTTTTTCGGCAGCGCCTTTGTGTACATCATTAATAAATGTTACCACCTGTAAGTCTGGGTTACTATCTAATAGTGCCTGAACATTTACTGTTGCCGGATACGTATGCTGCCATACAAGATTGCCGCCTTCATTCTTAAATCCATCCTGTGCCATAACAGGCAAAGCAAACAGCAATGAGAAGAGTAATTTTTTCATAGCTAATTCTTTTTAGAGGTAAATACTGTTTGAGTATAGGAAGGTATTTCAAAGTTACCTATAAAAGAGTTTAAGGCTTCGCTTTCACCACGTTTTACAATTTATTTATGACTGAAGCTAAAAACACCTTTAAAATTCCTACAGGAGCATCCCTAAAAATGTAAAAACTGATTTCAAATTTTAGTTGTCGTCAAAAAATAATGTTAAGAAAATGGTTTTTCTTTCAAAAGACTGTTTAAAAAAAGATTTTTCTTAATAAATGAAGTTTGCTTATTTTTAATTAATCTAAATAAATACATTTGCTGTAGTCAAAATCCAAAATAACACATGAAGAGAATTATTCTATTTTTTACCCTTTTATTCTTAGGATCTATACACGCACAAACAGAATGCGACAGTACAGACCCAGGAATGACAGCAGGTTCAACAGGATGTATTACGTTTACTTATAGTGGCAACACAGTACAATATACTACAGTTAGGGCAGCAGACGGCAACATATGGCTACAGCAAAATTTGGGAAGTGCTGCAGTGGCAACTTCCGCAATAGATGAAAATGCTTATGGCGATCTTTTTCAATGGGGACGCTGGCAGGATGGCCATGAGAAACGGACTTCGGCCACATCTGATACAGCACCGGAACCAAACAATCCGTTAGGCCTTGCAAATGGAAACAGCAACTTTTTAACCTCAACACCTGAATGGTGGGCAGTACACTACCCCGAAGATGCATGGAATGCGGCAACTCCAGAAGCAGTTAGCGAAACTAAAGCCTGCGATCCTTGCCGTGCTGCAATGGGTAACGGATGGAGAGTACCTACCGAATCTGAATGGGCTACTATTATACAAAGCGAAAACCTTGTTGATATTACAAGCGCATTTAACAGCAACCTAAAACTTACAGTAGCAGGATCAAGAAGTGGTACAAGCGGCAATTTATCGAGCGTAGGCCAAAGAGGTTACTACTGGTCAAGCACACCAAGTGCTACAAATAGTGACTTTGTAAAATATCTATATTACAGTAACCTTACAATGAACTCCGGTGCAGGAGGATTTCGTGACCAGGGATCATCAGTACGTTGTATCAAAGGCATAACATTTACACCACCCGCACCACCTCAAAGCCTTGTAATTGTAGTTGTAGGAGGTGGAACTCCTGAAATAAATACAAACGGCGGTACGCTTCAGTTGGTTTCGGCAGTAAGCCCGTCAACGGCAAATCAGTCGGTAGTATATAGCATTACAGAAGGCAGCGAATTTGCAACCGTAAGCGGAAACGGACTGGTTACTGCTACAGCAAACGGAACTGTTACAGTTCAGTCGGTAAGCTCAATAGACAATGCAATTTTAAACACTATCTCTATAGTAATTATCAATCAGGTTATTATGCCTCAAAGTATTGAAATTACGTATGAAGAAGATGACGCTGCAATATTCTACAAAGGCGGAACAATACAATTATCTGCAACTATCCTTCCGGAAGAAGCAAGCCAGGATGTTATATGGAGTATTACAGAAGGCAGCGAATTTGCAACTATAGATGCAAACGGACTTGTAACTGCTACTGATGATGGCGTAGTAACTGTAACGGTTATTAGTACAAAAGACAATACGATTATCGCCACGATTGAAGTTACTGTTAAGAACCAAAACCTTGCTTCATCTGCACCATATTGCGCAGCAGCAGTACAATATGATGTAGAGCCTATTACCAATGTAACCTTTGCAGGAATTAGTAACACTACAAGTGCTGACGTTAATACCACTCCTGCCTACGAAGATTTTACGGCTATAACAGGTACAGTTGCACATGGACAAACCTACCCTCTGACCGTAAAAGGTAATACAGTTGGTTTATTTAATCATGATATCAGGGTATTTATAGACTGGAATAATGACGATACTTTTAATATGGCCACAGAGTATTACGCCTCTTCAATAGAAAATACAAGCGGAACCGACGCTATTCAGGCTACATTGAATATTACAGTTCCTGCCGATGCAATTATAGGAACAACACGCATGAGAGTTACCAAAGATCTTTGGACTGCATTTGAACCGGGAGAATTTGATGCCTGTACAAACGCTTACTACGGTCAGGTTGAGGATTACACCCTGAATGTTACCGCTCCGGTTGCAGGTGTAGACGACTTTAATAAAAATCAGTTTATAGTATACCCAAACCCGGTTGAAGATATTCTTACAATACAGTCTTCATCAGAAATTGCTTCGGTTGAAGTGTATAATCTTGCAGGGCAACTTATAGCCAACAGCACAAATGGCAAGATAAGCTTAGGCAAAGCATCCCAGGGTTTATATATTATAAAAATAAGCTTTGCAGACGGTAGTACTGCAACTCAAAAAGTAATAAAAAAATAGTAGTTAGTTAATTTCATTTTGCAGAAATCAAAAAAAATAAGCAAGTAGTTAAATAGTTTTAGTAGTGAAAAACGTTAGTTAGTTTTTGTTTTATTCATATTTTTTTTGAGGGCCGCTGGGTAAAGACAGCGGCCTTTTTTTATGCAGGTTTATGACTACCTTAAGAATACTTTATAATACCTTTATCATAGCCCGGTTTTATATTTAGTAACTTTATAATCAAGTAACAAACTTAAAAAACCTTGATTATGGAAACCAGCAAAAATACTTCAGCCCAAGGCCCAAAACAAAACTTTTCTAAGTACGACGTTTCCGGTACCGACCCCAACCGTTATGCATCAGTTTCCAATGTTAAAGAAGCTGACAGTTACCTTCATAAAGGTAAAAAAAGCATCATTCCGGGGCTTAGAGTAAACGTAGGTAAAACAGAACGTATCATTATGGTAGCAGCAGGCGCCTACCTGCTATACAGAGCCTTAAAAAAAGACCACAGCAAATCTAAAAAAGTAATGGAAGCAGTTACCGCAGGTACCATGCTGTTTAGAGGTGTTAGCGGTTATTGTCCGGCTTATGATCTTATAGATAAAAAAGGACTTCTTAAAGGAAATAATATTGCTATTACAACTTCACTCACCGTAAACAAACGTGTTGAAGATGTATATAATGCATGGAGACAGCTTGAAAACCTGCCTCTATTTATGAAACACCTGCAAAGTGTTGAAGTAATAGATGAGCAGACATCGCAGTGGAAAGCTAAAATACCGGGAGGTATAGGATCTGTAGGGTGGAAAGCCCAGATACTTACCGACAGGCCTAACGAGGTTTTATCATGGCAGTCGCTTGCTGATTCAACTATTCACAATGCCGGAAGGGTAACCTTTAAAGGTAACGGTAATGTAACTGAACTGGAAGTAAGTATTGCATATCATGCTCCTCTGGGCAAAGCTGGGGAAGCTGCAGCAAAACTACTTACACCCGTATTTGAAAGAATGCTTCAAAAAGATATTGAAGGCTTTAAAGAATATATTGAAAGCGGCGCAGCTGTCGCATCATAAACAAAAAATAGTGCAATTTCTTTTGTGTGTTATGGGGCGTGGTTTTTAAATCACGCCCTTTTTGTTTGCATTTATTTTTCACCTAAGCACAAAAAAAGGCACAGCTAAGCTGCGCCTTTTTTAACCTTATAACTTAGTATTAACTAAAAAATCCATAAGCTCCTGCCACAACAATAAGTGCAACAGCAATAGCTCCTGTAATTTCTATAGATCGTATAATTGTATTTTTCCTTGCGAAAGAATAATAAACATTTTTCCTTTTATCGGCAGTTACAAATTGTGCCTGGTTAAATTGAGAGCGAGGTGAGTTTTTCATGTGCTTTAATCATTTATCATTAATATCCAATACCATAAATATATAAACGCAATTCCATTTAAAAAAGTATTTAACAAAGACTTATGGTTTACTTAGTTACACAGTAAATGCGTTTATAAAAAATCCTCCCGGATGATTAATTACTACTATGCAAAAGAAGTGCCAAATTCTTAGTAACTTCGTGCTACTTTTAAATTACTATGCAGCAAGCGCTCGATATCCTTAAAAAATACTGGCAGCACGATACTTTTAGAGAACCGCAGGATAAAATAATCCAGGCGGTACTTGAAGGTAAAGACACTTTTGCCCTCATGCCAACAGGCGGTGGAAAATCGGTATGCTTTCAGGTGCCCGCCATGATGAAGGATGGCCTTTGTCTTGTAATATCGCCATTGGTGGCCCTAATGAAAGACCAAACGGCAAACCTTGCCAAGTTAGGCATCAAAGCTATTGCGCTCACAGGGGGTATTTCTACCGATGAACTTAGCGATCTGCTTGATAATGCAAAATTTGGGAACTATAAATTTTTATACCTCTCCCCCGAAAGGCTTCAGGCCGACTGGATCATAGAGCGCATAAAAGACCTGCCCATAAATCTCGTTGCCGTAGACGAAGCACATTGCGTATCGCAATGGGGACATGATTTTCGGCCGGCTTACTTAAAGATTTCAGCTTTAAAAAAACACCTCCCGCATGTGCCTTTTATGGCGCTAACGGCCTCGGCTACGCAAAGGGTACAGGAAGATATTGTAAAACAACTCGGCCTTGAAAATCCTGTGTTGTTTAAAAAGTCATTTGCCAGAGAGAACTTGGCCTATATGGTTTTTGAAGCCGAAGATAAATTGCACCGTATTCAGCAGATACTTACCAAGAACCCCGCCCCTTCTATTATTTATGTTAGAAACCGGAAAGCCTGCCACGATGTATCAGGACAGTTACAGTCATTAGGATTTACCGCGACTTTTTATCACGGCGGACTGAAAGAGAAAGAAAAGGAAGCTAACATGCAGGCATGGCTTACCGAAAAAGCACAGGTTATTGTTGCTACCAATGCCTTTGGTATGGGGATAGACAAGCCTAACGTAAAAACGGTAATACACATTCAGCTGCCTGAAAACCTTGAAAATTATTACCAGGAAGCAGGCCGTGGCGGACGTAATGGCGAAAAAGCCTTTGGGGTATTACTGGTTAATCCGTCTGATGTAAACATTGGCAAACAGCAGTTCTTAGAAGTATTGCCCGATAAAAAATTTCTGAAAGAAGTATACAACAGGGTTAATAGCTTTTTACAGATAGCCTATGGCGAAGGCATAAACGAAACCTATCCTTTTAACTTTAACAGCTTTTGCCAGCAATACAAACTACCGGCTGCCAAAACATATAATGCCCTTCAGTTTTTAGACAGGCAGGGTGTGCTTACGCTTTCGCAACAGTTTACCGAAAAGGTAGCATTGCAATTCATTATTCCGAGTAAGGAGGTTATGCGTTACATAAGTCTTAACCCCGCCGATGAAGAAATGATTCTCGCCATACTGCGCAACTATGCCGGTGTTTTTGATATGGAAACTCCGCTAAACATGGCACTTATTACAAAAAAAGCTAATGTATCCGAAGGAACACTTACCAATTTATTGGAAAGGCTGGCACAGAAAGAGATCATAACCTACCGCAGCAGTGGCAACGACAGCTCAATTACTTTTAATGAAGTAAGGGAAGATGAGCATACTATAAACCGTATTTCTAAATTTCTGGAGCATCAAAACGAGATTAAGGTTGCTCAGTTTGAAGCTGTGGTTAACTATGTAACCAATACAACCACCTGCAAAAGCACTCTTATACTTACTTATTTTGATGAGCATGGCAGTGCAGACTGCGGCATCTGTTCTTACTGTATTACCAAAAACAGAAAACCCGTCAGTCCTTTAGATTCGGCGAATGCCATATTAGAGCTTCTTAAAGATGCGTCATACAGCTCTAAACAGCTTGAAGAACAACTGGGACTTACACCTCAGGAAACAGTATTTGCACTACAATTACTGATGGAGAACAACCGCATTACACTTAACACTAACAATCTATACATACTACTATAAAGATGGAACGCTTACGAATTGTATTTATGGGTACCCCTGAGTTTGCCGTAGGGATACTTGACACGATATATCAGCACAATTACGACATTGCTGGCGTAATTACCGCTGCCGATAAACCTGCAGGCCGTGGCCAGCAAATAAAATATTCTGCTGTGAAAGAATATGCTCTTGAAAAAGGGCTACGCTTACTACAGCCGACTAACCTTAAAGATGAAGCATTTCTTGAAGAACTGAAAAGCCTTAATGCCAACTTACAGGTTGTGGTTGCCTTCAGAATGTTGCCTGAAGCGGTTTGGAAAATGCCGAAACTGGGCACATTTAACCTACATGCTTCGCTATTGCCGCAATACCGTGGTGCAGCACCTATCAACTGGGCTATAATAAATGGGGAGAACACAACGGGTGTTACTACTTTCTTTATTGATGACAAGATAGACACAGGTGCAATGATACTTAAAGCGTCGTTAGAGATTGGTGCCGATGAAAATGCGGGGCAGCTTCATGACCGCCTTATGGATCTCGGTAAGGATACAGTTGTAAAAACGCTTACGCTGATAGAGAACGGCAATGCCCAAACTACTATTCAGCCTACAGACGATGATATAAGAACGGCGTACAAACTAAACCGTGACAACTGTAAAATAGACTGGACAAAACCGGGAAGCGAAATTCATAACCTAATCCGTGGGCTTAGTCCCTACCCAGCTGCCTGGTGCTTTTTTAATGATAATGGTCAGGAATGGAATGTAAAGATCTACGAAACGGCATTTACGGAAGAATCTCAGGACAAACCTGCCGGAACCATAACAGCCGATAAAAAAGAGATAAGCATCGCAGTAACAGACGGTACGATAAAAATACTGGCACTTCAGTTTCCGGGTAAGAAAAAAATGACGGCAAAAGAACTATTGAACGGAATGACATTTTCCGGCGAAGCAAAAGCCACGTAACCCCCTGACCACGGGACTTTCACAAAATTTTAAGAAAAACAAGCCCCATTGTCAACATTATGATAAAAGTTATTAACAATCATGCGTAAAATCAAAGAAAACGCTTGCGTAGTTTGGATTTCCTATTAAATTTGTAAGACAGGAGTTTAAAAAACAATAATTTTAACCAAACAATTAATAACAATTATTATGAACAAATCAGAATTAATCGACGCAATGGCTGCTGATGCAGGAATCTCTAAAGGTGCTGCAAAAAAAGCATTAGAATCTTTTGTTACGAACGTAAGCGGAGCTCTTAACAAAGGCGGAAGAGTTTCATTAGTTGGTTTCGGATCTTGGTCTGTATCTGGCAGGGCTGCAAGAGAAGGAAGAAATCCACAAACTGGAAAATCTATCAGTATTGCTGCTAAAAACGTAGTAAAATTCAAGCCGGGAGCAGAACTTGACGGATCTGTAAACTCTAAATAATCATTTTAGGATAGAAAATATAAAAGCCTCTCAAAATTTGGGAGGCTTTTTTTATACCGCACCATTATTTTCAGACTGCTGTTTTTGAACTATAAATTAATTGTTACCCACAAAAGGACAATATGTTAGCCAATTTTAGTTAAAAAAACAGCTATTAAAGCCTTTAAATAATTAATCGCATTTTTCGTAAAAGTTTGTGAATTTTTTGGATGTAAGTAATTTTTCGTTTAAATTTATTACAAATTGTAAGAAGATGATTTCACTAAGACCCAAAAAAGGACACCTGTTAATAGCAGAACCTTCCACTATCGGAGATCTTTCTTTCAACAGATCGGTGATTCTTTTGGCCGATCATAATGATGAGGGGTCTGTTGGCTTTATTCTTAATAAACCGTTAGGCTATACAATTCATGACCTGATACCTGAGATCAGGGGCAATTTTAAAATCTACAACGGTGGGCCGGTTGAGCAGGATAATTTATACTTTATCCACAACATCCCTGAGCTTATACCGGACAGCATAGAAATATCAAACGGCATATACTGGGGTGGCGATTTTGAGTCTACCAAAGACCTTATAAACAAAGGGCTCATTAAGAGAACAAACATCCGTTTCTTTCTTGGATACACCGGATGGGAAGCCCATCAGCTTGATGAAGAGCTGGAGGACAACTCATGGATAGTATCTGAAAACAGCTATAACAACAAGATTATAGGCAAGTCGAGTACTTCTTTCTGGAAAGAAAAAATAATGGAACTTGGCGGCGATTACCTTATATGGTCTAACGCGCCGGAGAATCCTGCGTTAAACTAACTGAACCTTATTTTTGCATTAAGCCTTTTTACAAGGTCTGATGACAGCACGCTTACAAATTCCTTCTTACGGTATTTGGTTACAGGCTGAATTCCCTTTATAACATTTGTTATAAAAAGTTCATCGGCTTTTTGCAGGTCAAACGGAGAAATAGATCCCTCCGAAACTTCAATCCCTTCTATTTTTTTAGCAAGTTCAAGAACCTGTTTGCGCATTATGCCGTTCAGGCAGCCATCGGCTACAGGAGGTGTTACCATTTTGTTGCCTGTAAGCATGAACAGGTTGCCTTGCAAAGCTTCAACCACATTCTTTTCGTCGTTAAGCAGCAGGCAGTTTTCGAGTGCATTTTCATGGGCAAAAACACTTCCGGTAATCTGAACCATTTTGTTAGTGCTTTTCAGGGTAGAAAGCAGTTGTTTAGTGACATAAAAATCCCGAAACAGGTCTACTTCATACTTGCCTTCGGTAAACGAATACAAAGGCTCTGTAAGTGGCGATGCAGTAACGATAAACTCTACATCATTATTTGTAGGCAGATAGTAACCGCCCGGCTTTCTGTATACCGATATCCTCGCCCTGTAAGAAGGTGCAGCGGGAAGTGAATCTATAAGCAGCATTACCTGCTCCTCCATATATTCCATGGTAAAATTCATAGGGATCTCCATCCTTACAATACGCAATGATGCCATAAGCCTGAAGTAATGGTCTTCCAGGAAAAGCACTTTGCCGTCAAGTACCCTTAAGGTTTCAAAAATAGAGTCGCCATACAAAAAAGCCCTGTTTTCGTGTATAGATATGGTAGATTCGGTTACAAGCGTACCGTTGAAATTGATCATAAAAAAAGCCCTGAAAATTCAGGGCAAATATAGTTGTAAATAGCTTTAATTCCTAAACCGAACCTAAAACATGCTTAAGGTCTGATATCTGGTTTTCCCAAAGCTGTTTTGATTCCTGCATATCGTCTTCTTCGGCAAAGTCTACCACTACAAGTGAAACGTCTTTGGTAATCTCGTCTACCTGAATGCGAAGCTCAAAATAATAGTCGCCATCTTTGTTATCGTCGTCTATCCAGCGGAACTTAACTTTTTCGCCGGATTTTTTAGAAGACACTCTGGCCTTCTCTTCGCTGTCATCCCATATGAAAGTAAAGAATTCCCCTCTCGAATTAACGTTATCGGCAAACCACTCAGAAAGGCCTGAAGGTGTAGATATATATTGGTACAGAAGCTGAGGTGAAGAGGTTATAGGAAACTCCAGTTCATATTTTACTTTTTCGTCCATATGGTTGTTAAATTTTCGGAAATATATAATAATTAACATTCATAAAAAAGGGTTTTGAAAAATAATTTTTTTTCTGAAATTTTATTTGGAACATTTAAATAAAGCCCTATATTTGCACCCGCATTGAGAGATGTAAAACAAACCGAAAATGGCGAGGTAGCTCAGTCGGTTAGAGCGCAGGATTCATAACCCTGAGGTCACGGGTTCAACTCCCGTCTTCGCTACGAAAATGCAAAAACCTGTAAGTAATTCACTTACAGGTTTTTTGTTTTACCCTGCTGGCGCGACCGTCTCGCTCGTATCGTAATATTAAATGAATTGGACATGAGCGGACGCTCGCGCTAATGGTAACAACATCTTATGAAGGTGGCCATAACTGATTAATTACAAGAAAATAATTGTCTCTTAATTTGAAAACACATTGTGGGTACTTATCTAATAAATTTTCATCACACCTTTCAAAATAGGTATATCCTTTGTAATTTTCATCAATGTAGTTCTTTATATCAGACGTTCTCACTATGGAAAAGCTACAATTTTCAACACCATAAAATTCGTAATCATTCCCTTTTTTATAAATCTCAGTAATATGAATTCCAGTCTCACCTGAAATTTCCTTTAGTAAATCATTGATCTTATTCTTTTTAAAATCAATATTTTCTTCCTTAGTATCCGACGTAAATACTGCTTTAGCATTTAACCTATTATATTGAAATCTGAATTCTCCGGACTCCAAATCCTCTTCAAGGTATTGACTAAGAGAAACAAAAAAATGAGAATCTAAAATATCATTTTGACATTTTACATATAAATCTTCTTTTGACATTCGGCAACTTACCATTAGTATTAAACTTAAAAGGATACATATTGCCTTAAAACGATAATTTCTTATTTTTTTCATCTTTTCACACCATCAGTTTATTTCTTTACCCCAGCTGGCGCGAGTGTCTCGCTCGTGCCCCCCTTTTAATCATTAGTACACAAGCTAAACTAACACATTATAAATATTCTACCCAAACACCTGCTTGGCAAACACAACCTTAACCACAGTACCGTTATCATTATAGATATTAAAAGTTCCGTTAAGGTCGCCGCTTAAGCCGCTTAATAGCTGCATGCCCAGTGAATCGCAATTAAGCGGTTCGAAACCTTCGGGCAGGCCTTTACCGTTATCGGAGATCGAAAGTTCATAATGGCTTTCGTTTGTATTACAAAGCGAAATTTTGATCAGTCCTTTTTCGCCTGGGGCAAAAGCATATTTTAAAGAATTAGTAATCGCCTCGTTAAGAATAAGTCCTATAGGTATTGTTTGGGCTACGTCGAGTTCAATATCGTCTACTTCAATTTCAAACTTTACAAGCGTTTCATCACAGGTGTCTTTTAAATACGATACCAGTTCGCTTATGTAACGATAAATTTTTATTGACGACACATTATCTGACTTATACAATTGCTGGTGTATCAGCGCTATTGAGTGCATACGCCTTTGGCTATCGCCTATCGCGCTTTTAGCAGCGTCATCAGTTAGAAAAGCCGACTGTGTGTTAAGCAGGCTCATAACTATTTGGAGATTGTTTTTCACCCTGTGATGTACCTCTTTTAGCAGCCATTCCTTTTCGTCTACCAGTTTGTTTAGTTTATTATTTTTATCTGTAATCTCTTCCTTTTGCCTTTCAAGGAGGTTCATCACCCTGGATTTGTTGCGATAAGCCATAAAGATGCCAAACGCAGCCAACAGTGCCAGTATTACACCGCCAAAGGCAATGTTTTTTTCAATCCCTGTTTGTTTTATTTTATGGTTCTGAAGTTCTTTTTCTTTGTTCAGCAGCGATATATTTTTCGCCTTCAGCATGATATCCTTATCCTTCTTTTCAGATTCGTACGAAATTTGAAGTTGCGATATCTCTTTATTCTTTTCGATATTAAAAATGGAGTCGTCTACCGTTTTTATCTTTTTAAGATATTCAATAGCCCTCGGTAAATTACCCTGCGCCGAATCTAACTGGTATGCAATTTGGTACATTCTTTTTTGCGATGTATAGCTCTTTTCCTGTATAGAAACCATATTAGCATCGAGGGATTTTCTAGCAGAAGCATAATCACCCTTTGCGAGGTAGAACCTGCTTAAAGTAGTATGGGCATTGAACAATATCTGCTGCGGAATGTCTTTTCTACCGGAATTGATCAACGCAATTATTTTTGCACTATATACCTCTGCTTTACCAAACTGCTTTTGCTTGGTATAAACACTAATAAAACAATCATTTACGGTAAAAATATCGGCTATACTTACAGGCTTATGCCGATTGTATATATTGTTAAGGAACTTTTCTGCCTCGCTGTATTTTCCCTGGCTTAGCATGTTGAAAACAATGTTATTGGCTGCTGTATATATTGCTTCAAGATTGCCAACTTTCAGTGCATAGTCAAGTGATTTCCTTTGGTAAACATCAGAAAGCTTTATATCATGTAAATGATAATAGTTAGCAGAAAGCTGGTTGTAGGTATAACTCAGCATCTCGTCTACATATTTGTTGTCTCCCTCGTTTTCTGCGGCATTAGCGGCCTTTAACAAATAGTCAATTGATTTTCGGTAATCACCCCTTGAAGCATATAACGAACCCGCAACACGATAGACATTAAGCATATATTTATACTTTATTGCTTTATACAGCGTAAGTGCTTCCTGCAAAAAAGCCATGCTTTTATCGGCTTCACCCAGATAGTTGTAATGTTCGGCGGCTATGGTTAAAATATCGGCAAGCTGTTGTTTGGTGCTTTTTATACGGAAAGCCTTTATCGCTTTTTCAAGATATCCGGTCTTTTTAGGCATCTCATCATAGTAATTGCATTGCGCGTACAACTCCTGATACGCTTCCCCGCACACATCCTGAAAATTACCTGCCTGACCTGTTTTTAAAGCTTTATTGGCAAAAGACAGCCATTGTTTAGTCTCTTTTTTTTCGCCATATATTCTTGAATATAATGCTAAACACCTGCTGCTTCCGTAGGCATATTTTATACGGCTGCTTTCCAGTTCAGCTTCCTTCGCAAACGTAAATGAACTGTCTAAATCAGTTATATTATTACCAGATTTGTTTATGTAGTAATTACTGAGTGACAGTAATGTATTTACCCTCTCTTTACCTTTACCCTGTTTTTCAAGGTGGTTAAGAAGCCCCTTTTGTTCCTGTGCCCTCACTACAGACAATGACAGAATAAAGAACAATATAATGATACAGATGCTTTTAAGGTTAGCCATACAGTAAAAGTAATTCCCAAGTTAATAAGATGTTAAAGTTAAAGAATAAGTCTATAGGATTGACATTAAGCTTTAAAAAGGTTAATGTCAGTTTTAACGAACCCATAACACGCCCACTTTACTTTTTGAAGGAACTTTATGTAAATAACATAATTTCAACCCGCTATGAGTAAAGTAAAAAATCTGTTGGCCGGACTTGGGGGCGCTGTTGCCCTTAACGTTCTGCATGAGTCCCTAAAAAAAAGTGACAGAAACATGCCCCGTATTGATATACTTGGTGAAGAAGCCTTAGAAAAAAGCCTTGATTATTTTGATGCTGAAATAGACAGCGACGAAAACCTGTATAAAGCTACACTGGCAGGCGATATTTTGAGTAATGCCTTATACTATAGTGCTATCGGCGCAGGTGCACCTCAATATGTATGGCCAAGGGCTGTTGCGATAGGTCTTGCAGCAGGCGTTGGCGCCATCACCCTGCCCGAACCTCTTGGACTTGACGACAAACCGGTTGCCCGAAGCACGAAAACCAAAGCGCTTACTATTGGTTATTATGTGGTAGGTGCATTAGTTACTGCTGCTATTGTAAAAGCAACCAGTAAAAAATACTCCCCCGGCATTTAAACAAAACACCCTGACCTTATAAAAGATCAGGGTGTTTTTATTTATTATTTAAAGTTTATGATCTAAAAACCATACATACCTCCTGAAACGGAAATTTGCTCTCCCGTAATCCACGCGGCATCATCAGAAGCAAGAAATACTACCGCTTTTGCAATATCTTCAGGTTGTCCCCTACGCCCGAGTGGTGTATTGGCAATAAACATTTTTTCATACTCACTACCGGTAGTAACGCCTGCACTGGTTGCACCTTCAGTTTCGGTTGCACCCGGTAAGACAGAGTTGATACGAACATTTTTTGCACCCAGCTCTTTTGATAAAGAAATTGTTATGGCATCTAATGCCGCTTTTGTTGCAGAGTATAACGAGGCCGAAGGAAGAGGGTATTTACTCGCACCCGAACTAATATTGATAATAGTTCCACCCTTAACGCCAAACAGTTTTAAAGATGCCTGAATAGTAAGCACAGGACCCAAAACATTAACGTTAAAGTGCTGGTGGAAAGCTTCTACCGACGCCTGCTCAATAGGTAAATATTGCTGGAAGACCGCATTGTTTACCAAAATATCTAACGTGCCGAACGCTTTCTCAGCTTCTTCAAACAACCTTATTACATCACCTTCCTGAGACACATCGGCCTGTACAGCAATGGCAGTGCCGCCATTGTCGGTTATTTCTTTAACCACTTTATCTGCTCCTTCTTTGCTCGAAGCATAATTTACAACAACCTTCGCTCCTTCTGCCGCAAAATGTTTTGCAATAGATGCGCCTATTCCCTTGGAAGCACCCGTAACTACAGCTACTTTATCTTTTAATTTACCCATTTTGATCTTTTTTTAAAATTATTTAGACAAATAGGTCATACCCCCATCAACAAGAAGTTCTGTACCGAGCATGAACGAAGAATCATCAGAAGCAAGGAAAACCGCTGTTTTACCAATATCAGATGGCTGCCCGATCCTGCCTATAGGCATTTCACCCGCAAAGTGCGTTTTTAAACCTTCAATTTGTTCTGCGGGAACAAACTTCTCGAATGCCGGTGTATCTGTTGTGCCCGGTGTGATAACATTTGCCCTGATCTTTCTAGCCAAAAGATCGCTTGAAAATCCTTTTGCCAAATAGATTACGGCTGCTTTTGCAGCACCATACAGCGTAAATGACGGATATGCACGATGTGCTGCATTCGACCCTATAAGAATAACAGAACCGCCATCATTCATATAAGGCAACGCTTTTTGAACAGTGAAGTAGACACTCTTCAGGTTTAGATCCATTGTCTTATTATAGTCGGTTTCTCCTATATTTTCAACTGTTCCTATAGTTCCGGCACCGGCATTGGCCACAACGACATCTATTTTGCCAAATTTTTCAGCAGTTGCTGCAAAAACTCTGTCCAGGTCGGCAAGAATGGTTACATCGGCATTTATGGCTATAAAATCATCTCCAAGCTGAGCCACAGCCCTATCTAAAGTTTCCTGATTTCTACCGACAATAACGCCTTTAGCACCTTCGTTTTTAAATTCCTTGGCGATGCCAAACCCGATACCGCTATTCCCGCCCGTAATTACGGCAACCTTGTTTTTTAATTTGCTCATCTTCTTAATTTTGATTGTGAGCGACAAAGTTATACTGCTTAAGTTATTTTTAGTAACTTAGTGGCGAAAAATAACAGTAACATAGAAGTAACTAAGTAACATTATGGGGTGTAAAATAGAAGAGTTCAAACAGGAACAAAAGAAAAGAATGAGAGCCGTTCAGGATTCGATGGATGTGCTGAACGGGAAATGGAAGATTTCTATTATCACGTCTATTTGCTGTTATGGCACAAGACGCTTTTCGGATATTCTGAATGATGTGAGTGGAATTTCAAACAGAATGCTGAGCAAAGAATTAAAGGAATTGGAAATAAACCAATTGGTAAAACGAACCGTTTTAGATACACAGCCTATAACCGTTCAGTATGAACTTACAGAACATGGCGATACGCTACAAACTATAATTACCAATCTTACAGACTGGGGAATTGTACACAGAAATAAAATTGTAGGAAAATCCCTGGCCCAATAGAGACCAGGGTGCTTTATTTATACGTTTTCTTTAGCCTCAAGCACATGCGTTTCGCATTCTTTAGACTTAAACATTTCATAGCCTTCCTTCCACCATTCTTTCATTTCAATAGCGTTGAATACAAATGAACGTGTGGTAAGCAATCTGTTAATGTAATAAAATGCGACAGTCACATTTTGGCTTGCTGCCTGAAGATTGGCTATCAGCAGGTCATCTATAGCGATCTGGTTTAGCATAAAATCGTAGGTACGCGCAAACGAATCGAGTGCATTATGCAACGGTGGATTGTTATACACCCCATTCTTGAGCCTTAGCACAATTACATCTATATACGACGCTCCTTTTGATATGGCATGCTGAATAGGAATCAGGTTTCCGAAACCACCATCAGCATATTCGCTACCGTTTTTCTGAACGAGGCTCATTAACGGAACCATATTTGCCGAAGCCCATATCCAGTCGCAAAAATCGTCGTATTCATAATCGTTAGACGATTTGTATTCAATCGCCTGAGTAGTCAGGTTAGATACAGTTACTACCACTTCTTTACCCAGTTTTCGAATAAGAGCAAAGTCGGCTTTTGTAAAACTTCTGCGTATAAGGTTTCGCAAACCTGTGCTGTCTCCCAGTGTTTTCTGACCTTTAATAAACTGCATCAGGATACCAAAATGGTTCATCCTGGTTGTTACCTCGCCATTTTTAATCTTTATCTTAAACGGACATACCGTAAAAATATCTTCCTGTTTTATCGTAGTGTAGATCTTTTTAATGCGTTCTATATCGCCTATGGCTAAAAACGGAACTAAAAGGCTTCCTGTAGATGTGCCTACAAACAATTTATAATCCTTTTGCTGTATTTTAATCAAATATTCTGAAACTCCGCCTGCAAATGCCCCTTTACTCCCTCCTCCGGAGATAACTAATGCATCCATGTATTGTAATTGTATTTTAAATAAGTATTCTAAAAGCAACTTCTAAAGATACTTAATCTATCTACATCCTTAACCGCATTTATGTTTTTATTTACATCATTAAAAAAGCACCTAACCTTTCATTAATTTGGTAATCTGTGTTATTTTTGTAAGACAAACCTATCGCCATGGAAAAACGTCCGGTATTTAAAATCGAAATGCAGCTTTCCGATAAAGTTATCGAAGCGATTGCTTACATAGCGCTTATAGCGTTGTGGCTATTTATTTGCATTATTTATTTTAAGTTGCCTGAAACCGTTCCTACCCATTTTGATGTGTCGGGTACGGCAGATGGTTTTGGCGATAAAGAGTCTGTATTTATGGCTCCGGGTATATGCACGGTTTTATTTGTTATGATGAGCTTTATTCAGTACAAACCGCAATGGCTCAACTACCCTACCGAAATTACACCCGAAAACGCACTGAAGCAGTACACCTTTGCTATGAAGATGATACGTTTTCTAAAACTATCTATCGTAATTATTTTTGGGCTCATAGAACTCCACACCTATAAAGCGGCTATGGGTATGAATTCCGAATCAGGAAAATATCTCATAATAACGGTGCTGGCTCTTGTATATATTCCTGTCTTTTACTTTTTGATACAGTCCTCAAAAAGTCAATAGTTATTCCGGAAGGATATAATCGGTATTGGTCATCCTGAAATAATCATTGGCAGCCTTTCCAAATTTTTGCAGTGTCAGATAATTAAATGTGCCGCCTACAACAGCGCCTACCCCAAACGGAATAAGCCTGCCCAGCGCCGTACCACCACGTTTCGATCCGTATTTCACTACAAGCTTCCGGGCTATCTTCTGGTTCATACGGTTCCTAATCCTGTCTGTAATATGTTTATCAAAATGGCCAATCGTTATCTTTTCACCTGTGGCAAGCGCAGCCTTTTCGGGCACGAGCACTTCTGCCCAAATGCCAAGCACGAGCATAAATTCTCCCTCAAAGTCATTTTTTATATTATAGCCATACAGCAATCCTGTACCGTAGCAAACGCCCGCCATGTAGCGAAGCATTAAAGCGACATCTGCCGATATAGCCCCTGCTTCAACAGCAATTTGCGTAACAGTACCTAAGCCCGGTATAACACCCGGAAGTGCCGTAACTGCTCCTACCGATGCATACTTGTTCCTTGCTTTGTTAATGAAAAGGCGTGAAAGCTCTTGCGGAGATTTACCCGGATTTTCAAACTTCAGGCGGTTTACCTGTTGCTGAATTTCTGTAAAAGAAGGCATTACCTTTACTATAAGTTGGTGTAGATCCATACCGGTACATATGCAATAACCGTTCCCATTCTCTTTTGGCAGGTGCCAAAAAAAAGCGGACTTTGAAAAAGTCCGCCCCCTTAGTAGGATCATCTTTGTTATCTTTCGTCCCCCAACTCAGATAGACGACCACAACTGGTTCATCCAAATTATGCATTTTTCTGAATGGTGTAAATTTACGACTACTAAAACAAATGTATATACCTATCAGTAGGTATTTTATCGATTAATATGACTTTTTATCTAAGATGTATTTCTATAGATTTCGACAGGATATTTGTCAAGGTATTTTTCTAAAAGCTTACCCTGCTTAAAACTAAGCTTCCAGAGTATTTTATTACTCATGGTATGGCACCACAGCTCTACATAAAAGTTATTTATAGCGTACAGCAGCTTTTTTACATGCCCGTCTAAAAAGGCATCTATAAGTACACCCTCATTCCACAGGATATCATACTGTTGTTCTTCGTTGAGTTTTTTATAATCGTACAGCTTCATATCCATCCTGTTATCTTTTGCAATTGTATCAGCTTTACTTTTTATTATAAACGCGGGCACAGGTTTATTATTTTACACAAGCCTGTACCGCTTCTTTCAACACAAATATAACACTTTAAAAATTAAGCATTTATTAGCATTTGGTTAGTAAAATTTATGATTTACAATACGGAAATTGCGGTATGTAAATTTTAATGCCTTTGCTTATGAAACTGCTAATGTTATTACCCAACTTTGTACTTATAGCCATCTCAGGCTTAAATATTTCTAACGAATTTGAAACTGCAGGTGTAAAAAACCTTGCTGTAATAGTATTGCATGCATCGGTATTTATTATGTGCCTTGTATTTGTGGCACTTATTGTTAAATCGATGTTTGCCGTTGTAGAAACAGAAGTTTATGAAAATGAATACCAGAAAGCTTCAGAACAAAATGAACTATCAGCCACGATGTCATAATATAAAACAACTTTTCTATTATAGATGAAAGCCCGAAGCACTGTCTTTGGGCTTTTTGATTTTATAGCGGGCTGTAATTTATTGCGACACTCTTTTTTTTGAGATGGGAGATCATTATATTTGCCCTATCATGTGGCAATGATGTCTGCCCCAAACCGCTTGTATTGAGCTGATGACGTCTATTAATAGCTTATGCTACAATGAGCGTATTTAATAGTGTTACAGATATGAATAACAAAAGGTTTACAATTTTTCAAATTACTTTTTTAGCATTTACCGTAAAGTGGCTTTTATTCGCATGCCTTATTGGTGTACTTATTGGCTCCGTTTCGGCATTCTTTTTAGTTGCCCTGCAATGGGTAACCGATTACCGCGAAGCAAATGTTTGGATCATCTCCCTACTCCCGTTGGGCGGACTTGCCATTGGACTTACTTACCATTACTTAGGCTCATCGGTAGTTAAAGGCAATAACCTGTTGCTGGAAGAATTACATACACCTAAGAATATTATCCCGTTCAGAATGGCACCGCTCGTTCTTTTTGGTACATTGCTCACACACCTGTTTGGAGGTTCGGCAGGACGTGAGGGAACCGCAGTACAAATGGGTGGTGCGATTGCCGATCAGTTTACCAGAGTGTTTAAACTCGAAGATGACGACAGAAAAATACTGATCATTATGGGTATTAGTGCAGGGTTTGCATCTGTATTTGATACGCCACTGGCAGGAGCTATTTTTGCTTTAGAATTGCTTCTCATAGGGCGAATGCGTTATGAAACCTTGCTGCCATCTATGCTCGTTGCACAAATTGCTAATTATACCTGTACGGCATGGCATGTTACACACACGCACTACAACATTCCTTTTATACCGGATATGCGCCCTGACTATCTACTATATACATTATTTGCAGGGATACTATTTGGACTAACTGCATTAGTGTTTTCAAAGTCGGTTCATTTTTTTACCAGTACTTTTAAGAAATTGATAGCTTACCCGCCGTTGCGTCCTGTTGTAGGTGGTGTAGTCATTGCGCTTTGTGTTTGGATATTAGGCACTACAAAATACATTGGTTTGGGTGTACCTACCATTCAGGATTCGTTTACACTACAACAGCCATATTATGCTTTTGCACTTAAATTGCTACTAACAGCATTTACCCTTGGTGCGGGCTTTAAGGGTGGCGAGGTTACACCTCTGTTCTTTATAGGCGCTACGTTAGGCAACCTGCTGTTCTTATTAATACCAATGCCTATGGCGCTACTTGCAGGAATGGGCTTTGTGGCCATTTTTGCAGGGGCTACTAATACCCCTATCGCGTGTACCCTAATGGGCATGGAGCTTTTTGGTGTGCAATGCGGTATATACATTGGCCTTGCCTGTAGTATGGCATATATGTTCTCAGGCATTACCGGAATTTATGGCTCGCAAATAATAGGCGGTTCGAGGCATCTACTGTTTGGCAATCTTAAAGGCAGATTGCTGAGTTCTGTTTACAATGGTAAAAAGACTTCTGATTAAGCTACAAAAATTATCTTTACTATATGAAACAAAGCGCAGGCATTTTACTTTACCGAAACACAGGCCCTGAAACCGAATTCTTCCTGGTGCATCCTGGCGGACCATTTTTTGTTAAAAAGAACGAAGGCTGGTGGACGATTCCCAAAGGCGAACTGTTGCCCGATGAGAGTCCGTTAGAATGTGCTGTACGCGAGTTTGAAGAAGAGACAGGCCATAAACCCCATCCTCCTTTTACCGAACTTGAACCGATAACTCAAAAAGGCGGTAAAAAGATTTTGTGCTTTGCAGCAGAGGGTAATCTTGATTCCAATGCTATAATAAGCAACACCTTCACCATAGAATGGCCTCCAAAATCAGGCATGATGAAAGATTTTCCTGAAATTGATAAAGCAGGCTGGTTTGCTATGGCTGAAGCTAAAATTCTTATTAATGAGCGACAGGCTAATTTTTTAGAGCAGGTGATAGTCATTTTATCCTGAAAATACCTTTTAACCACAAAGCGCACAAAGAATTACAACACAGGAGACACAAAGCTTTGTGCTTCTTAGTGAAATCTTTATGGACCTTGTGATAAATTTTAATTGGACTGCCTTTAGTAGTCAATTTAAAATAATAAATCAGTTTTATAGCTCCTGCCCCGTTCTTAAAGACTATCTTTACAGCTAAACACTTAAAGATGAAAAAGTTTCACATTAACGACGAAGTTTACGAGGCCGGAAAATTTGGATTAAAAGTGGCACTTTTTGTCTGGAAAATAAACAGCAAGACCAATGAGCCTACTACTTATACCTGCTCTCAGGTAAAAGGCAGAAACGAAGAAGACTTTACCGAAAAACAAATTTACTTCCTAGATGAGCTGTTTGTGGCTTAACTAAATAATAATGCTATAGCAACAGAAACATTAGATAATACTGAAAACTCCGGAGTAACGATAAATTAATTGTCGATACTCCGGAGTTTTTATTATTTATTATTCGAGGATTTTATTCAATCCTCATATCCACAAATAGTCTTGCCTTTTTCCTTAGCTTCTTTAAGGGTTACTTTTATAATTTCGCCTTTACAATTAGACAATCCCTGGCAGTCTTTTGTAAAATGATATTTCTTACCTCCTTTTGTATTGCACAGGTATACATCAGGGTCTGCCGAAAAGGAAGTTAGCAATATCAGGACTGATAAAAGGAATAGTTTTTTCATACCTCTATTTCTTTTTATCCTGAGACTCATTCATTCTATCCCATGCTTTGCGCGTCATAACAATGAGTTCTTCTTTTTGTATATCCCAAATAGACACATTTCCTTTAGATATAACATAGTGCGTTTTCCAAGGTGTATACGGTCCGTATAACAGCAATGTACAAATATCTGTAGCAGTTATCAAGTCGCCGGTTTTCTCATTATGACTGTGTATCGAGCTAATTTGGTTTTCTTCCTTACCATATTCTAATACTATAAGATTATTGTGCAGTCTCTTCTTTGTTTTTACAGTGTTCTTTTTGTCGAAGGTAATTAGATAATCATTACCAAAAAGAAGTACACCGTTATTCTCGGGTCCTGTAAGTATATACACTTTCTTTTGTTCCTTAATGATCATAGGTATCAGATTAAAATTCGTGTTCTCATACCTCTCAAACAGTGTATCCTTATTTATTTCTGCCAGGGCAGCAGTGCGTATTATATATAAGTCTTTTTCAGTGCTGTTAAGTTTTCTTACATCCGTATTTACATTGGCGACCTCAACAACAAAACTGTCATCAAAGGTTATGGTAGCTAACACACCGGGATCGGTATCCTTATCATAAAAGATACATTTATGTTTATCACCATCGGAATACGACAGATATCCACCTATCTTATCTTTTTTATCGGGAAATTTTGCCATAAACAAGTCCGTTCCAAGCCATGAAGCCCTTTCTGAGTTATATAGCAAAAAGCCTTCTGCCAGTATTTCATCCTGCGTTTGTGCAACAGCAGGAAATAAAAAAAGAAATGATACAATAGTGAGTAGTAGCTTATACATAGTTAGGAATTTTCTCAAATATATGAATTTTAGCAACTTGTACAAACGCACATCAAGTCACCTTACTTCGCCTTGATTTTTGTCCTGTGCTTTAACCCAAAATCAATCAAAGCATTGATTACAGGACGGGTTTCGTCGGCATGTTGTGTAAGCGAATACGACACTGTAACAGGTTTAGTATTGTTTACCGTTCGTGTAATAAGCAAGTTTTCCTCTAAATCCTGTAATTCTTTTGAGAGTACTTTTGGCGTTATGCCGCCTACCGAATTCGCCAACAGGTCTTTAAACCGCTGCGTTCCGTGAATGTACAAACTCAGCAGTATACAAAATTTCCATTTTCCACTCAATAGTTCCAAAGCATCTTTCATTGCCAGCATACTTTCGCTGCCGGTATCTATACATTCCTGTGTTCTCATAAATAGTAAGTATCCTAAAGGTAATCGATAGCAAAAGTATAGTAAATACCCAATAATTTTGATTTCAGTTAAATAAATGTTTACTATTTATATATTATACAATGGAAAATCAGAATTTCAATAAAGACCTTGAAGGTAAAATTGCCCTTGTAACGGGCGGAACTAAAGGAATAGGAAGAGCCATTGCCGACAGGCTGACACAAGCAGGCGCTACAGTTATTGTAACGGCAAGAAACAATCCTGACAATGCAAACCCGCAACATTATTTCATTGCGGCAGATATTACAAAACCTGCTGATGTTACTAAACTTAATGAAGAAATAGGTGTAAAATTTGGTAGCATAGATATCTTAATAGATAATATAGGCGGACTAACTACACCAGGAGGCGGTTTCAGCACGTTAACAGATGAGCATTGGGAAAATGAACTGCAACTGAACCTGTTCTCTACCATTCGATTGGATAAGGCGCTGTTACCTAAAATGATCGAAAAGAAAAGTGGGGTTATTATCCACATTTCTTCTGTAGCGGGTTTACAGCCATTGTGGAATTTAAATCTGGCATATGCAGTTGCTAAATCGGCTTTAAACACCTACAGCAAAGCTTTGGCAAGTGAACTTGCTGATAAAGGAATACGCGTAATAACGGTATCACCGGGAGGTACAAAAACACCACCGATGGAAAAATTTGTTGCTGATTTTGCGTCATCAGCGGGATTAACACCCGATGAAGGGTTCAAACAACTGATGAGCTCTATAGGCGGTGTACCGATGGGCAGGATGGCAGAGCCAGAAGAGGTCGCATCACTGGTACATTTTCTGGTATCGCCTGCTGCATCATACCTTACAGGAGCAAATTATCTTATTGACGGTGGAGCAAAACCTGTGGTATAAGATGAAAAAGATCTAATAAAAAAAGCCGTCAAATTAGTTTGATGGCTTTTAGTTTTATTCATGATACTTGCTTTTCTTACTGTCATTTAATCTTTATTTACATTGTGTAGGTATATAAAAATACCTCATCATTATCTGTAAAAAAGCAGAAACCATGTATAAATGAGAACTTAGAAAAAGTTTCCACATTATAAAGCGTTTTAGATACCTTCAGAAATTTGCCCGTATCAATAAAACAATCTTTCACGGATTTAGGATACCAGTCTTTTAAAAATTCTTCTTTAGATAAATAGCCTGTTTCTGCCTCTTTTGATTTCTGATGCTTTTTATAAAGTTTTAACCAATCACTATGGGAGTATTTCATAATGGCAGTTATTGTATAATCACTCGGCCCAAGAATACCATTACCTATCTTAAAAAAAGTCCACTTTACCGAAAGTGGCTTAACCTTCAAATTAATATCCTCTGATAAAGTATCTATATCTTTACTCACACGAATATCTTTATGATTACATGAAAGAAGAACAAAAAGCAAAAATATCATTAATAGTTGCGTGAATGGTTTCATATAATTTTAGTATTAAGACAATTGTTTACTTCTAATCCTGCTCAGTGTTTCCCTGGTAAGGCCTAAGTAGGATGCGATCATGCGGAGTGGTACACGGTTAAAAACATCGGGATATGATTTGATAAAGGTTTCATAGCGATCTTCGGCAGTTCCGCTTATAATGCTTAATATACGGTTTTGGCTCGCGGTATAACTTCTCGTTGTAAGCCTCTCGTGAAAATCCCGTAACCTGGGAATAGCCATTAATAGTGCATCCAGGTCGGCTTTAGCTATTACTACTATTTCGCTGTCTTCTAAGGCATCAATATTATTTTTTGACGGCGTTCCCGAATTATAGCTTTCATAATCTGCAGTCCACCAATTTTCTATAGCAAACCGAAGGATATGCTCATTCCCCTCATTATCTACGTGGTAGGTACGCAGGCAACCTTTTGCTACAAAACAATTATAGTTAGAAAATTCGCCTTCCTGCACAAAATATTGTCTTTTGCGTAGCCTTCTTTCTGTGATTTGGGCACGCACCTGCTCTATTTCATCATCAGTTAGTGAGGCGTTCTTCTTTAAATAGGTAGCAAAAACTTCAAACATGGCGGTTTACTTTATAACAAAGTTATATAAAAATAGCCCAACCATCATAAAAAGAAAAACCCCATCATACAATGGGGTTTCTTAAAACTAGTAAGAAATCTCAATTATTTCATCAGGTGAATATTTAATAATCCTCCATCCGAAATAATCTCAGTTCCTATGATAAATGATGATTCATCTGAAGCAAGAAATACCGCTGCTTTACCAATATCAGACGGTTGCCCTATCCTGCCAATAGCAATAAGGTCGGTCCACATGTTTTTAGCATAATCTACGTGTTCAGCAGGCAGGAATTTATCAAATATCGGCGTATCAATAGTACCGGGAGAAACCACGTTTACACGTATTTTCCTGTCCAGTAAGTCAGATGACAATCCTTTTGCGAGAGAAAGTACCGCTGCCTTTGCTGCTGCATACACTGTCATTCCCGGAAACGCCTTGTGTGCCGCGGTAGAACCTGTAAGCACAATAGAACCCCCATCATTCATATACGGTAGTGCTTTTTGTACCGTAAAATATAAACTCTTAAGATTTAAATCCATGCTTCGGTCAAAATCCGATTCTGAAGTAGTGGCTACCGTGCCCATTTCTCCACCATCTACCGCACCTCCTGCGTTTACAACAAGGATGTCAATCTTCCCAAATTTCTCTGCCGTTTCCCTGAATGTACGTTCCAGGTCATCCATTTTGGTTACATCGGCAGCAATGCCAATAAAATCTTTGCCTAATGCTTCCACCGAACTGTTTAACGTATGCTGGTTCCTTCCCACTATAGCGCCCACTGCACCTTCCTGTTGAAATGCTTCTGCTATGCCAAATCCTATGCCGCTGTTACCTCCGGTAATTACAGCCACCTTATTTTTTAATTTCATGATATGTATTTTATTATCAGGACAAAGTTCAGGCAACTTAGCATCTCCGTGCGAGGACATTTGTTACATATTATGTGTGATAAAAATCACCAATCAAGATTTAAATCTGGTGATTTCGTAGTTTTTAAATAGTGCTTACATAAAGTAAAATCTGATGAATACATTGACATTACATTGAATTAATACAAGCCTAATAAATCATTTCTTATTGATAAGATAATCTTATAAATAGGTAAAGAAAACAGACAACAAGTACTTTTGACATCAATCCTATTATCAAAAGAAGTCATGTACAATCATAGAGAAGTTTTAAAACTAGCAGCCTATTATACTGAAAAAGTAACCAACCAGCTTTTAGATGAGAAAAAAGGCAAAAAGCTTATTATCAATAAGCTTAGAATTAAAGATATCCATACGGGTGGCTACAATTTATATTGCTACGCTACAGGTTCGCCCAGTGTAGAATTTTACAGGGATATTGAATCGGTTGCTAAAGATTTGGAATTACTATCTCCTGCAGATGTTCTGAAAGTGCAGGATTAAATCTTATTTCAGGAAGGAAACTGCAAACTGCCACTGCACACTGAATACTCAAAAAACCTATCTTTACGTTTCTAAACATAATCCTGAAAAAGAATGAAGACTTCATATTTACTGCTACCACTGCTTGCTTTGTTTATCGGCTGTGGTTCGGCATCAACTGATAAAGCTCCTGAAACATTTAATGCATCATCACAAAACGGTCTTGCAGTAGGTACTATAACTTTTGAAAGTACTGCACCTAAAAACGATATTTACCGCTTTTTTTATGAGGCCACTTCGGGCGATAAAAAATTCAAAAGCAAGAATAAAGGAAAAATTACCATCAAAGGCCGTAACGATAAAAATGAAAGTGCCTTTAGCGGAGACTTTGCCTCAGGTCAAACCTACCTGTTTGTTATAGAGCGCGAACCGGGCAATTATGCCTTTACCCAATACAGTTATCTTGATCACATAGGCCCATCTGGAATGGTGAAATCAAGCAAACTGTTTGAGATTCCGTTTGAAATTAAAAAAGGTGAGATTACTTACTTGGGTGAACTGTCTTATAATGACCTTGCCGAGATAGGTACACCACGACTTGTGGTATACGGACGTTATGAACGCGATCTTGCCGAGTTTAAAAAGAAATATCCTAACATCGACTGGAGTATTGCATCTGATAAAACAGCAAAAAAAGGCAATACCGGTGGAGGAATCGTAGATTTCAGGTAATAAATTACCCAAAAATGGGGATTTCACAGGAGATTTAGATGTGTTAATTTTAACTATTAACACAAATCTCTTATTATGAAACCAAAATTACTACCCCTTTTTTGCTTATTAGCTTTATTCACAGCCTGTTCAGGATCTGATGACAGTACTGATGTTTCTGGTAATAACGAAGTAAGCAACACACTGCATCTTAGCTTTAGAACACCTGAGTGGGATAAATTCATTAACTGCGAATTACTCGATCTTTATGGCTATGGTATAAATGAAACTACAAACTATGTTTCGGCAACGTCTGCTTTTACAAAGGAGACGTTTTATTTTTCCATTCCCAAAGACAGTTCGGTTATGGTGAAAGCAGAAAATATTAAAAAATATGCTATTACCGAATATGGGCAGAATGAAAATCCATTTGAGTTTTCACAGAAAGTGCCTGTTACCGAAGGCAGCCAGAATTATTTAGTGAGCCTTAACGAACTGTCTGACAATAGCTATAATGAGGTTGTATCTATAGCCTATGCAGGCAGTGAGAGCAATTTCGCCCTATTTAAAGTAAAATGCCGTTACCAAATGAAAGCCTATGAAATAGGTAATGAGACAAATATAAAGTCTATTACAGGCACATTTCATTTTAAAGTTCGTACAAGCAAAGATTAATTTTAACAGATTTCTAACATTTAGTCAGATTTCCTGCATTAATACCACAGCTTATTGTGCCGCATGTGTTAAAGTTAATTTTTTTAACATTTTATATCGTTATTCGTGCATACTAATTCTCTATTTTTATCTCACCTAAACATTATTTACACATGGAGAAAATTACTTTAGACGCAATGCGTAACTACATTATCGAAAACGAATTGACCGACAGTGTTGCAATCACGCTTCACCCGGACAGCTTTGATGAATTGGTTCTTGAATACATTGACACCAATAACATGCAAATTGAGCGTCCATTTGAAATCCTTAGCATAGAGATCCTTCAGGATACTACAGGGAACGTTTCAAAAGGAAACATCCAGACGCTAAATGCTGTTGAATAACGCAACTATTCATCATCTTACAGAAAAGAAAAACCCACGCTTATGGCGTGGGTTTCTTTTTATGTGTGCTTATCATTATTGCAAACGTTCTATAAGCTCTTCCATGTTGACACTTTCCTGCTCTCCCGAAACAAGATCTTTTATCTTGTATGTAGATGAGTTTATTTCTTCATCGCCACTTAATACTGCAAACGGAATGCTTCGTTTATCGGCATGTGTAAATTGTTTTGCCAGCTTGGCAGCATCAGGATATAGTTCTGCCCTGATACCTGCATCCCTCAAAGCTGCAATAGCTTTCATGGCATATAATGCTTCTTTGTTTCCAAAATTAATGAACAACACTTTTGTACCCTCGGTAACTGTTTCCGGGAAAAGGTTTAGTTCTTCCAAAACAAGATAGATCCTGTCAAGGCCGAAAGAAATACCTACACCACTCATATTTTTAAGTCCGAAAATACCTGTAAGGTCGTCATAACGGCCACCGCCACCTATTGAACCCATAGCTACTTCTTTAGGTGCTGTAACTTCAAATATGGCTCCTGTATAATAGTTTAATCCACGGGCAAGGGTAACATCTAAGTCTAATATTGATTTGCCAAGCCCAATCTCTGTAACATTATCACAGATGAAACGTAGCTCCTCTACCCCTTTCATTCCTTCTTCAGATGAAGCAAGCAGTTCGGCAAGCTTAGTCAGTTTCTCATTGATAGAACCCGTAAAGTTGAATAACGGCTGTACTTTAGTAATAGCGTCTTCGGTAATGCCTTTTTCAAGCATTTCTTTTTTAACGCCATCCTCACCTATTTTGTCGAGCTTATCAAGAGCTACAGTAAAGTCTATTAGTTTGTCTTTAGCACCTATAACCTCAGCGATACCGCTAAGTATCTTACGATTGTTTATTTTTATCACAGCACCGTTAAGTCCCAGTGTTGTAAATACATTATCATATAGTTGCACCAGTTCTACTTCCTGCCATAATGATGTAGATCCTACAACATCGGCATCGCACTGGAAGAACTCTCTAAAACGCCCTTTTTGCGGACGGTCTGCCCTCCATACCGGTTGTATCTGGTAGCGCTTAAACGGAAACTCAATTTCATTCTGGTGCTGCACTACATAACGTGCAAACGGCACGGTAAGGTCGTAACGCAGAGCTTTTTCAGAAATCCTTGACGTAAATTTATTAAGCTGTACTAACTGTTCTTTATTAATAGTTTCGGATGAATTTACCAGCAACTCATCCAGAGATTGCGGCAATTCTAATTTATTTTTATCAAAAAAGAAATTACCTGAATTCAGAATTTTAAAAATAAGCCTGTCGCCTTCTTCACCATATTTACCCATAAGGGTGTCTGAATTCTCAAACGATGGTGTTTCGATAGGCTGGAAACCAAAAGTCTCGAAATGATGCTTTATCGCCCCTATAATATATTGACGCTTAGCCACCTCTGAAGGTGAAAAATCTCTTGTACCTTTTGGAATTCCCGGTTTTGATGCCATTTTTAAAATTGTTTAGGCTGCAAAGATAAGGAGTTTCAAAGTTTTTGGAGTAACAGAGTGGCAGAGTTTCTTAGCTGCAAAGTGGCACAGTAGTAAAGTTATTGTGTTACGGGTTAAGTTTAGTGTTGCTTTATGTCATCCTGACGAAGGAAGGATCTCTTCTAATCCCATAGATTCTTCACTCTATTTTATTCCGTTCAAAATGACAACAGATATAATTATTTTTTAATACTTAGTGTTTGCGAGACTTTATCAAAATACGCCTCCCATTCTGTCCGGTATGACTGAGGCATGCGTACAATCATTCCTATTAACTCTGTATCCTCTCCGTCTTTCGCGCTTTCAGGCACAGGTGCTCCATAGAGTAATAATGCACGGTCTTCCTCTGTAGCTTTAACGCCTTTAACGATATTCTTTTCTGGCAAAACAGTCCATACAGATGTTGTATCAGCCTTTAGATCATATATAGAGTATTTAAACATACCCCCAAGTGTACCCAATACCAATACCTGAATCTTTTTATCTTTTGATGTAAATGTCATGATATCTCTATTATCCTCATCAGTACCCTTATCAAGCCATTCAGTATTCAACTTTAAAACAACCTGTTCGTTAGTTACAGGGTTGATATAGGATACGGTAGTATCCTTATCATTGCTTCGCTGTGCAAATGAAAATTGGGAAACGACAAAAAATACCAAAATCAACAGTCTTTTCATACAATAGAATTTTGAGCGAAGATACTTGTTTTTGAAAATGACAGTAAAATCTTAACGAAGATTAACGGAGTATTACGGATGAGAAGTTCTGAAACTTTGCAATTTTAAACGCTACACCTTAAACAAATTCATTATTTTAGTGGCATCAAAAAACGAATCATGTTTAACCTGTTCAGGGAAAATACAAAAATAGCAATTGATTCTATCAGAAGTCAAATGCTACGTACCACATTAACCGTATTTATTATTGGCCTGGGTATTTTTGCCCTCGTAGGCATCCTTGCCGCTGTTGCCGTACTTGAAAGTACCGTAACAAGCAACTTTGCGTCTATGGGTACCAATACTTTTTCTATAAGCCGCTATGACTATTCTGCACAGATAGGCCGCAACAACGGACAGGAAAAAGTGAACCCTATTATTAGTTATCCTCAGGCAAAGCAGTTTCAGGAAAAATATAATTTTCCTTCGGCTACGACTTCATTATCGTTTACCGCTGCAAGTAGTGCCGAAGTGAAATATGAAGACAAAAAGACCGATCCCGAAATTACCATTGTAGGCGCCGATGAATACTTTCTACCGAACTCCGGACTGGAAACAACCGAAGGGCGCAACTTTAATAATTTTGACATAGGTAACAATAACTATGTGTGTATTGTAGGAAGCGATTTTACCAAAGGCCTGTTGAAAGACATCAACCCAATAGATAAAGTTATCTCCGTACGTGGTGCCCGTTTTAAGGTTATCGGCGTGCTTAAGGAAAAAGGCTCAACCTTTGGCAACCGACAGGATTTAAGGCTTATTATCCCTATACAGGTAGCGCGTTCGCTGTTTACCGCACCTAATATTGATTATGAGGTAAAGGTTATGATAGGCAATCACGATATGCTTGGTTCTGCTGTAGATGAAGCCATACTTGCCATGCGTCGTGTGCGTAAACTGAATCCTGTTCAGGATAGCGACTTTGGCGTAGAGCGCAGTGACGAATTACTAAAACAACTACTATCTGAAACGCAAACCCTTAACTATGCCGCATGGCTAATAGGTATTATAACCGTTTTTGGTTCTACCATAGCACTTATGAATATCATGCTGGTATCGGTAACAGAACGTACCCGGGAAATTGGTGTACGTAAGTCGCTTGGGGCGAAAAAGAATACTATTGCTATGCAGTTTTTCACCGAGACCCTTGTTATCAGTCTTATAGGCGGAATAGTAGGGATATTTCTAGGGATATTTGTTGTTGCATTACCGGTTTCAATACTACTAAAAACGAGTTTTATTATGCCGTGGATGGCTGTGTTTGCCGCTTTTGTAACGGTATTAGTCGTTACTATAGTATCAGGTTTATATCCTGCTATTAAAGCTGCTGCTCTTGACCCTGTTGAGGCATTGAGGTATGAGTAATATTAAGTTATCGGTTTGGAGTTTGTTTACAGTGTGCGATGACTTGATGCCCTGTCATTCTGAATGCAACGCAGTGAAATGAAGAATCTCTATTGGAATTTGAGAGATCCTTCCTTCGTCAGGATGACAAACCGCAACGTAAACTGTAATTGAACACTGATCACTTGATACTCGCTGCAATCATCCTGTCGTTACCGTAAATATCCTTTTTAAGCACAACATTAGTAAAGCCAAAGTCTTCAAGCATTTGTACGGTTTCAGCACCTAAATATTGGTTGATCTCAAAGTACAATTTGCCATTCAGCGAAAGCTGGCCTTTTGCCAAAAGTGCTATTTTACGGTAAAATAATAACGGATCGTTATCATCTACAAACAACGCAAGGTGCGGTTCATATTGAAGTACGTTTTCTTTTATCTCTTCCTTTTCCAGGTTACGCACATATGGCGGATTAGATACGATAACATCATAGCTCTCCGGAAGGTTTTCAGCAGCCAGAATGTCCTCTAATATAAAATTCACTTCGGTTTTATTATGCTCTGCATTTCTTTTGGCTACCGCTAAAGCACCTTCAGAAACATCAATCGCAGAAACAGCCGCATCGGTTAAATTCTTAGACAGTGAAATAGCAATACAGCCGCTTCCCGTACCGATGTCGATTATATTTATATGACCCTTTGCCTTATTCTCACTGATGATCAATTCTACCAGCTCCTCGGTTTCAAGACGCGGAATAAGTGTATTTTCGTTTACTTCAAACTCGAGTCCGTAAAAGTGGGCTTTACCAAAAATATACTGGATAGGCTTTTGCGTTTCAAGATCAGCGAGCACGGCATTCCACTTTTCAATTTCGTCACCTGTTAATTCGGCATGTGGATTCATTGCAAGGTCAGAACGTTTCCAGCCTTTGAGTTCTTCAAGGGTAATAGCAAAAAAGCTCTCTGCCTCCATACTGTCGTATAACGGAGTGAGTTTTTCTATAAAGTAGGTACGGTAGTCTTTTAGTTTCATTTTATGAACGCGGATTTTGGCGGATGACCGCGGATTTTATATTGTATTCTTTTATACTCTCCTGAAGAGTACGCTCTGAGATTTCTGCATTTCGCTGCGCTCAGTCGAAATGACAAATACACCCATTAAACTAAACACATTTACTGCTTACTGTAACTGATCACTGCCAACTAAATTTGTTATCATCCACACCGGGCAGGAATTATGGCCTGTATCGCCCATAGGAGCATCGAGGTACTCAAAGCCACTTTTACGATACAGCTTTTGGGCTGCTTCCATATAGGGCATTGTTTCAAGATAGCAACGGGCAAAGCCTGCATTTTTAGCAAAAGCCAGACAGGTTTCCATCATTTTAGTTCCGGTGCCTGTGCCGCGTGCTTCGGGCAGAAAGTACATCTTTTGGAGTTCGGCAACATCGGCAGGGCCATTTTCAAGTGGTGCAATACCAGCGCCACCTATCAACTTGCCATTATTCTCTACTACAAAATAAGCCGAATTATCTACCGCATAGGTTTCAAACATACAATCCAGTGAGGCATCGGCATATGCCGTACCGACCTTTGGCACATTGTGTTCTATAAGTACATTGCGTATAACTGAGGCAACTTCTGCGTTATCCTTTTGCTCTATCTTTCTTATTATTATTTCCATAACCTTACTACTTACTGCAAAACTACTACTATTTAACCTTAAAAACTTTGTAACTTTGATACTTTGCAACTTTGTATCTTGAAAACAATCCACGAAAACTACATGCAGCGCTGTCTTGAGCTTGCCCAAAACGGGTTACGCGAAGCTATGCCCAATCCGTCCGTTGGAGCCGTACTTGTTTACGAAGGCAGGATTATTGGCGAGGGCCACACCTCCCCTTTTGGCGGTCCGCATGGCGAAGTAAACTGTATCAATTCGGTTTCGGAAGACGACAAACATCTTATTCCGTTTGCTACTTTATATGTTAGCCTTGAGCCATGCAGCCATCATGGAAAAACACCACCGTGTTGCGATCTTATCATCCTTCACCAGATACAAAACATTATTGTAGGTACGGTTGACCCAAACATAAAAGTGGCTGGTAATGGAATCCGAAAACTAAAAGAGGCAGGGAAGAATGTTACTATAGGCGTACTTGAAGCGGAATGCCGCGAGTTCAACCGACGCTTTTTTACCTTTCACGAAAAGAAAAGACCTTATATTATATTAAAATGGGCCGAAAGCGTCGATGGCTTTTTAAGCCCTCTGGATAGATTGTTGGATAGTTCGACTGATGGATCATTCGATAGTGCCGCTATCGAAAAATCTAAAAATCAAACAATCGAACAATCGAACAAACGGCCTGTCTGGATAACCAATACCTACTCCCGCCAACTGGTTCACAAATGGCGTAGCGAAGAAACGGCTATTCTTGTGGGTACACAAACCGTACTGGACGACAACCCACAACTTGACGTTCGCTCCTGGACGGGGCGCAATCCTGTACGCATTGTTCTTGACCGTAGAGGACGTATTGATGATTCGTATTCTGTTAAAAATCACAAAATAAAGACAATTGTTTTGACAGAAAATACCAATTTAAGTAATTTAGATAGCTTGTTATATGAATGCATAGCATTTAACAACGTGCTGCCGCAAAACATTGCCTATGTGTTGTACAAACACAACCTGCAATCGGTTATTATTGAAGGTGGACTGAAAACACTTCAAACCTTTATTGATGCCGGATTGTGGGACGAAGCAAGGGTTTTTAAAGGAAAAACCGTTTTTACAGACGGTACTCCTGCCCCGGTCTTTAAAGCGGAAGCAGCTACAAGTGAAAAGATTTTGGACGATGAACTTATAACGTACAGGAATTATGGTCAACGCAATAATATTTGATTTAGGGGATGTTTTTCTGAATAAGAATAAAGAAGCTAAAGTGGAGGCATTTGCTGCCCTTGGCCTTTATGAATGGAACAACGAACACGAAAAACTGGAGAAAAAACTGGAAACCGGCAAGATAGACGGTGAAGCTTTTTTGAAAGGACTGCAAAAGTCGATGCCCAATGCCACCCTTAAAGAAATCAAAGCTGCCTGGAATGCAGGTATTGACGATTTTCCGTTGTACCGACTGGAATTTCTGCAAAAGCTTTCGGAAGAATTCCGATTATTCCTGCTTAGCAACACCGACCCTATACATATAGAAAAATTTGAGCGCGATGTAGAGGCTTCCTTTTACATGGACTTTTACCAGTGTTTTGAAAAGGTGTATTTTTCCCACGAAATTGGCTACCGTAAACCCGATGCCGAAGCTTTTAACTTTGTACTGAACCAACACGATATTCAGCCCAAGCGCACCCTTATGGTGGATGACAAGAAATTCAATACCGATGCCGCTGCTGCTTTAGGATTCCAGGTATGGAACCTGCAAAAAGGCGAAGAAGATGTTGTAGATTTGTTTGATAAAAAGGTAATTAACCTGGACGAGGCGTAGTGTTCAGTGTTCAGTGTTCAGTGTTCAAAATTAAGCAATAGAGTTTCAATCCATTTAATTTTTAAATACAAAAATCAACAATGAATTTAGTTGAGTTAATTCCTCATTTAAAAACAATAGAAAAAGCCGAAGTTCTTATAAAAGAAGTTGCTCCGGGCATCTATTTTGATACGATTGACCTTTATCTTAAAGATAAAATGGCTTTAGATTCTGAGATTATTTTTCCTGATGGCGAAACCACTCCCGATACTATTGTAATCACGATTGATGATGCTCAATACGAAAACCTGTTTCCACTTTATATGGCTCAGGAAATGGTTGAAGAATATGCAGGTAACTATCCAAATTTATCTGATACTGAAATTGCCCAACACCTTTTAGACTACGCCATTAATGATGCGTAAAACTACTATAAGTAAGGTTAAGACCACAATATGCTTATATATGCAGTAAGCGAGTAATAACTTATCTCCTCGAAAGGAGGGAAATAGCTTTACTCAAACCCTGAGATTCTTCACTACATTTCATTCCGCTCAGAATGACAGGCCCATAAAACATCCGACCTCCGACTTCCGACTACATCTCTACAAAACTGTAAACCGTCAACTGTAAACTTTAAACTATTTTCTACCTTTGCTGTCCCTATGGAAAACGATACCTATAAAACACTCGCTTCGCCATCTGAAGAAACTCTGTTTAAGGAAAAGAACAGTAAGTTCTTTGGTTATGCGTATCCTATAAATAGTGAAGAGGAAGTAAAAGGTATTCTTGAAGACCTGCGCAAACAGCATAATTCGGCACGCCACTGGTGCTATGCTTTTCAGTTAGGGACTGATAAGATCTATTACCGCGCTAACGACGATGGCGAACCCAACAATTCGGCAGGTATGCCCATATATGGACAAATACAAAGTTTTGGTGTAACCAATGTACTTGTGGTATCGGTTCGTTATTTTGGTGGTGTAAAACTTGGTGTGGGCGGACTGATATCTGCCTATAAAACTTCGGCACAAATGGCGCTCGAAGCATCAGATATTGTTGAACGCACTATCGATATCTATTACACTTTAAAGTTTGGATATCAGAATATGAACAAAGTAATGCGTGTTATTAAAGAAAAAAATCTTGAAATTGTTTCCCAAAAAATGGAAATGGATTGCGAAATTATTATTTCGACACGAAAAAAAAATGCCCCCGCTGTTTTGGAGGCATTTACTAATTTATATGAAATTGCTATAAAATAATTGATTGAAGTAAATTTAATCTGCAGTTTTTAACACTAGATTCAATTATTAATTTCGTATTCAATTGCAAACAAAAAATCCGACGAACTGTAACTTAAATCCGACTAAAAACATCCTAAACTAAAGGCTTCAGCTTCTCTAAAATGTATTCGGGAGGTGCTGACGGACGACCTGTTTTCATGTTTACAAATACCAAGATTGAGTTGCCTGTTGTTAATAACTCACCCGCTTCATTTGTTATCTCATAGTCGAATTCTATCTTAACGGACTCCTGTTTTTTTAGTATGGTACGCACTGTTAACAAATCATCATAACGTGCAGGTTTTTTATAGTTCATTGTTAAGGAAACAACAGGAAGCATGATACCTTCTTCCTCCATAGATTTGTAGCTAACTCCAAGATTTCTAAGCCATTCCACCCTTCCCATTTCGAAGTATTGTGCATAGTTTCCGTGGTAAACAACCCCCATTTGGTCGGTCTCTGCATAGCGCACCCTTACTTTAAATTCGTGAAAATTCATATGTTATAATTGTTAATTTTTTATTAAATGTTTACTTTAAGACTTACAATATTTTTTTTATAAAATCAACATGGCAATAGTTTTTTTTTACAAAATTTTGTTACCATATTTGTTCTCCCAAATAAGAGTATTTCCAACCACTCTTTTCTTTGTAGGACAACCATTAATAAACATCTAATATTCAGTATATATGACTAAAACTGCGCAATCGGTATGGGAAAGCTGTCTTGTTTTCATAAAAGACAATATACAGGAGCAGGCCTATAAAACCTGGTTCGAACCGATCAGAGCAGTTGAGTTAACTGATAATGCTCTTTACATTCAGGTACCCAGTAAATTCTTTTATGAATGGCTTGAGGAACACTATGTAAAATTATTAAAAGTGGCGCTTACTAAAGAACTTGGTAATACAGCAAAGTTACTGTATAAAATCAAGATGGAAAACACTTATGGCAATAAGCAGCCTTTTACAGAGCAGCTGCCTAGTGCTCATCGTGCACCGGTTAAACCTCAGGAGGTAGATGTGCCCCTGCAGAACAAAAACCCGGAACTTAAGAACCCATTTATCATTCCCGGAATACGTAACCTTAAAATTGAATCGCAGCTTAATGCAAATTACAGCTTTGATAACTTTTTTGAAGGAGACTCTAACAGGCTTGCCCGTTCTGCAGGTATGGCTGTTGCCAATAAACCGGGCGGAACATCATTTAACCCGTTATTGATATTTGGCGGTGTAGGTCTTGGTAAAACACACCTTGCACACGCTATAGGTATAGAAATTAAAGATAAATATCCTGAAAAAACCGTATTATATATAAGTGCTGAGATCTTCACACAACAATATATAGACTCGGTAAAAAGGAATACCAGAAATGACTTTATTCATTTCTACCAGCTTATAGATGTACTGATTATTGACGACGTACAGTTCCTTTCAGGAAAGACAGGTACGCAGGATGTTTTCTTCCACATTTTTAACCACCTGCACCAAAATGGTAAACAGGTAATACTTACGTCTGATAAAGCGCCTGTAGATATGCAGGATATCGAGCAAAGATTGTTATCCCGTTTTAAATGGGGTCTTTCTGCCGAACTTCATCAGCCGGACTATGAAACAAGGATATCTATATTAAACAATATCCTTTACCGCGATGGTGTGGTAATACCGGATGAGATCGTAGAATATGTTGCCAAGAATATCAAAAGCAACGTTCGCGAACTTGAAGGTGCTATAATTTCGCTAATTGCACAATCGTCTTTCAATCATCGTGAGGTAAACCTTGAGCTTGCCAAACAGGTGGTAGAGAAATTTGTGAAAAATGTTAAGCGTGAAATATCAATCGATTACATTCAAAAAGTAGTCTCTGATTATTTCCAGCTTGATGTAGATACACTACAGTCTAAAACAAGAAAACGCCACGTGGTTCAGGCAAGGCAGCTTGCTATGTTCTTCGCTAAGAAGTTTACAAAAGCATCGTTGGCTAACATCGGTTCGCAAATTGGTGACCGTGATCACGCAACTGTGCTTCATGCGTGCAAGACCGTAGACAATCTTGTTACTACCGATAAGCAATTCCGCAAGTTTGTTGACGACATCAACAAAAAACTATCGATATAATGCCCGTTAAGATCTTAATGGTTTGCCTGGGAAACATTTGCCGTTCTCCATTGGCAGAAGGTATTTTGCAATCTAAACTTCCGGCAGATAAATTCATTGTAGACTCGGCAGGTACAGGTAACTGGCATGCAGGACAGGGTCCGGATCATCGTTCTGTGGCTACAGCTAAAAGCCGCGGACTTGATATCAGTTGCCAAAAGGCACGACAAGTCAGACTATCCGACTTTACCGAGTTTGACCACATTTACGTTATGGATAGCTCTAACCTGCGCGATGTGCAGCAATTAGCTCCCAATGCTTCGGCAAAAGCCAAAGTAAAACTGATGATAGACGAAATCTTTCCCGGACAAAAAATTGATGTTCCCGACCCTTACTACGGAGGTTCTGAAGGTTTTGACAACGTATATGATATGCTTGATGAAGCCTGTGAAATAGTTGCAGCAAAATTATTGAAAGAGCATTTTTAAGCATTTTGTCATTTCGGTCGAAATGACAAAATGTTATCTAGAAATACTTGCTTTTACTGTGGTTGCAACATCAACGAAGTAATCTTATCTTTACGCTTTAATTCACTCTAATTATTACACAATGAACCCAATAGGCAAACTATATTTATTACCCGTACCCCTTGGCGATGACGCCGACCCAAAAGAAGTACTTCCTGATACTATAGCGCGTTCTATTGAGTTTATAGACCATTATATCGTGGAGAATGAAAAGACGGCTCGCCGTTTTATTAAAGCAATATTACCTACTAAAAAACAGCCTGATCTTAAGCTTTCAGTATTGAACAAACATACCGTGGCCTCTGATCACCTGTCGTTTATCCAACCATGTATGGAAGGAAAAAATGTTGGATTAATGAGCGAAGCAGGTTGTCCAGGTGTTGCCGACCCAGGTGCTGCTATCGTAAAGATTGCACACGAAAAAGGAATTCAGGTAGTGCCATTAGTTGGGCCATCGTCTATATTGCTGGCTATCATGGCGAGCGGAATGAACGGACAAAGTTTTGCTTTTAACGGTTACCTGCCTATTGATAAATCGGACAAAAAAAGTGCCCTGAAAAACTTTGAGCAACTGTCTCAAAACAAAAGCCAGTCGCAATTGTTTATAGAAACGCCGTACCGCAACAACAGGATGCTGGAGGATATATTGGCTACGTTACAGCCAAATACACATTTATGCATTGCATGCGATATCACTCTCCCTACTGAATACATCAAAACTAAAACCATTTCACAATGGAAAAAAGAAAAGGTAGATCTGCACAACAGACCTTGTATTTTTATTGTCCATAGGTTTTAAAGGAAGTCGCTGAGTAACTTAGATTTTTAGGAACTTAGGTTTCTTCACTCGTATAATATAATTATCTATGTAACCCGCAGGTTTTGTTATTATCTCATCCAACAACTTTAATATCTTTACAGCTTAAGCACCTTTTATGGAAAATAATATTTACCACGAATTCTTCGAAGAACTAAAAAAGTTTTTACTCGACTTAGGTATTGAGAATGAAGAAAAAGTTAAAGGCTGTACTGACGAAGAAATTCAGCAGATTGAAGAACAATTTGGAAAACTTCCGTTAGCCTATAAGGAATACCTGAAAATTATTGGACGAAAATTTCTATGGAGCTTCTTCGATGCGGAACAATTTTCTTATGAAGATTACAAGGATATTCAGAAGTTTATGAAACGCGTAATTAAAACCACAAATTTTGTATCTGATAAAAAATTCATACCAATATCACATCGCCGCTATGAGTATTTAAGATTAATTTATACTGATGGTAACAATGATGATCCTGAACTTTTTTATCTGGTAGAATATCCTTATGAAGATGAAGTAAATCCTATACCATCGGAAAAAAATTTAACAAAAACTATGATTGCGTTTTTCAGATCAACACTGAAAAACTATCCCTTTTCTTTTTTTTGGGTAACTGAAGAGGAAAAGAACGAAAACTCAAATGTGGTTGAAGACAGATATCTAAAATGGCTGCTTGGTCTTAATAAAATAAAAAATGAGCTAACAAAGACAAATAACCCTTTGATAAATGAACTTCATAATGTATTTATGACTTATTATAATGTTAATAATAATCAGAAGTTTATTGACGAAAAAACATCTACAAATGATAAACATACAGAACTCCAAAACGAAGAGAAATACATAAATTACATCCAAACTAATAATTCAGGCGCATCACGCATAAAATACAATCCTCCAGAAGAGGAAAGTTTTATTAATAAAATATTACGCTTTATAGACTTGAAGTGGTAACTTCATAATCTACTTGCAAGGTTTTGAAAAACTTGCAGGTAATTGTTTTTAAATCAAACAATTACAAATTATTCATCACAAACACTTCGCAGTACTTTTTGATCTTATCACGTACACGCCTGAATTCAGCCATAATTTCTTCTTCTGTTCCCTGCACTTTGGCAGGATCAGGAAAATTATAATGCAGATATAGTGCCTCTGACGGGAAATATGGACAGTTTTCGCTTGCATTATCGCAAACAGTGATTACATAATCAAACGGAATATCCATGTACTCCTCAACATTATTAGAGGTATGCGTGGAGATGTCAATTCCATCTTCTGCCATTACGGTAACCGCTTTTGGGTTTACCCCGTGGATTTCTATACCCGCGCTGTAAATAGCTGCTTTTCCGTTCGTAAAATGTCTTAAATAACCTTCAGCAATCTGGCTTCGGCAGCTATTACCGGTACACAATACAAGTATATCTTTCATTCTTAACAGCATCCACTTCCGGGAGTACACGATGGCGCGTCATTCGGAGTCAGGTTAATTAAATTTAGTTTTTGTTTAGGCGCAGGAATTCCACAAGCTTCAGTAGCAAGACAGGCAGTCTGTTTGGCGACAAGAATAAAATCTTTACCATCAAAATCAAGCGAGTACTTACCAATAGTTCCCTGCTGATACTCCACCTCTATTTCGCTGTCTTCCATCCCTAACACTTTTTCTGAAAGCGCAATTATATTAAGTAGTTTATTAGGTTTAAGGCGGTGTTCAAAATCGTCGGCATCCCAAAGCTGAAAGTTAGCGGTATTCTCTTTTCTTACTTTTCCACCGCAATCAATAAAATTTTTGGTCACTACTCCCACTTCGGTTACGTGAAAATGTTCAGGTATAAAAGTACCATCCTGTAACTTGAAGTTTACTGCTTCGGCATCTGCCAGGTATTTTTTAATCTCTGATAGTTTCATAATAGTATGTGGTTAACAGCAGTTATTATTTTTGTTCTTTAGAGAAGCCTGTATATGATCAAAAAAGGAGCGTATAATATCAAAACCTTTTTCATCGATGCAATAGCAAATTGCCGTTCCTTCAATATTTCCTTTTATCAGCCCTGCGTTCTTCAACTCTTTTAAATGTTGGGAAACTGTAGGTTGTGCCAATGGCAATACATCTACAATATCACCACAAATACAGGCATCCACCTTAAGTAAATACTCTATTATAGCTATGCGCGCAGGATGCCCTAATGCTTTTGCCATTACAGATAACTTATTCTGTTGTTCTGTAAACCCGTCTGTTTTTGATGCTCCCATTACTTTATCGTTATATTGCAATATTACGATAAATAATTACACAGATTAAAAAAAATGATGTTAATTTGCAGAACAGCTACTGAGTTACTTAGACACTAAGGTTCTTAGAGCTTTAGGATATGTTGATAAAACATCCTCCAATTGTACATTTGTATTTCAACCTAAACAACTAGAACCTAAGAACCTCAGCAGCTATGCCTTTATTCGACTTCTCCCAAAAAATAAACTATAAAAACGAAATACTGGCAGGGCTTACCGTGGCCATGACTATGATACCCGAATCGCTTTCGTTTGCAATACTGGCAGGTTTTCCGCCATTGGTAGGATTGTACGCCGCTTTTATCATGGGATTGGTCACAGCAATTTTAGGAGGAAGACCCGGACTCGTATCGGGTGGTGCGGGTGCAACGGTTATTACACTTATTGCTTTAATGAAATCGCACGGTATGGAGTACGTATTTGCAGCAGTGGTGCTTGCAGGTGTTATCCAGATATTCGTGGGCGTATTTAAGTTTGGTAAGTTCATTCGGCTTGTACCCCAACCTGTAATGTATGGTTTCGTGAACGGTCTTGCGGTGGTAATTTTCATGTCGCAGGTTGAACAATTAAAAAGTGACGAAGGATGGCTTTCAGGCTCTCCTTTATATATAATGCTTGGATTAGTAGCCTTAACGATAGGCATAGTAATCGGTTTCCCAAAGATTACCAAGGCAGTTCCGGCATCATTAGTTGCCATAATTGTGGTCTTTTTGGTAGTCGTAGGTTTTGGTATTGAAACCAAAACAGTAGCCGATATCGCATCAGTTCAGGGTGGCTTCCCTCCTTTTCATGTGCCCGACATCAGTCTGAACCTTGAAACATTACAGATCATTTTTCCATATGCGCTTATCATGGCCGCTGTTGGTTTAACAGAAGGTTTACTAACGCTAAACCTTGTTGACGAAATCACAGGAACACGTGGCAATAGTAACCGCGAATGCATTGCTCAGGGAACAGCAAATATAGCTAACGGATTCTTCTTCGGGATGGGTGGCTGCCCAATGATAGCGCAGACGTTGGTTAACCTTTCGGCCGGATCGAGGGCAAGGCTATCGGGGATAATTGCAGCAATAACCATACTGTGCATTATATTATTTGGAGCACCAATAATCGGGATGTTACCTATGGCAGCCTTAGTAGGTGTAATGGCGATGGTAGCCATCGGAACGTTTGAATGGGCAAGTTTGAGGATCATCAACAAGATGCCAAAACAGGATATATTTACCGGAATTCTGGTCGCTATAATTACCATTGTACTACACAATCTTGCATTGGCAGTGCTTATTGGTGTCGTGATTTCGGCACTTGTATTTGCCTGGGAAAGTGCCAAACGCATCAGGACGACACATTATATTGACCATAACGGAGTTAAGCACTACCTTCTAGACGGACCGCTGTTCTTTGGATCGGTTGGTAACTTTAATGATGCATTTACTATTCAGGATGACCCTGAACAGGTAGTTGTTAATTTTAAGAAAAGTCGTGTTGCCGATATGTCAGCTATAGAAGCATTGAGTACGCTTACTTCTAAATACCATAAAGTAGGGAAAACGTTACGACTTCAGCATTTAAGTCTTGACTCAGTTCAGCTTCTTAAAAATGCTGAAGCGGTCATTGAAATTAATTACGCCGAAGACCCTTCGTATAAAGTTGCTACCTATAAAGTATAAAGTCTATTTTTATAGGGCATTACCCCCATATTTGCTAAATTTGTAGATATGGCAAAACTTATCAATCTTGCAGTTTTCAGGAAATTTTCAGAGTCTTCCTCTTTTGGTGGGATATTATTATTGCTTTGTGTAGCACTTTCGCTCATCATTGCCAATACAAATCTGGCATCAGGATTTGAAAAACTGCTTACGAATGAAATCGGATTTGCCTCTACTTCCATTCATTTAAAATATTCTGTATTAACATGGATAAACGACGGCCTAATGGCTGTATTTTTTCTACTAGTAGGACTTGAAATAAAACGTGAGATCGTTGAAGGCGAACTTTCATCCTTTAAACAGGCATCACTTCCGGTACTGGCTGCTATAGGCGGAGTAATCGTACCGGCAGTTATTTACAGCCTTATAAACAACGGTTCATCTACTGCTAACGGCTGGGGTATACCTATGGCTACTGATATCGCTTTTGCCCTTGGTATACTTTCATTATTGGGTAGCAGGGTACCAACAGGCCTCAAAATATTTCTCGCAGCTCTTGCCATTGTAGACGACCTTATGGCAATTTTAGTAATTGCTATCTTTTATTCCAGCGAACTGCATCTGAATTACCTGGCATACGCCGGAGGTATGCTTGCCTTGCAAATTGCATTCAACCGTTTTGGCGTTAAGAATATCTTCTTTTATATTATTCCCGGCATTGTGATGTGGTATTTTATTCATCATTCAGGTATTCACGCCACTATCGCGGGAGTTCTTACCGCACTTACCCTGCCTACAACGGAAGATGATGTAGAGTCGCCACTTGAAAAACTGGAACATGCTCTAACCTCTCCGGTAAACTATATTATTATGCCGATTTTTGCTATTGCCAATACTAACATCACTTTTGAAAGCGGAATGATTAGCGGACTTACAGGCAACTTAGGATTAGGAATCGTATTAGGATTGTTTCTGGGTAAACCGATAGGTATTTTCCTGATGTCATGGCTGTCTGTTAAATTAAAGATAGCACAACTGCCTGATGAAACCAACTGGCTTCATGTAGCAGGATTGGGTCTGCTTGGCGGTATCGGGTTTACCATGTCTATCTTTATAGCACTGCTATCGTTTAATGATCCTGCTATGCAGACCCATGCTAAATTTGCTGTGCTTATTGCATCAGTGCTTTCGGGAATTGCAGGGTATTTGTTATTAAGTACACATAATAAAAAATCACAACAGGGATAACCTGCAAGGCTTTCAAAACCTAGTAGGTTAAACATTTTTGGTATTATACCTACAAGGTCTCAAAGACCTTGCAGAAACAAAAACTAGCGCATAAAAAAAAGCCGCTGAGTAAGCGGCTTATTATTTGTTCGTTTGTTTGTGTATTACATTACCACTTTAGGTTCCGGGCTTGCAACGATAGCAGATGTATCATAACCCCCGAATTTCCTGATGTAGCTTTTTAGCGATGTACCAAAACCGTCTTTAAAAGCTCTTTTGCCATTGCTGTTTAAAAAACTCTTTACAGAGTTTGCCCCGGCAAGGTGTGCAGCTGCAAGCAGTCCTGATTCTGTAATCTTTACCCCTTTTATTACCTGCCCGTCAAAACGGTGAATCTCTTTGCGGAGTTCCCATTTGTTTTTGCAAAGAAGTGCTTTAAAAGCTCTTTCCTGCATTTTTGGGTTGTTTAGGAATTCTTTGTTGTCTTTAATACCTAAGGCTCTTAGCGCGCTTTTACCAAACTGATATTTACCCATGTAGCCAAATCTGTTTACAAGCTTGTAAAGGCCCTGAGATTCTTTGATGGCTACCGCCTGTTTAAATCCTACGTAAGATTTCCCGGTAAAAGGAAAATTGAAATTGACTTTTGCAGTTTCGTCAATTGTTGGTACTGTGTAGTTGGTGATTTCGTCTTCAGCAAGGTGAAAACCTTCTATCTTTCCAAATTGTTTCGCTTCGTTAGGCTTAAAACCTGAACTTACCAGCGTGATGAATAGGGCTAACCCTAAAAAGTATATCCATTTTTTTAACATGTATGTTTATTTCTCATAAGCTGTCACCTTGATGAAATTAGCATGGCAAAGATACGGAAAAACATTGGGTTGATTACCAACAACTTACAAACCTACCTAACTTTAACATAACCTTAAGGATACGAAAAAGAGTAATAATTTTTGGTAACTGCTGTAACTAAAGGGAGTTACAAAGAATAGCTCAAGGAGTATTTTAACTGTTAATTTCTGCTTTTTGTCGATACAAAAAAATACGAAAACGAGGTAAATTAAAGATTAAAAAGTAAGAAATAGGCTATTATATTGAATTTGGAACGTCAGATTTTTGAGATTTTTATATGCATGCAGAATAATTTAATAATAATTATAAGAAAGTACATCTTTTACTTATACACAGGAAGAATCACTTCTAATTGCAATAGTATATTTGAGATTTTTTTGACTTCGTTGAGCTGCGCTCAAAATGACAGATACTGCATCATTAGGAGTCTGCCTGGCAATCGGGTTGCAAAACGTTGCAATCTCTATATAAATTCCCTACGGGAAATTTTTAATCTGCACATTATTATTCTACCGAAATTATTTCCCTAACGGGAAAACCGACCATGAGATATCGGGTAGTGATTAAATTTCGGTAGTAATCAAAATATAAAATAGTAGTTATTTCCCAAGGGAATTAATTGTATTTTGTATTAGCATAATGTTCTTGCCAGGTTATAAACGCTACTTTTTTTTCCAGCCAATAACAGCAAATGCGACACCAACAATAAGTAACAGGTAACTAATAGCAAGCTCTTCTTCAACATCTTCCCCAACATATAACAGATTATCACTCTTTTTGTCATACCTCATCAAAACCTTATCTCCAATCTGGCTATTGCAATAATCCTTATAAATACGTTTTATATAAATATGATTGTCATATTTAAATTTGATCATTGAGCTACGGGAACCAGAGCAGCCATCATTAGCTACAATTACAGCATAAACATCTTTACCGTTGGCATAAGCTTTTTTTAGTTCATTCTTAAAATATATGCCCTGCAAGCCTATAAATATAAGTATGAAAGAAGCAAAGAATAATGTTTTTTAAAAAACATCTTTTTCATTTTAAATCAAATAATTTATTAATTGCACGTGCGAGACGCTCGCGCAAGCTAGGAACTTATTATTTTCTTTCTAAAATCTCAATTAAATTTGTATATCCTACCTGTTTAGCAAAATCTATTGAAGTTTTACCGGCATTATTAACATTATAAACATCGGCATCGTAGTCGAGAAGTAAAATAACCAGATCATAATATTTTATTTTTTGCCCTTCAAAAACAGCAGTCCATAAAGGATTATTGCCATACTGATCTCTTAAATTAACTTCAGCTCCTTTTTCTAATAATACTTTACTAATTACAAGATTATTATATGCCGCCGCAAAATGTAAAGGAGTTCTGCCCTTGAAATCCTTAGCATTTATGTCAATCCCTTTATTAATGAGGTCTAAAGCTGTTTCATTATTTTGATCTGCTATAGCAGTATGCAGCAAATTCTGTTTACAAACGTTTAGAACATTTAAACCTAAATCATTAGTGGTAGCTTTTTGTCCCGTAATGTTATCTATAATTCTTTTAAAAATGCTCATGCCCAGGCTTTATCAAATTCTTCTTTTGTTATAAAATCCTTTTCTTCTAACTCAAGCTCTTCTAATTTTTGGTCATAAACAAATTCTGCCTGAGTCGGGTCGGAGACATTATAACACACTTTAATCCCTTTAGAAATCTCAATCTGGCGTAAAGCATCTCCATCCTGAAAGTGCAGGTAGTACAATACATCTTCTTCGTCCCAATACTTTTTTATAAATACTTCTTTCATCGCTAAATGTAATATTAGCGCCAAGATAAATAATTTATATGTAAGAATAGCTATAAAAAAAGGCAGTCATTTTGACTGCCCTAATCCTTAAAATATTTTAAAAAGCTTATCGCTTAATACCCATTTTATTAACCCATGCCACATATTTCTGGCGGTTTACTTCGTGCTGTGCAGGGGTAACTGCAAACTCGTGGTATCCAAAGTTGGTTACACTGGCACAGAAATAAATGTAATTGTGCTTTTCAGGGTTTAGTACCGCGTCTATAGCTGTAATATCAGGCATAGAGATAGGTCCTGGTGGAAGCCCTTCATATTTGTAGGTGTTGTATGGAGAATCTATCACAAGGTCTTTAAACAGTACACGTTTAATAACCTGGTCAAAATCGCCCGATTGTTTTTTCATGGCATAGATCACCGTTGGGTCGGCTTCCAGCTTCATGCCTTTTTGAAGACGGTTAAGGTAAACTCCCGCAACTCTTGGCCTTTCATCTGTTTTAACGGTTTCTTTGTGCACTATAGATGCCAGTGCCGATACCTGAAGCGGTGTTAGGTTTAGCGCTTTGGCTTTTGCCTGTCTTTCCTCATTCCAGAACTTCCTGTATTCTTTTGCCATCTTATCCCTTACTTTAGTAGCCGATGTGTTCCAGAAGAACTCATAGGTGTTAGGGATAAACATACTTAGTACGTTATCTTCGTTAAAACCGTTATCTTCTAAAAATTTCTTATCGGTAAAAGCCTGAAGCAGCGTAAGGCTGTCCGGTTCTATCTGTCTTGCAATACGGCCTACTGCCCTTTCCAGTGTTTCCTGGTTGTTGAATGCTATGTTAACCGGTTGTGGCTGGCGAAGTGAATTTACGATATCGTTGCTGTTTGCACCACGCTTGATGATAAACTTACCTGCCTTTACGTTATTGGGATATTCTTTCTTTCCGGCAACCGAATTGAACCTGTCCATATCTTCAACATACGGCTTTACGATTTCCTGAACCTGAGCAAAGTCAGATCCTGTAGGTACAAATACTGCAACCTCATCGTCATTAAATTTTGTATTTGGTGCGAAGATCTGTTTGTAGATCATGTAGCCAAATATGCTACCTCCTATTACAACCACAAGGGAAAATATCCCTACAATTTTTTTAAGATTCAAAGTAGTTCGTTTTTTATTGCTGACGGATAAGCTGGTATAAGCCCTCGTCATGATAGTTATTATTTCTTTTAATCCAGTCTTTCTTGTATCCGATTAACTGAAAGCCAAAATTAGTAAAAAGGCTTACACTTGCAACATTGCCGGGATCTATATTCGCATACAACTGATGCAATTGTAATTTATTGAAAGCATAGCTTATAAGCAACTCTAATGCCTCACTGCCTATCCCTTTGTTTCTCTCCTCTGTATCCTGTATAATGATGCCTACGCCTGCGCGCTGGTTTACCGGGTCAAAATCAAAAAGGTCTATCAGCCCTATAGCATCAAAAGTTCCGGTTTTGCAAATGGCCAGCCTTAGTTGTTTTGCTTCGTAGATATCCTGGTGTGCATTTTCAAGGTACTGGCGGATAAGAAAACGGCTGTAGGGTGTCTGCGTATTGCTTACCTCCCATATCGCTTCGTTGTTTTCCAGCCTGTAGATAAACTCCAGGTCTTCGGGTTCAAGTGCCCGCAGGTAAATGTTATTTCCTGTCAGCGTTACCATTCAACCGATCCGTTAAACACAAATTTTGCAGGCCCGGTAAGGTATACTTCCTTAAACTGTTTGCCATCCTGTACAAAAGACACCTTAAGATTACCTCCCGGTGTTTTAAGCGTTACCTCATCGGCTTCGGTATTGCCCAGTACTTTCATGGCAATGGCAACTGCCGTAACACCTGTTCCGCAAGACAAAGTTTCATCTTCTACCCCACGCTCATATGTGCGCACTGAAAAATTGTCACCTCCCGCAGGAGCAACAAAATTTACGTTAGAGCCTTTATCGCCATACAAGCCACTATAACGAATGCTTGATCCTATAGCCTTAACATCCATCTCCTGAAGGTCGTCTACGATCTCAACATGGTGCGGTGATCCTGTATCAAGAAATACATAGTTTTCATATACCGATACGGTATTTACATCTTTCATATGCAGCGATACTGTACCGTCTTCTGCAACTGTGGCATGGTGGCGCCCGTCTACAGCTGTAAACTCCGTTTCATTATCAATAATGCCTAACTGTTTGGCAAAAGCAACAATGCATCTGCCTCCATTACCGCACATTGTGCTTTCATTTCCATCAGAATTATAATATACCATACGAAAATCGGTACTTCCGTCGTTCTCTAATAAAATGAGTCCGTCGCCGCCAATGCCAAACCTGCGGTCACACAAATGCCCGATAAGTTTGGTATCATTTTTGGGAAATATATTGTCGCGGTTGTCTATCATGACAAAGTCGTTTCCTGTGCCCTGATATTTGTAAAAAGTGTGTTCCATTGTTATAATCTTACCACAAAAGTACAAATATAAATGACACTAAAAATGGCTGTAGACGGCTAAAAAAACTTAAAAATTATTCATTAACTAAAATTAAATACTGTTTAAATTATGAAAAGAATTTCAGGTTTATTCTTGGTGGCACTTATGAGTGGTGCCACAACTCTGGGAGCTTACAAACTGGTATTTGATAACGACACACCATCATCTGCCTTATCAATAGCTCCTTCTGCAAACTATAACAGGACCGTAGGTTACGGTGCACCCGAATCGGTTGACTTTACTGCCGCGGCAGATAAAGCGGTACATACTGTAGTGCACGTTAAGAACACTACTTATTCTAACGGCCCGCGCAACATGATGGAATATTTTTATGGTTACCGAAACAGCGAACCTACACCTCAGGTGGGAACAGGATCCGGGGTTATAATTACAGAGGACGGTTACATTGTAACCAATAACCACGTGATTGCAAATGCGTCTGAACTTGAAGTTACCCTTAACAACAATAAAACATACAAAGCGAAACTTGTAGGTACAGATTCTAACATGGATATCGCCTTGCTTAAAGTAGACACTAAAGACAAACTGCCATACGCTACTTTTGGCGATAGTGACGGTATTAAAGTAGGCGAATGGGTGCTTGCCGTAGGTAATCCATATAACCTTACCAGTACAGTTACCGCAGGTATTGTTTCGGCAAAAGCCAGGGACTTAAGTAAAGAAGGACTACAGTCGTTCATACAAACCGATGCCGCCGTAAACCCGGGAAACAGTGGTGGCGCGCTTGTAAACACCAGAGGTGAGCTTATAGGTATTAATACTATGATCACATCTATGACAGGTTCTTATGTAGGATATTCTTTTGCTGTACCATCTAACATTACCCGTAAGATTATTGAAGACTTAATGGAGTTTGGCAACGTTCAGCGCGGTGTGCTTGGCGTAACAGGCGGCGAATTAAACAGCAGCGCATCTAAAGATCTTGGCGTTACAGAAACCCAGGGCTTTTATGTAAATGCTGTAACCGAAAAATCGGGTGCTAAAGCTGCGGGTATCCGTAAAGGCGATATCATCGTGAAGATTGACGATAAGATCATTAACGGAACTGCTGACATTAATGCTGCAGTGGTTACTAAACGCCCTAATGACGTTGTTAAGGTTACAATCCACCGTGATGGCGACGTGCTAAACATACCGGTAAAACTGACCAAAAACGAAATAAATACCTATAAGTATAGCGGTTTTGAACTGGAAGACCTTTCGGCTACTGAAAAAAGACAGTTCAAAATAGACTATGGTATCAAAATCAAAGATGTTACCGACGAAAGGTACATGCGGTATTATGACGAACTTAAAGGCGGTATTATTCTTAGCATTGGTAATGTAAAAGCAAAAGATATTGAGACAGTATCTAAAATGCTCGATGCTAAAGGCGAAGGCCGGGGCGTAAAAGTACAGATGATTACCAGTAGTGGTGAGATCGTTAGCTTTATAATGTAAAACACCAAATATTTATATACCCAAGGAAACCCCTGCTTTGTTAATCAGGGGTTTCTGTTTTATACAACCTTATCATAACACTGTGCAAACGGTAGGATAAAGCCACTTACTTAATTTTGCGGAAATCAGAAACCCGAAATGAAAAAAAGAACATTCCGTAAGCTGGAAATACTATTGCATTTTCTTACAGCTTTTATCGTATTGATAAAGGGCTGCGACGAGCTTAACCGAAATCTTTATTTCCCCGGGTGTATTACCGTTGGGCTTGCCATAACAATTCTGGCTATTACAATATTCTGGAAAAAATTTTATATACGTCCTAAACAGGCCAGGCAAATATGTTATTACCTTGAAGCTCCCGCCCTGCTTATTACTGCTTATATGCTACACCTTGAAGGCAAAGATTTTTTACCGGACATTTTTGTAGTTGCTGCTATGCTATATCCTGCAATGGGTTTTATAACATCTAAACGATTTAAAGAAGACAGTAAAAGGTACTTAAGCTAATACCTACTCTTTTACAATCATTTTATAGCCCACTCCCCTAATATTCACTATCGATATCGTATCATCATCAGAGAAATGCTTTCTTAGCTTTGTTATGAATACATCCATGCTTCTTGCTGCAAAAAAGGTATCATCACCCCAAAGGTCAAGCAGTACACGCTGGCGTTGCAACACCATATTTTTATTGGTTATAAGTCGGTACAACAATTCATTTTCAAGATTAGTAAGCGTTATATTTTTTTCGGCCGAAGTGAGTTCCATTGTAGAGTAGTCAAAATTGCATTTACCAATTACAAATTTTGACGTAAGCTGTTCCTCTGGCTGCACCGTTTTTGAAGTTCTCCTGAGCAGTGAGTTCATCCGTACAATAAGCTCTTCTATACTAAAAGGTTTTTTGAGGTAATCGTTACCTCCGGTTTCAAACCCTTTTATCACATCTTCGGTAAGCGAGCGGGCAGTTAAAAATATAACCGGAACATTAGCATCTGCCTTACGGATCTCTTTTACGAGTGAATAACCATCCATACCGGGCATCATGATATCTACAACACAAATATCAAAACTCCCGGGAGAAAAGGCATCCATTGCCGCACTACCATCGTGAACCCATTTAACGTTAAAACCGTTTTTTATGAGCATATCGTTAGTAATCCTGCCCAGTGCCAACTCATCTTCCGCATATAAAACCCTTACCTCACTCATTGCATGCAAGTATTATAATTTCAAAAGCGGTCCCTTTTAAATGATCATCCTTTACTAAAGTTATACTGCCACCATGCAGTTTTATAACCTCTTTTACATAACTAAGTCCCAACCCATATCCTTTTACGGTATGCCTGTTCCCCTCATATACCCTGAAGTAGGGTTTAAAAATATCTTTATGATATTTATAAGGTATTCCAATGCCGTTATCTGTAACTAAAATTTTAATAACCTTATCCTCTTTCACAGCAGTTATCCTAATCCTAGGAATAGCATCTGCATATTTTAGCGAATTATCTATAAGGTTGGTAAATACTCTTGCAATATGGTCTTCATCCGCTTTAATAAACAATTCATCGGGTATATTATAAAGTATCTCTGCTTCCTGTTTTTCCAGTCTTGGCCTCAGGTTAAAAACAACATCATCAAGCAAACTTAAAAGATTAAGCTTGTCAGGGTGTATCTGTAATTTTCCGTCGGTCAGTTTGGCATTGTGCAAAATAGAATCGGCCATGTTCTTAAGGCGTTTCAGGTCGGCCTGCATTAACTGCACATATTCCCTCGCCGTTTTTTTATCCTCCAGGACATTGTATTTATCCAGCGCTTCGGTTGCTGCATATAATGTAGCAATAGGCGTTTTAAGCTCGTGAGTCATGTTGTTTGTAAAACTTACCTTTTGTTCCATAAGCCTCCTCGCCTTTCGGATGCTGTTAATCAACAGTACCACTGCACTAACACATACCAGCAAATACACAAATGAAAGAGCGATATAGGGCGCTATCTTCTTTACAACTACATAATTAAGGTTAAGCAACACCAGCGAACTTGCATTTTTAGGATTCAGCCTTGATATCGAAGTTATTAAACGGCCATCATCTGTATCTATCTTTTTATTATACAGTTTAAACAATATATCGGGCAAGGCTTTCTTTATATCTGCAACAGCTTCCTTATGAAGCTTTTCACTAGCATTCTTTTCATATCCGGGACTAAAAAGAGAGTCTTTTGCATTTAGTTTTCCATCACCATCTTCACTTATCACTTCAATACTCAGGTGCGTTATAGCCGTACTGTCAGACATATAGTAGGCTAACTCATTACCCTTCAATTTTCCTGATTTATTCATGCTCCGCACAAACTCTATTCCCTCATTGCTCAACCTGTATTCTGTAAGCTTATTCTCTGCCTCTTCTAAGATAAGTTTCTTCTGATTACTGTATAAGCTGTATAGCCAATACACCTGAAAACACATAATAAACAGCACAGCTATAGCACCATACACTATAATAAGCCTGTTACTCTTTCTATCTGATTTCCCATTTTTCATATTCAAATGTATAGAATTTAAGAATTGAAAAAACACGCTTAACACTAAATAACATTAGCAACCGGATAAGTAAGAATACTATACGGACCTATCATAATACTAAAAAAAACACTTTTCCAAATTCAAAATATTGATAATCTACACAAATAACATTATCATCCACAATACTATAACACCTTAATAGGTGTTAAGAAATTATTATCACAGTTTTAACTGATATTCCTAAATTTTAAAAATAAACAAAAAAACCTTTACGAAAACGTTTGAAATCTATACTTTTGCACCACTCAACAACACTATAAAAATATTATCTTCATGAACAACAATGTTTTATACGAAAAAGAGCTTTCTTTCCAGGCTGACAGGCGAAGAGCCGGTGTAGAATTCATTAAAATCGTAAGCGATCTGTGGTACGACAAATCAATTGAGCTTGTTCTTTTCAGGAATCAACTGATTGACAGGAATGTAAGCGACATCATCAACCTGCATGAATATGCCGGCGAATTTGTACAAAAACCAATTAATGTGTTTGATTCTGTGGAGATTGCACGTGCAATTGAGGCACTTGACCTACCACCATCACGTATTGATATCGGTAAGCTTACGTATGAGTATCACCTTGAAGATGACAAGTATAACGACGCTACAGCCTTTGTTGTAGACAAACTGAAAGACGCAAAAGCAAGCAAGAACATACAGCCTAAAGACGTGGTTCTTTATGGTTTCGGACGTATCGGAAGGCTATTAGCTCGTGAGATGATGTCTAAAATTGGTAAGGGTAACCAACTAAGGCTTAGAGCAATAGTTGTTCGTGACAAAGCCGATGCTACTCTACTTGAAAAACGTGCATCACTATTACGCTATGACTCAATACATGGCGATTTTGAAGGTTCTGTGAATGCAGACCCGGAGAACAACGCCCTGATAATCAACGGAACTACAGTACATATTATCACAGCTGGCAGCCCTGAAGAAGTAGATTATACGCACTACGGCATCAACAACGCCCTGCTTATAGACAATACAGGTGCTTTCACTACAGAGGAAGCTCTACGCAGACACCTGACTTCCAGCGGTATAGAGAAAGTATTACTTACTGCTCCGGGTAAAGGTATCCCTAACATCGTGTACGGTGTAAACCACAACGAACACAGCCCTGAAGACGTGGATATTTTCTCTGCGGCATCATGTACAACAAACGCTATTACCCCTATCCTTAAGGCAGTTGAGGACACTTTAGGTGTTGTAAAAGGCCACCTTGAAACGATCCATGCGTATACAAACGACCAGAACCTGGTTGACAATATGCACAAGAAATACCGCCGCGGACGTGCTGCAGGCCTTAACATGGTAATCACCGAAACTGGTGCAGGAAGCGCTGTAGCAAAGGCATTGCCCTCATTAGCAGGTAAGTTAACGTCGAATGCAATACGTGTACCGGTACCAAACGGTTCGCTTGTGGTGCTTAACCTTGAGGTGGAAAGAGCTACAAACATCAACGAGATCAATGAGATCATGAAGCACTATGCCCTTGAAGGCGAGCTTGTTGAGCAGATAAAATACTCAATGAACAACGAACTGGTATCGAGTGATATCGTAGGTACGGCACAGCCTGCTATTTACGACAGCAATGCTACTATCGTAAGCGCAGATGGCAAGAACATAGTACTTTACGTATGGTATGACAACGAATACGGCTATAGCCACCAGGTAATACGCCTTGCTAAATACATTGCTAAAGTTAGAAGGTATACTTACTATTAATAGATACAAAACCAACCTATATTATCTCTGAAATCCGCGGGCTACAACCGCGGATTTTTTTATGCTTTTTTATGTCATTTCGACCGCAGCGATAGCGTAGTGGAGAAATCTCTAAAAATGTAAAGTGTATTTTACAAAAACAGCCTAATGTTACGCATTCGGTATCTCAAATGCACTTTTCGTGCGTAAAATTAGCACCCCATAAAAACCTGTTAACCAACAAACTAAAAATTAATGTTACGCATTTTGTTTTTCAAAAATTCGCTAATTTTTACGTGTTAACAAAATGACGATTCTGTAATTCGTTAACATTTGCCTTTCTCGTAATGTATAGATTTCATCTCTGGAATTACTGCAATGGTTTCTTCAGTCCAAATTTAACTGAAAGTCAGGCTTCAGTAAAACTGTTGTACGATAGGATAACTTTGCAAAGGTCAATATCAACTCATTTACAAAAGTAGGGTATTTCCTAATTTGCCTGTTCATAATATAAATCAATCACCTACTTATGAAAAAACTATTACTTAGCCTTTTACTTATAAATTGTTTAGGCAGCACAGCACAAGATTATGTACCGTTTTTAGACAACTCAGCATGGTGTGAGCATGTTGGCGGTTTTTTCGGCGCAGATGATATATGGATCATGCCTCAGGGAAATGAAACCATAAACGGACATGAATATGTAAAATACACAGACGTACCCTTCTTTGCTGCCGGCAACGTTTACATGCGTGAAGATGTAGCAACACGCAAAGTGTACCGCCTGTTTAATAATGAAGAACAACTGCTTTACGACTTCTCCTTACAAATAAACGACCAGATTACAATGAGTAACGGCGCTGTATTAACGGTTACAAATCGCGACTCTATACCGTCAGTAACAGGAAGAAAAAGATTGCGCCTAAGAGTACAACAACAGGATTCTCCTCCCGGATTTGGCATCAGCGAATCATGGATTGAGGGTGTCGGCACCTGGAATCACCCGTTCAGACACAGTTACGAAATGCCTACCGACCCATCAGGCAATATAAAATGCAGCTTTACCGATAGTCAGCCAGGTTATAACTCGGGACTTGTTAACGGAGGCACGCCCGATGTCTGCACCCTGCCAACCGCTTCAGTTGCACAACATACCGCACGGCCTGCATTTCTATTAAGCCAGGACTTCGCAGCAAAACAGCTTAACGTTACAACCACAAGCTACTTTAGTAACGCCACCATAACCATTATAAATCCCCTTGGGCAAACCGTAAAAGAACAGTCGGGCTTTACAGGCTACGATATTACATTAACCTGCGATAACGTCGCCTCAGGCATGTATCTTGTAAACATCAGCCAAAACGGACAGCTACTCTACTCCGGAAAAACAATTCTTTAAACCATACTGCACTAAAAAACCGCTGCACATCACAGCGGTTTTTATTTCTATTGTTCTGTCATTCCCAACGCTCTGTCATTTTGAGCGAAGTGCAGCGTAGTTGAAAAATCTCTGAAGTGGATGGCATACGCAGCCTGACAATAGATAGTTCCTGGCCTGTCCAGCTTTAGCGGGATTTCGCCTTTATCTTTCACTGCGCTACATGGATACGGCTCATCAGTGCTAAATTTTGTTCTTGTGCGAGTAATTTTATCTTCCTCTATAAACGCTTTCAAAACCTAAATCATAGAAAAGGTGAATAAATTCATCTAAAGATATTACTCCTTCTTCCAAATAAAATGTTACATCTACAAATTCACTTTCATTATCATGTATCAGATCATACTCTAACCATTCATAATTCCAATCTTTAAGTGCATCCTTTATAGTAGAAAATTCTTCGTAAGTAAATGTCTTTAACCTAATGCTTGTTTTTTTCATTTTCAAAATACAGTATTAACATTTCAAAATATCAATTAATCTGATCGTATGTTACTTTCTAAATTTTAAAATAAACTTATTATTTCCGGCTCGGTGAGGTTGGAGTGGTTCAATTTCAGGAATTCCAGATGGACTGTTTGGTGAAGCAGTTTGTGGAACAGGTTGAAAACTAGGCTTTTTAATTGGTGGTATAGGTATAAAAGAATTTACTAGCATAAAATTTCTAGATATTCTTAATCTATAAAAAGTGTTGGATTGCTTTACAACCTTAGTCAATATAACTGAGCCGATCTTTTTTCTAATCTGAATATTTTTATCTTGACTCTTTTTTAATTGCAACGGTGTCTTTACTAATAATTTTTCTTTGTGTATTATTCTTCTGCTCATTCAATCTATATTTATTTTTTACTTGGATTTGTAGAGAGCCTTTAGATAGATGTAATAGAGTATCCATATCTATCGCTGATTCTGTTATTTCAATTTGAATCTTTCTATTAGTTGAAGTTTTTTTATTATCCAGATTTATATAAAAATAAAAAATTTGGGAAACCAGACCTACAATTAATAATATATAAATTATTACTTTTATAATACTTAATACTTTGCTTCCATCTTTCCATGCATCGTATAATTGTTTTTCCCCTGCCTCTTCACTTAGGTTATTACTATCAATAATTTCAATAATTTTTTTATCATATTTAGTCGTCAAAAATTTATTGACAATACTTAAGCTAAATGAGATCACTAAACTACCTACGCTTATAAACAATAAAACTTTGAAATTTGAGTCAACTATGGGAATAAATTTTTCGTTAATTGTAATGAAAAATGCAAGTAAAGCTACTGTCACAGTACTAACATTGTTTTCAATTTCAGATTCTTTTTCTTTTAACTGATTACTTATATCATTTCTATATAATTTTATTTGTTCGTCAGTCATATGTATTTTATTTTATAATAAACATCGCTAATATACATAAATACATTGTTTAAAAATCCCCATTGTTAGGTATTTTAAGATATAAGAAAACAATTAACTTCACATAATTAACAAATTACTCCTAAAAAATTATGATATTAAAAAATGTAACAATACACAAGTATAAAAGTTTTGAAACTGATCAATATTTTGAGGTTGAAGATTCAGTAACGATTTTAGTCGGTATGAATGAATCAGGAAAAACTTCTGCTCTTGAAGCTATTGCTAAGACAAACTATTTCCAAAACGATAAAAAATTTAAATTTAATACTACACATGATTATCCTAGAAGAGAGAAAAAGAAAATGGATAAAACTGGTTCCGTGCCAAAAGCCATTACATGTGTTTACGAACTTGAAGATACATTTATAAATAGAGTTGAAACAAAAATTGGTAAAGGAGTACTATCACAACAGAACCTATCTATAACTACAAATTACAAAAACACTAATATCTACAATAATTTAAACACAGATATTAAATTGTTTTATGAACAAAAATTAAAAAGTTTAGGAATCTACAGTAAATCACTTTTTGAAAAGCTTGTAAAAATAAAAAAAGAAGAGGATCTTAACAAAATTATTGATGAATACAAAGACGAAACGATAATAGCATCCTTAAAACAATTACAACCATACGTAATAAACAGCTGGAATTGGCCTAATCCTATTGAAGAATATATTGCAAGAATATTTATCAAACCGTCGTTACCCAAATTCCTGTACTATGATGAATATTATTCACTCCCGTCTCGGATAACAATAGAAAAACTTGAAGAAGAAGATTTAGGTGAAGAAGAACTTAAAACAGCTAGAGCTCTGCTGGAATTGGCCGATTTAAAACCCTCCGAAATTTTAGAAGCAACAGATTTTGAGGATTATGTAGCTGAATTAGAAGCAACAGAAGCAACTATCAGTGATGAATTATTCAAATATTGGTCTACAAATAACAATCTCAGTATTGAATTCAAAATAGAAGCAAGAGAGGAAAAAGTTTCCAGAACAATTAGAAATATACATGGTAATGAAGAGGTTATCGACACTAATATTGTAGAACACATTTTAGATATTAGAGTAAAAAATCAACGCACGCGTGTTTCATTACCTCTTAAAAACAGAAGCAAGGGATTTAATTGGTTTTTTTCATTTTTGGTATGGTTTAAGAAAATACAGGAAGATAAAAACTCAAAATATATTTTACTTCTTGACGAACCAGGACTAAATCTGCATGCTTCTGCACAAGCAGACATGCTGAGATTTATTGAAGATTTATCAAAAGATTATCAAATATTATACACCACGCACTCTCCCTTTTCTATACCTCCAAATAAGTTGGAAAGAGTTCGCACAGTTTTAGAAACAAAAGACGGATCTAACATATCGGACAGCATACAGGAAAAGGATCCAAATACACTTTTCCCTTTACAAGCTGCTTTAGGGTATGACATTGCCCAAAACCTATTTGTTAGTAAAAAGAATTTGCTTGTTGAAGGTGTTTCAGATTTGATAATACTAACTGCCATATCAGGAATATTGGAGGCTGAAAACAGAACATCATTAAGAACTGACATTACTATAGTACCAACTGGAGGATTAGAAAAAGTAGCTACGTTTATATCATTACTTAGAGGCTCGAAATTAGAAATCGCATGCCTTTTAGATTCATATACTGATCCCAAAGGACAGGCTAAAATGGACAAAATGATTGCAGAAAAAATTGTACATAAAAGTAAAATTAGGTTTTTTGACGAATTTGTAGACACATATAGTAAAGCCGATCTTGAAGATATATTCACAAAAGAAGACTATTTAAAATTTTTTAACTCCGCCTTTCCTGAGTATAAAAACATAAGCATTACAGATTTGAACTCTTCAATACAACAGGTAATAATTCAAATTAATAAATATCTGAATATAGATAGATTTAACCATTATAGGGTGGCTAATGAAATGCTAAAATTTGGAGTTACAAAAGATTCCTTTTCATCGGAAACTCTGAAAAACTTTGAAAAAATGTTTACTGAAATAAATAAATTATTTGACAAATAGAATTTTAGCCCGATTGTAGCGACACCCTGCTGACCATAAGAAGGCAGATAAAGCGAAAAGTGGGTGCGACGTGTAAGCAATAAGCTCTTAGAGGGCTGCTTCAAGATTGGTTTGATAGTTGTCGGTTATTGGACTTACTCTTGCTTCAACACTCTCCCAAGCCCCTTCCGCCGCGGCAGAGGGAACAGCTTCACTCTTACTCATTAGAACCACCCCGCCCTACGGGTATCCCTCCAAAGAGGGGAATCCTTCTCTTGCCGAATGATGTAACCCTATAAAACAAAAAAACTCCCGACATACATCGGGAGTTCTTATTATATAACTAAGATCGTAATTACGCTTTAGCTTCGTTGCTTGCAGCAGCGATAAGGTTTAGTGCAGATCCTGCTACAAACCAGCCTATCTGGCCTTCATTGTATGAATGATTAGCAAGTATTACATCTTTAGAACCATCATCGTGGATAAACTCTAATGTAAGTTGTTTTCCCGGAGCAAACTCTTTAAGGTCAGTAAAGTTGATAGTATCGTTTTCCTGTATTTTGTCGTAATCAGCCTCATTAGCAAAAGTAAGCGCAAGCATACCTTGTTTCTTAAGGTTGGTTTCGTGGATACGTGCAAACGATTTTACTAGTACAGCCTTAACACCAAGGTGGCGTGGCTCCATTGCAGCATGCTCACGAGAAGATCCTTCACCGTAGTTATGGTCACCCACAACGATAGATGGTATACCTGCCGCTTTATAAGCACGTGCTGTTGCCGGTACCGGCTCATACTGTCCGTCAAGCTGATTCTTAACGTTATTCGTTTTTTGGTTAAAGGCATTAACCGCACCGATTAGCATGTTGTTAGAAATATTGTCAAGGTGGCCACGAAAACGTAACCAAGGCCCTGCCATAGAAATGTGGTCGGTAGTACATTTACCAAACGCTTTAATAAGCAGTTTAGCGCCTGTAATGTTCTCACCATCCCAAGGTGTAAACGGGGCAAGAAGCTGTAAACGCTCAGAATCAGGGCTAACCGCAACCTGTACCTTAGAACCATCGGCAGCCGGAGCCTGATATCCGGGATCTTCAGCATCAAATCCCTTTGGAGGAAGTTCGTTACCTGTTGGTTCGTCAAGCATTACTTCTTCACCATTCTCATTGATCAGTTTATCAGTGATCGGGTTAAAGCCAAGGTCACCCGCAATAGCAAGAGCCGTTACAAGTTCCGGAGAACCTACGAAGGCAAGTGTGTTAGGGTTACCGTCGGCACGTTTAGAGAAGTTCCTGTTGAATGAGTGAACGATAGTGTTACGCTCTTCTTTCTCTGCACCTTCACGGTCCCACATACCAATACATGGTCCGCAGGCATTAGCAAATACGGTAGCGCCAATTTTATCGAAAGTATCGATGAAACCGTCACGCTCTATAGTGTAACGCACTACTTCAGATCCCGGAGTGATCGTAAATTGTGCTTTAGTTTTAAGGTTTTTCTCAGCTACCTGCTTAGCAAGCGATGCCGAACGTGAAATATCTTCGTAAGAAGAGTTCGTACACGACCCGATAAGGCCTACCTGAATTTGTAGCGGCCAGTTGTTTTTCTCAGCCTCTTCTCTCATTTTAGATATAGGCGTAGCTAAATCCGGAGTGAAAGGACCGTTTAAGTGTGGCTCAAGCTCAGAAAGGTTGATTTCAATTACCTGGTCAAAATATTGCTCAGGATTAGCGTAAACCTCAGGGTCACCTGTAAGGTAAGACGCTACTGCGTTTGCAGCATCAGCTACATCAGCACGGTTAGTAGCACGAAGGTAACGGTCCATAGACTCGTCGTAACCAAATGTAGAAGTGGTAGCACCAATTTCTGCACCCATGTTACAGATAGTACCTTTACCGGTACAAGACATTGCTGTTGCACCTTCACCAAAATATTCTACTACTGCGCCTGTACCACCTTTTACAGTAAGGATACCCGCAACTTTAAGGATAACGTCTTTAGGAGCCGTCCAGCCTGATAGTTTACCTGTAAGTTTTACACCTATCAGTTTAGGGAATTTAAGTTCCCATGCCATACCGCTCATTACGTCTACTGCGTCAGCACCACCAACACCGATTGCAAGCATACCAAGTCCGCCTGCGTTTACCGTGTGAGAGTCGGTACCAATCATCATACCACCCGGAAATGCATAGTTTTCAAGAACTACCTGGTGGATGATACCTGCTCCCGGTTTCCAGAAACCGATACCATATTTATTAGATATAGAAGAAAGGAAGTCAAAAACTTCGTTGCTTTGTTCTTTAGCACGCTTAAGATCGGTCTTAGCGTCTACTTTAGCCTGGATAAGGTGGTCGCAGTGTACTGTTGTAGGTACTGCTACCTTAGCCTTTCCGGCATGCATGAATTGAAGAAGCGCCATCTGTGCCGTAGCATCCTGACAGGCAACTCTATCGGGTGCGAAATCTACATAATCTTTACCTCTTGTAAATTTCTGCGAAGGATTTCCTTCCCATAAGTGTGAATATAAAATCTTTTCAGAAAGTGTTAGAGGACGACCCACAAGCTCACGGGCTTTATCAACGCGTTCCGCCATGTTCTCATACACTTTTTTGATCATTTCAATATCAAAAGCCATATATTTTTATAGTTTAATATTATACGTTTGTTTTTGCTTACACATCAATTATCCTACCAATTGTTTATTAGCCGGTGAGAACTTAGTAAGATCTATACCTACAACTGCTGCTTTGTATTCTTCTATAGAAGGAATACGCCCTAAAATTGCCGACAATACAACAACCGGTGTAGAAGCAAGTAAAGACTCGCCTTTTTTACGCTCGGTATCTTCCACAACACGCCCCTGGAAAAGACGTGTAGAAGTTGCCATTACAGTATCGCCTTTGGCAGCTTTTTCCTGATTACCCATACAAAGGTTGCAACCAGGACGTTCCAGATACATCATATTTTCATATTCCATACGGGCTGTATTTTTAGGCAACAGATCGCTAAATTCAAATCCTGAATATTTTTGTAACAAATCCCAGTCACCTTCAGCTTTAAGTTCATCAATAATATTATAAGTCGGGGCAGCTACAACAAGCGGGGCTTTAAATTTCACCTCACCTTGCTGCTCTTCCAGATTTTTAAGCATTTGAGAAACAATCTTCAAATCACCTTTGTGAACCATACATGAACCTACAAAGCCCAAGTCGACTTTTTTATCACCTCCATAGTAAGAAATAGCGCGAATTGTATCGTGCGTATATCGCTTCGAAACATCCTCATTGTTTACATCAGGATCGGCAATCATTGGTTCTGCTATCAAATCAAGGTCAATTACAACTTCAGCATAATATTTTGCATTATCGTCCGGAGTCAATGCCGGCTTTAAGCCAAGCTTTATCTCCATGATTCTCTTATCTGCTTTATCAATCAAACCTTGCAGTACCTGATTGTGGTTATCCATGCCTTTATTAATCATAATCTGGATCCTGCTTTTCGCAATTTCCAATGATTCAATCAAGGTATCGTTATGCGAAATACATATTGAAGCTTTTGCTTTCATTTCCGCTGTCCAGTCTGTAAATGTAAATGCCTGGTCAGCCAGAAGTGTACCAATATGAACTTCTATAATTCTACCCTGAAACACGTTTTCGCCGTCAAATTGCTGCAACATTTGCGATTGTGTAGCATGAACGACATCGCGAAAATCCATATGTGCTTTCATTTCACCTTTGAACGTAACTTTTACCGAATCAGGAATAGGCATTGATGCCTCACCTGTTGCCAGTGCAAGTGCCACTGTTCCTGAATCTGCACCGAAAGCAACACCTTTAGACATTCTGGTATGCGAGTCGCCGCCAATGATAATTGCCCATTCATCTATTGTAATATCATTCAGAACTTTGTGAATTACGTCAGTCATCGAATGATAAACACCTTTAGGGTCGCGTGCAGTGATCACACCAAAATCATTCATAAATTTCATCAATTTCGGAATGTTTGCCTGTGCTTTTTTGTCCCAAACCGAAGCCGTATGGCAACCTGATTGGTACGCGCCGTCAACAACCGGAGAAATAACAGTTGCCGCCATAGATTCCAGCTCCTGAGCGGTCATCAGGCCTGTGGTATCCTGCGAACCAACAATATTTACCTTTACACGTACATCAGAACCGGCATACAAAAGTTTGCCGGGCGTTACGCCAACTGCATTTTTATTGAATATTTTCTCTACCGCCGTAAGACCTTGCCCTTCATGGGAAATTTCTTTTGACATAGCAAATACCAATGGTATATCAATACCCAAAGTCTGGGCAGCGAATGTTTGTATTTTTTTACCAAATACAACCGCATAAGAACCACCGGCTTTAATAAATTCCAGCTTTTGCGGCGTGAACGATTTGGAAAGGTCAATCAATTCCTGGTCGCCATGATATAATTTTTTCTTCTTTGTATTAATAGTCAAAACTGTTCCGGTAGCAACAGAATAAACCTCTTCTAAAACAGGTTCTCCTTTTTCGTTGCGAACAAGGTTACCATCTGCATCCTGCTTTTTAACCCAGTTTTTAAGATCGACACCTATACCACCCGTAACATCAACAGTTGTAAGGAAAATAGGCGAAATACCGTTTGTCCCGCCTACAATCGGCGCAATATTTACAAATGGTATGTAAGGACTTGCCTGCTTACCTGTCCAAAGCGCCACGTTATTTACACCAGACATACGGGATGAACCCACGCCCATTGTACCTTTTTCGGCAATCAGCATTATACTTGCGTCAGGAAATTGCATTTGAAAATCTCTGATTTCCTTTTGTTGCTGTGGCGTCATCATACACAAACCGTGCAATTCACGGTCAGAGCGCGAATGCGCCTGATTACCCGGCGAAAGCAAATCGGTAGAGATATCACCTTCGGCAGCAATGTAGGTAACAACTTTTATTTCTTCGGGTACATCGGGAAGCTGTGTAAAAAATTCAGCCTGCGCGTAACTTTCTAAAATTTCTTTCGCGATTTTATTTCCCCTTTCATAAGCTGTTTTTAAACGATCCGTGTCTGCTTCGTAAAGGAAAACTTGTGTTTTCAATACTCTTGCCGCATCACTTGCAATAGCCAAATTGTCACCAAGTGCTAAATCAAGTAATACTTCTATCGATTTACCACCTTTCATGTGCGACAATAATTCAAAGGCAAATGCAGGCGAAATTTCTTCAACCATAGCTTTACCCAGAATAATATCCTTTAAAAATTCTGCTTTTACAGCTGCCGCCGGAGTAGTACCCGGCAAAGTATTATAAATAAAGAATTTAACAGAATCTGTTCTATACGGATTATCTGTATCTTTTATCTGAGCAATGATTTCACTTAATAAGTCTGCTGTGTCAATCGGTTTTGGGTGAAGTCCAAGGGCTTTTCTTTCTTCAATTTCTTTGATGTAATCTTTATAAATATTATCAAAAGCCATATTTAATGTTTATTTTTCGTTTGTAAAAAAGTCTGTAAATTTACTCATTCTTAAATTAATTAAAAAGTTTTTAGCTATTCATTACTTTCAAAGAATTATTATTTATAAACATTCTATTTTACTGCAGAAACATCAATAACTTTAAGATTTTATTCTGTTTACTAAGGATATAGCAATATTTTGATTTTATATTGCAAATTTGAAAACAATCTACTTAAAATACAAACAAAGCCATACGCAAACATTTGCGTATAGCCCTGAATTTTTATAGTTTTTGGAAGTTTTATGAAGCTATACGAATTGTATTTTCTTCAGGATCTGATTTATTTACAGCAAATTTATACACCATAGCCGTTGCCAACAGCACCGCTAAAGCGAAAATTCCGCCTGCCGAAAACAGGTATTTAATATCCGCTGACGTAATTTCCTCATATTTAAGGAAATCCGACAGTACCGCAAGCACCATATACGATGAAAAAATACCCAATACAACACCTGTTGCAAGGCCGGCAATTCGGTTTTGAAATATTATCTGGAATAGCAATATTGCAATGACAGCGATAGCAAAGTAATTAATGTGCCCGTTCCGGTAGTTATCCAGTATCCAGTAGGTAGCGATTCCTACAAAAAATAATTCAGGAATCCGTTTTATTATTGGTTTCATAATGTGTTGGTTTGGTTTACATTATAAAACTACAAAAAAAAACTTTTAGTATTTATAAAATAAAAAAATGCCTGTAAATCTTACAGGCATTCTTAAACTTTTGTAATGTGAATTTTAGAAATTTTAAAAGGTTACCGTAAGTATGCTCTCGTCATAACTGACTTTTGATGTAATATACTTATAAACCATTACTGTAGCCATAATTATGGCAAAACTGTACAAACCTGCACCTAACACAGAGTTTGTAAGCATCTCTCTTTCATGGTGTCCGGAAATAACCGAGATAAGCCTGTAAACTGAAAACGAACCTAACGCTAAACCATATACCAGTCCTGCAAGGCGGTTTTTGTAAAAAAACTGCAGAAACAACAACCAGGTAATCAATAGAGCGAAATAATTTACACTTCCCAATGTAAAATAACGTTCAGCTATCCAGAACATACCCATACCCATGAAAAAAAGCTCAGGGAGCGTTCTAAATGTTTTTTTCATGTTTATTATAGTTGTATCTTAAAGATATTGCAATTATATAATTGTTTTATTGCAAATACAAATAATAAATCAACATTTTATTAACACTACCGTAAAATAGGAAAAGCTGTATTAAAACAGCTTTTTTATTATCATTTCTTCAGTAATACCTTCGGCATCGGCTTTATAATTCTTAATTATCCTGTGTCGTAGTATACCAATGGCTACCGCCTGAACATCTTCTTTATCCGGAGAAAACTTACCGTTAAGTGCAGCATGGGTCTTAGCAGCAAGTATAAGGTTTTGCGAAGCCCTCGGCCCAGCACCCCAATCAAGGTAAGTGTTTATATAATCACTTGCCAGCGGATTACCAGGCCTTGTCTTACCTACAAGAGTTACAGCATATTCCACTACATTATCAGCAACCGGTATTCTTCTTATAAGGTGCTGGAAATCTAATATTTCCTGAGCCGTAAATAATGGGTTAACTGTTACGCTATTATCCGATGTTGTACTTTTCACTACCTGAACCTCTTCTTCAAAAGAAGGATATTCCAGTTTTATAGCAAACATAAAACGGTCTAACTGAGCTTCCGGAAGCGGATACGTTCCCTCCTGCTCAATAGGATTTTGAGTTGCCAGTACAAAATATGGTAATGAAAGCTTATGGTGATGCCCTGCAATAGTAACCGCTTTTTCCTGCATCGCTTCAAGTAAAGCTGCCTGCGTTTTAGGCGGTGTACGGTTTATCTCATCCGCAAGGATAATATTAGAGAATATTGGTCCTTTTATAAATTTAAACTGGCGGTTCTCATCCAGTATTTCACTTCCAAGTATATCACTTGGCATAAGATCGGGTGTAAACTGGATACGTTTAAAATCCAGTCCCAATGCCTGAGAAATAGTATTTACCATAAGGGTTTTTGCTAATCCGGGAACACCTACTAAAAGTGCGTGCCCTCCGGCAAAAATACTAAGTACTATCTGGGCTACCACCTCGTCCTGCCCTACAATTATTTTTGCAATCTCCTGCTTTAATTCTTTTTGCCTCTGAACTAAGTTTTGTATGGCTGCTACGTCTGACATATAGTTAATTGGTATTGTTGTATTAAAAATAAGCCACGCAAAAGGCGTGGCTTCAAACTTATAAATATTTTTACTCTTTACCTAAAGTTTAGAGACAATAACCTGCAATTATTTCACCCACTGATTGGCAAACTTACAGTTGCGGTATTCGCCGTTAACTTTAATATAAGTATCCTTAATTTTCTTGCCGCTCCATTTAGCAATTTCTTTAATCTGCTTTTCTTTAAGGGCTAAATCTTTAATCTTTGTATAATCCTGGGCATAATCCGCAGGGTGCTCATCATAACGGCCTGTAATCTTCATCAGTTTGTAAGTTACCTCACCTCTTTGCCCTACCGACTTTAACGGTTGAGATACTTCGTTATCTTTAAGGTCTACAATATCATTATATATTTCAGAAGGCAGCTTTGTAAGCTCAAAACGGTTGGTAAACGTTTGAGGGTTTATAAGTAAACCACCATTATTACGTGTTTCTTTTTCATCAGATTCAGAACGTGCCGCATCTGCAAATGTAATCTGTCCGCTTACAATTTTTTCTCTTATGTTAAGCGCTTTTTCCTTTGCTTTCTGAATATCTTCAGGGCTTGGTTTAGCCGACATCAATATATGCCTAACATCGAGCTGCTGGCCCCTGATCTTTTCAATATAAATAAGGTGGTAACCAAATTCTGTTTCAACAGGGTCCGATATTTCACCTTCTGCAAGGCTGAATGCCGCTTCTTTAAATTCCTTTACAAAGTTAGTCTTCCTGTCCATTTTAAGATAACCTCCGCTTTGTCCCGATCCTCTGTCTTCAGAATACAATACCGCTTTACTGTAAAAACTGGCACCATCCTGAATATCTTTTTTAATCTGCTTAAGCTTGTCTATTACCTTTTGCTTTTCGGCCTGTGTAACTTCGGGCTTAATTACAATTTGTGCAACTTCAAGCTCAGCGCCAAAAGTAGGTCGGTCTTCCGGTTTAAAGCTTAAGTAAAACTGTCTTACTTCTTCCGGCGTTATCTCAACACCATCAATAATTTTCTTTTGCATACGTGAAGTAAGCTCCTGATTTTTTATCATATCAAAAAGTTCCGTCTTGAAATTATCAATACTTTTCTTTTTAAAATAAGCCACCATTTTATCTTCACTACCAAGATTTTCTACAAAGTAGTCAATCTGCCTGTTCATTTTTTCGTTCACATCTGCATCACTTACCACGATACTATCCTGTATTGCATGGTGAGCATACAATTTGTCTTCCATTAGCTTACCTAAAAGCTCGCAACGTGTAATATCCTTAATAGGAACGTTTTGCGCCTGAAGCTCCCTGTACATAAGATCAATATCAGAATCCAATACAACAAAATCTCCTACAACAGCAATCACACCATCTATTTTACTTCTAACACCAAACTGAGGCAAAAGTTTAACTGTATCTTTTGGTGTTTCAGGAATAACCTCCTGTGCATAAGCCATATTTAAACCTGCTAACACTATGGCAAAAAACAGGGCAATCCTGCTATTTATAAACTTCATATGTATTGTTTTTAATCGCGTCATCCGTTATTTCTTTTTGAAACTTCTTTATTAACTCCAGTTTCCTGTTATTTATTATCAATTGTTGCAAAGTAGGCCTGATATATTCAAATGGTGAAATCTGGTTCTTTTCCAGCACCCTGCTTACTTTTACAATATATACATCTGTAGAATCAGGATATTGGTAAGACATACTGCTGCTTATGTACCTGTCCCTGTTTTCAGGGTTGATAAATGGCAGCTTTGTATATATCTGATTCATATCTACCCATGTAGTATCGTTAAAGGCAAAACTTTTAAACTGTATAGACATATCATTAAGCGACTTAAGGTCTTTTTTATTACCGCTTAAAAATTTACTCTTAACAGCATTTAGTTTAGGGTGATCTTTTGCCACACGTATATATTTCAGCCTTACAAGGGCACCTGTAGTTTTAAAGTTTTCTTTATTGGCATTATAATAACTTGCCAGTTCTGCATTGGTAACAACTGTATCAACAGTTCGTTTTACCACTTCTTCAAGATAAGCCCCGGTGTAAAGATCAATCTCATACTGACGTATAAGCTTGGCATATTCTGCCTGTTTGTCTTTACTTAGGTTTACCTGTGCTGCGTTATAGAGCAGCTTTTGCGAAGCCCAGCGGTCTATAAAATTATTTATAATGGCTATACTGTCCTGTTTAGAAGTTCCGGCAGGCACAATACCATTGAGTTCTGACACATCAAGATATTCATCGTCTACCCTCGCTACCGCATGCGGCTTTTGTTCCTTTTTAAAATAATTGCAGGAACAAAGGCTAAGCACTAACAATAACTGTACTGCTCTTTTTATCATTATTTGTTCAGCTGTTTCTTCACGTTTTCAAAAACGTCTTTGTTCACCTTAACTGTAAATTCTTTTTCAAGGTCGCCAATCCAGCTGCTTTCCAATTGCTGCTGATAATCGTTTATTACACGGCCTTTGGTTTCTTCAAGTGTTTTAGCTCCTGCGGGAAGTACTTTATTTGTTTTTACAACGTAGTAGTAATCGCCTTCTTTCACAACGTCAGACACGCCGGCTTTCCATTCGTTCAATTTAGGAAGTCCATCGCTGTCTTTTTCAAAAACGCCTGTTTTTTCAAGCACTTCAATTTTTCCTTCCTTATTAAGTTCTCCTTTAATGTAAGCAGCATCTTTACCTTTCTTAAGGTACTTTTTAGCCTTTTTAATGATGTCTTCTTTTGTAGACGAATATATTTCGGCATCTAACCTGTCTTTCCACTGGTACTTGCTAATGTTCGTTTTATAGTAAGCATCTAAACCAATAGTATCGTTTTTAGCCTTTTCCCATATCTCTTTTTCCATAAGGTCAAAAAGTAGAAGCCCGTCACGGTACTCATTAACAACCATGCCAAATTCAGGGAATTCAGTTTCAAGGTTATCGTTGTAGTAAGCATTAAGTTTAGCATTAGAAAATGTTTCAAATAAAATTTCCATTTGTTTAGAAAGCGGTTTCACCACAAGGCCTGCTTTTTGCTCCATATTTACATATGTAAGGAATTCTTTAGCAGAATATCTTTTGTCATTATTGATAGTAAGCACAGTTTGTGTGTAAGTATCAATATTTGAAGGCAGTTGCCAGGACTGGGTATATATTTTATCGTTAAGTGCTTTAAGTATTTTTGCATATACTACAGCATCTTTCTTAACTGTATATTTCTTTTTAAGTTTCTCTATAAGGGAATGCTCAATCAGTTTAGAGCGCTCATCCTTTTTTATCCTGTTTTCAAAATCAGTTTTAATTTCTTCAAACGGTTTTATTTTATGTTTTTCGATAAGCTTAATAATATGCCAGCCATACTGCGACTCAAACGGAGCAGAAATATCACCCGGATTGTTTAGTGCAAATGCCTGGTCTTCAAAAACTGTAGAGCTCAGTTCTCCAGAGCTAAATGTATTTAATTTACCTCCTGCTGCAGCTGTAGATTTGTCCTGAGAGAATTGTTTTGCCAGTGCTGCAAAATCTTCGCCCTGTTTTAGTTTTTTGTAAATATCTTCAATCGTAGATTTTGCTTTTGCAGCCTCTTCCGGATTGTCTTTTTTAGGCTTCATGATCATAATATGCGCAGCAGTAACATCTCCGCGATTATCTCTTATATCGATCACTTTTATAATGTGGTAACCAAAACGACTCCTTACAATTTTAGAAATCTGTCCTTTCGGAGTATTATAAGCGCCGCTTTCAAAAGGATATACCATTCTGAAAACAGAGAAGTAACCAAGGTCGCCCATGTTTTCTTTTGCCGAAGGATCCATAGAATATTGCTGTGCAAGTTTACCAAAATCTTCTCCTGCAAGGGCTTTTTTACGAACCTCAACCGCTTTGTTATATGCTTTAAGGGTATCTGCCGGCAGTGCATTTTCATCTACAGTAATAAGTACATGGGATGCTTTTATTTCTTTTTTAGCGCGTGCATAAGCTTCATCAGTAAGTTCTTTGGTCACTTTACTATCTGTAAGATAGTTTTTAGCCAGCTGCCCTCTGTACGATTTTAACTCGACCTGATATTTTCTGTTGTTTTGAAGCCCCAATTTATTAGCCTTACTCACTTTAAGTTTGTAGCCAATAAACAGGTTAAGGTAGTTGTCAAGATCTTTTTGAGAATCGTCTTTTACAAGGTCAAGATTTTTCTTGTATACCCTTATAAATTCATCTGTGTAATATGGAGTACCGTCTACCGTGAACAATACTTCTTTTTTTATTTCCTGAGAAAAAGATATTGCCGAAACAAACAGGCAAAGACCTAAAAGAACCTTTTTGAATTTCATTTATAAACGTAATTTATATGCTTTAATCGGTTAACTAAACGCAGGGAAACCTAAAAAATTATGGTTCCTCATTTTTTGCGACCAACAAAAGTAACAATTCAGAAAGATTAAACAAGAATATATTTAATTTTAGTTAGGCATAAGCACTTACTAAGCGGCAAAGTTGCAGAGTTTCAAAGTAAGCAAAGTTATAAACCTGAGCATGCAGCCTTTTTTATATTATTTTGAGGTTTGAGTGGGGCTGCCTTCCTTTGAAGAATGATTGAGTGGGTAAAAAAAAATAGGGAGGCACTCCCCTTCAGAATGCCTCCCCGGTAAAAAAAACTGGTAATCCAAAAAACCATTTATTTTTTTACAATAATAAAATCCGATCTTCTGTTGAGTGCATGTTCTTCATCAGTACATTTCACTCCGTTTTTACATTTGTTCCTAAGCCTGGTTTCACCATAGCCTTTTACGCTTTCTATCCTCGCGGCATCTATACCTCTGGCAAGAATATAATCGTAGGTTGCATTTGCCCTGTTTTGAGATAATTTCAGGTTATAATCATCTTTACCTCGTGAGTCAGTGTGCGATTCTATCTTGATAACAATTGCAGGGAAGTTTTTCATGATATACACTACTTTGTCAAGCTCTGTAGCGGCCTGCTCAGTAATGTCATATTTATCATAATCAAAGTAAATAGGGTTAATATCTACCTTCTCTACGTTATCTTCTTTCTTAACAAGATCGGCATAATTAGAAAGTTCAAAGTTTACATCTTTGGTTTCCAGTTCATTTTTCTTGTTAGTATCCATTTCCTTCTCGGCCTTGGTATGGTTTTCTTTAGAGGCTTCAACCTTTATCTTAGTACCGCAAGGCACTTCAATTTTATAGGTTCCGTCTTCTCCGGTTTTAGTCGATGCTATTACATCGCCATACTTATCGTAGACTTTAACGTCGGCCAGGTTGATAGCCATCTTATACTTCATATTAGTAACCTTACCCGATACCCACTGGCTGCAAGGCGGTTCCTGTCTTGTAAAATAATAGATGTCATCATCGCCTTTGCCTCCTGCCCTGCATGAAGAAAAATAACCATATTTCTTTTCAGGATCTATAATGTATGAAAAGTCGTCCCGTACGCTGTTAACCGGTGCGCCAAGGTTTTTAGGGTCAGAAAACTGAAGGTCTTTAATCCTTCTGCTTTCAAAAACATCCAGTCCACCCATTCCGTAATGGCCGTCAGAAGAAAAGTATAAGATTGAGTCTCTCACAAAAGGAAACATTTCCCTACCTACAGTATTAATAGTTGGTCCCAGGTTTTGAGGCGTACCTACTTTACCATCACCAAATATTTCGGCAACATAAATATCTGTATCTCCAATACCTCCAGGCATATCAGATACAAAATACAGCCATTTACCGTCTGAAGTCAATGCAGGATGCCCTACAGAATACTCCTTACTGTTAAATTGAAGCCTTTCTATATTAGTAAGCTTATCCTTGTTTATACTATCCAGAGTACCTTTTACAATCTCAATATTGTTTGTACCTTCTTTACTGTTATTAAGCTTGTCGTTTTTCTTAACTACATTGGCACTGTAATACATTGTTTTAAGATCTGGTGTAAAAGTTACAGCAGCATTATGGTATTGGGTTTGCTCGTCTTCAATAAACTTTTTATCATTAAAAAGGGCACCATCGGCAGCATTCCTGTCGGCAACAAAAAGCTCAAGAAAGGGCTGGTCTGTCCAACTGTATATCTTCCCTCCCACTTTTGTAGTATCCTTACTTGACGAATACACGATCTGGTTGCCATAAAAAGCAGTACCAAAATCAGATTTATCTGTATTTACTGCAAGATTAGAAATCTTATAATTAGCCGGTGCACTGTTAAGGCTGTCAAGGTACTTTTTTTGCACTATCATTCTGTTGATAGCCACCTGGTCACCTATAGCCTCAAGCCTCTTTTTAATAAGTTCATCAGCTTTCTGATTCTTACCCTCGGCACGAAGCGACTGCACATACCTGTTAAAGTATTTATCGTCCATTTGCCCAGATGTATAAGTATCAAGCCTTGTATACCATCTTAGCGCGCTGGGCATATTACCTGTGTAATAATAAGAATCTCCCACGCGCATTATTGTCTCTAACCCGGGCTCACTTGTGGTAAGCAGGTATTTCTCATACTCTTTAGCCGCATCTACATAAGCGTAGTTGGCAAACAGCCTGTTGGCCTTTTTCAGTGAAGACTGAGAAAATCCTGCGGTAACGCATAGTAACAGGCTTAGTAAAAATATTTTTCTGTTCATGATGTATATATTTTAGAAAAACCTTGGCGATTTAATTCGGGCTGTTTTAGGCACGAGCTGAAACCTTACGATAATTTCGTGAGATCCGTCGTTGTACTTGTTAAGCTCTGTTACAGAATAGTCGTAAGAGTAGCCTACAAAAAAGTTTCTACCTGCCTGAAAGCCTATAAGTGCGCTCACAGAGTCGTCAAAACGGTAAGCAGCTCCAAGGGTTAGCACCTCCTTTAGCAGGAAGTTAGCCGAAATATCGGCCGTTATAGGTGCTCCCGAAACTATTTTTGCCATTACAGCAGGCTTAAATTTAACGTTATCGGAAATATTAAATACATAACCTCCAATAACATAATAGTGCAGCCTGTCAGAAACCGAGGCTTCCTGAACATCATCATAATAATCTGACCGTATAAAGTTAGGAACAGATAATCCTGCATACCATTTCTCAGTATAATAATATACCCCTGCCCCTACGGATGGCGCTATCTTATTATTAATGTTGGTATTAAGCAGTGGGTCACCACCCTGATAATACGTTCCTTTAGACCAGTCAATGTTTAAGATCTTTGCCCCGGCTTTTAAACCGAATGCTATTTTAGAATCAAAACTTACCGGAATTGTATACGAAAAGTTACCGTCAAGATATACTTCGTTTGCCGGGCCTATTTTATCATTTACGGCACTAAAGCCAAGCCCTACTTTATCGTTTACGGGTCCGTGCACAGTTAAAGCCTGTGTTTCGGGAGCTCCGTCTATACCCACCCATTGCGAGCGGTGCTGCAATGTAGCCTCGAGATATCCGGGAGATCCGGTGTATCCTGGGTTCACAGTCAATGTATTATACATATACTGTGTGTACTGAGGTTCCTGCTGTGCCTTAGCGCTTATGGCAATAAGGATGATACATATCAGGAAATATCTATTTAGAATTTTTGAAGTGATTTTCATACTAAAATATATTATTGTTGATAATTATGGGGCAGCAGACAGGCTCCTGCCCCGTTTATTATCTTCGTTATCTCGCAATATATAACCATCCTGTTTTTTGGTCGCCATCTACTTCAAGCACGTAGAAGTAGGTTCCTGCAGGCAGCATCTCGTCTTTTTTAACAACACCGCCTACATTAGCAGTACCGTCAAAGTCGTTCATATAGCCTGCTTTCTTGTACACTAACGATCCGTACCTGTTGTATATCTCCAGATTATTGTTAGGGAAAGACTCTATACAATCTATTCTGAAGGTATCGTTCATACCGTCTCCGTTAGGCGAAAACTCGCTGTATACATTTAAACATGAAGGCTCTACCCCTATCCTTGCCGAGTTGTTGCTAAGATTTTTATCCAGAGGTGAAGAACTTAGTATTGTAGCTACGTTCTCATAATCTCCTCCAAACACTATACTAGCCTCAAGATTCATAATTGCATCTTCCCCGCCAAGTAGCACAGGTAGGCTCCAAACGCCTGTTACAACGTCATAAGCTCCTTTGTTTACCTCTACATTCACCAGTTTGTAACCTGACGGAAGCACCTCGCTTACAATAACATCTGTAAACTGACTTTGTCCGTCATTACTTACTGTGATGGTAAAAATAACATTTTCATCTATATTAGGAGCAGTTATGTTAACAGTTTTAGTAATTGTTAAATCTGCACAGCTTTCAACGGTAACTTCAAGATCTACAGAAGATACACCGGAACAGCCATTAACATCTGTGTAAGAAACACTTACAAAAGCCTGACCTACATCTGTCCATTTCACTGTTGCAGTATTATCTGTTGCAGTTCCACCTGCTATTATAGTACCTCCCACAATATCCCAGATGTAACCTGAATTGCCTGCCTGAGTAGTATAAACCACTTCCTGGTCAAAGCAAACCGCTGCAGCTCCTGTTATTGTTGCTACACTGCCTTCGTAAACTATTACTGTAACAGCCAGCCTTGTAAGGCTTTCGCAACCGTCTACTGATATTGATGCATAGTATACACCATCTGTAAGAACCGATGAAGAATTTAACGGAACACCTCCTGTTGGGGTTGTGTACCAGATAACTCCAGGCTCATTTACCTGAATATCGGCAACTGTAGCATTTTCTCCTGAACAGAATTCCTGAGAAGCATCTGCTGTAGTTGGTGTTGCACTGCTGTTTACGCTTACTGTTATAGCAAGTCTTGTTGCACTGTCACAACCTGTTGCAGGATCTGTGTAAGACGCGTAGTATACACCACCATTTGTAAGCGGAGTATTAGCTGCAACAACGTTGCCTCCGGTCACGGCATCATAGAATACTACTCCCGTTTCGTTAACCTGGATTGTAGCTACCGTAGGACTATCCACCGCACAGAAGTTTTGCGTAGTATCGTCGGTAGTTGGTGTAACACCATTGCTTACCGTTACACTTATTGCAAGACGTACTGAGCTTTCGCAACCCGCAGGGCTTGTAAGCGATCCATAGTATATAGATCCTGATACCAGCGCATCTGTAGCTGCCATTGCTGTTCCTCCTGTTGGTGTTGTATACCATATTACTCCCGGCTCGTTAACCTGAAGGTTAGCAATTGTAGGGTTATTTATGGCACAGAAATCCTGAGTAGCATCACTTGTTGTTGGCGTTACGCCATCCTGAATATTTATTGTTATTGCCAGCCTTACCGCACTTGGACATCCTCCTGCATTAGTAACACTTGCATAGTATATTGTATTGTTTACAAGTGGCGCAGCATTCGATAATAATGTGCCTCCTGTAGGAGCACTGTACCAAACTATGCCTGTACCAACCACCGCGATATCTCCAACTGTTGGGTTTTCGGCCGCACAGAACATTTGAGACGTACTGGTTGTTGCAGGTGTTGTACCATTATCAATTGTTACCTGTACTGCCAACCTTACTGAACTTGCACAGCCTGTTGCAGGATCTGTGTAAGATGTATAGTAAGTTGTACCATTTGCAAGGGCTGTTGTATTAGGTAATGCTGTTCCTCCTGTAGCAGCAGCAAAGAATGTTACTCCTGTTTCGTTAACCTGTATGTTAGCTAATGTAGGAGCATCTGCACCACAAAATGCTTGTGTAGCATCGTTTGTTGTCGGTGTAATACCATCACTAACCGATACTGTTACTGCAAGCCTTGTTGCGCTGGTACATCCTGCCACTGTGGTACTACCGTAATAAGTAGTTCCATTTACAAGAGCTGTACCTGCGGGTACAAGTGTACCTGCAACAGCTGCTGTATACCATTCTACACCCGGCTCATTTACCTGTATGTCTGCTACCGTAGGAGCATTTACAGTACAGAAGCTTTGCGTAGTATCATTTGTAGTAGGCGTTGGCGCATTAGTAACTGTTACTGTTACTGCAAGCCTTACCGCACTTATACATCCTGTAGCACCATCGGTTAACGATGCGTAGTATGTAGATCCTGATACAAGGGCAGCTGTCGGGTCAATTATTGTACCGCCTGTTGCTGCTGAGTACCAAACCACACCCGGCTCATTTACCTGAATGTTTGCTACCGTAGGATTATTTGCACTACAGAACTGAGGTGCTGCGTTTAACGTTGTTGGCGTTGCTGCGTTACCCACATTTACTGTTACTGCAAGACGTGCTGAACTTTGACAGCCTGTAACTGCATTTGTTAAAGATGCATAGTATACTGTACCGTCAACAAGTGCTGTTGTTGGTGCAACTACTGTTCCGCCTGTTGCCGCCGTATACCAAACCACACCCGGCTCATTCACCTGAATGCCTGCCACCGTTGGGTTATTAACTAAACAGAAATCCTGAATAGCATTGTTTGTGGTTGGTGTTGGGGCATCGGTTACTGTTACAGTTACTGCAAGCCTTACTGAACTTTCGCATCCGTTTGTTGCATTAGTAAGAGATCCATAGTAAATGGTTCCGTCTACCAACGCTGTTGTTACTGCCAGCGGAGTTCCTCCTGCTGCACTTGTATACCAAACCACTCCGGTTTGATTTGTCTGGATATTTGCCACTGTAGGCGCATTAGCCACACAGAAATCCTGAGTAGTATCATTTGTAGTTGGTGTTGGCGCATCGCCCACAGTTACTGTTACTGCAAGCCTTACTGCACTTATACATCCTGATAC